>JAEEGL012765136.1_pt1 | contig 12283 bp, 7 predicted proteins | sample 9134231 | NCBI WGS metagenome assembly JAEEGL01 (sample SAMN16246548, study PRJNA631951) | gut metagenome | biome: gut microbiome; feature: rumen; material: fiber-attached | host: Bos | place: Iran: Karaj | collected 2018-10 | reverse complement strand
TAAAAATTTATGTTATCTAAAGAAATTGCTATTAATAATCAATTAATTCAACATTTTTATATTATAGGATTAGATTCAAATGATATATTTTCAGATACAATATATAATGAACCATTATCAAAAAATATAGAACCAAAAATAATATCAAAATTCCCTGAATTATCATATTCTTATAATAATATTCCAGATTCATTAATATTAAAACATTGTTTTCCAACTGGATTTTTTGGAATTGAATTAAAATTTAAATATAAACCAACACCAACTAATTTTTATTTTACATTATATAATATCCCAGTTAATAATTTAAATAATGAAATGTATAAAAATATATATTTTACTTGTTTTGAATTTTATGAATCATTATATAATTACTATGAAATATATAAAAAAAAATTAAATTTATTAAATAAAGAAAGCTCAATTTCAAATGAAGAAAATTTAAAACATTATTATTTTCCAAAAGTAATTTGTGTTGCTTCTTTATTATCTTTTCCTCATGAATTAAGTAAAATTTTATCTAGTATATATCATAAATTTATTCATGAAAAATCAAAAGTAAATTATCCTTTAGAAAAATTAGTAGAAAATTTAGTTATGAAAATTCCATATCCAAGTTATGGTCAAAGTATTAGTTACATTAATTTTAATGAAAAAATAATAATGAGTAGAAATCCAATAAATAAAATTCAAAATAATTCAGTTGAATTAAATTTATTATTTAGTTATTTTTCACCTGAAGATGTTTTAACTTTATTAAAATATTTAATTTTAGAAATTCCATTACTTTGCTTTTGTAAAGATAAATATAAATTAACAAATATTGTAGAAAGTTTATTATCTTTATTATTTCCTTTTAAATATATTTATCCTTCAATTTCAATTTTACCTTCAAATTGTTATTCAATTATTGAAACTTTTGATTCATATTTTTTAGGAATTAATGAAGAATATAATGAAAATTTTTTTAAGAATAATAATTTAGAAATTGATGAAAAGTCAATTGTAATTGTTATAATTAATAATAATGATACTTTTAAAATTAAAATTAATGAACCACAAAGTAATGAATCACAATCTATTTTATTAGAAGAATTAGGTAATGAAGAAAAGAAAAATATTAATTCTCATTCACATAAAATTGAATTACCTTCTCATTATAAGAAAAAAACTTTTATTTCATTATCAAATTATATTAAAAAAGTAAAACTAATAAAAGAGGAAAAAAATAATTTTAATTATCAAATTAGAGATAAAATATTATATTTTTTTACATCTATAATATTAGATTATTCAAATTTTATTAAATTAGATAAATCAAGTTTAAAATTTTTTGATTATAAATATTATTCAAAGGAAGTTTCTTCAATTAAAATTGATCATATTTTTAAAGTTCAAGATTTTATTAATGAATTCTCAAAAGATGATCAACCTTTTTATGAAAGGTTTCTTCATACAAAATTATTTCTTAATTTCATTATTGAAAAAATATATCCAAAATCAAATGAAGAAAGATTAAAAATATTATTTTTTGATGAAAAAATAGCTTCAAAAAAAAATAGAAGTTTCTTAAGTAAAAATGTAAGAACTACTTTTCTTAATAGTGAAATATCAATAAAAGATAGTGAAATTAAACTTACTTTACCATCAAATTATTCATTAGAAGAAAAAGAATTTTTAAAAGAAGAAAAGAATATAAATAAAGCAATTGATTATTTTCAAATTATATCAAATGATGGAAAATCAAATTATAATATTTTTCCTAAATTACTTTATGATAATAAATTTTTTGAAAAACCATATTCTCAATTATATTTAATTAATAAAATTCATTCACCAAAAAATACAATTGTTCAAATTGAAGAACAATTCCAAAAAATAATAAATGAGCCAAAATATTTAAATGTATACAATAATACAAATTATAATTTAAATTTAATTAATGATAGTAAAATAAATAAAATAACAAGATATAATTGTATTGATTTAACATGGCTTTTAGTTTTATCAGGTTCTTTATGGTATTGTGAACCAATTGAACGTGAAATAAGAATAAATAAAATATATGATTTATTAGATAAAATTGATTATAAAGAAGAAGATGTTTTTACTTTTATTTTTCTTGCAATTTCAAAATATGGAAATGATGATGAATTAATTAAATTTTATGAATATTTATTAAAAATAGAAGGATTTAGAAATTATACAATTTATTCAATTTTATGTGATAAATTAACAAAAATTTTTAATGCTAAATATTTACAAAAAACAAAATCTCAATCAATAAGAGTTACTTTATTAATGAGAGAATCAGCAATGAATGATTCAAATCCAGAAATAAAAAAAATAATAAATGATGAGAAATATATTTTTAGAAGAAGAAGTTTTTTTCCAGGAGTAAATAAAGATAATAATAATAATTCAGATGATGAAGATGAAAAAATTCAATTTGAAACTGAAATATCTTGTGATAAATGTGGTAATTTATTTCAAATTGATTTTAGTAATTTAGTTGGTTCTGAAATTTCAGAAAAATTAGAAATTAAATGTAATTTATGTGGTTCAATTAATAATAATGGAAAAATAAAATTAAATGTTATTATTCCAAAAAATCATGATGATATTAAAATTGATAATTTTGAATTATATTCTGCTAAGAAATTATTAAAACAATCAAAAGAATTTATTTTACCTTTAATTGATTATAAAATTGATATTGAGAATTTTAGGAAAAAATATAAACATTTATTTTATAATTATATATTTTATTTTTCTATTAAAAATTTATCTTTTGATTTTCTTATTCCATATGCAAATTCTAAAAATGTTGAAATTGATTCTGATGATGAATATGAAGAAAGAGAATTTGAAAACTTACAAATTTGTAATCAAACAAATATTATTGAAATTGAAAGAGAAATAAATGATAATGAAATTGGAAGATCTCTTACTAATATTGATAATAATGGTTCTTTAAATAATTATCCTGAGAGTCTTAAATATTTATCTTCTTCAAATGTTCCAAAAATTAATTTAAAAATAGATGGTAATGAGGAAGACAAATAAATTAAATTAATTATTAAATTTTATTTTTTATTTTTTTAAAATTGGAATTTTATTTTTTCATTATAATTATTAATGTAATTATAAATGGATAAGTATGAATATGTCATTAAACAAATTTTTGATAGAAAAAAAAAAAATAATAATAATGAAAATAAAAATTCATTAAAATCTATTACTTCTCTTAATAGTGAAGAAAATTTATTTCCTTCTAATAATGAGACATTACATAATCATAAAATAAAAAGTAAAAAAGTTAATGAAATAAAAAAAGATAATGATGAAAATTTAAAAGAAATTAACTTTACTACTGATATTAATAATGATTTAAATGATTCACAATTAGATATTAATAATTTAGAAGATGAAAAATTATTAGATATGTTAAAAAATGTTAAATTGACAAAAGAAGGTAAATTTATAATTGATTCAAATAATGAAACTTCAAATCAAGAATTATTTGATTCAAAAAACAATATTTTTAATTTAGAAAATGAAGAAAATTTAAAAAATAAAAAAGTAGTAACCCCACTTAATTTGAATTTTAATAAAAAAAATATTAATCAAATTAATGATAAAAAGTATAATAAAGATATTAATAACAATAAAAATAAAAATGATAATAATAATAATAATAAAAATAATGATAATTTTTATAATGAAATAATTAGTTATACTCAAAAACCAAAATCAAAACAAGAAAATAAAATTTATTTATCAAATCCATTAACTGAAAGAGTAATAAAAGAGAATTTATCAACAAGTAGAAGAATAATAAATAAAATTCAAAATAAATTTGAAAAATATAATACAGAAAATTTAATGTATGAAGCATTAAAAAGTTATTCTCAATGTAAACCAGTTCAAACAAATTTTTTAGATAGAATGCAATTTTATGCAATAAAAAAACAAACTGAAGATGAAATTTTAACATTTATGGTTGAAAAATCAAAACCAAAAATGAAAGAAAAAGAAAGAATAAAAGTTTTTAATCATTTAATTGATGATTCAAATAGAAGAATTGAGAATTATTATAATATTCAAAAATCACAAAATAAGAAAAATAAATCAAAACTTAAATTCAATGAAACAGAATTTTTACAAAAATATCAAAAAAATATAATTGATAAATTAAGAGAAAAAGAACAACAATTACAATTATTAAGAAAAGCAAAATTACAATCAGAGAAAGAAAAAGAAGAATTAATAGTACAAGATATGAAAAGAAGAGTTAAAAAAGCTCCAAAAGAAAAAATTGATGAAATTTCTAATAGATTATATGCAGAAGCAATTTCATTTAATGCAAGAAAAAAAATGATGAGATCATTAAGTCAATATAATAATAAATTTGGTAATAATGAAAATTTGTTTCATAAAAAAAGAAATAATAGTTGTTTATCTATAAAGAAAAAAATGAAGAATAAAAGTTTTATTGATAAAAAATATAATACTGATAGGCAATATAGTCAAAATAATATTTGGACAAATAATAAATTTCAAAATAAAAAATATCAAAAAAATAAACTAAATTTTAATAATTTTATTATTAGAAGTAATAAATATAATAATAAATATATTCCTATTTATAATGCAGAAAAAATGGTTGATGCATTTTTTAAGAAAAACAAAAAATAAGAAGTATTTATTTTATAATAATATAATTTTTGTAATATGAATATAATATTATTTATAAATTAAAATTGAAATAATATTTTTTTTTTCTTTTTTTTAATTTAAACGTTATTTAATAAATGGATAAAAATTACAATAAAGTAATTAATGAAAGAAAGAATTTAGAAAGAAATATAAACAAAATATTTTATAAAGTTCAAGATTATATAGAAGATGAATTAGATAATCATAGAGCAGAAGTTTTAGAAAAAAAAATAACATATTCAAATTTTAAATTAGAAAAATTAGAAAAACATTATAAAGAATTAGTAGATTTTCTAAATAAAAAAGAAGAAAAAGAAGATTTAAATGAAGAAATGGATGAACAAGAATTAAAAATGAAATTATTAGTTTTAAAAGAGAAAAATATTTATTTAAAGAAACAAAGTCATGTATTATATGAATATGAACAATATGTAAATCAATATTTAAAAAATCAAAAAATTGAAAAAAAAGAATTAGATGATGAATGTAATTATTTAATTGAACAAATTAATGAAGCAAAATTTACATCTAAACCAACAAATGAAGAAATAGAATTAATAAAAAAAGAAGAAGAATTAGAAAAATTAATAAAAGAAAAAAATTTATTAGAACAATATATAGATAAACAAAGTCAACAAAAAGAAATTAATGAAGTTAGATTAAGACAATTAGTAAATTTAAAAAATTTAGAATATAACAAAGAAAATAATATTAATAACAAATCAAATAATTCACTATTTAATAAAAATAAAAATAAAAGAAATAATAGATATTATTATAAAAATATGTTTGATGTAAAAAATAATATAAAAGAAGTTCGTAAATTAGATAATTATTATGGAAGTTATTCAACAAATCATAAAAACATAAATGATTTATGGAAAAAAAAAGATTTATTACCTTTTTCATTTATGCAAAAAAAATTACCATCAAATATTACAATTGTTGATGGTGAAATAAATCAAAATAAATCATTAAAAAATAAAAGAACAAGTAGTACACAAGAAATAAAAAAACAAAATACAAAAAATTCAAATAAATATGAGTTTGATTTAAAAGAATTAGAAGAATATGAGTCACCATTTAATAAAAATAAAGATTCAGAAGATAATAATGAAAAAAGTGAAAATAATAATGAAAAAAATGAAAATGAAGAGTCAAAAAAAGAAGAAAATAATAAACAAAATAAAGTATTAAATGATAATATGAATCAAGAATTAAATTGGTTAGAAGAAGAATCACCTGGAGCTTATCATAATAATCAAACTGAAAATGACAATGAAAATGAAAATGATAAAAATGATTTTAAAAGTGGAAGAAGGCCTTTTGGTTTATTCAAATTTAATTAATATAAAAATAAAAATAAAAATTTAAAAATTAGAATTTATATATTTATTATTATAAATAATCTAAAAAATAAACAAAATAAAATTTAAAATTTAACAAATCAAAAAAAAAAAAAATCAAATTTACTATTTTCAAAATTTTATATAAATAAAATAATAAAACAAGGATTAAAAATTTAAAAAAATTTAACAACATTTCCTTGAATCTTTAATATTAATTTTATCTCCTAAATTTTTCCCTTTTTTTTCATTTTCTGTGATACTACCTTTAATTTTATGATCTAAATAATCTCTATATAAAATTTTAGCAGCTTCATTAATAGCATTTTTAGCATTTTCTCCAGTTTTTGCACTAGTTTCCATAAAACAATCAATATTATTTTCATCTTTAAAATTTTCTCCTTCATCTTTACTAACAGCTCTTTCATTTTCTAAATCACATTTATTCCCAATTAAAATAATTCTAATATCATTACTTGCTTCATTTTTTAAATCTTTTAACCAATTTTCAGTATTATTAAAACTTTCTTTATTATTAATTGCATAAATTAAAATTGCCAAAGATGAATTTCTATAAAAATTTGATATTAAACTTCTATAAACTTCTTGTCCACAAGTATCCCAAATTTGTAATTTTACAATTGAATCATTCATTTTTAAATTATATGTTAAAAATTCAAATCCAATTGTTGCTTGATAATATTCTACATATGTGTTTTTTACTGCCTTTGCTGTTAAACATGATTTTCCTACTCCAGAATCACCGATTACTATTATTTTAAAACTTAAATCATATTGAGCGTAATCTTCTGGGAGAACTTCTATTGTTATATCTTCTGATGTTTCTGAAGTCATTTTTTTTTTTTTTTTTTTTTGAATATTTTTTTTTTTTTTTGAATGAGTTAATATTATAATTAATTATTAAATTTGTAAAAAATGAAAAAAGAAGTAATTTTATATAAATTAAATTGTTATATTAGTATCTTTATTTTTCATCTTCAAAATGTTTATCAGATTTAAAACAAATTTATCTTCCTTTTAATTTTAATATTAAGACAATAAAATATTATATTAAATATAATTCATCTAGTGCATTTATAACTGAAAATTCAATTATATCATATAAGGATAATTTAAATAATTATGATAATCCTTTTATTATTTCATCTCCTTTTATTACTTATTCAATATTTTCTTTATCTATATATTCAATAAAAAAAATTGTAAGTAATAATGATATTATGCATATTTTAACTATAAATGGTGAGTTATATTCAATTGGGAAAGATTATAATAATTATGGAATTTTAGGAATGGGAGATAATATAAATGAAATTTATGAATTAACTTTTAATAATTCTTTTAAAAATATTAAAATTAAGAATATTGCTTTATATAATAAATATTGTGTATGTATAAATAATTTAAATAAAATTTTATTATTTGGGACATTTAATTCAAAATTATATTCAATTCCAATTGAAATAGAGAATTATAATAAAGAATTGATTGATATTAAATGTTCTGTTAATTATTTTGTATTATTAGATATAAATAATCATTTATTTTACTATGGTTATATAGGAAATAATAATTGTAATGGAAAAAATTTATCATTACAAAAAATCGAATTTAATTATAAAAATGATGAAATTATTAATTTTATTTGTCTAAATAATTATATATGTATATTATCAAAAAGTTTTAAAATTTTTTTATATAATGAAACTGGTTTATATAATCTTAAAATCCAAGATTCTATACATATAATGTATCAAATGAAAAGTAATATCTTTTTAGTTTCATATGATAAAAAAAGAATTCATGTTTTAGAAAATAATGATATAAATAATAATTTTCAAAATGAATTTAATGCAAAAACTTATCAAATTAATGATAAATTAGAATTATTAGGTGTATGTGAAAATTATATATCAAATTCAGATGAAATAATATTTTTAATAAAAGGTAATCCAATTTTTCAATATGAAAATAATGAAAATATATTTAATCTTTTATATTCAATTAATTGTGAACAAGGAATTATTTTAAATAAATCAGAAAATCAAAATAAATTTATTGATTTTAATCTCTCTAATGAGTCTATTTATCCTGTTAATATATCATTAACTAAAATTAATAATAATTCAAATTCTGTTTCTAGAATTAATAAAATTTCAAGTTTATTAATAAGAGTATTTGACAGTAAAATAAATGAAATTAAAAATAAAAGAGCAAGAAGTGCAAATAGGAAAATAATTTTGGAAAAAGTAATTGACAAAACTAAAAATAAAGAAATGAAAAAAAGTAGAAGTAATAATATTTTAATATTGAATAATAAAATAAAGAATTTAATTAAAGAAAATAATACAGATTTAAATTATAATTCAATTACTAATCAATCAATACATTTAGTTGAATTTAATATAGATAAACCAAATAATAAATTGAACATTCCAATAAATAAAAATAAAATATATTTAGACTCAATTATCAAACTTAAAGAAAAAGAAAAAAATTTAAATATTACAAAAGAAAATAATTTTAATTATTTAAATGAAGAACAAAAAGAAAAAAAGTTAACGAGAAAAAAAAGAATAGAAAATATTAGAAAAAGTCAAGATTCAGACAATTTTATTTCAAAATTTTTTGAAAATTCAATATCTTCTCAAAATAATATTTTAAAAAAAGAAAATAATTGCTTTTTCAATTCAATTAATAATAAAACAAATAAAAGAAGAAATAGTCAAAACTCAATTTATAATCAAAATTCAAATTCTATAAAATGTGATAATAATTTGAATGATAATAAAAAATTAAATAAACCTTATAAAATATCTTTATTAAATTATTCTAAAAAAGAGAAAAATGATGAAGATTTCTGTTTTTATGAAAAACAAAAAGATAAAAATCAAAATAAATTCTATAAAATTAAAAATATTAAAAATCAGAACATAATATCAAGTAGAAATTCAGAAAAAAAAATTTCTAATATTACAATGAGTCCAAATTATCATATTAAAAGAATAAAAGACAAATCAACAAAATCAAGTAAAAGTAATTCAGTAATTTGTTCTCCAAAACATAAAATAATAAAATTATATAATTCAAATGAAAATTCTTTTAAAACAACTTCAATGTTAAAAAGTTATAGTACAAATAAACTTTTAAATAATAAAATTGACAATTCAAATTTATCAAAAAGTCAAAATTTAAAATCAATAAATAAAAATAATTCAACTAAAAGAAGTTTCACACCATTAAAATATATTTCAAATAAAAATATTTCAATTATTCCATTAAAAGCAGAAAATAAACAAAAACAAATTTTACTTTCTCAAAATAAAGAATTAAATTTATTAATTGATAAATTAAAAGAAAAATATATTAATTATTTACAGAAAAAATTTGGTCAAGATATTACAAAAAATTTAAAAGATAATGAAGAAAATAATTTAATAAATGATTTTATTAATAATGAAATTGATAATGAAGAAGAAATTTATAATTTAATGCCAAAAAATATTTTTTCAAATAATAAAGAAATAAAACAATATCTTTTTGAAATATTAAAATATAATAATTTAAAAGAAAAATTAAGAGATATTGATAATAGTTTAATATCAGAAAATATAATTCCAAATAAATTAATAATATATGAAGAAGAAGAAGAAAAAAATTCAATATATGAACCAATTGAACTTGATAAAAGTATTTCCAAAATTTAAAAAAAAAAAATTTTCATATAAATAAAATTAATAACTTAATAACAATAAAATATTCTTTTTTTTAAAAATATAAAAAAAATATAAATTAAAAAAAATTAACTTATTAAAAAAAAAAAAAAACAAAAAAAAAAAACAAAAACATATTTTAATAAAAAAAACCATTTAAATATCATCATCATCATTTTCTCTTTCTTCTTCATCATCATCATCATCAATACAAGACCAAATTTTACAAGTATTATCTTTACTAGCAGTAATAATAATATCACCACTATAATTAAAAGCACACGAAAAAATATCTTCCTTATGACCTTTTAAAACTTGTTTCATTTCTCCACTTTCAACATCCCATAAAATACAATTAGAATCCATAGCTCCAGTCATAAGTGTAGTCCCTTTAGAATCAAATACAACTTTACTTAATTCTTTACTATGACCTTTCAAAGTATATTCTTCTTTTAAAGTTTTAACATCATATATTTTAGCAGTTGTATCAGTTGAACCAGAAGCAATTTTAGTACCAATTAAATTAAAAGTACAATCCATAACTTCATCTTTATGTGATTTAAATGTTTTAAGTGATTTATCACTTTTTCTTAAATCCCATAATTTAACAGTTTTATCAATTGATCCAGTTAAAACTTGATTACCAGAAAAATTAAATTGACAAGCTGAAATTTCTCCTTTATGTTCATTTAAATCACATATTAAATCACCAGAATATGCATCCCATATTTTAGCAGTAAAATCAAATGATCCTGTTAATATTTTATCACCATCTGAATTAAATGATACTGAAATAACTTCTCCTTTATGTTTATCAATTGTTAATATTTCATTTTGAGTTTCTAAATTCCATAAAATTGCTGTTTTATCCATTGAACCAGTTAATAATAAATTTGATTCTGGATCAAAAGTTAAACAAACAATTTCTGAAGTATGTGACTTTAAAGTTGATAAACATTTTCCTGTATCAACATCCCATATTTTTGCTGTTTTATCAAATGATCCTGTTGCCACTCTGTCACCATAAGGGTAATTAAATGATAATGTATAAACTACATTTTTATGTCCTTTTAATTGTTTTAATACATTTCCTGTATTTGTATCCCATATTATACATGTTTGATCATAACTTCCTGTTATAAATTTTGAACCATTTTTGTTAAAAGAACAATTTGTTAAGGGAAGTTCATGACATTTTAATGTTTTTTTTATATGGAATTTTGATAAGTTTTTTCCTACTGAATTTTCAATTAATTCTATATTTTTTTATTTTTTATTAAAGTATTATATAAAAAATATTTTTTTTTTTACTTTCTATTACTGTTTTTAATTGACTTATATGTTTTTTTGCTATTGGTTCTTTTTCTATTATTTGTTGGATTAAATATGGTATGTCAGAATTTTCTGTTAAGTTTAATAAATCTATTGCTTTTGTTTCTTGGTTTTCTTCACTGTCTGATAAATGTAATATTATTCCTGGAGGATGGAATCTTGCTTGGATTTTATCTAATTTTTTGTCTTCGTCATAGTCTGAATCCATTATTTTATTTTTTTTAATTTTTTTATTTTTTTTTTGGTAGTTTTATCCTTTTTTTTTAAATAATAATATAATGTTTTTTTAATGTTAAATTATTAGTGTTTAATTTAATTTTTAGTTTATTGTTATAATTTTATTATTGTTATAATTTTTATTTTTTTTTTTATTGGGATTTAAATACTGGCCTTTTTCCCTTTTTTTTAACATTTCTTATTGGTTTTTTCATTATATTTTCTCTTTCTTCTTTTCTTGGATCTCCTTTTTCATATATTTCATTTTGGTTTGATGTTGTCGTATATTTATTTTCATATATCATTAAATCTATATTTGGAATATCATCTTTTTTTTCATTTTTTGTTTCTTCTTTTTTAATCTCTTTTTTTGCCATAAATTTTTGTTCAAGCATTTTTTTAAGATCCAATTTTTTTTCTTCTTTTTTTTCTTCTTCTTTTTTCTCTTCTTCTTTTTTTTCTTCTTCTTTTTTCTCTTCTTCTTTCTTTTTTTCTTCTTTTTTCTCTTCTTCTTTTTTCTCTTCTTCTTTTTTTTCTTCTTCTTTTTTCTCTTCTTCTTTCTTTTCTTCTTCTTTTTTCTCTTCTTCTTTCTTTTCTTCTTCTTTCTTTTCTTCTTCTTTCTTTTCTTCTTCTTTTTTCTCTTCTGGTTTTTCTTTATTATTATTATCAACAGGAGCTAATTGTCTTCTACTTTCAATATATTCTTTTACTAAATCACATATTTCTTTTTCACCTTCAGTACCCACTTCATCCGCTGAAACTAAATTTTTAAACATATCAAAAGTATAATTTAATATATCTTGTTTATTATTATTATTTTTGGTTATACTTCCTAAATTTTTAGCTAAATTTTTAATACATTCATTATGTAAATTAGGTAATTCATATAATAAACTATCAGTAGTTAATTTTGCTACATTATCATTATTAATATAT
>JAEEGL012357733.1_pt1 | contig 12283 bp, 9 predicted proteins | sample 9134231 | NCBI WGS metagenome assembly JAEEGL01 (sample SAMN16246548, study PRJNA631951) | gut metagenome | biome: gut microbiome; feature: rumen; material: fiber-attached | host: Bos | place: Iran: Karaj | collected 2018-10 | reverse complement strand
GGTTTAACCCATAAATTTCCAAACGTTTTGCAAAAATAACAAAAAAGATTTAACTTTGCACTCAAATTTAAAGTTTTAACATTTCAGACAAAAATGAGTCAATTATCACCACGTCTTGCCTCCCTTTCTGAATCAGAAACCCTGGCAATGTCACAGAAGAGCAACGAACTTAAAGCACAAGGTTTTGATATTGTGAACCTTAGCGTAGGAGAACCTGATTTCTACACCCCTAAGCATATTAAAGAGGCTGCTAAACAGGCTGTTGATAACAACTTCTCATTCTACTCACCAGTTCCGGGCTATATGCCACTACGTCAAGCCATTGCAAAAAAGCTGAAGATAGAGAACAATCTTGACTATGATGCCACACAGATTCTTTGCTCTAACGGTGCAAAGCAGAGCGTGTGCAACGTGATTTTGTCTATCATAGGCGCCGGCGATGAGGTGATTATCCCAGCTCCATACTGGGTAAGCTACGCTGAGATGGTAAAACTGGCTGACGGTACCAATGTTTTTGTAAAAACAGGCATTGAGCAGGACTTTAAAATGACAGCCGCACAGCTTGAAGCTGCCATAACACCTAAGACCAAGGCTCTTATTCTCTGCTCTCCATCCAACCCTACTGGTAGCGTCTACTCTAAGAGCGAACTGAAGGCTCTGGCTGATGTAATTGCAAAATATCCTAACATATACGTAATCTCTGATGAGATTTATGAGCACATTAACTATGTGGGCGCTCATGAGAGCATTGCTCAGTTCCCTGAGATTAAAGACCGCGTGGTTATAATAAACGGCGTATCAAAGGGTTATGCTATGACTGGCTGGCGTATTGGATGGATAGCTGCTCCGCTCTGGATTACAAAAGCTTGCAACAAGCTGCAGGGTCAGTACACATCAGGTCCTTGCTCTATAGCCCAGAAGGCTGCTGAAGCTGCATACACAGGTCCTCAGGATTGCGTTGAGGAGATGCGTCTTGCATTTGAACGCCGCAGAAACCTGATATTCAACCTCATGAGTGACATACCAGGTCTGCAGGTTAACAAGCCTCAGGGTGCGTTCTATGTATTTCCTAAATGCAACTCATTCTTTGGAAAGAAGACTCCTAAGGGTGACGTTATAAACAGTGCAGCTGATCTGGCTATGTATCTCCTTACAGAGGGTCACGTGGCTTGCGTAGGCGGCGGCGCATTTGGTGCACCAGACTACATAAGAATGTCATACGCCACATCTGATGAGAACATCAAGAAGGCAGCTCAAAGAATTAAAGAAGCACTTGCTAAATTACAGTAAAACATGAAGATAAGGTCTGCGTTTATATTGGCTGTCATGGCACTGATGTTCGCATCGTGTAATGTTACTGACCCGTACGTTAAAACAAAACTGAACGGAATATGGGTGCTTGCCAAGAACAATGACCAGCGTGTGGACACTGAAAACCGTAACGTATTCTACCTCACAGATAAGAGCAAGGCTGTTCTCTGCAACAAGAGCGATAAGAACGTATGGCAGGAGCAGGATGTGAAATGGACGTTTGAGGGAATAGCGCTCAACGTGGGCGGTGTGGTTACCGGAGACCTTCAGGTGGTTAATGACACTATGCTCCTTCTCTCCTCCGATGCCGGCTCTCTGCAATACAACCGTGTAGTGCAGATAAAGTCACCTTACCTTGGCACTTGGGAGGTTATTGACGACACTAACACTGACAACATTGGAAAAGTCCGCCTGGTCTTTACAGAGGACGGCAAATATGAATACCAGACACTTACTGACGGTGCATGGAGCGCATCAGGCCTCAAAAGCGGTGACTGGTATGTATATGAGACTTTCCTTGCCCTCAACTCAATAGAGAGCTCAGGCACTACAGCAGAGCTTTGGGACATATCTCTGGCCTACGTAAACTCAGAGACAAGATGGCTTCAGAACGCCACTGACAAGGATAGGAACATACTGCGTTCCAGAACATTAAAGAAGTTAAATTAAAAAAGACAGCGGAACTATAAGCCGGGTTCTGTGGTCTTGCGACCGTCTGTTATTTATCTAGGAGCACTGTCACCAGTACCCTCAAGCAACCTACCCCCCGACATCGGACGGGCCGCCCTACATGCGTCGGTATATTTGGTCTTGCAACATATAGTACGTACTGCCTCAACTTGTTACCAAGAGAGCGGTGAGCTCTTACCTCGCCTTTTCACCCTTACCTTTTACGGCGGTTATTTTCTGTTACGCTAACCTGCTGTCACCAACAGCTTCCCGTTAGGAAGTATAATGCCCTGTGTTGCCCGGACTTTCCTCTTGCCACTAGGGCAAGCAACAGACCGTCCTGCTGTCTTTATGCAGAAAGTTTGCAAATTTATGGAAAAAAATTTTGGCTACAAATTTTTAGAATCACTTTTTTATTACTATCTTTGCACTCAATTTTGCCTAACTATATAGTATGAGACAGCTTAAGATTGTAAAATCAATAACAAACCGTGAGAGTGCGTCACTTGACAAGTACCTGCAAGAGATTGGACGTGAGGACCTTATCAGCGTTGAAGAGGAGGTTGAACTTGCGCAGAGAATCAAACAGGGTGACCGCATAGCTCTTGAGAAACTTACCCGAGCCAACCTGCGTTTTGTGGTTTCTGTTGCAAAACAGTATCAAAACCAAGGATTGAGCTTACCAGACCTTATAAACGAGGGCAACCTGGGACTAATAAAGGCTGCGGAGCGTTTTGATGAGACAAGAGGTTTTAAATTCATATCATACGCAGTATGGTGGATTAGGCAGTCTATTCTGCAAGCTCTTGCAGAACAGTCACGTATTGTAAGACTTCCACTTAACCAGGTGGGCTCCATAAACAGAATTAACAAGGCTCTTGCCAAATTTGAGCAGGAGAACGAGCGCCGTCCTTCACCAGAGGAGCTCTCTGAGGAGCTTGACATACCTGTAGACAAGATAGCAGACTCACTTAAAGCATCTGGCCGCCACATCTCTGTGGACGCACCTTTTGTAGAGGGTGAGGATAACAGTCTTCTTGACGTACTTCCAAATGATGATTCTCCTGTGGCAGATAAGGAGCTTATCAACGAGTCTCTGTCAAAAGAGATTGAGAGAGCCCTTAACACACTTAACGAGAGGGAGAAAGAGATTATCAAGTGCTTCTTTGGCATTGGCTGCCAGGAGATGACTCTTGAGGAGATTGGAGACAAGTGTGACCTCACACGTGAGCGTGTACGTCAGATTAAGGAGAAGGCTATACGCAAACTCCGCACAGACTCCAAGAGCAAGCTGCTGATGAGCTACTTAGGATAGTTGAGAGTTGATAGTTGACAGTTGATAGTTGAGAGTTAATGTAACAGATGTTACATTAGTGAGGATATCAGAACTCCAAGTTATAAGTTATTGATGGAACGATGCTGAAGAGATAGGTGAGTTCTGCAAACTGAGAACCTGTCTGAGGATCTGTCTTGAAACTCATCATCCAAGCGTTATGACGGCAATATACGTTGTAGATTGAAACGTTGATATTGTGGTTATAGCGCTTTTTTACGCCCTTATTCAAATCAAATGTGACCGCCAGGTCCATACGGTGGTAATCCGGCAGACGATAGGTGTTACGGCCTGAATAGAGAGGTATGACCTCAGGCTCTCCAAAACTGTCAAACTCATACTTGCCGTCAGGCGCTGTGAAAGGCTGACCTGTGGCGTACACCCATGTGGCGGAGACATCAATCCACTTGTTTATCTTATAGTTCAGCACTATGTTCACGCTGTGCGGACGGTCTGCAGTGGAGCGATACTCCACGCCTGAGTTTATACCATCTATGGTCTGGAATGAGCGGGAGTACGTGTAGCTTATCCAGCCTGTGACCTTACCTACATCACGGCGTAGCATGAACTCCACGCCAAACGAGCGTCCTTTACCGCTTAGGATATCTTCATCGATGTCCTTATTGAGCATTATATTGGCGTAATCTCTAAAATCAACCACATTATGGAGCCACTTATAGTAACCCTCCACACTCACTTGGAACTGTCCCTTGTAGAAGTTCCAAATATAGCCGGCTGACACCTGGTCACACACCTCTGGCTTAAGGTTAGGGTTTGACGCCCTCCATACGTCAAGCGGAGAGCCGGCAGTGGAGCTCTGCATAAGGTGCAGATACTGCGCTGTGCGTGAATAGCTGGCCTTGAGCGACATATCATTATAGAACTCCCATGCCACGCCCACGCGAGGCTCCAGATTCCAATATGTGTTGTAGAACTGGCCCTTGCCATACACCACTGAATCCACCTTCTGATGATTGTCACCAAGCACAAGCTCTGTCTGAGGGCCTATATTGTTAAATATTGACGCTCTTAGGCCGTAGGTTAATGACACTGGCCCGTACTTCTGGGTATTAGCTACAAACACTGCTGTCTCCAGACTGCGTGACGGCGGAATATTTATGGCAAGGTTTGAATCTATACCCTCCTGCACCATCTTTGCATCGCCGCTCTTAATGTACTTGTATGAGGTGGAGAAGCCCATTTTAAGCTGGTTGTGCTCATCGGGGTTATAGGAGTACTCCTGACGCAGGCCGTAATCTTCAATACGTGAGCGCCACTCCCCTGAAAGGGCGTTAAGCGAGCCGCTGCCCAGGTAATTATAGAATGACGCGGCAAACACCGTGTTTATGTAGAATTTTGGCGACACTATGGCGCTCCAGCGTGCTGTGGCTGCATAGTTTGCGTATGAGAATTTGCCTAGGTTGTTTATGGCCATGTAGTCCTGCCCTGCATACCCCGATATGAAGAGGCGGTGCTTGCTGGATAATGTGGCGGAGAGGCGGGCGTTAACATCGTAGAAGGTGAGGCCTGTATTGCCAAGTGTAGGATTAAGCCCCTTAAAGGCAGGCAGGAACATTCCCGCATAGAAAGCACGCCCTGCCACCCATGCGGTAAGACGGTCCTTTACAAGGGGACCTTCAAGCAATATCCTTGATGATATAAGACCTATTCCACCCTGGCCGTGGAAACCTTCATTACTACCCTCCTTTGTGGTAATCTCCAGTACGGATGAGAGGCGGCCTCCAAGTGTTGCCGGCATATCGCCCTTATATAGTGACGCTTTGTCTATTATATCATTATTGAATACGCTGAAGAAACCCAGGAAGTGTGACGCGTTATAGATGGTGGCGCCGTCAAGCAGTATCAGGTTCTGGTCAGGCGCTCCGCCACGCACACTGAAGGACGACGAGCCCTCTGACATAGACTGCACGCCCGGCAGCAGTTCAATAGACTTTATCACATCCACCTCACCAAGCATTGAGGGCAGACGCTTTATCTGCTGTATAGCCATGGTCTCAAAGCCTAGGGTTGGGGTGTCAAGACGCTTCATGGATGACACTCCCTGCACTGTAACCTCATCAAGGTCACCTTCCATGGAGGCGTCCTCAGCCGCAAATGAGTTGAACACTACCAATAAAAAAATAATGTTCAAAATGACGCGTATGTAACTTTCAATTTTCAACTTTCAATTTTCCATTGATTACTTCCCTCCAGTTCTTCCCAAACCTCTTCTCCAAATCCTCATCTTTCCATGTCCCCTCTTTATAAGGCACTACGCCTTTTGCGTAGGAGTTTGTATAAACTCCAAAGGCTCCCACCGCCCCACCGCTTATATTGCCTGTGACAGGCCCTGCAGGTGTCATGAACATAGGATTGGAACCGCTGGCGGCATCATCGCTCTGGCGTATGAACTCATAGAAATCCTTGCTATGGCAGTTCAACGACACCTCTATGGTATCAAACGGATAGACCATAAGCGTATCAAGCGGTGTATGAAGTATCTTACGGCCTATCATATATGCGGGATAGTAGATAAGGCTACCGTCCGCCACGTCTGACTTAAACATATTTGTGACGTATTTTGACGGGGTGTTGGATATATGATACTTGTGGTAAGTGTCATTTGAGTCTCTAGCTGTGGATATATACAGGTGCGCTCCATAGTTGTTATCCTCCCCCTTAGGGTCCTGGAATATCAAGAGCGTGGTAAGAGGTAGCGCCGGGCCGTCAGGCTCATTTGTGAGCGGCTGGAGGGTCATAAAGCAAAAGACCTTTCTGGGTGCCACAGCCTCAGCCGTATAGGTTTCATTCTTGCCGTCACCGTCAAAATCCATCTCTACACGCAGGGTGTAGGTCTCACCTGTCACGGCGCGGAAGTCAGGCCTGGTTACGTAGCGTGATTTTAGCTCCTTGTCAGGCGTCAGTTCCTCTCCGTTTATCCAGACTTTGGCAGGCGGCACATCACGCATACTGCCTGTATCAAAGTACCCGCGGGTGCGGGTTATATCAATGGCGTACTGCCCCTTCTCTGTGCATACATAGCCTATTATAACGGGTTTTGACGCCGTTTCCTGCAACTTAAAGTCATAACGCTCAGTGCAGGAGGAAAGGAGGATGGGAAGCAAGAAGAGGAGACTCTTCGCTACGCTCAGAGTGACGGATATGTGTTTCTTCGTATACATAAACAATGCAGGCGTCAATCTTTTTTCATTAACGCCTGCAAAAGTAATAAAAATTATCAAACAGTTAAAATTTTTAACTATAGAGATACGGCTTTAACGTTTAAGGATAAAGTGTCCGCTCCGCGCTCCACCTTTCAGCTTACCGTCACGTATGTAGTACCAATAGTCTGTTGATGGCATCTGGTGTCCGTTATAGTTACCGTCCCAGCCTAAGTCTGTGCCTCTGTACTTGATGAGGCACTTATGGTAGCGGTCATATATCTCTATGTGGGCATCCGGGTAATACTCTATGTTACCTATCTCCCAAGTGTCATTCACACCATCGCCATTTGGTGTGAAGAACTTGGCCGGATAGATATCTGGCAGAGAACCGTCATCAATAACCTCCACTGTAATGGATGTCTGAGGTGACGTACACCCGTTAACCTGATACCATGCAGTTATGACATACTCGCCCGCCTCCTCCCACATTGCTGTTATGGAGGATTCGTTGTCTGGCAAATCTTCACCATCCACATTCCAGTAATAGGTTACATCGCCGCCTGGAGAGAGTCCTTCCATACTAAAGGTATGTTCCTCCCCCACCTTAAGGCTGATGTCCGCCGCAAGGATATGCGCTGGTAGAATGGCCCCGGTTATAACGAGCCACCAGACTGCAATACTATGTCTAAGTTCCGCAATCAAATATGTTTAGTTACAGGTACACCTACATATACAGGTATAGCTACAGCTATGGCTATAGCATTAGTTATACTGCACACTTCTGGGTACACTCTACGCGTATGTATATAAGTATGGTTATACATACTTATAGCATACAGCTAACCCATAGCAGTGCTATAAACTACACTAAACCAGCTCTTATTGGAACTTGATAGTTGGAGCCTTAACCTCTGGATATACGGTTACTGTTACAGTAAACTCTTCACCTGCAATATCACCACAAGTAGCTGAGAATGGAACAAACGTATAAACAACATCAAGTGGCGCATTTGTTGTATTTGTGTAAGCGTCATTAGCAATGATGTCAAAGTCACCAGATTCAATAATTTGATCAGCAACCAAAACGGCATTGCCCGCAGCAGGTGTTATGCCTTCAGGTTTTGTCAGACTCTTAAATGCATACCTGGTAGCACCAGCATCGGCAAGATTAAGAGTAACAACGTCAACTCTGGTAGCACCCTGTGTAGCGGAACATATCTGGTTGCTCAACGGAGTGGCTGTTGGACGGTCTGATACAGTTACTGTTACATAGCCTTTGGGACCAACGCAACCATAACTGTTAGTCTCCTGAGACCACAAGTTGTAGGTACCTGCAACCTTCCAATCAATCTCAGTAGAGGTACCGGTTGTGGCGCTCATAGTCCATTCTGTACCAGAAGTACCGTTATCAATACCCCAGTTGTAGGTTGAACCAGATGTGGCTGGGTCAATCTCATAAGTGAAAGATGAAATACAAAGACCCTGAGTGGCCTGTGCAAATGCAGAAGTTGCTGCAAAACTCGTTACCAATGTCACTATGACAATGGCGATTGAATTTAAATTCTTTTTCATAGTGTTTAGTTTTTGAATTGTTATTAATTAGTTGTTTATAGATTTTTTCAAATCAGATTAAAGGCTGTGATAAGTTACAGTTGGCAATGCAACCTTTGGAAGCACGGTAATGGTGATGGTGTATGGATCACCAACGCAGTCGCCTATGTAAGGAGTTACATTGATAACAACATCTTGCGCTGTTGAGTTGGTGTTTTCAAACTTCATGCCGGAAAGAACACTCTTGCTTGTAACGCCAGTGGCAGGTATGGTTGCGCCTGTCATTGTAACACCGCTTGGCAATGCGGTCTTATATGCAATATCCCACTTGGTGATGTCATAGTTGTTCTTGTCCTTGGCAGCAAGGTCTTGATTGTAAACATCATCTGTTGTAGCGGCCGCTATGGTTGTAGTTCCCTGACCTGTAGAACAGAGAGTTGAAGTTGTAGGATCAACCACTGGTTTAGGGTTAACCGTTACTGTAGTCTCTTTCCACGGACCAATACAGCCGTCACCTGAAATGTCACGAGTTTTCATAACACGGCTGTTTGAAACTGTTTTCCAAACAACTTGAATAGCTGCGTCGGTCAGGTCCCCTGTAAGGACATAGTCTGTTCCGGCAGTACCGGCTCCAGACAAATCCCACTCAGCACTGTAGCCTGACGGCAAGTCATTTGTGTAGATAAAACCAGAAGACTGGCACACCGTTTGGGTTGCACCCAACGGATCATCCGCCCACACCTGTGTGGTAACGGCCATTGCTACTGAAGCAATAAGAAATAATCTCTTTTTCATAGCTTAAAGATTTTATTGTTGTTAATATATTGTTTTATTTTTACTCTCATTTATTGAATCTGCCTGTATAAAAGCGGAGGCTGCCCTGGCACATCCCACACGGTTATGGTTCCAGTCTTAACTGCCGCAGCACATACACTGTTCTGCCCTGTTGTACGTATGGTGTATTCGGTAGTTCTTGCAGGAGAGCCAGATAGGGTTATGGTTTTGCTGGCAGGTGTTTTCTCCACGTCAAGTCCAGCCTGCGATGCGGTAGGTGCAGGGGACTGGGTAATGGATACATCGGTGGCTGAACCGCCCCAAGTGTAGTGGATGGCATCAACTATATAGTCATTAAGTTCATCCACCGCCACATCGTTGGTCTTTTCACATATATTTTGATTTGCCAAGTCACCTGTCGTAAGCGTAAGCGATGGTTTGAGTTTGGAGTGGATTACAAGTTCCAATGTATCTGAGGGGCAAACCACACCTGCAGTACCTTGGGCAAATATCTTCATTGTATAAGTAGTATCCTTACCTGCAACAGGAAGTGTGCCGCTAATTGTGATTTTCTTTCCGCTCTGAGCGACTGTAAGGCCAGTAGGCACATTAATGGCACCGGCGCTACTGGTTGATGTGCCTGAAGCGGTATATACAACGCTACCAATTGCACTCCCCTCACAAACGGTCTGCTCCACACTGCCCGATGTTTTAGTTATAGTCTGAGGCACGCAGATACAATCCACCTCAATATCATCAGTTACAGCAAAGTTAACGCAGTCTGGCGGATTACCGTCACCCACCTGATGTGCCACAGCACGGTCATTTGACATGACAACACGGAACTTAGGTTTTTCCCCCACCGGATGCTCTTCTGTAGCAAATGAATATGTATAGTTACCAACACCACTGCCACCTGGCGATGCGGCATCGGCAATGGTTACCCATGTGCTTGTAGTGTAGTTCCAGCGCTGCCATAAGTAGTATGGTGTAGTGGCAAATATCTCATCAATACCAGAAGGGTCAACTGTAAGTGTGGTGCTCTCACCGCAATCCACATCAGTGGTAGGTCTTGCATCAACACGAGGCACGCATGCAGTAAACTTTATATCATCTATAAGAATATCATTACCTGTACCAGACTCACCGTAGTTTACAATCTGTATGGTCAGGTAGTCATTCTCTCCTGAGAAGAATGATGAGCGTCCCTCTTTCCACGCCAAACTCCAGTTTGCGTTAGGCTTCACATTGTTTACATCAATATGGGCAACCTCCTCTGTTTTAGCTTCATTCAAAATACGTATCTGGGCGTTGATAGGAAGAATCTCATCAGTGAGGCCTGGCGTTTTTACATACGTGGTGGCGTTGGCAAACCATGCAGAGAATGTCATAAACAGATTATGTCCGCATAATTTTGGGGTCTTGTATGAAAAAATAACCTCTTCCTTATCCTTACAGTTTGCCATAAGCATACCACCTATCTTACCATCGTCCGCGCCACCATGAGTATGGTCTTTAATATCTGAGTACCATGCATGATTTGTACTGGACGGTGTCCTTGTATTGCTCAAGCAAGATGTGGCATGACAAGAGGAAGATGTCTGCTGCATACCAAACCCACCCCAGTACGGGTTGGCCAATATTGCGTAGAAACCGTCAAGAATCTCCTTGTCCTCTGGCGAATAGGCATATATACTTGTATTCACACTCTCGCCTCTGGACGCTATAACAGAACGACGCTGCTTATAAGTTGTAAAGTATTGGTTAGAGGCGTCAGTATCAAAGTTTAAGTCAAGCAGAATCTTTTTATCGCCGTCACATTCAATATCTATCTCTATACGGTACATGGCCTTACAAATATTATCGGCATCACGCACCATATAGTATGTGGACTGCTGAGGAGCATTAGTAATAGATTCATGCTTAGTGCCAGACACGCCATCAGTTGTAGATGACCAGCCCCTTCCATCAGATGATTTATACCATATCCATTCCTGGCTTAAATCATCAACTGTGAGGGTTACCGACGTGCCCCTGTGTACCGGATTTGTCACGGTTGTAGAGAGAGGCAGCTGAGAGAGCGGTGTAGCTGAAGACATTCCTGACGGCAAGGCCTGAGTATTTCCAGACCATACATAGGTCTGACGTCCGTCATCAAATGTCCTTTCATAAGGATTAGCCACCGGAGTGGCAGTATTTAGACCAAAGTGAAGCAGCGCGCTTGTAGCGTATGGATGGTCATAATTTTGCTGGCTGTTTGCAAAAAATGAGAAGAGCCCAAAGAATGCGTCTCTATCAAGTTTGGTACGATAAATGTCACCACAATAGCGTTCCATCTTAACCCATACACAGTCCTCTCCATTATTATACTCCCAAACCTGAGCATCCTTGTTTGTACAACCACAAACTATGCTCATATAAACATCATCCCACTGAGTCTTGGAGTTATTAAAGTAGATGTAAGTATTCTTGGGCACTACTGAATGTGAATACCACGAACCACCGCTATATTCACCTCTCTCTCCAGATTGTCCCGTATGCCATGTAGTGACATCAAACTTGTTGTTGCTGCCTGGCGTAAGGTCATTTGTCTCATTCCAAATATTATTCCAGTTATTTCCAGGTGTATTTGGCGCTCTACGTAGAAATTTAAGTTTTTTAGCATTATCTGGAATAGTGGCCTTAAAGATATCACATGTCACATTCTCCATTGTAGCCCAGCCTGAACTACCATCCCAATAATAAATCTGATACCAGGCCCCGCCTGTATTCCATATACCGGCCTGCAAGTATATGGTTTTTGCAGTCAAAGCTCCCGCAGCACTCAGAAGTAGGAGTGCACAGAGCCCTATTTTCAATAGTATTCTATTGATTTTCAAGGTCATAAGTCTAAAAATGGCACTATTAGCCACTATACGTAACTTACAAAATTAACAAATAATAATAGAAATAACAAGAAAAAACTCCAAAACTTGAGTTAGTTTGGAGTTTAAGGGAGGGAACTTAAAAGAAATGGAGGAACGCAAATTTGCATTCCTCCATTCATAATTGAAATATCACAAGTAAGGATTTTGATAAATTATTGCGTTAGTTTGGATTTTAAGCGAGGAAGTTTACTGGAGTAAATGACCGAGCGAAAAAATTCAAAATAACCAATAAGAATCAAAATCATGCTTTGCCGGCGGAGCCGAGAACGTCTACAACCTTATGCATATAAAGTTTCTTAAGCTCCTCACGGGCTGGGCCAAGATATTGACGTGGGTCAAACTTAGATGGCTCATCGTTGAAGAACTTACGTATAGCAGCTGTCATAGCAAGACGACCGTCAGAGTCAATGTTAATCTTGCAAACAGAAGACTTAGAAGCCTGACGGAGCTGATCCTCTGGTATACCTACAGCATCTTTCAGCTTACCACCGTTCTCATTGATAATCTTAACATACTCTTGTGGAACAGAAGATGAACCGTGAAGCACGATTGGG
>JAEEGL011632985.1_pt1 | contig 12283 bp, 8 predicted proteins | sample 9134231 | NCBI WGS metagenome assembly JAEEGL01 (sample SAMN16246548, study PRJNA631951) | gut metagenome | biome: gut microbiome; feature: rumen; material: fiber-attached | host: Bos | place: Iran: Karaj | collected 2018-10 | reverse complement strand
TCGGCACGAAGACGAAGAGGGACATGAGCGGGTTGATGATGAGCAGGAACACGAGCGCGAGGATGAAGGATGCGCCCTGCGTGAAGATGCTCGGAAGCTGCCCGGTCATGAACGCCTGGACCCCGTTGACGTCGTTGGTGATGCGCCCCATCAGGTCACCCGTGGATTTGTGGGAGATCGACGAGATGGACAGGGTCGAAATCTTTTCGTACAGGAGCGTACGCATCATCAGGGTGAATTTGTTGCCCGCGACGGCGGAGAGACGGCTCTGAATGACGCCCAGAATGCGCTGTACGAGATCGATGGAAAGAATGGCGAGGAAGATCAGCAAAAATGCCCGCGTGTTCTTGTCCTCAAAGAAGGAGCCGATGGGACGGATGTCCTCGTTCGTCAGGTAGTCGTTGACCGCGACGCGCTGAATGGCGGGCAGAACGAACTGGATGATCAGGGAGACGACGGAGACAAAGAGCGGGAAGAAGAGCATGAGTCTGAGACCCTTGGTCAGTCCCCAGAGCTTCTTGTAAACCTCTCCCGAGTTGCGGCAGAACGGGCAGATTCTCGTGCCCGGGATGAAGGGGCGTCCGCATTTCGGACAGAAATGCTCCGGCTCGGCGTTTTCCACCGGCTTGCCGGGCTCCCGTTTGTCGCGGCGTTTTTCGGCAAGGTCCTCGCACGCCTGTACGAGAACGGAGTAGCGGGGCAGGTTCCGCCCGGAAAGGAACTGGCAGATCAGGGTCGTGTGCCCGTCCACCACGCCGTAAAACGCGCAGTTGCCGTACAGGACCTCGGTGGAGAAGACCGTGCACTTTTCGAGCTCGTAGCTGGAAAGGAGCTTCCCGTCGAGCAGACAGCAGATGCGCCTGTCCGTGACCGCCGTCCATCCCTTGACGAAACGGTCCTCCCAGACATTGAACGGAACGACGTACATGAGACGTTCGTCCGCTTCGGCGACGGCCTCGTACGCGGCGAGGTCCGCCTCCGGCATGTCATACATCAGTTTCATGATTCGTCACCCGTCCCTGTCAGATGTAGATTTCGATGGCACGGTAGCTCTGCCGGTCGAGCTTCTTCGGGTCGGGAATGAGGAAGCAGTTGCCGTCCATATCGAAAACATAGATGCGGCCGTCCTCCAGCGCGCGGATGTTCGAGAAGGGGTTGTTGAGGACGATCGAGACCTTCCCGGCGGAGGTTTCGGCTTCCCAGTAGTTGTAGCCGAATTTCTCCTTCGCGGAGGTGATCTTCTTGATCACCGGCGTGAAGTAGCGGATGCTCAGCTCGGCGTTGATGAGGGCGACGGTCGGCTTGTCGAAGATGCTGAGACGGCGGATCATGCCGATCTCCGCGCCGCGTCCCTTGAGTCTCGTGTCGGGCTCGCGGACGGACAGGAATTCATCCGGCGCGGTGACGGGGAAGGAGCGGCGGATGACCACCCGCTCGAAGAACTCCTCCTCACCCTCGGCGTTGATGATTTTGAGGGAGATGAGTCCGCCCTCGGACGGCGTGAACCACGCGTTTTCCGGCGTGAGATCGATCGAGGGACGGTGCTTGAAGAGGTCCTCGGCGTCGGGCTCGCCCTCCTCGGGCGCGTCCTCTGCGCCGGCCTCCTTCGCGTCCGCCTTTTCTTCGGAGTCCTGCTTCTTTTCTTCCGCCTTGCCCTCGGCGTCCGGTTTCTTATCCGCGGCGGGGGCGGCTTTCGTTTCTTCTTTTTTCTCTTCGGCCGGTTTCACCTCGGCAGCGGTTTCCTTCGTCTCGGTTTTGACGGCAGTCTTTTCGTCGGTGTTCATATGTACCTCCTGAACTCTCGTTACATCCCCGAGAGGACTTTCTTCATGGCTTCGCTCTGGAGCTTATAGAGCTTGTAATACGTGCCGCCGCGGGCAAGAAGCTCGTCCGGCGGACCTTCCTCCGCGATCTCGCCGTTTTCGATGACAAAGAGGTAATTGCAGTCCTTGAGCGTCGAAAGACGGTGCGCGATGGTGATGCAGGTGCGTCCCTCCACGAGCTTCGAGAGCGCGTCGCTGATGAGGCGCTCCGTTTCGGTGTCCATCGCGGCGGTCGCCTCGTCGAGGATCAGAATGGACGGGGACATGAGCAGAGCGCGTGCGATGGAAACGCGCTGGCGCTCGCCGCCGGAGAGGGAACGGCTGCCGGAGCCGACCTCGGTCTCATAGCCTTCGGGCAGGCGGACGATGAAGTCGTGCGCGTTCGCCGCCTTCGCAGCCGCGATGATCTCTTCCATCGTAGCGTCCGGGCGGGCATAGCGGATGTTGTCCGCGATGGTGCCGCGGAAGAGGAAGATCTCCTGGGACACGATGGCGATGTTCTTGCGGATGGAGGACATGCGGATCTTTTTCAGATCGACGCCGTCCACGAGGATCTGCCCGGAGATCGGGTCGTACATGCGGGTGATGAGGTTCGCGATGGTCGATTTGCCGGAGCCGGTATGTCCCACGAGCCCGATGTTGTCCCCCGCGTGGATCTTGATGTTCACGTCCTTCAGGATGGGACGGTTCGGATTATAATGGAAGGAGACGTTTTTGAACTCGATGTCGCCGTCGAAGGTTTCCTTGTCGATGGGATCGTGATCGTCCATCACCTCGGGAACCATGTCGAGGATCTCGAACATGCGCTGCGCGGCGTTCATCGTGTCCGTCACGAGATTGGTGAAGGTGGAGAAGAACTGAAGGGGCCCGAAGATCATGCCGATGTAGCCGAGGTAGGTGGTGAATTCACCGTAGGTCATGTGCTGACCCATGACCTGAAGTCCGCCGAAACCCCAGATCGCCTGCGAGGACAGACCGATGAGCAGGCTGACGAGCGGGAAGATCGTCAGAGCGGTGATGTTGACCTTCAGATTGGTCGCGTACAGCCGGTCGGAATACTTGTAGAAGCGGTTGGTCTCCTCCGCCTCCTTCGCGAACGCCTTGACGACGCGGATGCCGTTCAGGCTGTCGCCGAGCATGGAGTTCATGGAGGAGGACGCGCGGTACTGCTTCGAGAACATGCGCCACAGCTTCGGAAGCATGACGCGGAAGATCACCACGATCACCGGCACCGGTATGAAGACGATGAGGGTCATCTTCGGGTTGAGCCAGAAGAGGAAGAACGTCAGACCGATGAAGTTCAGCGCGTTGATGATGAACGGGGGCAGACCGTCGATGTAGAACGAGCGGATGCGCTCCGCGTCGTAGTTCACGCGGTTGATGAGACGCCCGGTCGTGTTCTTGTTGAAGTAGGACAGGGAGAGATTCAGCATGGAGTCGAAGACCCTTTGCTTCATCTCCTTCATCATGCGGGTGGAGAGGGTCGCGTTCGTGCGGTTCTGGATGATGTTGATGAGCAGGGACACAAGGGCGAGCGCGACAATGACGGAAAGCACGATGAAGAGCTTCGTCAGCGTGTGCCACTGTCCCGACGACTCGATGACGCGGTCATAGAGGATCTTGCCGTTGATGATCGGGGTCACGAGCGAGAGGGCGGACGACGCGAGCATGCACACCACCACGAGCGCGACGTGCTTCTTGTACGGCTTCAGAAACTCGAGAAGGCGGGAAAGGGTCGCGTTTTTGTTCTGGCAGTGGGGACAGACCTTGCGGAACTGGTTTTCGTACACCCTGCCGCATTTCGGGCATTTCGCGTTGAACTGCTCGAAGATCGGGTCGTCTTCGGTGATCTCGTCCCCGCGCAGAAAGCGGTCGACGATCTCGCAGAACGCGAACAGGCGCTGACGGGAGGCGTTTGTGCTCTGCGCCTTGATTTCCGTGACCGCGCCCTCGTTCCATTCGCCGAGGAGTTTGTCCTTTTCCTCCTTGTCCTCGATCCCTTCGAGATCGGGGCGGCGCGTCTCATGCTTCAGGACGAGCAGGCGGGTGGAGGAAAGGCAGGTATCGACCGTCAGATCGGAGTAGTAGTCGAGGGAAAAGCTGTCGAAATAGGAGACCTTTTCGGCATAGACGGTTTTCCCGAGTTCGTCGGGGTCGCTGCGGCGTTTGCGCGTTTTCGCGGGAATGGAGTCCGGGTCCGAGAGGAGGCGGTGGATCAGGCGCGTGTCTTTCTCGTAGATCAGCCATGATTCGCCGAAGTTCCCGTCGAAATCCAGATCCATCCGCACGGCGACGGAAAGCGCGTCGGGGTCCAGGCCCTTTTCCCGGACCGCGGCTTCTGCCGCCGGAGAGAATCTGTCAAGCGGAAGCATCATCTTCACATCCCTTTCTTGGGCTGAGCGGCGCGGAACAAAAAACTTCAAACAAATTTACGGTTTTCCTGTTCACACGGCGGCTCTTTTGTGCTATAATCAGATATGGGTCAATCTCTGTGTATCGGAGACCGCGGACAGAACGACATCCGTATCCGCAGTCTTCTAATAATAGCCTACCCGCTCCTTTTTTTCAAGGGTTTTTGGAAAAAATTTCAATTTCGGCAGGTACCACAAAATTTCCATATAATCATGAGGTTGAAATGCGAAAAAAAACGAAGGGATGGACGAAGAGCAAAAACGTCAATTCCAAACGCTATAAGAACGATCTCGCGAATTACCTGAACGAGCGGTCGATCAAATGCGTCACCGAGCGGATCGACGGCATCGAAGAGGTCATCGGCCGAAGCGGCGTGATCGTCAAGCGGGACGACGAGCTCGTGATTTACTGCGGCGAGGAAACCGTCATGCGCACGAAGATCGACGATCTCTACGCGTGGGAGCTTTTGTCCCTCGAGGGTGTGGTCATCACGGCGCACGACCTCGAGCACGGCGGGGAGGAGCGCACCGTCATCGCGTTTTATACCTACTGGCGTCAGGTCGAAAGCTGATGGAGCTTCTGACCGACAAAAACCGCGCCGGCAGAACGGTGCGGGAGGTGCTTCAGAAGGAGCTCGGCTTCTCCTCGAATCTCATCAAACGGCTGAAATTCTCGGAAAACGGCATCCTCGTCAACGGAGAATGGGTGACGGTCCGGTACGAGCTGAGAGAGGGCGACGTCCTCTTCCTTGCCGTGGAGGACCGCGAGCGGGACGTCAGTCCCTACCTGATCCCGGTCGACCTGCCCCTGCCGATCCTTTATGAGGACGAGTGGATCACGGCGGTGAACAAGCCCCCGGACATGCCCGCCCATCCTTCGCAGGGGCACCGGCTCGACACCGCGGCAAACGCCCTCGCCCATCATTTCCGCGACCGCGTTTACGTCTTCCGTCCCGTGAACCGCCTTGACCGCGATACGAGCGGCTGCATGCTGACCTCGAACACCAAGGACGCGTCCTATAAGATGTATATGGCGATGACGGAGGGACGCATTCATAAGGAATACCTCGCCGTCCTCGACGGGGTGCCGGAAAAACGGGAAGGGACCCTTCTTTCCTTCATGCGCCGCAAACCGAACAGCGTGATCGAGCGGGAGGAGTGCTCCCCGGACTGCCCGGACGGCAAGCGGGCGGAAACGCGGTACCGCGTCCTCGCCGACAACGGGCGGGAATCGGTCGTCGCCGCCCGGCCCGTGACCGGACGCACCCACCAGATCCGCGTCCAGTTCGCGGGGATCGGCTGCCCCGTCACGGGGGATACTCTCTACGGAAAGTCTTCGCCGCTGATCGCGCGTCACGCCCTGCATTCCCTGAGAACATCGTTTCCCCATCCGATGACCGGGGAGACCTTGACGGTCGAAGCGCCCCTGCCAGCGGACATGACCGCGCTGCTCGAAGCGCTCGGCCTGCCCGGCGCGGAGCTGCTGCTTCAACCTGAGGGGGACGAGCTGCGATAAGCAAGGGAGGGAAAAACCATGGTTCGAATCATCCGGCGCCTCAGACGCGCGGTTCCGACGTTCTCGCTCTTCTTTTTTCTCATCGGGCTTCTTGCGCTGTGCGTCCACATCGCCGCGTCGCGTTCGACCGCTTTTGCGGATTCCTTCAACGGATCGGTTTCCGCCGCGCTGCGCGTGTTCCTCGCGCATCTGACGGCGTGGATCCCGTTTTCTCTCGCGGAGTTTCTTCTGCTCGGCTCGCCCGTGCTCATCGTCGTCGTCTGCGTGACCGTCACGCGCCGGGCGGGGCGGGGAAGACGGTATTTCGGACGGGTCCTCTTCGGGCTTTTGTCCGTTGCCGTGTTTCTTTACGCCATGTTCGTCTTCGTCTTCGGCGCGGGCTACCGGACGACGCCGCTGGACAAAAGACTCGGCATCGACCGCGAAAAGGTCCGGCTCGAGGAGCTCGAGGATACGGCGCGCATCGTCGTCGGAAAGCTGAACGAGATTTCCCGCGGGATCGTGATCATGCGGGACGACGGCTCGGTGAGGCCTTATTCCCATGCTGAAACCGTGGAGAAATGCCTCGCGTCCTATGAAAAGCTCTCCGACCGCTGGCCCTTCCTCACCCGGCTGAACGCGCCCGTGAAGGAAATCATCCTGTCGGATTATATGACCTATACCCATATCTCCGGCATCTACACCTTCTTCACCGGCGAGGCGAACCTCAATACCAATTACCCGTATTTCGTCACCGCCTACACCACGGCGCACGAAATGGCGCACCAGCGCGGCGTTGCGCGGGAGGACGAGGCGAACTTCATGGCGTTCCTCGTCTGCGCCGAATCGGACGATCCCTTCCTGCAGTACGCCGGCTATCTCAATTTGTACGAATATCTGTACGGCGCGTTGACCCGGTCGCAGAACCGCGCGGACATCCACGCGTCCCTCGACGCGCGTGTCCGGTACGATCTCTACTGCTACAGCGTTTTCTTCGACCGTTACCGCGAAAACACCGCCGCGGCAGTATCCTCCGCCGTGAACGACGCCTATCTCGTTCTGCAGGGAACACAGGGGGAGAAAAGCTACGGTCTCGTCGTCGATCTCGCCGTGGCGTACTACCGCGGCGCGCGGGATAACTGATCCTCATCCGCCGTCCGACCGGCAGGAATCCCGCGAATACGGATTCCCGTCAAACGCGAAAACATCGTCAAAAATCTTTCACGGCGTCCGGCTCCGCTTCCCGAAACGGCTCCGGTGCCGCGCCCCCTTATTCATCCGGAAATCCCGCGTCGGATTTCTGCCGAAACCTCCGATTCCCGATTCTGACTCAAGGAAAGGTCTGCCATGCGTCACGGCGTAATTCTGAAAACTTTGGCGGTGCTCGCGCTCGCCGTCCTGCTCGGGCTGGGGACGTTTGCCGATTCCGCGCTGCCCTCGCTCTTCTGGAACGACGAGGGCTGGTACAAGGACGGCATCGCGCCCCTCATCGTGCGGGAGGGGAAGCACTATGTCCCCGCCGATCTGTTCTCGATGCTCGAGAGCATCTCCGTCACCGCCCCGCAGCAGGACAACCTGCTTCTCACGAACACCGCGACGGGGGCGTACGTCTCCATCCTGTTCAGCGAAGGGACGGCGGCGGTCAACGGAGAGATCACGGACAAGATCGGCGTATTCCGCGACGGGACGGTCTATTATCTCGAAGCGGAAGCCGTCGCCGAGGCGCTGAGCGTCCGCATGGAGATCGTGACTGCCGACGGTTCGCAGATGCTGAGGCTCACCGACGGACGGGAACAGCTTTCCATGAACGAGCTGATCGCGCAGTACACCGAGCAGAACGGCGGCGGCGTCTCTCTGTCGCCGGACTGGCTCGATGCCAACCACCGCGTGAAGGGCAAGCGCCTGCACATCCTGTGCGTCAGCCCGGAACCTGATTCCGAGATATCCGTCATGCGGAGACTGTATGATTTCGGGATCGAATGCACCGTGTTCCTGAGGGACGACGCCTCCGAGACGGACGTGCTGTTCGCGTCCGCGTGCGGTGCGTACGGCGTTGTGCCCGTCGAGAGCGGCATGACGGTTGAAGCGGTTGACGCCCGGTTCTCCCCGCTTACTCATAGACGGGCGACCCTCGCGCTTTCCGAGGGGGACGACGCGGAGGACGACAAGCTGAGGGCGGCGGGCTATCTTCCCTTGAAGCCGGATTTCGTCGTGACGGGTCAAACGGACCCCGCGGTCTTTATCGAAGAAGCCGCTTACGCCATGCGGGAGGCCTCCGAGCTCACGGTCCTCCTCACGGACACGCCCGACGGCTGGGACGCCGCGCAGCTGCTCCGCGATTTCGTGTGGGAAAGCGACGGCTGGGTCACCGTAAATCTCGCGCGCTGAGACGTGCGAAAGCAGTCAGAATAAATCACAAATACAAATCACCCATACAGGAGGACGACCATGAACGAAGCCTATGATTTTCTGAAAGCCGCCGGAACCTATTTTCTCGCGACGACGGAGAACGGAGAACCCCGCGTGCGTCCGTTCGGCACGATCGACATCTGGGACGGAAAGCTCACGATCCAGACCGGGCTGAAGAAAGACGTCGCGAAGCAGATGCTCGCGAATCCCCGCGTTGAGATCAGCGCGTTCGTCCCCGCCGAAGGGAAATGGATCCGCCTCTCTGCGGACGCGTCCCTCGTCGACGATATCCGCGCCGCGGAGCACATGCTCGACGCGTATCCTTCTCTGAAGGCTATGTATGCCCCAGGCGATGGGAACACGGCGATTTTCGCGCTCACAAACGGCACGGCGACGATCTGTTCCTTCACGGCCGCGCCCGCCGTCTATCCGATCTGACCGTTCAAAGACTTATCCGGCGGGCGGCACGGCTTCTCTGCCCGCTGCGCCGGATCGACATGTAAGGAGTTCATATGCGTCTTGCTTCCAACGAGTTTCTTCCGCTCGGCTCCGTAAAAATCAAGGACGGTTTCTGGAGCCGCTATCAGGACATCGCAAAAAACAAGATCATCCCCTATCAGTGGCGGGCGATCAACGATCAGATCCCGGACGTTGAGCCGAGCCGCGCCATCGCCAATTTCCGCGTCGCCGCGGGGCTCGAAGAGGGCGGATTCGGCGGCATGGTGTTCCAGGACAGCGACGTCGCGAAATGGCTCGAGGCGGTCGCCTACCGCCTGAGCATCGATCCGGACGAGGAACTGGAAAAGACCGCGGACGCCGTCATCGACCTGATCGGACAGGCGCAGGAGGAGGACGGCTATCTCGATACCTATTTTCAAATCGAAGAGCCGGACAAAAAGTTTACCAATCTCAACGAATGCCACGAGCTCTACTGCGCGGGGCACATGACCGAGGCGGCGGTCGCGTATTACGAGGCGACCGGAAAGGACAAGCTGCTTTCGATCATGCGCCGCTTCGTCGACCTGATCGACCAAAAGATCGGACCGGAGGAGGGCAAGCTGCACGGCTATCCGGGGCATCCGGAGCTCGAGCTCGCACTGTGCCGCCTGTACCGGGCGACGGGGGAAAAGCGGTACCTCGATCTGTGCGCCTACATGATCAACGCCCGCGGCACGAAACCGTATTTCTTCGAGGAAGAGCTCGAAAAGCGGGATCACCGCGCGTTCTGGGGCGGGGGCAGGCAGGAGCACGTCGATCTGAAGTACAACCAGAGCCACCTGCCCATCCGCGAGCAGAAGGAAGCCGTCGGGCACGCGGTCCGCGCCGGGTATCTCTATACGGGCGTCGCGGACCTCGCGGCGGAGACCGGGGACGCGGAGCTCATGCGGGCGGCGGAGACCCTGTGGAACAACGTTGTGAACCGGCAGATGTACGTCACGGGCGCCGTCGGCTCCCAGGTCTGGGGAGAGGCGTTCAGCTTCGATTACCACCTCCCGAACGATTCGGTTTACGGGGAGACCTGCGCGGCGATTTCCATGGTCTTCTTCGCGCGCCAGATGCTGCGCTCGCATCCCGACCGCCGCTATTCGGACGTGCTCGAGCGGCTGATATACAACGGCACGATCAGCGGCATGGCGCTTGACGGCGAGCATTTCTTCTATACGAATCCCCTTGCCGTATGGGAGACGGCGACACGGCACGCCGGCGTGACGCGGCATATCCGCTCGAAGCGCCCGGGCTGGTTCGGGTGCGCGTGCTGCCCGCCGAACCTCGCGCGGATGATCACCTCCCTCGGCGGCTATATCTATTCCGCGTCGGCGGATACCCTGTACGTCCATCTCTATATCGGCTCCGAGGCGAGCTTCGAGCTTGACGGCAAAACCGTCGCGATCTCTCAGAGCGGGAACTACCCGTGGGACGGGGAGCTGACCTTCAAGCCGGGAGCGGGCCGCTATACGCTCGCTTTGCGCATTCCGGGCTGGGCGCGAAGCTATGTGCTCCGGATCAACGGAAGGGAAGTCCATCCCGCGCTCGAGAAGGGCTACGCCATGCTCTCGGGAACGTGGGAGGACGGCGATACCGTGACGCTCACTCTGCCCATGCCGGTCGAGTTCACGGAGGCGAATCCGCTTCTGCGCGCGGACGACGGCAGGGTCGCGCTGACGCGCGGTCCGGTGGTCTACTGCTTTGAGTCCGCGGACAACGAGGACGCGCTGGACGCTCTGCGCGTGGTGAGTCCCGCCGATTTTGAACCCGAGACCGATTCCTCGCTCTTCCCCGGCATGGTCGCGCTGACCGGTACGGCGAAGAGACGGGCGGACTGGACGGGCGACGAGCTCTACCGCCTCTCGGACGGCGACGACGAAAAAACCGTCCCCGTCCGCGCGATCCCGTATGCCTTCTGGGGCAACCGGGACGACACGCGGGAGATGGCGGTTTGGGTGAGAAAATAGAACGGATACAAAAAAGAGGGGGCTGCGCATTCGCTCCGAGAACGGAGGAATGCCGCAGCCCCCTTTATCATGCATTTCAACCGAAAGGGGGAACGCGGCTTCTTGAAATGAAGCCCCGCGCAGTAAACTGCGCAGCAAGAACTTTCATACGACTTGTGCAGAGAACCGTTCAGAGTGCAGATCGGGGTAACGTGAAGCGCACCGATGAACCATTTACGAAATCTTCATTTTGACATTGTCGTTTTAGCGTGAGACGGGTACTACTGAATCACCAGCAGATTGCGTTCCGGGAAGAAGCGGACGGTGACGGAAGAGGAGCTGAAGTAGTCGATGATTTCCGCGACCGTCATTTTTTCCGATTCGTGCTCCTTGATCCACTCGTATTCCGTGCGGTAAATGTCGCGGCTGTACCGGAACGGGGTCTTGAACATCGAAAGCGGGATGAGGGTGTTTTCGTTCAGGGTGACTTCGATATCCTTCACCGTTCCGCAGATCACGACGGCGTTTTTGAGATAGTCGAAATCGATCTCAAAGGCGGGAAGGATCGCGTTCGGCGCGCCCGGGGTCAGCTCGGCGTGGTAGAGGGTGATCACCTCCCCGCCGTCCGGGTACCGGCCCTGCGCGACGGAGCGGTGGATCGTGCCGAGGGGAAGGGAATCCATCGGGATGCCGTTCTGATAAAGGACGAGCGTCTTGTCCTGCCCCGTGCCGAAGCGGATCGGGAGATCGAAGCCTTCGCCGAGGGTGAGATATCCGTGTGCCGGGATCGTCATGCCGTCGAGGATCTGCTCGCGCTTCGTGACGATCTTCCAGCCGTCAAGCCGGATGTCCTCGTCCGTCCGGTTGTACAGCTCGATGAAGGGTGTGGCCGTCCCGCGCACGGCGGCCTCGTTGATCACCACCGGAGAGCTTGTGTCGGACTCCTTCGGCGGCTCGGCGGGCTTGAAGCCGATCGTCAAGGCGGCGCTGTCCCCCGTGAGAATGATCGATTCCGAATCGGCGGACCAGATCCCGCCCTCCACCGTCACATCCGCGTCGGCGGAAAGCTCGAGCGGGATCACGAGCGAACGGGGATACTGCCGCACCTCGCCGTCCTCCGCGGCGAACCAGCCGAGCTCCGCCTCACCCTCTCCCGTGATCGAGACCGAGAGGGAAGAGAGACTCTTTCCGCATTCACGCTCGGTGTCGGTGAGGACATTGGTCACGCGCCTCGAAGCATAGGAGGAGAGGCCGAAAAGATTGGTCTGCCATGTGTTTATCGACCCGCCCGCGATGCCGAGCGCCTTGGTCGTGTATTTCATTTCCGCGCTCATAGCGAGGGAGATATCCGAAATGACGGACTGGACCCGCGCGGGCTTGAAAATCGCGGTCGCGAGGGTGCAGAAATACATGTAGACGCGGTTCGCGAAGGTCTGGTTCTTCATGAGATTGTTGAAGACCCCGCGGATGAGAAGGGCGCTCTGCCCTTCGATGGTGTGGTAGGGATCCTTTCCCACGCTGTGGCCGTTGCCGAAGGAGAGGTCGAGGTCCTTCAAGAGAAACCGCCAGCGCCCGTCGTACACGCCCTGAGCGTTCGAAACATAGCCGTCGGTCTTGCGCCGGAACGCGCGGAGATTGTTGTCCGGCCAGTCGGAGTTGCCGCAGTAGAGCTCGATGCACATGTATTCGATGAAGCTGCGCAGATCAAGCACT
>JAEEGL011308182.1_pt1 | contig 12283 bp, 9 predicted proteins | sample 9134231 | NCBI WGS metagenome assembly JAEEGL01 (sample SAMN16246548, study PRJNA631951) | gut metagenome | biome: gut microbiome; feature: rumen; material: fiber-attached | host: Bos | place: Iran: Karaj | collected 2018-10 | reverse complement strand
TATAGAGCTTTCTATAGATTTATATGTAAAAAATGGAATTGCGAATGTTTTATGTGTTTCTAGATTGGATAAAATTCCAAATAGCGACAAATTTGTTATTAACAGATGTTGTTTTCCGGCACAAATAAAAGAAGAAACAAAAAACAACATACAGAAATGCTGCCAGGATATTGTGAATGCTTTTGGACTAAAAGATTGCCCAATGTTGGTTCAAGCAATAGTTAATAATAGTGGAATATATGTATTGGAATTTTGTGCTAGAACAGGTGGCGGGAACAAATTTAGACTGATAAAACATGCTACAGGTTTTGACGTTGTTGATGCCGTCGTAAAGTTAACCTTAGGACAAGAAGTAGTTTTGCCCGAAGAACTGAATAAAAAGAATATATTCATCTTGGATGAGTTTATTTATAGCGAATCTGGGGTTCTAGACCATTTGGAAGGTTTTGATTATCTGAAGAATAGTGGAATAATAAAAGAATATTTTCAATTAAAAAATGAAGGTACTCTATTAAAAGAACCTTTTAGTAGTGGTGATAGAGTAGCTTATTTTACAATTCAAGCTTCTTCTTATGAAGAATTACTAAATAAATATAAAATAGCGATAAAGAGTATAAAAATAATAGGGCAAGATGATAAAGATTTAGCTCGACATGATTTGATGAATTTCAAAAAGGATTATCTATGAGTTTATCATCTGACAGAGTATTTGTTTGTGGTGGTGGGCATCAAGGATTGTCTATGGCTGCTCATCTTGCACTAAATGGTGTTTCTGTTAGGCTTTGGAATAGAACGGAAGCAAATATTAAAGAAATAATTGATACTAACAAAATTTATTGTGATGGGGTTGTCAAAGGTATAGCTTCTATAGAAAAGGCTTCATCAAAAATAGATGAAGTGATTTCTGATTTTATAATGGTTACAACACCTAGTAGTGCACATAAAGATATAGCAAAACTATTAGCTCCTTTTGTTAATAAAAATATGGTTATTGTTTTGAATCCAGGTCGTACTTTTGGAGCAATTGAATTTGCAGAAATCTTATCTGATTATGGGGTAAAAGAAATGCCTCATATTGCTGAAACACAAACAATTGTTTATACGTGCAGGAGAAGTAATAAAAATTCTGCAACTATATTTGCTTTAAAGAAAGATGTTGCTATCTCCTCGTTAATTCATGGTGATTTAGCTTATATTATGCAAAGAATGCCGAAATGTTTATCTGGTTATTTCAAAACTGTGGATTCAATAGCTATTACTTCTTTTTCTAATGTGGGAATGATTCTCCATTGTGCACCGGTGTTGATGAATATAGGCTGGATAGAATCTGATAAAGTAGATTTTAAATATTATTACGATGGTATATCAAAAAGCATAGCACATTTTTTGGAAAAAATGGATTATGAACGCTTAGAAATTGCTTCATTATTAGGCTTCTCTATTGAATCTGTGCGAGAATGGCTTTGTAAAACTTATAATTCTTTTGGAAGTGATTTGTATTCTTGTCTTCGGACAACAGAAGCTTATCGAGAAATAGACGCACCTCCAACAATACATACAAGATATTTGTTAGAAGATGTTCCTAATGGATTAGTTCCTTTAGAGTATCTTGCCTCAAATCTTTCTATCAAAACTCCAAGCATATCTACAATTATAGATCTTGCTTCTTCTGTATTGGATATAGATTTTAGAAAGAACGGTCGTCGATTCAGTCTTGAGTGTCTAAAAAATTATATTTAGTTTTATTATGAATTGTAAAAATAAAAATATATACGCATTTATTAAGTCTTCTTTAGATGCTCATACTATGGGGATTAGTGCAGCTGTATCTTTATTGGAAGACTGTGGACGTAAAGTTATTATTGCTCCGACTAGTATAGAAGATGCTTTAGATAAAATAAATTCAGAAACTATGCAAAGACGTATTGTTAGTTGGGTTATCGATAATGGTATTAATCATATTGGATTTTCTTATAGGTTAGATCAATCTATTGCTGTAAATACATTTGGAAAATTAGTATATATATTAAAAAGTAACAGGCTTTTTGAATCAGATAATGCTCAAATAAAATCTATTTTCTTTGCAGGTTTGCCAGAGGCTTGTTTTTTAATAAATAAAGAATATGATGGTCGAATAAACACCTTTAAAGGCGGAGAAAATGCAACAGAAACACTATTAGCCATGTCTGTTCCCCTGGAAGATATACCAGATTATATAATTTCTGGAAACGAATACGATAAAGAACTACAAAAATTTGGCTATGAAATAATAAATAATGGTGGTTATAAAAATGAAAAGCCTTTGGAAAGAAATAAATATCCTGAATTTGGAACAAATAAAGATTCTTTGCTTAAAAGATTAGATTATAATTTTTCAAAGGGTTTCCAACCTTTAATAAGAGCACATTCTGGACCGTATAATTCGGATATGATGAGAGTAGAATGTGTTGAGCAGTTCAAAGATTGGTGTCATCAATTAGCAGATTCTGGTTATTTGGATATTTTATCAATAGGTTCTTCGCAACTTTCTCAATCAAATTTTGGTGAAAATTGGGGAGATAAAAAAAATGGTGGTGGGGTTCCTGTTAATTCAGAAAAAGAGTTTTATGATATTTGGAATTCTTCAAGACCAATGCTTGTGAGAACTTATTCAGGAACGAAAAATGTTCTGAATATGGCTAAAATATATGAAAAAACGTTGAATATGGCATGGAATGCTCTATCGTTATGGTGGTTTAACAAATTAGACGGTAGAGGACCTAATTCTTTATATGACAATCTCAAAGAGCATATAAATACAATAAAGTATATTGCTTCTATTGGCAAACCTTTTGAAGCAAATGTTCCACATCATTTTGCTTTTCGTGGTTGTGACGATGTTACTTATATTTTGTCTGCATATTTATCTGCAAAAATGGCTAAATTATGTGGAATAAAATGTTTTATATTACAAAATATGTTGAATACTCCAAGAAATACATGGGGTATACAAGATTTAGCAAAATCAAGAGTCCTTTTAAAGATTTTAAGAAGCTTGCAGGATAATAATTTTAGAATCATTCTTCAAACAAGAGCAGGTCTTGATTTTTTTAAGCCTGATATAGAAGAAGCAAAGATACAGTTAGCAGCGGTTACCGCTTTAATGGACGATATAGAACCTAATAATGAATTTAGCCCTGAGATTATACATGTTGTTAGTTATAGCGAGGCATTATTTCTTGCGACCCCTGAAATAATCAATGACAGTATAAGAATTACACGTAATGCTTTAAAAGAATATAGAAGAAAACGTTTTAAAGGTGAAACCCCAAATGTTGATACAGATGAGATAAAAAATAGAATTTGGATTCTTGAATCAGAAACTAAATCTGTAATAGAGGCTATGGAAAAATATATTGCTAATTTATATTCTCCAGAAGGGTTATATCTTGCATTTGTTGCTGGTTGGTTACCAGTACCTTATTTGTGGTCAGATTCAGAAGAATTTAGATTAGCAAAAGATTGGAAAACAAGACTAATTAAAGGCGGAATTAATCTAGTTGAAAAGAGTGTGGTCCTTACTTGTGACAGTAGGATAAATAAATGCGCAAGTAATATGAGTAAATTAGATATTCCTTTTAAAATATAGTTAATTAATATTTGATTTTATATTTACAATCACGAAATTGGATTGAAGTTTTTATTATTATACAAAATTTTGCTTGTTTTATTCACTGTTTTACAATAAACTGATAAAAATGAAAGTTCAAGAGATGAACATTAACTATGAATTATAATAAACAAGCTTTGTTGATAAGTTGCTTTAATGGTTGGTTTATAAAAAGGCTTGAGCCTATTAAAAACTATTTAGAATCCAAGGGATATTCTGTAAAAATTTTACTTTCTGATTATGACCATAGTAATAAAACTTACCTTTTAAATTTTCATTCAGAATGCAAATATGTTCATGTTCCGAGCTATAAGTCTAATGTGTCGTTAAAACGAATTATCTCACATATATGTTTTGGTAAATTAGTAAATATACACTTAAAATCAATAAAGCCAGATTTAATCTATTTGATTTTACCACCAAATAATACAGCTGTTTATTGTAATCGATACAAAAAGAGTAACCCTGAATGCAAATATATTGTTGATATTATTGATTTGTGGCCCGAATCATTACCTCTTGACTGGTTTAAGGATTCAATACCAGCAAAAATATGGGCAAAATTTCGAAATGATAGTTTGAAAATAGCAGACCATATTTTTCTGGAATGCAGCCTATATAAAGAAAAATTAAAAAATATTATTCCGGAACTAGAAAAGAAATCTTCTGTTTTGTATTTGTTTAAAGAGCAAACAGAATTAGAACGGAAATTAGTATTGAAAACAATAGAAGAATATGAAAAAGAAAGAACTCAAAGAAATAATAAAGTAATACTGGGTTACTTAGGTAGTATAAACAATATTATAGATATAGAAGGAATCTGCTCTGTCGTTAGATCTCTCAAGATGCAAAACCTAGCTGTTGAAGTAAGAATTATAGGTGACGGTCAGTCGCGTAATTCTTTTATAAAAGCGCTTCAATCATCTGGGGCAGAAGTTAATTATTATGGCAAAATATTTGACCAATTCAAAAAAATAGAAATTCTTGGAAAGTGCGATTTTGGATTAAACATGATGAAAGATAATATTAGTGTGGGTTTAACAATAAAAAGCATAGATTATTTTTCAATAGGATTACCTTTAATTAATAATATAAAGGGTGATACTGGTTTGTTGATTAAAAAATATGGGATTGGAATTGATTATAACGAATTTAAAAAAAACAAAATAAATTATAATTATAATAAAAAGAAAATTTTAAGCGTTTTTGATAGATTTTTTTCTAAAAAAAGTTTCTTTTACAATGTTGAAAATTCTATTGGAAAGATAATAAGCTATAATAAGGAATAATTTATATGGTTATTGATAATAATAAAAAAACTATAGTAATTTCAGCTATAAATATAAGAAGTGGTGGTACTTTAACAATATTAAAAAGTTGTTTGAGTTATTTAAACGCTAATTTAACACATAAATACAACATTGTTGCCTTAGTTCATAAAAATAGCTTATTTGAAGAATTTAAGAATATAAAGTTTATTGAATATCCAAATTCTATCAAGTCGTATTTATTAAGATGTTTCTACGAGTATTTGGGATTTTATAAGGTATCAAAGTATTTAAAACCTTATTTGTGGTTATCTCTATTAGATTCAACTCCAAATGTATGTTCGAAAATTAGAGCTGTATATTGCCATAATCCATCACCTTTTTATAGGTATAATAGTATTTTTGAAATGTTTGAAAATATTAGGGGAACGCTTTATACTATTCTATATAAGTATTTTTATAAAATAAATATAAAAAAAAATAAATATATAATAGTACAGCAAAATTGGATAAGAAACGAATTTTGTCGAATGTTTAGAGTCGATAAACAAAAAATAATTGTTGCCTATCCGAATGCAAAGGATGAAAAACAAATTGAAATAAATGAACCAAAAGAGTTAAAAAATAATTCAAAAAACAAAATATTTAAATTCTTTTTCCCATCCTTCCCTAGAAAATTTAAAAACTTTGAAGTAATTTGTGATGCGGCTAAATTACTCGAAAAAGTAGGAAAAAACAATATAAAGTTTATTTTAACAATAGATGGAACGGAAAACAAATATTCTAAATCTATTATATCAAAATACTATCATTTAAAAAACATTGATTTTATTGGGTTAAAAACATTTGAAGAAGTAAAGGAACTATATAAGAATAGTGATTGTTTGATATTTCCGTCAAAATTAGAAACGTGGGGTTTACCAATAACAGAAGCCAAAAGCTATAATTTACCTATGATTGTATCTGATTTGCCTTATGCCCATGAAACTGTTGGTGAATATAAACGAGTATCTTTTTTTAATCCAGATTCTTTAGATGAATTAATAGAAGCTATTAACAATTTTGTTGATAAAAATCATTTTGACAGAAATGAAGCAATTAAGGTTGATGAACCATTTACAAATAATTGGGCTGATTTATTTAAAATATTATTAGAAGATAAAAATATATGATAGAAAAAACTAAAATTTTACAAGTTGGTGGTTCTTCAACTTTTGGTGGTATAGAAACTTTTCAACTTTTAATGTTAAGAGCAATAAATCATAATTTGTTTTCAATGGATTTTATTGTTAATAATAAATATATAAAATTGCCATATGAAAAAGAAATAATAAATAATGGTGGAAAAGTTTATTATATACCTAGTCGAAAGCAAAATTATCTTAAAAGAATCAAAATATTGAGATTAATTTTAAAAAAGAATTATTATGATGTTATACATATTCATGAAGGTTCTTTGGCAGATGATTTATTCTTGAAGGAAGCATTAAAAGCAAATATAAAAATTGTAATACTGCATTCACATTCTTCCGGTAATTTTACTAATTCTGTTATAAACGGAATATTACATTATTATAATAAAGTGAAGTATGCAAATTCAAAAATTATTAGAATTGCTTGTTCTGAAAATGCTGGTAAGTGGATGCATTGTAACTTATTTAAATCTAATAATTTTATTGTTATTAAAAATGGTATCAATTTAGAAAAATTTGCATATTCAGAGAAATATCGATTGGAAATTAGAGAAGAATTAAATATAGGGAAACAAGATTATGTTATCGGTAATATATCTAGATTTAGTCCAGAAAAAAATTTTAATTTTATATTAAGAATTTTTAAAGAAATATTAAAGAAATGCGATAATGCAAAACTTTTGCTAGTAGGAGATGGAAGTTTAAAAAAAGAAATAATACATAAGGTAAATGAATTGAGACTTACCAAAAATGTTATATTTCCAGGATTTAGGCAAGATACCTATAAGTTACTATCAGCTATGGATGCTTATGTCTTTCCATCTGTTTCTGAAGGTTTACCTTTTTCTATCGTTGAATCTCAAATATCTGGCTTAAAAACTATTATTTCGAATAATATTACCAATGAAGTTTGTTTTACACAAAATGTATATAAATTAGGTATTATGCCTTCAGATATTGAATTATGGGTTGATGCTCTTTTTAAGTATTCAAAAGGTTATTGTAGAAAATCATGTGTTTTTGAAGCTGAAAAAGCAGGATTTAGCATACAAAAAACGATTAAAGTTATGGAGAAAATTTATTCTAATAATTATGAATTCAAATAAAATATTTAGTTTATCAAAACAAATTCAAAGGGGTATTAATTTTAAAAGCTGTTGTTTGTTTTTTTTCTTTCTCTCTATATTTTTTAATGCATTATATCAAGCTTCATTCTTTCTTCGTCCTATTGGTTTATCTTTAGTTTTTATTAGTTTATTTTTTGTTCTAAATTTAAAACAGATAACATTTAATAATGAACAACAATATGTAATACCTTTGTTTATAACGGTTTTATCTTTATTTTTATGTAATATATTAAATAATGTTGAAATAACAGAGGAAACTGTTGGTAAAACAAGAATGTTTTTTACATTTTTTTGTAGTTATTTTTTCTTAAAAACATTAATGGATACTATAAGTTTGTCTGTTATTGAAAGATGTTTGTATATAAGTGGATTTATTGGTTGTGTATTTAGTTTGTATTTTTATTTTTCTGAGTTTGGAATTGATGTTAGCAAAAGATTTGGAGCTTTTGAAGGGTTTCGCTTAACAGGAGCAATATGTGCGGATCCTAATTATAGCTCTTTGAGTTTTATTCTGTTTTATGCTTTATGTTTATTTAGAAAATCATCTGTGAGTAAAATAGGTATTTGTTTATGTTGGTTATGTGTGATTTGTTCTATGTCTAAGGCTGCTATTTTGGCTTTTGCAATAGGTTGGTGTGTTTATGTAATAATCATTAAAAAATATAGATTAATACTAAATAAGCTGATTATTGTTTTAATTACGGCTTTTTTAGGAATAATTTTTTTAGAAGTTTATTCTCCTTCTTTTTTAACAATATTGAATAGTAGATTTAATATTCAAGATATAAAAACTGGAAGTGGAAGATCTGCTATTTGGGCTCAAGTAATTGATACTTCTTTTGATAATTGTTTAATTGGTATTGGATTAGGTAATACATCTGATTATTTTAAAAGACATAAAAAACCATTAACAACTGTTAGTCATAATAATTATTTGGATTGTTTGTTAGAAGGAGGAATAATATGTTTTATTCTGTTCGTGCTATATTTATTCTCTATTTTTATGGTATTAAATTATCTTAAGAAAAACAAAAGATTATATATGGAAAATTCATTGTATTTATATGTGGCTTTTTTTATTTTTATAACGATGTCGTTTACACTTTCATATGCTCTATTTAGACCACAATTTGCATTGTTCCTTGCTTTGGTTAATAGATACTCTAGAAATAATATTATGGATTATAATTTATGTTAGAACTAGATAATAAAAAAATCTTAATAATAATGCCAAACTTTTTTGAGTATGATAAATTAATTAAAAAAGCATTGATAAATAGAGGTGCAACAGTAAATATAGTATATGATAATTTAGCTCGATCTAGTGTCTTTGACTTTATAATGCGTTTTAAAATTTGTCAGCTAATATATTCTCTATTTGTAAAATGTTTTTTAAAGAAAATACTTCATATAGATTATTTGTTAGTTATAAAAGGGCAAAACACTAGTTTGAGTCTTATGAAAAAGCTTAGGGATAAATATAAGAATGCAAAATTTATTATGTATCAATGGGATAGTGCCAAAAACTGTCCAAATTCAATTAAAATTGAACATTTTTTTGATTCAATTTTTACATTTGATAAAAATGATTCAGAGAAATATAATTGGATTTATCGACCTCTTTTTTATTCTTTTAACAGTAAACTTGTTAAGAATAGTAATAGAAAATATAAATTCTCCTTTTTAGGGTCTTTACATTCAAATCGAGCATTTATTGTAAAAAAATTAAAAGAAATTACTAAAGAGCAAGAATTTTGTAGCTTTACTTTTTTATATGTTAATAGAATTTTATATTATTGGCAGAAATATATAAAAAAGTCTTCTATTTGGAAGAATATAGATATTAGCAATATATACTTTAAACCTCTTAATTTATCTCAAACCAATTATATTTATAAAAACTCTGATATTGTAATTGATTATACTCATCCAAATCAAACAGGATTAACTATGAGAACAATAGAAGCATTAGGTGCTAAATGTAAATTAATGACTAATAATAAAGCTATTATACAATCAGATCTTTATAATGAAAATAATGTATGGGTCTATGATTTGAATAATTTTTGTATTCCAAAGAATTTTATTAATTCTCAGTATGTTGAATATACAGAAAAAATATATAATTATTATTCTTTGGATGGATGGATTGATACAATTTTTAAGGATTAAAATGAATATTTTAAAAAAATTAATATGTTATTTGTTTTTTAAATTAAGATATGGTTTTGGTATTTGTAAAAGTTTTATATCTAAGCCATTATTTTTGTCTAATCCAAAATTTATCTATATTGATGAAAATTGTTATATTATGTCTCTTGCACGACTAGAAACTATAAGGTCGTATCAAGGGCAAAAGTATAATGGAAAGTTACTGATTAAAAAAGGTGTTAGTATTGGTCAAGGGGTTCATATTATTGCAAGTAGTGAGTTGATTATTGAAAAGAATGCTACTTTATCTTCTTATGTTTTTATATCTGATTGCCACCATGGTTATGAAGATATAGAAACTAATATAATGTGTCAGCCTCTTATTGTTAAGCCTGTTCATATTGGAGAAGGCTGTTTAATAGGCAGAGGAGTAGCAATTCTTGCTGGTGTTTCTATAGGTAAGCATTCGGTTGTTGGAGCAAATTCAGTAGTAACAAAATCTGTTCCTGATTATTGCGTGGCTGCTGGAATACCAGCGAAAATAATCAAGAAATATGATTTTGAGCAACAAAAATGGATAAGGGTTAATTAATAATATAAAAGTTTATTATAAATAAAATCTATTCGTTGGCTATTTCTTCTAATGTGTGTTTATAAAGTTCCTTAATATCGCCTTCGGGGCTAAGGTATCTCTTAACTCTATTCATTGCAATTTGGATTTCTTCTCTTTTTTCTATTAGAGCAATAAGTTTATCTAATTCTTCTTGAGTTCTAAAATAAAAATCTTCTATTCCTTCATATATATCTTCTATTCCATCATTTATAACTCTAAAAGTTGGAGTATTAAAAGCTATTAATTCGGCAAACATATTTGTTGCACCTAGAATAACAAAATCACATGAATCAGCAAATTCTTTAACTGATTCTTTGGAAATCTCATAATTTCTTAATAAATCAAAACTTTTTTTATAGTCATCTATTTTTAATACTGGATGCAATCTTATTCTTAAATTAAAACCATATTTATCTTGTATATATTTTGCATAATCAAAAAGAACTTTATTTTGCTCGGCAAAAGTTGGTCCGCATAAAGCAAGACCGAAAGTATTTTTATTCTTTTTTTCTTCATTATTATTGGATTCAATGCTGCTAATTGCTTTCATTGAGCCAACTACTTTTAATTTACCTGAATATTTGGATTTATTTGCCTCATTTTTTGAATATTCATTTGTTGCTAGAAAATATTTACTATGTGAAAATTGATAACAATACCATTGAGTCCCATGAAAGAAAACAGCGTGCTGCAAAGTTGCAGTATTAATTTCAAGTTTGTTAAAATATTGAGTAATCAGATAATCGCAAGGGTGTACATCGCAGAAAGTTACTACTAATTTTAACTTATCTTTGTTATATTTATAAGTTTTTACATCTTCTAATACATAATACGCTTGTAACATTAAGTTACATAGCTGCATACAATAATTCAATTGGAAGCCTGTTTTTTTCATTTCCACAAGCCACAGAAACCAATAAAAAATACTTATGATTCTATTAAAGGTAAAAGCTTTTTTCTGCTTATTCCCGCTAATAATTACCGGATTATTAACACAAGATGTTACAGCCATAAAGTCATTAAAATGATCTATTCTGCCAGCGTAAGAAGGTGTAAAGAAGAAAGCTGTTTCAGAATTAGAATGAGTTTCTTTATAAATATGTGAATTAAGAAAAATACTAATTAAACCTCTTAAGGCAGATATATAAGAAATATCCTTTTTTTCATAAAAAAGTTTTGTTGCTAACAACTCTCCACATTTAATATTATCTAAATGTTTAAATTTTAAATTATTAATCATATTTACTTCTTTTTCAAAATTAGGATTATTCATGTTTTTTCAGCCCTTTCATAATAGCATAAATACTTTTTCTTTTAAAAAATACTATACAAAGCATAATAAAAATAAGAGAATACCTTGCGATAAAATAATCATACAAAGCCATAAAACAAGCTGTTAAGACAATTAAAATAACTGTAACAAAAAACAATTCTTTTAAAGAGTAGATATGATAATCAATATTTTCTTTTAAGCATATTTTTTTCATGAAAATATAATGGAATAATGCTAACAATAAATAGCAGACCATCGTTGTATAACCTGCTGCAATATATCCAAATGGTTTTATAAAAATATAATTTAAAACTATATTTGCTATAGCAGCACTAACAGAGCCATACATGACATATTTGCTCTTCTCAAAATAAAACTCTATATTCCCAAACAAGCCATAAATAAACCAGAAATAAACACCAATAGCTACAGGTGCAACAACCCACATTCCATTTAAATATTCTGGGGTTGCCAGTAGTCTAATCACCTCTGGTGCAAGCATTGTTGGAACCAAGCTTACTATTGCCATGAGAATTGCAAGATTTGTACCCATTCTTCCTATTGCCTTATATGATTTTGCTTTCATAGATTCAAATGTCCAGGGAACAAGCGATGCGTTTATAGCTGTTAGTATCATCAGCATAACAATCCCTATAGCATAAGCTACAGAATAAAGCCCAACATAAGACCTTCCACACATATTCTCTATCATAATTCGATCAGACTGACTTAAAATAATTTGAGAAAGATAGTGAGGAACTAGTGGAATATTAAAAGCTAAGGCAAATTTCCAATATTCTTTATTAAAGAAATTTTTGTTTTTTGAGAAATTGTAAATATAAAAAATAAGACCAGCTATTGCTTGAACTAAAGAACTAGATATAATTCTTGCTGTTCCCCTGTCTTCATTATTCATTACAGCGAAAACTCCAACAACAGGATTCAGTATAGTAAAAAACAGAGTTACTAAAACGAGAGAGATATATTTATATTCATATCTTTGTTTTGC
>JAEEGL011200404.1_pt1 | contig 12283 bp, 10 predicted proteins | sample 9134231 | NCBI WGS metagenome assembly JAEEGL01 (sample SAMN16246548, study PRJNA631951) | gut metagenome | biome: gut microbiome; feature: rumen; material: fiber-attached | host: Bos | place: Iran: Karaj | collected 2018-10 | reverse complement strand
TTTTACATATGAATGTCTGTTCATATGTTTATAATACCATATTTCCTCCAGATGTCAATAGGATATTTTGCATTTTTTCAAATTATGCTTTTGCTTTCTCATAGAACTCTTTCACGAGATGGTAGACCCTGTCATAATCTGAGATGTCACAGATGGCAAAGCCCGTGAGATTGCTTTGAAGTAGTTTGCCCTGCTTAGTCTTCTCTTTTTTGAACTCAATGTCAGCAACGCCTAGCCTTTTGTCAAAAAAGCCCTGGTTCAGCGTCACTCCCTCCAGCTCCTGATAGGTTTTCTTTTCATAGAAATATTTATTGGAACCGCCCGAAATATAGACTGCCCGATCCGTCACGATGTATTCCACATTGCGATGGCTCCGAACGGAACGAAAGATGCCGATCAAATAAATCCATACAGGCATCATGTGTAACAAAAAAAATACCAAAATGGCTGCTGCCGCACCGTTTACGTCTTCCAAATGAATCTTCGAAAAAAAGAGACCTGTGGCAATGGTCAGGTCGATTGCAGCCCAAAACAATGCTAATGGTAACATCGGATTAAAAATACTCTCAAAGATGAAGCACTTCTTTTCTGGCCTCCCCTGCCACAGGATCGTCTCCTCACTGCCAACAACGGATCGAAAATCTGTTTCGTACATATGCGTTCCCTCTTTTTCAACCTTTCTTACAAAATGTTTCTGTGCGAATGCGCGCTACATCCAATTCCAATTTAGTAAGCCTCCATAGCCTCAACAACCCCCGATTTTATACTTCTTTTCCAGACGCTTAAATATATAATACGAGTGGTTGCACTTAATTGACATACTCAGGTTTACTATAAAAATAGGTGGAATAAATTTGACGCATCTCCATATCCCCATAGCCTTCGATCAGCTCCATCGCCCACTGATAGTCCTCCGCCGGGCAGGAATCTCCGTTGATGATAATGCAATCCGGCTTCCTCTCGGGATATCTCTCCCAATAGCTAAGAAGCTGCTCCCCATAGGTCGGCGTAGAATTGACCGTATAATGACTGATTTTCACGTCATTTAGCATGTACATGGTCGTCAAGGACTGGTTATGGAAAAAGCTCGTCACGATCAGAACGTTGCTGCCCTCCTTCACGACTTCCCGAAAGGTCTGTTCATTTACTCCATAAAAATTAGCAATTTGCCTTGCAACAATGGTCCCCTTCGCAGGTCCATCCTGCATCCTTCCGGCGCCCCTTAGATCGAGAATGGTACTGCCGCTCGGTCCATAATTCAGCGTCAGCGCCGTTCCCAAGACTGCTACTGCGAAGAAGGAAAGCACATAGGCAAGCGCCGCCTTCTTCCCCCTTGTGCTGCCTGCACTGATTACCTGTTCGTCTCGTTCCTGCCCAACGATCATGCCTGCACGGATTACCCGTTCGTCCCGTTCCTGCCCAACGCTCCCGGCTTCCATCCAGGTCACAAGAAGAACCATTCCCCATAGAGCTGACGTACTTAAAAAGGTCAGGTTGCAAATCAGCCCCACGTTACTAAAGCAGAGCACGTTGACGAACACACCCATGCCGAGCAGGATTCCATAAACTGCCGGAAGCAAGGTTCTCCTTTTGACCATGTCGAAAGCTCCCCTCTGGTCTTCCTTGTCCCTCTCCAATGCCGTCTCAAAACCATGTTTTCCCTGCCCCTTTCGGGTAAGATAGACAAAGATTCCAAGGATTGCCAGCACGGGATAATGCAGCTTCATCCCCTCATAGCCGCTTCTTTTTATGAACCAATAAACAAACGTCACGCCATAGGAAAGCGCCAGCCAAAGAGGCATCCAAAGCCTGTTCTTTTCCTTTTTCACGCGTGAGAAAATCCATGAAATCAGCAAAGCCATGCCCAGAGTGACCACCAAAAACGTGCAAACTCTTCCAGCCTCCTGAAGATACTCGGTCGCCTTACCATTGCCATTTAACAGCGCACCGCTCGCATGCGTGTCATCTCCCGCAAGCAACCCCTGAATTCCAAACCAAAGGTCTGTAGGCCCGTCCATAATGAGCAGTCCTGCCACATAGGCCAGACCGCAAACCAGACAGGTTCCCCAGAAAATCAGGTTTCGGCGAACGCCCCCGCCTCGTTTCATCCGATACAGGAAAGCTGCCACAATGGGAATCAAAATCATACAGGCCGATGCCAGGATTGCAACACAGAAAAACAGCGCCGCCAAAATTAGGAGCACCATTTCTCTCCTGTTTCTCTCGCCTGCCCTTCCGCATTTTTCACCATGTAACTCTTGGCTGGCCTTTTCATATGACTCCATGACCCGCCAAAGCAGGCAAATCATAACGGTAAGCCCCCAGGTCTGCAGATTCGAAAACTCCGGCATTGCCACGAGCTTTGCATAGGTGCAAAAGAAGGTCGCTGAAAGCAATAGTGCACTCTCAGTCTTTAAATGTCTTTTCAGCGTAAAAAACAAAAAAAGCGAGACAGCCCCCTGTGTAGTCACGCCACAAAGGCGCAAAAACAGGAGGAGTCCCGTCGTCGTATGAAAAATCTTTAAGTAAATCCAAGTAAACATCTGTCCATAAAAAGCGGAGGTCTGCAACGTATCCCAGACCTCCCGAAACAGCTTGTCACCCGTAGCAAGCCGATAAGTCAAAAGGAGCTGGTACTCCTCGTCAGCACTAAAGCCCACAAAGATGACCTTAACGGTCGCAAGGAGACACGCTCCCGCCACCCCCAGCCATAACAGCCAGCGGACCAACTTCTGTTTTTCTTTCTTCCCCCGTACCCCATCCGTCATTCTTTCGTATCCCCGATCCCGTATTTCTCCTTATCCGTAAATCCTTCTTCCCTAAGCCGGTCGACTCTTTCCCTAATGCAATCAGCCTGTCCGGCCTGCTCCTTACCCGATGCCGTCAGCCTGTCCGGCCTGCTCCTTACCCAATGCCGTCAGCTCATCCGGCCTGCGAATTACTCCTGCGTTGCCGCGCCGCCCCGAATCTCGATCATGGGACCGCCCGTGCCCTCGATGTACTCTCTGGTGATGGTCACCTTGCCAATGTTATCATCCTTCGGGATTTCGTACATGATGTCGAGCATAAATTCCTCGATGATGGAGCGAAGCGCTCTCGCACCCGTATCCCGCTGCATGGCCTTCTCCGCGATTGCCTCCAGCGCGCCGTCCGTAAACTGAAGCTTTACCTCATCAAGCTCCAACAGCTTTTGATACTGCTTCAAAATCGCATTCTTCGGCTCCTTTAAAATCTTGACCAGCATCTCCTTCGTCAGACTCTCCAGCGAATAAATCACGGGAAGTCTCCCAAGGAACTCAGGAATCATGCCAAAATTCCGAAGATCCTCCACCGTCACCTTCGACAGCAAATTCTTGTCATTGTCGTATTTATCCTTCAGATCCGCGCCAAACCCGATGGATGCGGTCTTTGTCAGCCTCTCCTTGATGATGCCGTCCAAATCAGGGAATGCGCCGCCGCAGATAAAGAGAATGTTGCGCGTATTTACCGTTGCCAGGGGCACCATGGCATTCTTGCTGTTCGCACCGACGGGCACCTCAACCTCCGCGCCCTCCAGGAGCTTTAGCATGCCCTGCTGCACGCTCTCGCCAGAGACATCACGGCTTCTGGTCTCCTTCTTCTTTGCAATCTTATCAATTTCATCAATAAAGATGATGCCGCGCTCAGCCTTCTCCACATCATTGTCCGCCGCCGCAAGAAGCTTACTAACCACGCTTTCGATGTCATCACCAATATAGCCCGCCTCTGTCAGGGAAGTGGCATCCGCTATCGCCAGCGGCACGTCAAGGAGCTTTGCCAGCGTCCTCACCAGATACGTCTTACCACAGCCGGTCGGTCCGATCATCAACATGTTCGACTTCTCGATCTCAATCTCATCCATGGTATTTGTCGCCACGCGCTTATAATGATTATAAACCGCAACGGAAATCACTTTTTTTGCATGTTCCTGGCCTACGACGTACTCATCCAGACTCGCCTTAATCTTATGGGGCGCAGGTATGTTTTTGATGTCAATGGCAGGTGCCTGATTTGCCTTCTTTTTCTTAAGCTTTTGCTTATTCGGGATACCGCCGTCGCCCTGCAGGTCTGCCAGATTGACAAAGCTAATCTTCGGGAACCCCTTGGGGAAGCCCTGCTCTGAGTCATTTCCCTGTGGATTCATCGGGTGATTCAGCATGCCCTGATAATCAAACTGACTCACGGTGTCCATCGTCTTATGCATGCAATCGTCGCACACGCAGATATGGTTCGGCAGCTTAAACATACGCCCAGCCTTACTTTCCGGTCTGCGACAGATAAAGCAGACATCCTCATAGTCCTCGTTTTCTCCCTTGCCTGCGCGCGTGGTTGCTGAAGCATCGCCATGATCATCTGAGGCCTTGCCCGACGAGGAAGCATCCTCTTGCTCATCCGAGGCATTTGCCGTTTCCTTCAATGCTCTGCCGCCCTCCGAATTCTCCATCCGAGAGCCCTCGTCACTGCCGCCCTTGTCAATCGAAGCTCCGCTTTCTTTCGCATTTGCATTCCGGGGTTCGTCCTCAAAATCCTCCCGAAAATTCAATATTTTCATGTCGTCATCATTCTTATTTGCCATGTAGCCTTCCAAACCTTTCTATTCTTAAATGCTCATCCTATGTCTTCTCTATGATCCGTCAGGAAGCCTGCTCGTTTCACGCCGCCTTCCCGACAGTTTACCATATCATGCCTTATATTCTAACAAAAGCCCACTTTCTTGTAAAGTGGGCTTTCTAAAGCATTCATGAAAAGACTATGAAATTTTTCTCCTGCCATTGCTTCCCTTCATGAACAGGAAATCAGATATTTAAATCGTCATACAGAGGAGAAAGCTCTACGAGCTTTCGCTTCGCATGCTCTATTCTCAGATTCCCCAGAGGCGTATCCGCATCCTTGCTGACAACGATCATGGACATGAATCGGATATATGCCAGAATCTGAATCTTTTGCAGCACCGTCTCCCTGCCGCCCGGATACCCATCCTCAAAATAATAAGCAAGGATTTTCTCCCACAGCTCCAGAACGGTTTCATAGCTGATTCCAAGGAAATTCATGGGATTCTCCGGCTCATCCTCCGCATAGGCAATGTAGGTGACGTAAAGTGCCTGTAAATCAAAGATGAAATCGCCCGTGCTCAGGGTATCCATGTCGATCAGCATCGGCTCTCCATCCACCAGCATGATATTCTTCATCTGCGGATCGCCATGTACCACCTTATGGCTGTCCCGAATCCTCTCCACCATGCCGCGAAGCTTAGCATATAAGGGCTCTCCAAGGATCTCCCGAATGCTCTCAAGGTATTTATAGAATTTCACCTTTGCGGAAGGAATGGAGGGATGATCAATCTCCGTACTGTGAACCAGCTTTAAGAAGGACACAAACTGCCGAACGATTGTCTCCAATTCCTCCGGCTTTTTGATGACCAAATCATTATAGGTCACGGCATTCAAAAGCTCGAAAACTGCGCCATAGGACTCTCCCACGCGCACAATGTCATAGGAAATGGCCGTCGGGATACCGCACACCAAGGCCAGCTTCGCCATGTTCTTTTCATTTTCGATTTCGTCTAAGGTTTCCTCCGTTGCATCGCGGTAGACCTTGATGATGGTTTCGGGATCTAAGCGATAAACCGTACCGCACCCACCTTCGCCAATCACCTCACAGCCCTCTACGGAAACCACCCGCTTCTTTTTCTGCACTCCAAGGATTTGGTCAAAGCCCGTTGTCTCAAAAATGTCATACACGTCGCGCGACACATTGACAACAGTCAAGTCGTCATGACTTTTTTTCAGGGCAAGCAGTACCCTCAGTCCCGCACTCGAAATGTATTCCATTGCATCGGCATCCAGAAGAATCCCCTTGCTTGCATCACCTGCAGCAATGGCGGCGTTCAGTTCCGCAGACACCTTCTCCGCATTCGTCGTGTCCACTCTTTTCGGTAATGTCAGTATCAGCTTTTTCTCCATAACGTCCGCCTCCTTGCAACCCTTTAGTATATTTTTTTGTCTTGTATCGACTGGTACTCCTCAAATAAAGCAAGGCATGCCTCGTGATCTACCTGCTCCGCCTCATACTCCGGATGATCATAAAACACCGCATCCCGAAATCCAATGTTCTCCGTATCAAATATCGTACAGCCGTAATAATACTTCTTGACGTTTGACCACATGATGGCACCAAGACACATAGGACAAGGCTGCGCCGTCGTATAAAGCTCACAGCCAGTCAGATCAAAGGTTCCCAGCGTTTTACAGGCATCGTGAATCGCCATGATCTCACCGTGGCAGGTTGGATCCTGCTGATGAAGCACCTCATTATGACCCTTGCCAACAATTCTGCCATCCTTGACAATAACACAACCGAAGGGTCCTCCGTGCCCATGTCGAATTCCAAAAGAAGCTTCCTTGATTGCCATTTTCATGTATTCGCTCATAAGCCCTCCTTAGCGATCCTCTCTGAAATAGGGAAGTCCCAGGGATGCGGGCGGCTGCGCCTCACGCTTTTTGCCAATGCTCGTCCCAATCAGGAATAAAATGGTAACTACATAGGGCAGCATCTTAAAGAGCTCCTGCCCGCTGACGTCAAGATTCGGAATATAGTTGTGTATGATATACAGGCCGCCAAACAGAATGGAGCCAAGGATGCTATAGTTTGGCTTCCATACGGCAAAGATAACCAGTGCAATCGCAAGCCAGCCACGATCACCAAATCCATCATTCGACCAAACGCCGTTTGCATAGTCCATGACATAATACAAACCGCCCAGACCAGCGATCACGCTGCCGATACAGGTTGCAAAGTATTTATACCTTGCGACGTTAACGCCTGCCGCATCTGCCGTGGCAGGGCTCTCTCCTACGGCCCGCAGCCGAAGTCCGCTGTGCGTCTTCACCAGATAGAAGGAGGATACCAGCGCCATGACAATTGCCAGATATGCCAAAAAGCTATGGGACAGGAAGATTTCCCCAAACCATCCGAGCTTTTCTGCAAAGGGCAGGGTTGCGCGGAAATAACCGCTGGTTGCCGTCAGGTTGATCGATGGCACGTCGCTGCCCGTAAGCTTTACAAGGGAGCCGCCGTAAAAGTTCCCGACGCCCACGCCAAAGGTTGTCATTGCAAGACCCGTCACGTTCTGGTTTGCCCTCAGGGTAACGGTCAGGAAGCAATATAGCAGTCCCATAAGCAGGGAGCCGAGCATCGAACAAAGCAGTGGAATCAAAATGGCGAGCACGGGATTCAGCACGTTCGCATGCTGCTCATAAAGAAACGCTCCGATAACGCCACCAATGCCGCCTACATACATGATACCAGGGATACCGAGGTTCAGGTTCCCAGATTTTTCCGTCAGGATTTCACCCGTGGAGCCATATAAAAGAGGAATGCCCTGCATAATTGCCCGTCGTATAAATGCAGCCCACATTTATTTTCCCTCCTTTTCCCTGAATTTCAGTTGATATTGAATAAAGAACTCACTGCCGATGATAAAGAAAATGATGATGCCCGTAATGATGTCCGAGAAGGATTCATTTAAGCCGAAGGTCGTCGAAATCTCCGTCGAACCCTTTTCGAGGAACGCGATCAGGAACGACGTAAGAAGCATCACCAGGGGATTAAACTTGGCAAGCCACGCAACCATGATTGCCGTAAAGCCTCTTCCTGCTGCGGTCTCACGGGAAATCGTGTGATCCGTGCCTGCAACCAGAAGCAGTCCCGTCAGTCCGCAGACTGCACCGGAAATCAGCATGGTACGGAGAATGACCTTTTTCACGGAAAGACCGATATATCTTGCCGTATTTTCACTCTCGCCGACCACCGCAATCTCATAGCCCTGTCTGCTGTACCAAAGGTAAACATACAGCACAAGCGTCAGAACAAGCACGATAATGATATTGAGCAAATGGTTTTTACCGGCAATTACGGGAAGCCAGCCTGCGTGCGTCGTCCTGTTGATGACGCCGATCTGACCAGAGCCCTTCGGAACGGACCATTTGTAGGTAAAAAAGGATACGAGCTGGATGGCGATATAGTTCATCATCAGCGTAAACAGCGTCTCATTGGTATTCCAGTTCGCGCGGAAGAATGCGGGAATAAATGCCCAAATGGCTCCAGCCGCAAGGCTCGCAATGATCATGACAATAATCAGTACGACGTTCGGCAGCTTATCGCCAAACAGGATCATACATGCCGCGCAGGCAAGTCCGCCGATAAGCACCTGGCCCTCAGCGCCGATATTCCAAAAGCGCATGCGAAAGGCTGGCGTAACGCCAAGGGATACGCAAAGCAGCATGGCAAGATTCTGCAACATGCCCCAAAATCTTCGCGATGTTCCAAACGTACCATCAATGATGACGGCATAGATGCGCAGGGGATTCTCGCTCGTGACAAAATAAGCAACCACGCCGCTGACAACAAGTGCCAAAGCGACTGCCACAATACGGATCAGCCATGCCTTCCATATGGTGATGCGGCTTCGCTTTGTGATATGTATCAATGGTTCCTTGACTTTATGTTCAACCTTGGACATCGCTTGCACCATCCTTGTCATTTGTATTTTGGGTCATCAGTCGGCCGAGCTCCGCTTTTGTGGTCGTTCTGGCGTCTACAATGCCAGTCACCTTGCCGGAGCACAGGACGAGAATGCGGTCACAGAGCTCGATCAATACGTCAAGATCCTCGCCGACAAAGACCACGGCGGTTCCGCCCTCCTTCTGCTTGTTCAGCAAATTATAAATCGTGTAGGAGGCATTGATGTCCAAGCCTCTCACGGGATATGCCGTCATCAGCACCGTCGGCGAAGCGGCGATCTCACGCCCTACCAAGACCTTCTGAACGTTTCCTCCGGACAATCTCCGGACGGGGGTCGACTTGCCAGGCGTCACGACCTCCAACTCGTTAATAATCTTGTCCGCAAGCTCCGACGGAGCGTTGCGGTGAAGGAAAATGCCCTTACCCTTATTATAGCTTCTGAGCATGACATTGTCTACAATACTCATGTTGCCGACAAGTCCCATGCCAAGTCTGTCCTCAGGGACAAAGGAGAGGCGAACGCCAAGCTCCTGAATCTGCAGGGGAGTCTTTTTCTGCAGGTCCTTCTCTTCGCCCGTCTTCGGGTCCAGATAAATGACCTCACCCTCACATTTCTGCAGGCCCGCAATGCCCTCAAGGAGCTCCTTCTGTCCACTTCCGGCAACGCCTGCAATGCCAAAAATTTCTCCGGAATTCACCGTGAAATTAATATCCTTTAATACTTCAAGTCCATCAATATCCTTACAGCAAAGATTCTTTACCATAAGCCTTGGCTTCGAGTTCTTTGGCATAGACCGATTGATGTTCAGCATCACTTTCTTGCCAACCATGAACTCCGTCAGCTCCGTCTCGTTGGTCTCCGCAGTATTTACGGTGCCAACGTTCCTGCCCTTACATAAAACCGTAACCCTGTCAGAAAGCGAAAGCACCTCATGGAGCTTATGCGTAATGATGATGATGGCCTTTCCGTCATCGCGCATCTTGCGAAGGACATTGAACAGCTTTTCCGTCTCCTGCGGCGTCAAAACTGCCGTAGGCTCGTCAAGAATCAGGATGTCCGCGCCGCGATATAATACCTTGATGATTTCAACGGTCTGCTTTTCCGATACGGACATCTCATAGATTTTCTTCTCAGGATCAATCTCAAATCCGTACTGCGTTGCAATTTCCTTAACGCGGTTTACGCATTGCTTCATGTCCAGGCGTCCCTTTTCGTCAAGGCCAAGTACGATGTTTTCGGTAGCGGAAAAAATGTCGATCAGCTTAAAATGCTGATGGATCATGCCGATATTATGGCGCAGGGCGTCCTTGGGGGAGCGCATGACAACTTCCTCACCATCGATATAAATATGTCCGTGATCCGGGAAATAAATGCCCGCGATGATATTCATCAGCGTCGTCTTACCACTGCCATTTTCTCCAAGAACGGATAAGATCTGCCCATGATCTACGCTGAGATGAATGTTGTCATTTGCGACAACCTTGCCGACGAACTCCTTTGTGATTCCTTCCAGACGTAACGCTGGAACTTTATCCTGCTGCGCCTTTGCCATTTTGCCTTTTTCCTTTCTGATTGGATAGGTCTTTTACGAGAAGACGGACATCCACAGTATTCTGAGAATGTCCGTCTGCACAGTTGTCCAAGTTTTATGACAATTCAGAACCAGATCATCTTATGAATGCTGCTTCTGAACCTTTGATTTAGTACATCTCGTTCAGAGTCGTAATGCCATCAATGCGAAGGTCAAAATACGGTGCGGAACGATATTCGGATTCGTGGAAATAACCATCCTTGATAACCTCGGTATCAGGAGTGTAATTTGCATCAGTATCCACGTCTGCCTGGTAGCTGTCAAGCTTCTTTCCGCCTACGGTGAAGTTTGCGGTATCAAATACGTGAACGGTGCCTGCCTTCAGGTCTGCAATGGTCTTGTCAAGAGCTGCCTGGGTACCAGCTGCTGCAGCCTTTTCGTTTACTGCGGTCAGAGTAACGGAACCGGTGGAAAGATTGCCAACCCAGTCAGACTCGATCTTCTTGCCCTCCATGGTAGCCTTGATTGCGTACTCATAGAAAGGAGCCCAGTCGATACGGGAGCTTACGATAAAGGTGTTAGGACAAGCGTCAACGGTGGAACCATTGTAGGAAATGTTCGGTACGCCTGCGTTCTCACATGCGGTAGGAGCACCCATGGAATCAGCATGCTGAGAGATCAGTACGCAGCCAGAGGAAATCAGCTTGGTAGCTGCTTCCTTCTCTGCGGTCTCATCATACCAGGAACCGGTAAACTGTACCTTCATGGTTACGGAAGGACATACGGACTTGGCACCAAGATAGAAAGAGGTATAACCGGAAATAACCTCTGCGTAGGTATATGCGCCAACATAACCCATGATTGCTTCGTCAGCAGTAATCTTGCCAGCCTCGATCATCTCGTTCAGCTTCATGCCGGCTGCAACGCCTGCAACATAACGACCCTCATAGATGGATGCAAAGGCATTGTGGAAATTATCCTTGCCCTCAGTGTGTGCCATCGTACCAGTTGCATGGCAGAACTGTACGTCGGGATACTCAGCAGCAACCTCAAGCACGTAAGGCTCATGACCAAAGGAATCTGCGAAAATGATGTCACAGCCATGGTCAGCAAGGTCAGCTGCAGCTTCCTTACACTCGTTGCTCTCAGGAATGTTCTTCTTAATCAGAATCTGATCATCGCTAAGGCCCAGATTCTTCTTTGCTACTTCCAGGGAATTGATGAAGTTCAAATCATAGGTGGAATTCTCGTCATGCAGACAGATCAGACCAATCTTAAAATCCTTGTCTGCAGAACCACCATTGGACTTTCCCTCAGTAGAACCGCCACAGCCGCAAAGTCCAGTCAGTGCCAACACACTTGCTGCCGCGAGGGAAACAATACGTAAAAAACTCTTTTTCATAATACTTCTCCTCCTAAAAAATTACGTGTTTCTAAAGAAGATGTCCGATCCTTCCATTTTCTCCACAATCGCAAGGGATTCGATGCGGAGGCCCTTCTGCCGAAGCAGCGACCCTCCCTCCTGAAATCCTTTTTCAATCGCAATTCCTGCGCCAACTGCCTCAGCACCTGCTTGCTGGACAAGCTCAAGCAGTCCCTCCAAGGCTTTTCCGTTGGCAAGGAAATCATCGACTAAAAGAATGCGATCTCCGGAGCGAAGAAACTCACTCTCCACGACAATGTTATAATCGGTATCATGTGTATAAGAATGCACTGTTGTCTGATACACCTCTCCGAAAACGTTGCTGGAACGATGCTTTTTTGCGAACACAACCGGAACACGCAAAGCAACTCCTGCCGCAAGGGCAAGAGCAATTCCTGAAGACTCTATCGTGAGTATCTTACTGACTTGATCATTTGCAAAACGGCGTCCAAATTCCTCGCCTAGCTGCATAATCAGCTCAGGATCCATTTGATGATTTAAGAACGAAGAGACCTTCAGTACAGATCCGTGAAGAATTTTTCCCTCACGGCGAATCTTATCCTCTAGAAGTTTCATTGATTAATCACCTTCATTGGTACCTAAAATGGTTTTTCGAACAGCTTTGATTTATTTATAAAACAATTCTAACTATTAGTCAAGACATTTATCCCCATTATGAATCGAAGAAATGCTGTCCGTCATCCGTTACCAGACGCTCTGACTTCGGGTACTCAAAAATGGCAGGATTTCCGGCATTTGCCTCCAAATAGGTTGCAAATTCCGCAGC
>JAEEGL010831714.1_pt1 | contig 12283 bp, 12 predicted proteins | sample 9134231 | NCBI WGS metagenome assembly JAEEGL01 (sample SAMN16246548, study PRJNA631951) | gut metagenome | biome: gut microbiome; feature: rumen; material: fiber-attached | host: Bos | place: Iran: Karaj | collected 2018-10 | reverse complement strand
GAACCGCCCTCGTGTACGACGGGCGCCTCACGCGACCTCTCGCCTCTTGCGACGCAATCGACTTTTTCATTCCAGCGGAAAGGCTTCTTGGATTGGAGGAATGAACATGATGACCTTCCTCTCCAATCGATCCATTTACGAGTCCGTCATCTGCGGGATTGTGCCGGCGGCACGGGAACGGCTTTGGATTGCGACGGCGGATATCAAGGACATGTACGTGCCTCCTACGCACATTATGCGTGCTACGGAGGCCGGGCGAGGCGGGCGGGACATGGTGCCGTTCCTGGCGGTCCTGGACGGCCTTTTGAAGCGCGGCGTCGAAATCCGGCTCATCCACGCGAAGGAGCCGGGGCCGAACTGGCGCGAGGACTTCGACCGCTATCCAGGGCTGTGGGGCGGGATGGAGCGGATGCTCTGTCCGCGCGTCCACTTCAAGTGCGTCATTGTGGATGGCGTGAAGGCCTACTTCGGCAGCGCGAACCTTACCGGCGCCGGCATGGGCGCGAAGTCGGAGCGCAAGCGCAACTTCGAGAACGGCATCCTCACCGACGACCCCGCACTTGTCGAACCGCTCGTCGAGCAGTTCGACCTCGTCTGGCGCGGCGAGTATTGCCACGACTGCGGACGCCGGGAACACTGCGGCGACTGTCCGATTGAGTAAGCGGGCGGGCCTGCCGGCGGCATCTGGGAGAATGGGAGTTTGGGAGGTCGGGAGAATTGATGATCATTAACGATTGGTGGACAATGAAGATTTATGAACAATGAGAACTCAAACTTCGAAGAGTCGAGCTTTTATCACACCCTCCAAATCTCCCAATCTCCTCCTCTCCCGGAAGCGAAAGCAACTTGCCCTACACGATCTACACGTTCTACACGGCAAAATGCCGTGAGGGGGAGATTGAATGGACTGCCTGATCAATCTTTGTGCAGTCGGTCAATATTTTGCCTTCATATAGTGAGAAAACGGTCGAAATCGGCCTTTCCCCTCTCTTGTTTTGCGTTGGCACGAGAGGTGCGAAAAGGGTGTAGTCATGAAACCACTTGCATTGAAACCGATTCTGTCGCAGCTCAACGAAGCGCACCGGGAGCTGCTATGGCTCTTTGCCCGAATGCAGTTCATCGTCTTTGGTGAAGTGGTCGACGAAAGCGTGAAGAACCTTGAGACGGCCGTCGCTTTGGAGGAAGAGCGAAATCCGCTGACGGAAGAAACGGTCTTTGTCATCCTGTCCAACGCCTACCGGCATCTCAACATGGCCTGGAACTTCCGCCACGCATCCGAGGAACGCATCTGGCGTTGCACTCCGGCCGACTCTGCGCGCTGGTCGCGGTTTCCGACAAGTGCCGTTTTCAGCGATTTCAAACCTGTACCAAGCCAGCGCAAGGGAACATCGAACAAATCAGGCGGGAGTGGCTTCAATCCCAACTCGCTTCAAGCGGCATTCCTTCAGATAGCCGTCCGCAAACTGAACATTCTCCGCTACAAGATCTCGTGCGCACTGGGCGATGCAGCACCGGAAAAGGTGCCACGCCCGAAGGGGCTTTTCCCTGAAGTCGACGCCGAACCTTTCATGGAGAAGGTTTTTGGTCGGCGGATGCATCGCATCTACCGTGAAATTGAGACGTCTTGGACCTATCGGAAATGGAGAAGTAAACAATGAAAAGAACATACAGGAAACCCCTGTCAGGCTCCTGTGGTGATTATTAAACTATCAATTAATGCCCCGGCTGGTGCCATCTTGACTTTTGAGGATTAAAACTTGGCTTATGAGGATATAAACTTGGGGCATTTGTAGCATACCTCAAACGTATCTCAGCTATTTTTTGTTCATTTGTTACTAAGTGATATTTCGGACAAGGTGGTGGCACCCGCGCTCGTTCTCTTGGTGACAACTTTGGTTCGTTACTACTTGCGCTACCAAGCAGCTGCAAAACAAGACCAACAATGCCTGCTAATTCATAAAATCTATATCTCTTCTTCATGTTACAACTCCTTCGGTTGACAAGTATAGTTTATCACACAAAGAATTATCATGTCACGTTTTCTGCACAGCTGGTTCAAAATTGGCCATAAATGATGTGGACTGGCTCTTTCATGAAGGTGTTTCCATGGTTGGCACGGAGTATGCGTATAGGAAACAGGTTATGGAAGCCCAATGAGAATCACGGAAAAAACACTTTCTAAACTCGCGGCCTACGCCCAAGCAGGGCGCGTTGTCGTCTTTGACACGGAGACGACGGGGGGCTCGTCGTGGGACGAAATCTGCCAGATTGCCGCCGTTGAGTATGTCGGCGGCCAACTGACGCGGACACTCAGCCTCTACATCTGCCCGACATGCCGGATGAATGCGTGGGCGGAAGCCATTCACGGCCTTTCGATTGAGTTTCTCAGGGAGAACGGCATCGCACCGACGGCGGCGATGCGGCGCTTCTTCGAGTTCCTCGGGCGGGATGTCCTGCTCGTCGCCCACAACGCCATGTTCGACTTGCGGATGCTCAACAGCGAGTGCGAGAAGTTTGGCCTCGTCTTTGCGCCCGAAGGACTAGAGACCTGCGACACCCTCGCCCTCTCGCGCAAGCTCCGCCCCGACCTTGAAAGCCACGCCCTCGCGAACCTCATCGACGCCCTCAAAATCGACGGCGTGAACTCCCATGACGCCCTGGACGACGCCATGGCCTGCGCCGGCGTCTTTTTCAAGCTTTTGTCGCAGCCCTGATTGTGCTATGATTGTGTAGTCGTTTGACGTTTAATTGAGGGAAAGTAGAATCATGAACCACATCCATCGTCCTGTCGGCATTTCCGTTCCGGGGATTGTCGATTTCGACGCCTTCGCCAAGGCGGGCGTTTCCTGCGTTGAGATCTCGCTTCCGGGAGCCGAGTATCCTGCGTATCCCTATGCCGAATGCGCCCGTCGCGCACACGATGCCGGCGTCGACATCCGCTCGTTTCACCTTCCTTTCTACACGGACGAAACGGTAGATCCCGCCGCACTCGATTCCGCCATCCTTCGGCGCACCGCCGAGCTCCACCGGCACTACCTTGAAGTCGCTGCGGAGATGGGCGCCCGTTTCGCCGTCGTTCACGCCTGTCTGGAGCCCGTGGAGGACGCCGATCGTGCGGCGCGGCTCGACATCTCCCGCGAGTCCATGGCCGCGCTCGCGGAGGCCGGTGCGGCGCTGGGCCTCGTCGTCTGCGTCGAAAACCTTCCTCGCAGCTGCCTCGGGAACAGCGCGGACGAACTCCTTTCCATCGTCTCCGTCGACCCGCGCCTGCGCGTGTGCTTCGACGTCAACCACCTTCTGCTCGAAACCCATGCCGAATTCCTCGACGCGGTGGGGCCGCTCATCGCGACGCTTCACATCTCGGACTACGACTTCGTGAACGAACGCCACTGGTTCCCGGGCGAGGGGAAGATCGATTGGCGCGCACTTGCGGACGGCCTCGACGCCATCGGCTACATCGATGCCTTTACGTATGAATTGGGATTCAAGGGCAACCCGAAGTCCGTTGCGCGTTCGCGCGATCTGACGCCGGAGGACTTCGTGCGCAACGCGCGCGAAATCGAGGAGCGCCTTCCGCTCACCGTCATTGGAGAGGGCGGCCTACCCGACCTGCCGCTTTGGCCTTAGACCGCAGACTGCCGCCCGTTGCCCGCTCCAAGGGTGTGACCCAAATCGGTCACACCCCGTTCCAACATTGTTTTGACAATGGACCGAAGCTTGTGGCATAATAATTTGGCCATCGTGATCAACCCATTATGACCGCGTATGGCGTCACCCTCAAACCCTAGGAAAGAGACAATGACAATCCGCACAACGCACATCATGGCAGCCGCGGTGACGATGGCTGTTTCAATCTTCATTTTCGGCTGCACCGCCGCCGACGACTACATGGAGGAACGCAGGGCCGTCCGTGAGGAAAAGGCCGAGAAGGCCAAGGCCGAGCGCGCCGAGAAGGCTGAAAAGGCCAAGGCCGACGCGGAGGAGGCGGCGCGGCAGCAGGCCATCAAGGAGCGCGACGATCGACGCGCCGCCCAGGGGCGCGAGGACACCGTGAAGGATGACATCCCCCTGCATGTTTCCAATCCGTCGGCCTGGTTCCACGAGACCGACCAGACGATGAAGGAAATCAGGGCGCGCCTTGTCGCGGCCATCTCGAAGATGGATCAGCTTGTGGCCAAGTACGAGGGAAAGGTGGCGGACGCCTCCGGCAAGACCGGAGGCTATCCGAAGCTTCTTGAGCAGCTTGAAGCGGCGAAGGCCGCCGGGAAGTGGCCCGTAGCCGTCGGCAAGTTCTTCATCGACTCGGAGGAGAAGTGCGACGCCAAGATCGCCGAGGTAAAGGCTGCGGCAGACAAGACGGCCGTCACCGCCGTAAAGGACGTGGCCCTTCTCAATGGCGTCAAGGAGAGCGCCAAGGCCGCTCGCGCCAGGCTGAAGTCCTTTGATGACGACTACACCGAGTTCACGCGCCGCTGGGACATGTTCCGCGCCGGAACCCTGACGGGAGTTCCAAAGGAACTCGATGCCCAGGTAAAGGATGCGATGGCGGTCACCAAGCGCTTTATGGAAGAATGGGAATCGGTGGAGTAGCGCCATGTCCACCCGCCCCAGCCTTTCTGGCGATTCGCGTTCAGGCAATGTCCTTGTCATTGTCCTGGTCATAGTTTTTGCGGTCATTTGCTTCACGATGTGTTCGCGCCTGAAAAAGGCCGAGCAGGAAGTGGCCGAAGTCCGCGCCGAGCAACAGGAGGAGGCGGAGGCGAAGGAGGCCGCCGAGGCGGCAAAACGCGCCCCGTTCCACGACATCGACGCTGCCCTTGCCGACGAAGGCCCCGCAAAGGCCGCGGATACGCGCGCGGCAACCGTCCGGATGAAGCTCTCCGAGATGAAGAACGAGCGGGCCAAGCTCGATGCGGCGGTGCGCGAGGCCGCCGCATCCACGAAGACGCGCGAGGCCGATATCGCCCGCATCCGCAACGACATCGCGGACGCGAAGAAACGAATCGCGCGTCTCAAGGCGGAGTATGAGGACGACCCCACGGACGAAGCCGTGAAGGACAAGCTCTACGCTGCGCTCGTGAAACTGAAGGGCGGCGAAGGCGTCGAGGGGCTTGAGACGCGCCTGCAGCGCGCCACCGCCGCCCTTGCGGAGACAAAGGCGCTCTCCGATGGCCTTGCCCGTCGCCTTGCATCGCTTGACTCCGCCATCGCGACGGCGGAATCCAAGGGGCAGTCTGTCGTGGACTACGTCCGGTTCGGCGAAGCCGAGGAGGCCGCAGGGAACGCCGGCAAAGCCGGCAAGGCCGTGGACGGTCTCGCCGGTTCCACGGAACCGAAGGCGCTTGACGTCGCAGCGGAGGACGAGTCCGCAAAATCACGGCGTGACGCCGCGCTTGAATCCCTTCTGAAAGGCCTGTGATGAAGCACCTCCCCGTCCTTTTCCTCCTCGTCGCCACGCTGTTCGCCGGTTGCGGCGGCTGTGGTGGTTCGTCGCCAAGAGATGACGTCCGCTGGAGCGGCCGGGACTCCGGCCCGTCCCGCCAGACGCCCGCCGCGCGTCCGACGCCTCCGCCCCCTCCCCGCCCGCCGACGCCGGAGGAGGCGATGGAGCTCGATCTTGCCACGCCGCTTGCCGCCGCCGTCGAACACTGGATCGCCGACACCGACCTCGGCGACGCCTGGAAGCAGGCGAAGGAAAACGTCGCTGACCTCCGCGCCCGTTTGGTTGCGGACTACAAGGCTCGACAGGAGTCTGGCGTCGGCGATACACCATCGTCAATCAAGATGCGCAAGGACTACGACCGCTGGCTCTCCGTCCACGACAGGCTCAAGGCCTTCATCCTCGACTGCCGCGCCTCCAACGCCATCGGAGACCTTCCGCCAGACCTTGCGAAGCACTTCAGGAACTACCCCGCGCTGCGCCGCGAGCTGTTGCGCGACGCGCCGGCGTCGCTTGATTCCATTACGAACAAGCTCGACTCCATTCGTAATGATTTCGCCTCACTCCGCGACTCAGACGGGACGACCGAGGCCCGTCTGGCAACGGCGGAATCCATCGATTCCCGCGTCGCCGCCCTAAGGGCAAAGGCAGAGGGCCTCCAAGCCGGCGCGGACGAGGTCGCCCGCCACTATGCGACGGACGACGCCGTAGCTGACATCGCCTCCCGCGCCGCCGACGTCGCTGCGGACGCCAAGGCGATCGGCGCCAAGGTGTCTGCGTTTCGCGATGAGCTGCATGACGCCGAGGCCGTCCGTCTCTTCGAGGGAAAGGTCGCGGCCTTCGAGCAGGGTGCGGCCCGCCTCGACGAGCTGGTCGCTGCGAAGGCCGCTCGCGAGACCTCGGCGAGGGAACTCGCCAACGACATCACGCAGGACATCCAGGCGAAGAACTTCGCAACCCTTGCCGGCCACCGTGCCAGGCTCGCCTCGCTGCTCGACGCCGCGTCGGCCGCCCGCGCCGTCGAGCTGGAATGTGCCCGTGCCGTCAAGGGAACGGCCAAGGACTTCTCCGGGACGCTTGGCGCGAAGGCTGTGCGTACCATTAGGCAAACCCTCGTCTCCGATGCCTCGGTCGCACGCGTCACCGCCATCTCCAAGCGGGCCGAAACCGCCGCCGGACGCTACGGCAAGACGCTCGAATCCGCCCTTCTCAACCTCCAGAACTCCGCCTTCAAACTGGAGGACGGCGCCGCCGAAACCGCCGCCCTCGCGGAGGCGCAGAAACGACTTGACCGCCTCGATGCGTTGTCGAAGCGTCAGTAACAACCAACACCACCAAGGAACAACCATGACGAAGCTCACAACCGCCGCCCTCGCGGCTCTCGCCCTCGCGGCAATTCTCCCCACCTCGGCCCTCGCCGACGATCCCGTCTCGCCCAAGCAGGGTGCCGTTTGCAACCTGTATCTGCTATCCCGTACCGATGACGCTAAAAAGTTTTCGGAAATTGCGGCGTCTCTTGCGTCCGCTCCTGCGGCAGCGACATTTGTAGATTCCGCTTCGGATTTCAAGCCGTCAAAAAAGCGGAATGAAATCGCATCAAATTGGGGAATGTGGATGGGATGGATTAAGCAGGAGAAGGCTGGGACATATACATTTACATGTCGCCGAGGCGGACATGACGGATGTCGATACTCAATTTGGATAAACGGCCAGAAGTGTGTGGAAGCCAAGTATGAACAATCCTCTTTCAACGTTGAGTTGAACGCAGGGTTCAATTCCATAAAGATTGTTGCATCTACTTGGGACACTAATGACAGTTACCCTCTCACCCTCACCTACAAAAAAGCCGGCTCCGTAAAGGATCCCATCTCCTTCGGTCCTTCCGACATGTTCTACGACGACGAGGAAGAGTAGTTCGTGTTCGACTACATCGCCACCGCGTTCGTGCGCACCGTCTCCGAAGGGCTGCTGCTCTTCGGAGGCGTCTTCGCGCTCGCGGTGGCGCTGTGGTTCGTAAGCCAGTTCATCCGCGGTTATGGCGCGGGGTTGCTGGGGCGGCGCTACTACTACATCGTCGCCCCCGGCGTTGCCTGCCATGAGACGGGCCACGCTTTGGGCTGCCTCATCACGGGGACGAAGATCCTCGAGTTCGTCCCCTTCCACCCGGAGGGAGACACGCTCGGCTACGTCCAGCACGAGTGCCGTCCAGGCGTCTGGCCGCAGATCGCGCAGTTCTTCATCTCGACCGGGCCGGTCTGGTTCGGCTGCGGCGTGATCCTGCTCCTTTCACGGCTTCTGGCGGGCCCGAGCTTCCTGCCGTCCTTTGACGCGCTTGCGCCGCGTCCGGGCGAGCCGGTCCTAGTCCACCTCAAGGGAATGTGGTACGGCGCGGTGTGGATGCTCCAGACTGTCTTCGCGCCATGGCGCTGGCGGACGCCGCTCTTCCCCGTCTTCCTCTACCTCGTCTTCTGCATCGCCTCCGAAATTACGCTCAGCCCGCCCGACCTGAAAGGGATGTGGCGGGGGCTGGCGGCAATCTTCGGACTCCTTCTCGTCCTCAACCTCCTGCCGTTCGTCTCGGACTGGCTCGCATACGGCATTGATGCCCTACGCCCCGCCGTCTTCACGCTCCACACCATTCTCTTCTTTGTCCTTCTCGCCGACCTTCTATTCCTAACTGTCATGCGGTTCGTCTGGGCGCTACTTGCGCGGCGTAAATAACAGCCCCACTCCCCAACTTACCAACTATCCAACTTCCCAACTCCCTATGCACACCACTGACCACTTTGGAAGCGCCCGCTGGGCTGGACACGCGGAGCGGAAAGCCGAGGGGATACTGGACATCCCGGCCGACAGGATCGAGAAGGCGGACGGCGAAACGGGCCGATCCCTTCTCTTCGGGGAAGTCAAGGACACTGACGCTCTTCTGCACGGTATCCGACAGGAGACGGACGGAAGCTTTTCGACCCTTTCGACGAAGCTGGGATCGGCCCTTCAGGGAGGGCCGGGAGTTCAGTCACTGCGAACCTTTCTGGGCTGGGGCGGCGACGGTCACGTCCTCACCGTGGCGCCGACGCGTTCCGGCAAGGGCGTGGGGCTGGTTGTGCCGAACCTCCTCCACTATGCCGGCTCGGCAATCGTCGTCGACCCCAAGGGCGAAAACTGGGCCATGACGCACCGCTGGCGACGCGATGCGCTCGGGCAGCGCATCATCTGCCTCGACCCGTTCCACGTCGTCCTGCCGAAGGGTACTCCCACCGATTCGATCAATCCCCTCGACGGACTCGTCGACTACAGGCGTTCGCCGGAAACATTCCTCAAGCAGAACCCGGAGTTGCTCGACGAGGTGTCGATGATCGCGGACGCGATGATCATCCGTCCGGCCGAGGAGAAGGATCCGCACTGGAACGACAAGTGCCGGACGCTTTTGAAGGGGTTGATCCTCGCCGTGGTCTATGGAATCGGCCCCGGCGAACGCCGCCATCTTTCCGCCGTCCGCGAAATGCTGACAAGCGGCCTTGAAAAGCTGCAGGGGTTCTTTCCATTCATGGAGAAGGCCGCAGCCAAAACCGATTCCGCGCTTGGCCGCGCCGCGCGTGAAATCTCGACAATGGGGCGGGAGGAGTTCAAAAACGTCATTTCGTTCGCGCTCAAGCAGACGGAGTTCCTCGACTCGCCGCTCGTCGGCGACTGCCTCGGCGCATCGGGAAAGGACGCTCGCGGCACCTTCGACCTGCGCAATCTAAAGACAGGCGAACCGGTCACCATCTACCTGATTCTTCCGCCGCACTACCTCGCCCAGTACGCGCGCCTTTTCCGCCTGTGGATCACGATGGCCATGGCCTCGATGACGCGGACATTCGAACAGCCCCGCGGCGGGAAGCCCGTCCTCTTCCTTCTCGACGAGATGGCGCAGCTGGGGACGATGGACATGATGCGCAAGGCCGTGAGCCTGATGGCAGGCTACGGCATGACGCTCTGGATGGTCTGGCAGGACCTCTCGCAGCTGAAACTCCTCTACAAGGACGACTGGCAGAGCTTTCTCGCCAATGCAAAGGTGCAGCAATATTTCGGCATCAACGATCCGGAGACGGCCAAAACCATATCCGAGATGCTCGGAGAGGAGACGATTCACATCGAAACCGTAAGTGAAAGCACCGCGACCTCGCGGGAGAACATGGCGATCTTCCACTCGACGAAGACGAAGAACACCGCCCGTTCAAACGCCGAGGCGGCGCGTGCGCTGCTGAACCCCGACGAAGTGCGGCGGCTTTCGCGCGAAACGATGCTGCTTTTCGTGCAGGGCGTTGCGCCAATTGCCTGCAAGCGCCTCGCCTACTATTCAGATCCGGTTTTCGCGGGACGGTTCGACGCCAATCCCTATCGCAAGGCATAGAAAGGAACCGACGATGGACAAACCAATGAGCTTCAGCGAGTACATGGCCGAGCGGGAGGCGCTTGGGAAACGATTTAGTGAAGACGATGAGGCGATCCATAAGGCCGAGCGCGACGCCGCGGCGGAAAGGAGAGTTGGCAATGAAAAAGGCGCGAGGGTTTATGATGACAAGGCCGACATGGCCCACAGGGATCTGATGGCCACGGGACAGAAGATGCAGGAGCTCGACGACTACTACCGGGGCCAATCCGATGGAAGCGTTGCGGATAGCGGAAAACCCAAGAGCTACATAGAGTACATGAGCGAGCGTGAGGCGCTTGGGAAACGAATGGATGAAGATAGTGAAGCGATTCGTCAGGCCGAGCGCGACGCCGCGGCGGAAAGGCGTGTTGGCAATGAAAATGGCGCGAGGTATTTTGACAACAAAGCCGACATGGCCCACCAAGACCATCTGGCCGCAGGGGATGAGATGCAGAAACTCGACGAAAACTACTGGGGCAAGTCGTCGGAAGACGGGCAGGAGAAGGGCGCCGCCGAACAGGGCGACGAGGCCGCCGCCGAGCAGACCGAGGCCGAAGTAGCTGATCAGACCGAGGCCGAAGCCGAAACGATGGAGCAGACCGAAGCTGATCAGACCGAGGCCGAAGCTGAAACGACGGAGCAGACCGAAGCTGAACAGACCGAGGCCGAAGCTGAAACGACGGAGCAGACCGAGGCTGAACAGACCGAGGAGGCCGAGGCCGAAACGGCGGAACAGACCGAGGCCGAAGAAGCGGAGCAGACCGAGGCCGAAGCTGAAATGACGGAGCAGACCGAAGCTGAACAGACCGAGGAGGCCGAGGCCGAAACGGCGGAACAGACCGAGGCTGGAACGTCCGAGGAGGCGGAGACTGCGGAAGCGGAACAGATCGAAGCTGAACAGACCGAGGAGGCCGAGGCCGAAACGACGGAGCAGACCGAGGCCGAAGCCGGAACGTCCGAGGAGGCAGAGGTTGCTGAGACCGGGACGAAAGTGAACTATTGGGATGGTGACAATGCTGCACAATCGGATGGAGCGGAAGCTTCGCAGCAAGATTCGGCCGATGTGTCAAACTCGACCGATGTATCGGATTCAGCCGATGTGTCAGGTTCGGAAGAGGCTGGCGCTTCGTCAGAGGCGAGTGCCGAGTGCGACAACAGCCTGTAACGGTGATATCTATTCCCCGTCGGGCATGGTAAATCGGTAGATCCGTGTGCCGCGGGGCAGGGCGGCGGCTTCGTCGCGTGAGAGACGGCGCCCGCGCGCGTCAGTGTAGTGGCCGTCGGGGACGTTGTCCGTCACGGTGAATAGACGTGGATAGCCCGCTTGCGCCGGAGCCGTTTCCGGATGGAGGCGGTAGCGCCGTTCGCGGAGCGGGTGGCGGAAGCGTCGTGTGGCGCCGTGGAGCTTGAAGAAGAATCGGCGCAGGCGGTAGGCGCGTCTGAAAGCAGAAGGAACCTCTCCGCGCCAGTAGAGGCGGAAGAATTCATCGTAGAGCCCGTAGGGAAGGTGGATGCGGGCGATGTCATCCGCGCGCTCGCCGATGGAAAGGTTCCGGCCGAACCGTGCACGGTTGAGGTCGAGGAAGGCGATGTCCGAAAAACCGGTGCCGGATTGGATGAGTTCTATGTTTTGGTTGCCGAGGTCGCCATGAGTGCAGCCGGCATCGTGGAGGCGACGCACACCGTCGGCGACGAGAGCGAGAAGCGGGGCGAATTCAGAACCGTCGTCGCTGTTGCGCCAGATGTCCGCGAGACGGTCTTTGAGGCAGACGGTGTCCGCGAGGTAGAGCGAAACGAAGCAGCTGTCCTTCAGCCGTGTGCCCAACCATCGCTCCAGACAGGCCACGGGTTCAATTGTGCCGATGTCATGGGAGCGCATGTAGTCGGCCGCGAGGAATGTGCGGAGCGCCTTGGAGCCGTGCAGACGGTCCCAAAGGTCCTTGACGGCGGACTGGCGCCCGAAGCGCTTAACGACGAGGTCGAGAATGCGGCCATCGGTCTTGAGCGCGAGGCGGTAGGTGACGTGTCGTCCTGCCTGAAGGATGCGGGCGTCCGGCCCCGCGAGGAGCGTGGGCAAATTGGCGAGCGCCTCCCGGAGACCGGAGGCGTCGAAAGCCGGGCCGATCAGCGCCCGGAAGTCGCCGAGTTGTATCCAGTTGGGCGGGGCCATGGGCATTGCCGCCGTCCGTTTGCGGACGGCGGGGCGGGGGGAAGCTACTTCGTGCCGAAGATGCGGTCGCCGGCATCGCCGAGACCGGGGACAATGTAGTTGTGTTCGTTGAGGTGGTCGTCCACGGCGGCCGTGTAGATGGGCACGAAGGGATGGGCGGCCTCAAAACGATGGATGCCTTCGGGGCAGGAGACCATGCAGATCATCACCACCTTGCGGAATCCCTTGTCATGGAGCAGGTTCACGGTGGCGATTG
>JAEEGL015285939.1_pt1 | contig 12284 bp, 13 predicted proteins | sample 9134231 | NCBI WGS metagenome assembly JAEEGL01 (sample SAMN16246548, study PRJNA631951) | gut metagenome | biome: gut microbiome; feature: rumen; material: fiber-attached | host: Bos | place: Iran: Karaj | collected 2018-10 | reverse complement strand
TATGGCGATAAAGGGTGAAGACGGTGCCGGAAACGTTATCACAACAAATGAAGTCGCCTTTACTGTCAAACAAGGTGGTTTCTCGTCCGTCAACGCGCCGGCTCCCTCGGCCTCCATGTTCGAGGCGGCGGTCGTAGCAGGAGTACAGGCGGCTGTCGAGCAGGAGCAGTCCGCGTCTGCTGCAGCCGCAACTGCAGCCGCTGAAGCGGCGAATTCCGCAGCCGCATCCGCCAACAGCGCGTCGGGCAGCATCATGCAGCTGTATCATCCGACAGGCAATGCGGTGTCGTCTATTGTGTTGGGGTCTACCATCAGTCTGTCGGGCGCCGCATATGCAAACACAAAACGTGCTCGTACGGACCTGCTGATGCGCAGTGAGGGCAGTATCAGCAGGCTGGCCGTGTCGCTTGATGACGCGGATTATGAGTATGCAATAGCATTGTATGGGAGTCGCGCTGATCTTAGTGACGGAACTGGCTTTATTTCGTATCAGGATGCGGGCGACGAGACGTCGTGGTTTGCCCAGAAAGCAGTTGTGGATCCAGATGCTTACTTCTTCGCACTGGCCTTCAGAAGAAGCGACAATGCGGTTATGTCCAGTGCCGATATAACAGCGATAAGCGCAGCCTTGACGATCTATGCGGAGACGGATGAGACGCTGAGCGAGCCGCGCGTGCCGGCTGATGCAAAGGCGGTTGGGGACGTGCTTGATGCTTACGTGAGGTCGAGGTTTGAGACGGTCAATCCCGTCAACTGGCATGATACGGATGCGGATACGCTTAATAACAAGCTGTTGCCCGATGGTACTACGAGCAGTGATACTACGCGATATTATACCGATTATATTCCCGTGGCCGCCGGAGACGTAGTGAGGGCGTTTTCCAGAAATTCGCTTGGAAGAGAGTATATCCGCGGCGTTTGCGCATATGACGCGGAAAAACTGGTGATATCGGGAGGGACGTCAAGCGCTGCGTATACGTATACCGTTCCCGCGGGCGTTGCATACGTAAGGCTGACGCTGGAGTCGCAGTACAGACTGTCGAGCGGCAATCCGGCGACGGAGATAACGCGCAACAAGGCAAGCATAACGGCGTGGGATGACTATTTTGCCCCATATCTGGCCGTCACGCAGGATTTTTTGACGCCGGAGTCGGCGGCGGCGCTCGCTCGGGTAACCGACGGTGAGCTGACGGCAAACGATTTTAACAGCGGGTACGGCGTAGCTTTGCCCGCGCGGTCATGGACGCTGAGAATGACCAAGGGAATACCCGAAACATGGTATAAGTACAATATGGTATTAACGCCATATATGGATGTGGACGTATCTGCGGGAGTGGGCGTTTCCGCGTACCGCGAGAGCAATGTGTATTTCTCCAATGCTTCCGCAGTTAATTCCGTTAACGGATTTAAGTGGACGGCGTATGATTCGATGTTCTGCGAGTATGCCAATAATCTGAAGAACAATGTTTATGGCAACGGACGCAAGGTGCTCGCGGAAAATCTACCGAACTGCTCTGCGCTTGTCATTGGTGACAGTACAGTTGCATTTGGCACGATGACACAGGCGATGCTGGACTATTTCGGTAGCAAGTCCAAGACGCTGACGCTGATTGGCACGCGGGGAACCGCGCCGAACCTGCATGAAGGGCGAGCGGGTGCAAAGGCAACGGAGTATGTTTCGTCGGCGACAGTTGCGGGCTATACAAATCCGTTTTACAATGACGAGACCTTTGATTTCAGCTATTACATGCATCAGCAAGACTACGCGAGCGTGGATTACGTGGTTATCCAGTTGGGCATCAACGATTTGTACAACGGCACGGATGACGACATTGCGGCGTGCTGGAATGCGGTCAAAACCATGATCCAAAGCATCCATGCGTTTGACTCGGATATACACATCATACTCAATCTCCCGACCGCGCCGAACAGCGATGCCACACAGCATTCTGTCTTCCTGCCCGCCTACAGGAGCAGGGTGTTGCGTTATAATGAGCTTGCGCTTTACAATGCTTACTCATATAGCAAAACAAGGGTATCGTATTGCCATCTGATCCTCAATCCTGCGACGGATATACGCGACAACGTGCATCCGACGGACGCGGGATTTGAGTCGATGGCAAAAGAGATCATAAACCAGATCAACGTGTGGACGAACGAGTAAGGAGGGCTGACGTGAATAACGCTATAGCACAGTACAGCACGGATGAGCTGACGTTCGCGACGGGCGAGGTCTCGCTCGTAGGTGCAAACGTCTATATCTCTTTTGTCCAGGGTCATAAGATCGTGCTTGAAAAGACCGACGAAGACTGCATGATCACGGCCGAGCAGATCACGCTCCCCCTGAGCCAGGCAGATACAGGCGCGTTTTGTCCGGGCGGGCTCGAGATCCAGATCAGAGGTGTTTTCGCTGACGGAACAGCGCCGGTGTCATACTGGATGCAGACGGAGGTGATACGCACCGCCAAAAGGGGGGTGCTCGAATATGTTGCACGCTGAACTGGAGATCAAAGATAAGCAGTTTGCCCCCGTATTCGGGAGCCGCGGCAGCTTTAACGCGGACTTCGGCTCCCGTGTAGTCATCCATACAGACGACTATAACGACCTCCGAAACAAGCCGAGCATCGGGGAAAAGGAGCTCCGCGGTGAGATGAGCCTCGAAGATATTGGCACTATGGCATATTCCGCCGCGGAGAAATCAAAGCTTGCCGGGATCGAGGAGAACGCCGAGGTCAACGTGTTTACGGCTGCGCTGACGGACGAGGAAATAGATGCGCTGATAACGGAGGCGGAGAATGAGTAAAGCTTTAGATAGCAACGGGCTTAAACATCTGTGGTCAAAGATCCGCGCGGCTTTCCTCGGGCGGCAGGACCCGGCGTACTCGACACAGGCGATATTTCTCGGCGAGGTTGACAGCACCTCAACATCGACCGTTTTTACGGCGACGGTGCCCGGTATAACCGAGCTTCGCGACGGAATATGCGTATTCCTTACCAACGGCGTTGTGACGTCTGCGTCGGGGTGGACGCTTAACATTAACGGTCTCGGCGCGAAGCCCGTCTACCAAACGATGGCGGCGGCAGGGCGAGTAACGACTACATTTAATATCGCGTACACAATGCTGTTTGTGTATAACTCCTCGCGCGTTGCTGATGGATGCTGGGATATGTACTATGGGTATAACGCCAACGACAACACGGTCGGCTACAATATCCGTCTCAACAATGCAACGGCGACAATGGGCGCGGCATTGACGAGGTATAAACTGTGTTTCACACGGCGCGACCACAAGCTCGTGCCAAGCACAGCGGTGTCCAACAGCACGGGCACGAGCAAGGCGCTGACGAGCGAGCCATTTGACCCGCGCCTCCCCATCTACTACTACTCAACTACGACTGGCGTAGCGGTGGGTGCAGCTCCAAGCGCGGCGTACCTGTGGGTGCAGTATACATCGCTGGATGCGAGATATGCGTTTAACACGGGGTCAACGATAGACGCGGGTGCGCCTGTGTATCTGCGCCTTGTGCCGCAGGCTGACGGCACGGTTGTGCTTGACGGCGACAATTGCGTCGTGCAGGAGCTGCCTAACGCGGCTGATGGCAAAGTCTATTTATGGTTAGGCTATGGTACCAGTACGACGGCAATACAGTTGCGGCAGGAGCATCCGATTTACTGTTATCGCGATGGCGCGGTCCGGGAGTGGTCGGCCGAGATTGACCGCCTGTGGGTGGCAATTAATAATCAATAAGGGAGGAGGAATCATGAGCAAAATTACTACCGGATATCAGCTCGCGCGCGCGGCATATGCCGCGGCGACAGAGTATAAAACGATCTATGTCCGCTCGTGTCCCGGAGCGCCTATGACCCGGGCTAACAAGCGCAAGTTCATTGAGGGCAACCCGTTCAACGCCAAGCCCGAGCGCCGTGAGGCGATCGAGGCTGCGGACGATGATACCTTCGGGTTCGACTGTTCCGGGCTCGTTAAGGGCCTGCTCTGGGGGTGGTGCGGAGACAAAACGGCAACCTACGGAGGCGCGGTCTATAAGGCCAATGGCGTTCCGGACATCTCGGCTAATGGCCTGATCTCCGTCTGCAAAGATGTATCGACCGACTTCTCGGTAATCGAAATAGGCGAAGTCGTTTGGAAATCAGGCCATATTGGTATCTACGTTGGCGGCGGCCTCTCCGTCGAGTGCACGTACAGGTGGAAAGACGGCGTGCAGATAACTGCATGCAATACGTCCCGCCCCGGGCACAACTCCCGCGTATGGACCAAGCACGGCCGTCTGCCGTATATCAGCTATACCGGCGCGACGGAGGACGTCGCATCAGCAGTGTTCCACGGTTTTGACTCCGCCCCCGCTCCGCAGCAGGCCCACGTTTTCGCGCTGACGATGCCCCGCCAAAGGGGAGAGCTTGTAACCGCGCTGCAGTGCCTGCTCAATTATGCCGGCTATACCGACGCTGAGGACAAGCCCATCGAGATCGACGGCACGCTCGGCCCGCGCACCTGGCAGGGGCTCGAGAAGTTCGCCGCCGCGCATGCCGCGGCGCCGGAAACGAGTCTCATACGGGTCTACGAGGATGATCAGCTCATCCGCGAGATCAAAGCGCTGAAGGAGTGATGCTATGGACAAGACCGCTCAGCTCATAGTTGCGATCTGCGCCGGCTTCTCGACGATCTGCGTAGCCGTTGGATGGGTCGTTAAGATCATCCGCGCGATCAAAGCGCCGTCGAAAGAGCTGGAGCAGCGCATATCCGCGCTCGAGGAACTCAACAAAACGCACGCCGGGTATCTCGACGCCGATAAAAAACGTCTCGCCGCACTCGAGGAGGGGAACCGTATGACAGCGAAGGCCATACTCGCTCTGCTCGATCACGGCATAGACGGCAATGACATCGAGGCCATGAAAACGGCCAAGGTCGAACTGCAGGACTATCTCATAAGGAGGGGATAAAATGAACGAATACTTCACTTGGGAGGCTATCGCCACCTACGCCGGAGCGGTGCTCGCGGTCACGCTGATAACCCAGTTTATCAAGGGTATAGGCTTTATAGACAAGATCCCGACGAGGATCACGGCGTACGTTGTCGCCGTCGTCGTGATGACCGCGGCAATGTTTTTCACAGGCTCGTTCTCGTGGGCTAACCTCGTGCTCAACTTCATAAACGCCGTCATCGTCGCCCTGGCCGCAAACGGCGCGCATGATGCGCTCGCGGAAAAAACCAATAATAAACTGTCCGCCGAGAACGAGCAGCCGGAGAATACCGCTCCTCCCGACGAGGAGGAAAGCTCGGTAATAGGATTAAATTAAACGATACACAGCTCCGCAGGATCATTCCCGCGGAGCTATTTTATATTTGACTATTCCGGCTTTTTTCTTGGCAACTTTTTGGCAACTTTTTTTTGTTCATTCGTATATATCAACGAGCGAGAATATGAAATTTTTCCTTAATTTTTATGCATTTTTCATATGCCATTCTATCTATTAATATGCCTCCGGAGCATAAGGCAGTGGGTTCGAGTCCCGCCGGGTGCGCCAATTATTAAAGGAGCCCCCTTGGGGCTCCTTTAATAATTGATGAACGAGCAAGCGACTCGAACCCCGAATTCGGCATTGCCGAACATTCTATACTGTTTTTCGCACCTGTTTTTATTGACTATGACATAAGTTTAGTGTATATTAGTAAAATCGATAATACGATGAAGGCAGTAATAAATGAAAGCGACTTTGGAATACAGGCAGAGGGATCATCTTGAATATCCTGCGCTTACCATGTATGACATGGTGGCGGATATAGCCGGACGGTATCCCTCGGAACCCGCTTTGGACTTTTACGGCGTTCGCACAAGCTATCGCTCTTTTGTTAAAAAGATCGAGGATGCGGCGTCTTCTTTTTCTGCATACGGGATCAAGCAGGGCGACGCTGTGACGATATGCATGCCCAATACGCCTCAGGCTCTCGTTTGTTTTTATGCTCTCAACCGCATAGGCGCGGTTTCCAACATGGTCCATCCTCTTTCAGCAAGGGATGAGATAACTTACTATCTCGACCTGTCGAAGAGCCGCATGATACTCACGGTCGATCTGTTTTATGAAAAGGTATCTGCGGCTATCGAGAACTGCGGTCATCCCGTAACCGTGATAGTCGCCAGGATGCAGGATGAGCTCCCGCCTCATTTGGCCGCGCTTTACATCCTCAAAAAAGGCAGGCAGTATCTTAAATACCCTGACCGCAGCGGAGATCTGCTTTGGAAAACCTTTGTCAGAACGGGTTCTGTTCCATCACCGAAGGCGGCTTTTGATCCCGACCGGACCACTGTTATTCTTTACAGCGGAGGCACCAGCGGGAAACCGAAGGGCATCTGTCTTTCGGATCTTAATTTCAACGCCTGCTCCATGCAGGCGAGGGAAGCCATTGGAGTCGAGTTCCGCAAGGGATTCAAGATGCTCAGCTGCATGCCGCTTTTTCACGGCTTCGGACTTGGGATCAATCTTCACGCAGTGCTCGTTCACGGAGCCTGCTGCGTGCTTATGCCTACCTTCACAACGAAGGATTACGCGCAGATGCTCAAGAAGAAAAAGCCCAATTTCATTGCCGGAGTTCCGACCATATTCGACGCGCTCCTCAATATTCCGGAGCTCAGGGAAGCGGATCTCAGCTTCCTCGAGGGAGTCTTCTGCGGAGGTGATTCCCTGTCGGTCGATCTGAAAAAGAAGGTGGACGCTTTTCTTAAAAGCCACGGCGCAGCTATCCAGATCAGGGAAGGCTATGGGCTTACGGAATGCGTCACCGCGAGCTGTCTTACCCCGAAGTTCGAATATCGCGAGGGCAGTATAGGCATCCCGTTCCCCGATACGGTTTATGCGATTGTAAGACCCGGCACTGCCGAGTTCCTTCCCGCCGGTTCGGAAGGCGAGATAATCCTCAAGGGCCCCACGCTCATGCTGGGATATCTTAACGATCACGAGGAGACGTCGAAGACCCTGCGAAGGCTGTCGGACGGCGACGAGTGGCTCTATACCGGCGATCTCGGACATATGGACGAGGAAGGGTACGTCTACTTCCATCAGCGCATCAAGCGCGTTATCATCACCAACGGTTATAACGTATATCCGTCTGCGATCGAAGCCGCCGCAGAGAGTCTTCCGGAAGTCGCCTACTGCTGCGTGATAGGAGTGAAGGATCCGAGGAGGATCCAAAGGGTGCGTGCATACGTGGTCCCGGCCGAAGGAGTACCCTGCAGCGACGAGACGAAGCGTAGGATACTCGCAGGGCTGAAAAACAAGGTCGCGGCATACGCCATGCCGAAGGAGATCGTTTTCAGGGACGAGCTGCCGAGAACGCTTGTAGGCAAGGTGGCATACAGACTTCTGGAGGCGGAAGCAAACGAGGAATAATACGGAAGGATCCTGAGCTAAAAATGAGTAATGAAAAAAGAACCAAACGCCGTTGGGGAGACCGACGCGACGGCCGAAGGGTAAAAGCGCCGGGACTGCAGACCATAATGTGCTATCTCTGGCCGAAGCGCACTGACTGCGAGGTCTATCTGAACGACAAGATCGATGCGACAGAGCTTTTGAAGTATCTCGAGAAGAAGAACGCCGAACACCCGGAGTACAAGACCACCATTTTACACTGCGCCGTTACCGCTATGGCGAGGATGGTCAGGGAGCGTCCGCTTATGAACCGCTTCATCCAGGGTTACAGGATGTATGAGCGAAACGAGATAAGCATCAGTTTCGTGGTCAAAAGGCGCTTTGCGGACGGCGCAGATGAATCGCTGATGTTCCTCGTTCCGAAGGATGAGGATTCGCTTGACGATATCAGCAAAAAGATAGTCGGCGACGTTCGGGAGACGCGCAAGAGCGAGCATTCTACCGGCGGTATCGACGAGACTCTCGATAAGCTTGCGAAGCTTCCGAGACCCATTCTTGCGTTAATAATCCGGACTATCCGGATACTCGACTTCTGGGGCAAGGTGCCGAAGTCCCTTACGGACGGCGATCCGAATTACTCCACCATACTTTGCTCCAATCTCGGTTCTATCAAGACTCCCGCGGTCTATCATCATCTCAACAATTACGGGACCACCGGCATAATGATAACTATCGGTACGCTTCACAAGGAAGAGGTCATCATGCCGGACGGTACGAAGGAGATCAGGGATATTGTCGACTTTGGGGCCACTCTCGACGAACGCATAGCCGACGGGTTTTATTTCGCAAAGAGCATGAAGCTCATCAAGCACGTGTTTGCTCATCCGGAACTCCTTGATAAGCCCCTCGGCGAGCCGAGCGGATACGAGTATTGATCAATTCGATATCACAAAAAAAGGACTGTTTTAACAGTCCTTTTTTGCATTTCCGCATGTCAGCTGCCGACGACGTCGCTGACGAGCTCCATAAGCGTATCGTCGTGAGGAAGCTCGCTTTCGATATTCTCGACAGGCTTTGTTTCGGGTACGGTTTCGATATTGGAAGACTCCGTCTGAACAGGTTCGGAGGGAGCTTCGGCGAGGCCGTGTTCGGGGATATCGCGCTTCAGTATGTGATAAATGTTCTGCATGAGCTGAGCGGGGCTGTCATACTCTTCCGGAAGATCGTCCGGCCCATCCTGGTCTTCATCGCAAGGGACGGGATTTTCTTCGGATCCGCTGACGACGGCCGACTGAGCGTCATCGCATGCCGTTTCTTCGCCTTTCTCCTCCGAATACTCGGAGCAGGGGTTTGAGCAGTCCTTGCAGGAGCAGCTGCATTTCTCGACTTCACGGCAGACTTTTTCGGTATCGGTCTCATTCCCGTCGATAACGGAGTTGAGCATTGCGATGAATGTATCGTTCTGTTCGGTAAGGTACGCCGTGGTTTTCCTGAGCATATCGTTCAGCTCGGCTATGACCTCTTTGCGTTTCCTGACTTCAAGCTGGGAAGCCATGATCGTCCTCTCGACGTAGATGTTGACGTCGGTGCGGGTGTTGTCGGAATAATCATCCGCGTCCTTTCTGACGCTCTGAGCGTATTCGTCGGCGTCCTTTCTGACGGAATCCGCATCGGACTCCGCCCTTTGACGGATGTCCTGCGCGTCGATCCCGGCTATGCGGACCTTTTCCTCGGCTTCAGCGAGGAGCTTGCCTCGTTTATCGTTCGCATCTTCCTCGATGCGCGCGGCGGCCTTGCCCGCTTCGGTGATGGCGCGGGAGACGGAAGCCTCCTGATCCCTGAGACGGTTAAGCTCCTCTTCGAGAGACGCTACTTTTTTCTTCAAATCCTCGTTTTCACGGTTGACTCTATCGAGCTGAGCTGCAAGCTCCTTTGCTTTCTTTCCGAACATGACGGACCTCCTTAATTTGTTCAATATAGTTTTTGCTGCACTCCGCCGTCGTCAGGCACGGGATAACCCATGTGTTCATACGCGGCGGGCAGAAGCACGCGGCCCCTCGGCGTTCTTGCGATAAATCCGAGCCTGATAAGATACGGTTCGTAAACGTCTTCGATCGTAGAAGCGTCCTCGCCTGTGGAAGCTGCGATGGTATCGAGACCGACGGGCTTGCCGCGGAACTTGACTATCATGGATTCGAGCATGCGCCTGTCTACGGAATCAAGGCCGAGCTCATCCACGCCCAGCATCTCAAGGCCGCGCATTGCGGTCTCGCAGTCGATAACGCCGGAGCCCTTGACCTGGGCGAAATCACGCACCCTTTTCAGAAGCCTGTTCGCAACTCGCGGAGTGCCGCGGGAACGGGAAGCGATCTCGAGCGCGCCGTCGTCGGTGATCCCGATATTGATTATTCCGGCGCTCCTGACGATTATCTCCTTCAGATCCTCGGGAGAATACAGATCGAGCTGTTCCTTAATTCCGAACCTGTCGCGGAGCGGAGAGGTCAAAAGCCCGAGCCTCGTGGTCGCGCCGACGAGTGTGAACTTCGGCAGCTCCATACGAATGGACCTTGCCGAAGGTCCTTTGCCAATGACGATATCGTAAGCGAAATCCTCCATCGCGGGGTAAAGGATCTCTTCGACGCTGGCATTCAGCCTGTGTATCTCGTCAATAAAGAGAATATCTCCGGCGTTGATGTTGGAGAGTATTGCCGCAAGATCCCTGCTGTGCGTGATGGCGGGGCCGCTCGTTATCGAGAGCTTTCCGCCCATCTCGTTGGAGATGATCGATGCGAGCGTCGTCTTTCCGAGCCCGGGGGGGCCGTAGAGAAGCACGTGATCAAGCGCCTCGCCCCTCAGCTTTGCGGCGCGCATATAAACGCTTATATGCTCCTTGACTGTTCCCTGACCTATGTATTCGTTCAGGAACTTGGGGCGGAGGCTGTATTCGATTTTTTCGTCTTCTTCCTGAAACGTGGAAGAGATTATTCTTTCATCAAATTCCATGTGTTATTTCCTGGAAAACTCCCTCAGTGCTTTTTTGATCATTTCTTCGACCGAATCGCATTCGGGAAGATCGGATACGACCCTGCCGGCTTCAGCGCCGTCATACCCGAGAGAAACGAGCGCGGCGATAGCCTCTGTGCGGACGGAGGAGGAAAGGGGACCTGCGCTGTCCTGGGATCCGGAAACGAGATCGACCTTTTCCTTGAGCTCGAGTATTACCCTTGCGGCGGTCTTTCTTCCCATACCCTGGACTCTGTCGAATGCGGCGGCGTTGTCCGTCATTACGGCGAGAGAAATATCCTCCGGAGTGAGTACCGAAAGGACGTTGAGCGCGACCTTTGGGCCGATCCTCGAGACGCTTATGAGCTTTCGGAACATAGCCCTTTCGGATTCGGATCCGAAGCCGTAAAGCGCGACGGCGTCCTGAGAGATATTGAGATGAGCATAAAGCTTTGCGGCAGCGCCGGGCCGCAGCGCGCGCAAAGTGATCGAGCTGCAGAGAAGCTCGTAACCAACGCCGTTTGCTTCGACGACGGCCTTGTCGACCGCGACGGAATCTACTATGCCTTTGATATATGCGTACATTATTTTATCCTGTATTCCTCCTGAGCCGGGCCAATGGAGCTTGCGTGACAGATCGCCGCGCCTAGAGCGTCGGCAGCGTCGTCCGGTTTGGGGACGTCTTTCAGCTTCAAAAGGAGCTTGACCATCGTCTGCACCTGAAGCTTATCGGCATGACCGTCTCCGGTAACGCTCAGCTTGATCTGCATGGGGGTGTATTCATAGAGAGGAAGCCCCGCCTGCTGTGCAGCGAGGAGCGCTACGCCGCGTCCGGCTGCGACCTGTATGGCTGTTTTGGCGTTATGATAGAAAAAAAGCTCTTCAAACGCGATGTGGTCGGGCTTGTACTTCTCGATAAGCATCGAGGTGCCTCGATGCAGTATCTCGAGCCTTTCGGGAAAAGTCCTGTCCGCCTTGGTCTCGATTACGCCGTAGTCGAGCACGCTGAAAGCGCCGCGGTCATATCTGATAAGACCGTAGCCGAGAATAGCGTAACCTGGATCGATCCCGAGTATGACCATCAATGCCTTCCCCAACTCACATACTACCGATCTTATATTACCATGAAAACTAATAATTTACAAGCGTTTGAGAAAACTAAATAAGAAATCGATTTGAAAAGGACGTGCTAAAGCGTGGTTTTTATATGCATGCTCTCGGCGTTTGCGCTGATGATCGCCGTGGTTTTACTGCCGGTAAAAACGAAGATCCGCGCAAGGATAAGAAAGGGCGGCGTTTATGCTTCCGTATGCTTCGGCTTTGTTTTCGGCGCGCTTCCTTTTCGTTTATCGGTAAGGATACTTTACAGATATCCTTTCGGCTTCGTTCTGTTTCCCGGAATGTTTCCGCGCATAGTTCTGAAGCCTACGAAAAAGCGGCGTGTTCGGAGAATAAAGCCGCCCGATCCAAAACGTTTTATAAAGCCGGTAAGCCTATATGCATGCGGCTCCGCAGGGATCGGCGGGCGTCCGGATATCAGTGTCATGCTTGCAGGCGCGTTGGATCTAATCCTGACTTCTCTGGCGCTTCCGTTCTTTGAAAGCAGGCCCGAGTGCTCCGTACTACCGTCATTTTACAAAGATTCCTTCGCTCTCAACGTCTCGGGTATAGTTTTCGTTTATCCGGCCAAATTATTGATTGAAGTATTAAGATCAGGAAGGAGAAATAAAAATGAGTCATCCGATAGAAAACATAATGCAGTCGTCCATGGAGCACGTTAAAAGGCTCGCAGACGTCAATACCGTCATTGGCTCGCCTATAATGGCGGAAGGCGGAACGATGATACTCCCGGTTTCAAAGGTCACTCTCGGAACGCTTGTGGGCGGTGGAGAGTAC
>JAEEGL013350679.1_pt1 | contig 12284 bp, 7 predicted proteins | sample 9134231 | NCBI WGS metagenome assembly JAEEGL01 (sample SAMN16246548, study PRJNA631951) | gut metagenome | biome: gut microbiome; feature: rumen; material: fiber-attached | host: Bos | place: Iran: Karaj | collected 2018-10 | reverse complement strand
ATTCACCGCAAAAACTCTGAAACGACTTGCCGCAGACCTGTCCCTGGACATCCCTTATGTCAGAGGGGTCGTCCGCCCGGTCAGGAACTGCTGGCACATCTCCTCCGACGGGGGCTATGCCTTTGCCCTCTTCGAGACCGAAGAGGACTTCAAAGCCGCTATGAACCGTCTCGCTCTACTTGCCCAAAGGAGCGGCGTCATCGTCCTGGCTTTCTGTATAATGGACAATCATGTCCACTTCGTGCTGTATGGTCTGAAGGAAGCCTGCAAGGCATTCGTCAAGGAGTTCCTCAACCTGACTGCACACTACAACTCCCGCAAGCATTGCAACAGGAGAGGAGCTTCTTCAATACCCCTGAGTTGCCAGCGGATCGAGGACGAAGAATACCTTCTCAACGCCATCTGCTACGATATTCGGAATCCTCCCGTGAACGGTCTGAAATACACATTCTATGATTACCCGTGGTCCAGTGGCCCCCTTTATTTCCGCATCGGTTCAAGCTGGGCATCTCCGTTATGGAAAGCCAGCCTCGAGGACTGCCCCGCAGAGACAAGGGATTTCTTCAGGGTCAGAAGGGCAGGAGAAATGGGTGCTAAGGAACGAAGGAGGATCACCGGCTCGGATCAGAGGATTCCGGAAGACTGGCTTTTGTTCGACGGCGTGATACTCCCCTCTTCCTACATCCCGGCCGGTATGGTGGAAAAACTGTTCAGGTCACACCGGGCATTCAACTTCTTTGCAGGCAGGAGCAAGGAGAAGGAGATGGAGGATATCATGGGCACATGGTCTTCCCTCAGCCTGCAGGATACGGAAATGCGCCAGCACCGGGACGAAGAGATGGCAGCCCTGTATGGCACGGACAAGGTCCGCAGCCTGAGCATACGGCAGCGGATAGAGGTCGGGAAGATACTCCGAAGGAAGTACATGACCTCGGTCAAACAAATTGCAAGGGTGGTCTGCATTCCGCCCGAGGAGGCGGAAAGAGCTCTCGACTGAGCTATCCCTTCGGGTAGCGGATGGTGAAGCAGGCGCCGGAAAGCGAGAATGACTTGGAATAGGTGATGTCGGCGTTGCACTTCTCAAGGATGCTTCGGCAGATGGCGAGACCGAGACCCGTTCCAGCACTCTTCGTCGTGAAGTTGGGGGTAAAGAGCTTCGGCTGGTTCTCAGGCTGCACGCCGGGACCGTTGTCTTCGAACACGATGTCATAGAACCCGTCCTGAGCGGAATTGCGCAGGGACACGACGATGCGGCCCTTCTCCGGCTCCCTGCCGGCATCCACGGCCTCCTGCCGCTGGATGTCTATGGCCTGGACCGAATTGGTTATAAGGTTCACGAACACGCGGGTCAACTGAGGCTTCGGACCCATCACCGACGCTCCCTCCATACCGTAGTACGAGAACTCGATATTCTCCTTGTTGTCGAACATCGATATCTCCTCCTGGAGCAACGTATCAAGGTCGATCTTAGAAGGCTCTTCGGTGTACAGCTTTGCGAACGTGGAAAATTCGTTGGCGGTATCGGTCAGGATGTCGATGTGGTCGAGCACCACTTTCGCCACTTCGTCGAACTTGTCCTCCCATCCCGCTGCGCCTCTCTGCTTCAAACGTATGAGCCTCTGCAACTGGAGTTTCATAGGCGTGAGAGGATTCTTGATCTCGTGGGCGACCTGCCGCGCCATGGCGCTCCACGCCTTGTCGCGCTCCGCCTGGGCGAGCTGCTTGGTACTTTCCGCCAGGTCGTCCACCATAAGGTTGTAGGCATCCACCAGCGATGATATCTCGTCCTTCCGGTCGTACTCGATGTGCTCGAAGTTGTCGATGTTGGTGCGGTGCATCTTACGGCCTATCTCCACGATAGGCCCCAGCATCTTGTCCACCACGGTCGATACCATGAAACGGGCCAGGAGCAGGAGAATCACGAACACCGAGAAGATCGTCACCAGGTGCATCACGGCCTCCATCTCGAAATCGTAGTTCTCGTCAGTATAGGGCGAGCAGAGGATGGCCACCATCTGCCCGTTGTCGTTGAACAATGGAGCGTACAGCGAATAGAAACTCTTCCTGCCTATCGTCTCGCGGTTGATGCAGTACCTCGCATGGCCGTAAACGATGTTTTCGTAGGCGTCCTCATCCATCCGGTCGCTGACCAGCATGCGGTCGAAGACGTCGGGCGCCGTGGACTTGAACGCCTTGCCACGCGGAGAATAAAGGGTGATGTCCGCCTTGGCCATGTTCCGGGCATTCTCAAGGAGCCCGGTGAGTTCCTGGGCATTCATCTGACGGTAGTCCTCGATGTACCTGAAACTGCCCGCCATCATTGTCTGGAGGGAATTGATCTTGTCGGACATCATCTCGTGCTTGTTGGCGTCGTTTCGCTCATAGACGAAGAATACGCTGACCGTCGCCATCGCGATAAGGGTCACTATCAGCGATACCATCAGCACGGTACTGATACGGTTCTTGTAATACGATGTCTCGAAAATGCGCTGGCGCCGGCGGGTAAGGGCCACAAGCGAGAAAAGCAGGAACGCGAACAGGGCCAGGAATACCACCGCCACGGCATAGTTCATCCCTCCCTCTTTCTTTCGGGAAATGATAACGGTCTCGTCGTCCTCTACATCGGTGACGAAATGCACATAACCGTCCCGTACCAGATTGGAGCCGCCCCAGGCCGAAGACTCCGTCATGTCATCCGGAAGGATGGTGGGATAGGCGAAATTGCCCTTGTAACTCACGAGGTTGCGCTTGCTGTACTTGGCGTAGGAATAGCGCGGCGGAAGATTGACCTGTCCGGGGTCGGTGATGTCCAGCAGCGAGGAATAGCCTCCGTAGTCGCGGCTGGACTTGGGCTCCACCCCGACCAGCATATACGAGACCCCATACCTCTGGCTGAAATAGGTGAACAGGCCGGTGTACCTGGGATGGCCGGAAAGCGTCGTGGTATAATAGAAACGCGAGAGATCGTGGATCTTGACGCCGGAGCGTATCCGTTCATTGAAGTAGGCTACCAGGCCGGGGTCCCTTTCCTCGGGATCCATTACCAGCACCGAGATGTCATAGTCCTGCGAGATGCTGTACATATAATTGTCCACTATCCTGTTGAGGATCGTGGGGGCGGTGCTCGGTAGGACGGAGAGCGACGAAATGAAGAAATCGTTGGCGATGGGAGACTCGACCCTCCTCAACTGAAGCTCGAGGGAGATGTCCCTGTCGATGGAGAGGCGGTTGGCCCAGACCTCCACACGGTTCTGTTCCTTGCGGTAGCCGAGCTGGGCGGAAACCAGGACGAAGTATATGCCTATCGCCAGGGCCAGCAAAGTCCTGTTCATGCCAGTGAACGAGTCGAAATTCCTCCCTGTCAAACTCTTGAAGAATGGCCTCAGGAACTGGGCCAGCAAGGGAAGACTTACCAGCATAGTGAGGAAGGACACATAGACGACTGCACTGTACCTGGTCAGGTCGCCAAGCTTATACAGCTCGAGATTGATGTTCGAGTTGAGGACTATGCTGCTGAAGGCCGCATGCGTATAGAGCACGATGGCAACCATGGAAAGTACGGCTGCCAGAGGGAAGAGCGAGCGTACGAAACGCGAACGGACCTTCACCTGCATGAAACGGAAAAGCTCGAACCGTACCAGATAGACGCACAGCGTCAGCGAAAGGATGGCAAGGTTGATGATGAGCACCGCTCCGAGCGAATACAGGAACTGCCCGTCTGCATAAAGAGTGGGAGAGAATAGGTCGGAGCCTCCGCTGGCCCTGATACCCCACGCATAGAGAATGCCCATGGCGGCGGCGATGCAGCACAGCGACACCCAGAAACGCTTCATCGTCCTGCGCGCGGACAGGTAGAACAGCATCGAGGCCACGAAAAGAAGCAACGCAAGCCAGATGAGAAGTGAGCCTGCCGCGGGCGCACGGCGCAGATTCTCCTGCGCTATCTTGAACAGCGGCCTTCCGTCCATTCCGACCGTGGATCCGCCGCTGGTTGAAAGAGGGACTATGGAAAAACGGTCGTCCAGGTGCAGCAGTGGATTGACGCCGTTGCCGTCGCGCAGGTCCAAGGCGTCCGTCACCTCAAGTCCGCCTATGACCTTGCATTCGTTCCGGACGACCATCCTGGCCAGATACCAGCTCTGGCCGATGTTCAGGAAGGTTGGTTCTTCTCCCAGGTCTGCGAACGGCGAAGAGAAATTGTTGTTCGGGTCCGTGAGCCGCTGGAAAAGCATCCGGGACTGCACGTCGTCGTTCAGGACGATGAAGGTATGGTCCCAGGACTGGAGGCTGTTGTTCACGTACCTGTAGACGACCATGTCGGAAGGAAGATTGTCAAGCTGCATCCACTCGGTCCAATCCCCGTCCAGTGCCTTCTGAATGTATCCGTCCAGCTTGGCCATGCGGCGGGAAACCATCCTCTCCACGCGTCCGGCCGCCTGGTCGGTATCGCCCGGAGCGCTGCCGATCGAGGTTGCCCAGAACAGCAGGAACGCTCCGAGAAGCATAAGCCCCCAGGACAGACGGTCTCTCCAGTTGTATCCCTTTCCGCCCATTTTACTCATGATGATACGGTTCACCTTTCAATATGGTGAACGCACGGTACAGCTGCTCTGCAAAAATCGTTCTAACCATTTGATGGGAGAAAGTCATTTTCGAGAGGGAGAGCTTCGAGTCGGCCCGGGAATACACTTCGGAGGAGAATCCGTATGCCCCTCCTATGACGAAAACCATGTCCCTGGCCCCTCTTGAGAGGCGTTCCTCCAGCCAGGACGAGAACTCGACGGAACGGAATTCCCGCCCGCCCTCGTCGAGCAGCACGACCTCGTCGGACGGCCTCAGCGCCTTGAGGATGAGCTCCCCCTCCTTCGACTTGATCTGGTCGCGGGCAAGAGCGGAGACATTCTTGAGTTCGGGGATCTCCCTGACCTGGAACGGCACATAGTGCACGAGCCTGGACGCATACAGGTCCAGACCATCCTTGACCCACTTGACGTCGGTCCTTCCAACGGTAAGAAGAGTAATCTTCATCAGGCAGAAAAGTACGGACGCAAAGATAGCAACGTGGCTCAATATTTGCAATGAAAATCCGTTCGATATGAAAGCATTTCTCAAAATAGCGGCCTGTATCATAGCCCTTGCTTCAAGTGTTTGCCTTAAGGCCCAGACCGAAGGCAACGACATGTTCGTACCCATCTCCAAATACCTTGCACAGGGCAATGCCGACAGCCTCTCCGCGTGGTTCGCCGACAATCTCGAGATTTCCATCGTATCCCGCCTGAGCAATTCGAGCAAGAGCCAGGCCAAGCAGATCCTCAAGTCATTCTTCGAGAATCACACTCCCCGCTCCTTCGACATCAGCCACATCGCCGGCCGCCCGAACATGAAATACGCCCTCGGGACGCTCAATGCAGGAGGAGAGACATTCAACGTAACCATATTCGTAAGCGTCAAAGAAGGGGACTGCAAGATCCAGCAGCTGAAAATTGAAAGGGTTCAATAGTTTGGCACGGGTCTTGCAATTTGTTTAGTCGATCGTTAATAAGACTGTTTTGGTTAATAAGTTGGTTTATGAAAGTGAAAACCCCGCTGTGACAGCGGGGTTTTTCATTTTCAATCAGTATAGTACTTGAATATCATCGGGGCGAAGTTGGTCAGAAAATGTCTCCATACTCCCCAGTCCCTTCCACCTGTCATAACGAAGAAAGTATGGTCGAGGTGTATGTACGAAAGGGTTTCATGAAGCTTCTGAGAAGGCTCGTAAGCAATCCTGTCCATCGTTCCGCAGCCGGTCCAGAAGAGTTTCACCCCCGCTTTCTTTATCCTGAGGAAATCGTCAACCAGATGGCCGTTGTCCTGTACCCCGCAGCTCAGGGGAAGCAGGAAATCGAAGTATCCCGGATACATTATGCCGGTATTGATGGCGACCGTGCCTCCGGTACCTATGCCGCACAAGGCGCGGGCGGACTTACGGGGCAGAGCATCGTAGTGGGATTCGACGTAGGGTATTATCTCGCTGATGAGGGTGCTCATAAAAACCGAGGAGGACGTGGTGCGGGTGTTGCGGACTTCAGGCAGGCCGAGGGTGAACGAGGCCTGCTCTACAGGCGTGCAGTTCGGCATTACGGCGATCATGGGCACAGCGCGGCCCTGCTGGATGAGGTTGTCGAGCACCTGGGCCACCCTGCCCAGGGTAAGCCACGACTCCTCGTCGTCTCCCTCTCCGTGAAGGAGGTACAGCACGGGATACTTCCTGTTCTTTACGGTACCGTATCCGTAAGGCGTGTAAACAGCCATACGGCGGTTAGACCCGAGCGTCGCGCTGTCGTACCAGACATACGAGACCGTTCCCCTGCGTGAAGCCTCTCCGTAGAGCTTTGCCCGGGGAGAATCCACTATGAAGAAGTTGCGGTATTCCGTTCCGCTACGCTGTACGAAGGCATTGGACGGGTCGAGCGCAGGTACGCCGTCCACGATGTAACGGTAGGTGTGGAAATCGGCGGGGAGGCCGACAAATTTCAATTCCCATACTCCTTCGCGTTTATGCATCAGCGCCGGCTTCGAGAGCCAGCTGCCGTCCACACGGACCTCGGAGACATATTCGCCTCCGAAACGCAACACGAGGGTATCCCCGACCATCTCGGGCGAGACTATACGTTCAGGAACGCGGAAATCGGTGAAGTCCTGCGCAGGCAGGGAAAGTAGGAATAGCGGGAACAGGACCGCAAAGGACAGGATGCGTCTCATCTTGATACAAATACTCCCGCAAATATAAGAAAATGTCGGATTATTTTGACTACCTTTACACGGAGTTAGTAGTCACCCATGCTAGGTACTATAGTCAATACCGGCTGCATCATCGTCGGAACGCTCGTCGGGACCCTGTTCAAGAAGGGACTCGGCGAGAAATATTCTACGACCCTTTTCAACGCCATGGGTCTGGCCTCGCTCGTACTCGGTGCCAATTCCTTCGTACAGAACATGCCTAAAAGCGAGTTCCCGGTGCTCTTCATTCTCAGTCTCGCCATCGGAGGACTGACAGGTACCGCACTTGACCTCGACGGAAGGGTGAAGCGCCTGGTAGCGTCACGGACGGGTGAAGGACTGGCCAAGGGGCTGATTTCCGCATGTCTCCTCTACTGCATCGGCACTTTTTCCATCGTGGGTCCGGTCATGAGCGCCCTCAACGGCGACAACACCTTCCTGTACACCAATTCCACCCTGGACCTGGTAACTTCAATGGTGTTCGCCACAACCTTCGGCATAGGAATGATCCTCGCTGCACCCGTCCTTTTCTGCTGGCAGGGGATGTTCTTCCTGATAGCGAAACTCGCCTCCAATTCTCCTCTGCTGCAAGGGACGCTAGTGAACGAACTCGCCATCGTAGGAGGGGTGCTGATCGTCTCTTCGGGCCTTTCCATCCTTGACATAAAGGACTGCAAGACCCTCAATTACCTGCCCGCCCTGCTGGTCCCGGTGCTTTGGTTCCTCGTCAAGTCCCTGTTCTGATGTCAGGAAACATACTCATAACCCTGTTCTTCCTCCTGGCACCGGCGCTGGTCATCCGGCTTTGCCGGAAGTACCCGGTTTTGGACAAAATTGGCCCCGTCCTTATCCTTTACATTCTCGGTATCCTGGCAGGGAACATATTCCATCCTTCCGGGGTGGCTCAAATCCAGGAAATCCTTTCCAGCGCGATGGTCCCCCTGGCCATCCCGCTCATGCTTTTCTCGTGCACCTTCCGCCGCAGCGGGACGCGCAGCCAGTTGCTCGCGCTCCTTTCGGGTCTGTTCTCCGTTACGCTCGCCGTGGTGGCCGGATATCTTCTCTTCGGCCAGAATCTTGAGGACGGTGCCAAGATCGGGGGCATGCTCACAGGCGTGTACACCGGAGGCACCATCAACCTCGCCTCGCTGCAGGTAATGCTCGACGTGCCCGGAGAGACCTTCGTCCTGCTGAACTCCTTCGACATGGCGGTAAGTTTCCTGTACCTGACCTTCCTGCTCTCGATCGGAATCCGCCTGTTCCGCAAATGGCTGCCGGTGGAGAGCCTGCGCGAGGAGGCGACCGGAGTCCCGGAGGACGCGCAGGCCGCTGCGGAGCAGCCCTACAAGGGACTTCTCACCAAGCGGGGGCTCCGCGACGCGGGCTTCCTGCTGGCGGTCGACGCCCTTATCATCGGCATTTCTGCAGGCCTCGGACTGCTTGCCGGAGACGGTGCCTTCATGACCGTGCTGATTCTCTCGCTAACCACCCTGGGCATCGCCGCATCCTTCTGGAAACCCCTGAAAAAGCGTAAGTACGGCTACGACATCGGAATGTATTTCATATATGTCTTCTCGGTCGTGGTGGCCTCGATGGCCGACCTTCGCAACCTGAGTATCGGTGGCAGCGTAGGCATGCTCGGCTACCTCACATTCGTCATATTCGGCTCGCTCATACTCTCGGTATTGCTGGCAAAACTGCTCAGGATAGACGCCGACACTATGACCGTCAGTTCCGTGGCGTACATCTGCTCGCCTCCTTTCGTGCCGATGATGGCGGCGGCCATGAACAACCGCCGGGTACTGGCCGGCGGCCTCGCCGTAGGCGTAGTCGGCTACGCCGCCGGCAACTACCTCGGCTTCCTCATGGCCAGCCTCCTCAATCTGTTGTAAAGGATTCTCCTCCGGCACGACGGGATGGATAAAAGGAAGAAGTGTCTCCTTTTTCAAAAAGAATTCATTACATTTGTAAAGACACAGATTAATAACCACTGCATAATGAAAAAGATAATGATCCTCGCGGCTTGCCTGTCCCTGGGCCTTGCCGCCCACGCCCAGCAGGCCCTCGGCCCCGGCACAGGCATCGTTTCCCCCGAAATCAACCCCGACCACAGCGTCACTTTCCGCTTCCGCGCACCCAAGGCGGTGACGGTCCAAATGACCGGAGACTGCTTCAAGGAGGGTCGCGTCAACATGCAGGAAGGCCCAGACGGTATCTGGACATACACCACGGAACCGCTCGAGGGAGAACTCTACTCCTACAGTATCATCATGGACGGAACCAAGGTGATGGACCCCTCCAACGTCTACCAGAACCGTGACGTAGCCACCTGGACAAACATCTTCACGCTCAGCGCGGAACAAGGCGACAAAGGCTGGTACTACGAGGTGCACGACGTCCCCCACGGGACCGTCTCGCACGTCTGGTACGACAGCCCTGTCCTGGGAGCGAAGCGCCGTCTGTCGGTCTATACCCCTGCCGGCTATGAGGACAACCCCAAGGCCAAATATCCCGTATTCTATCTGCTCCACGGTTCCGGCGGCGACGAGGATGCGTGGCTCGACCTCGGCCGTACGGCCCAGATAATGGACAACCTCATCGCCGAAGGCAAGGCAAAGCCTATGATCGTCGTAATGCCCAACGGAGTTTACTTCAACCAGGCTGGCCCCGGCGCGGCCGTCAACATGTTCCAGCCGACTATGGCCAACAGCCGTTCGCAGTCCACGGAGGAGTTCGAACTCGCTTTCCCCGACATCATGAAATTCGTCGAGACCCATTACAGGGCGGCCAAGGGCCAGTACAACACCGCCGTAGCCGGCCTCTCCATGGGTGGCCGCCAGTCATCTGCACTCATCCGCCGCTATCCCACCAAGATCGGTTACGTCGGCCAGTTCTCGGGCGTCGTGGTCCCGGATGGTGACGACGACCCTGTCCTCAAGGCCGTGTTCGCCGCCAAGCCCAAGCTCTTCTACATCGCTGTCGGCAGCGCTGACGGAGTCAAGGTCAACTCCATGGCACTCAAGGAGTACTGTGACAGGAAAGGCTACCCCGTCGACTACTATGAGTCCGACGGAGGACACATCTGGCGCAACTGGCGCGTGTATCTGACCCAGTTCGCCCAGAAAATATTCAAATAGGGCAGTGAAAACGCCCCGGAAATACGCCCTCGCTATGGATTGAGACCATTATCCTGAAGCTGGGGGCGTATTTCTGATTTAGAATGGTCGGTTTTTACTATATTTGTCCAGCTAAAACTGATAAGGAATGAAAAGGCTGCTCATCCTCTTTACATTGTTGTTCTCATTGCAGGGCTTCGCCCAGGACAGAATAATAGCCCCCAGCGTAGACCCCGCCGGAGATTCGCTTGCAATTGCACGTGTGCGCGCAAAAATGGACTCCATCCGCCAGTACAGACCCACGGTGGCAGTGGTGCTGGGCGGAGGAGGAGCGCGCGGAATGGCGCACCTGGGAGTTCTCCGCTACATGGAGGAGCTCGGCATCCCCGTCGACCTTATCGGAGGTACAAGCATGGGAGGTCTGGTATCGGGTCTGTATTCCCTCGGTTACGGAGCCACATACCTTGATTCGCTGGTCCGCGCCATAGACTGGACCGTGATGATGTCCGACAAGGTGCCGGACAGTTTCCAGACCTACAAGGTCCGCCGCAACAAGGAACGTTTCGCGGTCACCATACCGTTCCATTATGACAACGAGGACATGCAGTCCCGCATCGAGAGGCAGACACGCTACGACAAGAACTACGAGCAGAGCGACACCCGCACCGGCGACATGGGCCAGGAAATGATGGCCAAGATCGGAATGGGCCTTCCCGACGGTTTCCTCTTCGGCTTCAACGTCCGCAATACCTTGAGTTCCGTATCGGTCGGATACCAGGATTCACTGGCATTCGACGAGCTCCCCGTCCCGTTCTTCTGCGTAGCCACCGACATTCTCAGCCTCAAGGAGAAGAACTGGACTTCTGGACAGCTCGTGGATGCCATGCGCTCCACGATGGCAATTCCAGGCTATTTCCGCCCGGTCCGTCTTGAAGGCATGGTACTCGTCGACGGAGGCACACGCAACAATTTCCCGGTCGACCTGGCAAAGGCGATGGGAGCGGATATAGTCATCGGTTCCGAGATGCCCTCTGTCCGTAACCTGGCCGATTTGGGCAGTTTTGCCAGCATAGCGATGCAGCACATCACCCTGATGTCCGCCGACATCTGCGAAGCCAACCGCGAGGACACCGACATCCTTCTCCAGCACGAACTGAAGGGATATACCATGCTGTCTTTCGACTCCGAGAGCGTTGCGGACATCATCGCACAGGGATATGCCCTTGCGCAGGAGAACAAGGAAGCCTTCGAGGACATTGCCCGCAGGGTGGGAAACAATGCCTCCGCCCCGAAGAAGCACGCCTCCACCGATATCAACAAACGGAAAGTCAAGGTCAAGGAAATCCGTTACGAGGGCATCAGCCCGAAGGAATCGGAGTTCCTGATCAGCCCATCGCTCCTGCCCCCTGACGGCATGTACGGTGCAGACGACATGGAGTACCTGCTCTCCGCCATCTACGGTACCAAGGCTTTCGAGTCCGTCACCTATCGCCTCAGCGGCTCGGAGGAACCTTACACGCTGGTTTTCGAATGCCAGAAAGGCCAGACACACCAGCTCAGCGCAGGAGTCCATCTCGACAACGACGAGGTCGTCTACCTCGCCGCCCATCTCGGCCTCGGCACCAGGAAGCTTTCCGGACTGCGCTTCATAACTGAGGCGAAGGCCGGCCAGATCAGCGAGCTCAACGTCGACCTTTCCTACAAGCCCCTCGCACAGCTTCCCGTGTTCGGCATCACTTCCAAGAACTCTTATAAGAACTTCAGTTACTGGGACGAAGAGTCCAAGGTCCGCTACAATGGCGTCAACACCCGGGCGGAGGTCTATGTCGAGGACTCCCACCTGGTCTATGGCAGCGTCCGGATGGGATTCGCCTACGACACCGAACCGTACGAAAACTATCTTGACAACAAGATGGAATGGAGAGGATGGGATTTCAAGAGCAAATGGTATTCGACCTTCGCGAACCTGTGCTACGACACCTTCAATGACAGTTATTTCCCGACCAAGGGATTCCGGGTGTCGCTCGACACCCACTATATATTCGGCGGATACTCCATCTATATGGAGGAAAAGGGAATGGATGAAGGAGACCACTATGAGGGCGAAGTACCTCCCTACAGCGTCGGAGTGGCCAACGCAACGGCCGTATTGCCCATCGCAGGACGCTTGTTCATCCAGCCGTCGGTCTATTTCGGATGGCAGACTGAAGAGCCGGGACATATGAACTTCGTACACACTCTCGCTGCCGGAGGCACCAGGGCCGGACGATACATTGAAAACCAGATACCCTTCTTCGGGTACAACGTAGGATTCCACACCTGCGGCAATTTCGCCGCCATGGCACAGATGGATATCCGTTACCGGATCAACCACAAGAATTACTTCACCATCAGGGGCGGCATCCT
>JAEEGL011081792.1_pt1 | contig 12284 bp, 7 predicted proteins | sample 9134231 | NCBI WGS metagenome assembly JAEEGL01 (sample SAMN16246548, study PRJNA631951) | gut metagenome | biome: gut microbiome; feature: rumen; material: fiber-attached | host: Bos | place: Iran: Karaj | collected 2018-10 | reverse complement strand
CGTGTTCTCCAACGGGAACGAGTACGCTCTCGCAGCGTTCCTTGTGGCGTTCATGTCGTTCTTCATGTTCAGGGCCGCCAAAGCCCTCGACGAGGAGGACGGCCGCAAGACCGTGATCGTCAACAGCGTCATCGCCGGAGTGTTCATGGGCCTCGCAGCCCTTACCTGGAACGGGTTCGGCGTCCTCATCGCGGTGGCCGCCGCAGCCATGGTCGTCCATATCGCTGTCCGCCGCCTGTCCGATAAGGACATGGTCCAGCCCTTCATGGCGTACGCTATAATGATGGTAATCGCTCTCGCCATGGCCGCCGCATATTATCTTCCCGCTGGACTCTGGGACGCGGTTTTCTCCGGACCTTGCCTCCTCGTCATACTAGCATGTGTGTTCGGAGCGGCGTTCGTGGCGCTCAAGAAAGTGTCTTGGGTCATCACGATCCCTGCCCTCGTCATAGCCTTCGTCGTCGTCCTCGGCGTGATCTACCTTGTTTCCGCCGACCTCTTCGACGACCTCGTCGGAGGCAACTCCGTGTTCACCGCCCTCATGGGCAACATCGTCAACGAGCATGTGTCGATGTCCAACGTCGCCTCCTACTACGGATGGCTCACGATGTGGCTCCCCATATGCCTCGCCATCTACGAGACCTACGTGTTCCTGAGGAAGGACCGTTCCAGCGCCAGGCTGTTCGTCACCGTCTGGCTCTACATGATGTTCTTCGCCGTCTGGTCCTCCTACGGGACCGCGGCGGCAGTCGGCTGCGTCTTCGGCGTCGCGTCCGGAGCGGCCCTCGTCAAGCTCGTCAAGTACGCTAAGCTCGGCGAGTGGTACAAGGACATGAAGTCCGCCGGCATCCCCAAGGCCTTCAGGAAGATGATCTCCCCCATACCCTTCGCGACCGTCATCATAGTCGCGTTCCTCGTCATCGTCCCCAACTTCGTCTACGCGCTCGATGCGGGGGTCCCCACCAACGACTCCAAGAACGTCCTGTACAACGGCAACACCCAGTACACCATCAAGACCGGAGACAGCTATCCCGTCGAGGATGTATGGGAGGCCTTCGACGGCCAGGCCAAGTCCGGCGCCCTCGTGAGCCGCATGGACTACACCTACGACGCCGCCACCTACGGCGGGTTCAAGACCGTGTCCGATTCCACCGGAAAAGGCGCTTCGGCCGTCGCCCATACGCTGCTCTCCGAAGGGTCTTCAGGCGCCATAGCGTCCATGATCCTGCGCATCATGATGTCCAACAACATCAGCGACTTCGAGTCCGACTTCTCGAGCTCCGAGGCGTTCGACGACATCAAGAGGTACTCCACCGATTCCAACGCGCTCTACGAGGAGCTCAGGAACAACTCCGAGTACTACGGCAAGCTGAAGTCCGAGGTCAACAAGGAGAACGCGATGTACTTCGCATGCGTCAAGAGCATGACTGACAACATGAGCACCGTCGATCTCGCGAACACCTACGACAAGGTCTGCGCCAGAGCTGGACAGAAGATATCCTACGTCCTCCTCGACCCCTCGATGATCGCCCTCCAGTACGGCAGCGGGGACCAGTTCTCCACCATGGCCTACTTCGCGGACTACGCCATCGACGGCTACGGCGCGGCGACCCAGTTCTTCACCTACAACACATACTACGGATACACCGTCTACACCGACGAGATGTACGAGACCTTCCTCTGGAAAGCCCTCATAGGGCCCTCCGCGTCCGAAGCCGGGCAGTCCAGCTCCTACGGCTACCTCTACGAGCTCTCCTCCAGCGACGGAACCGTCGCCGCCAGCCCTGTCGGCATGGCCGGTTTCGACCTGAAGAAGTGGATCGTCAGGTACACCTCTGACAAGAACCCCGGCTCCGACAGCGACTGGAAGTACATGGACTGCTCCGACGCTATCGCGCTGCAGAAGTCCGAGGGAGGTCGCATCAACTACCTCTCCTCATACATGGTATACGAGTACACCGGCGTCGGCGGCGCGACCTCGATATCCGGAAGCGTCGTGTCCGAGAGCGACGTCAACCTCGACGGGCTCACCGCAGAGCTCTACACGTACAACAGCGAGACCGGCAAGGACGTCCTGGTCTCCTCCGACACCGTCAGGGGCGGGAAGTACAGCCTGGCCGTTCCCTCGGGATCCTACGGATACACCGTGCTCCTGAAGTCCGGCGACGTCGAGCTCGCCGCGTTCAAGAACTCGGTCCCCGCCGTCTGCAACATACCTGCGGTCGACGTCAGCGGACAGATAGTCGCCGGCGACAACGCGATCACCGGCAACCCGCTGAGGGTGGTCTTCCAGAACAGCGACGTGTCCGACGCGAAGTACGAGTTCGACACCTCCGACGGCAGCTTCTCTGTAGCCAACATGCTGGAGGGACAGTACGACGTCACCGTTCGCGACTCCTCGGCCGCATCCATCGGAACCTCGAAGTTCACCGTCGCAGGCGACGACAGCAACAAGGTGACCGGGCTCTCCGTGGCCATAACCACCAAGACGATAACCGCCACCGTCAAGGACTCCAAGGGAGTGGCCATCGACGGAGGCCGCGTGGTAGCCACCAACACCTCCTCGGGCGTCCAGTACTACGCCGACATAAAGGAGGGGACCGCGGTCGTCAGCGTCCCTGCAGGAACCTACTCCCTGCAGCTCACCGGAGGATACGTCTCCGAGCTGACCACCACTTACACGATATCCAGCAGCAACAGGACCGCCACCATCACCGCCTATCCCGCGGAAGAGGTCGAGGTCTCCAGCAGCGTCCCGCTGACGTTCAGCGCAGGCACCTTCAGCACCGTCTCCCATGACGGCAAGGTCAGCCTCCCCAGGTCCGCAGGGACGGTCTCCCAGCTCTACACCGTCTACGGCATCGACGCCGGCAAGATCGTCCTGGGAACCTACGACGGCACGCTGACGCTCAACGAGTACGGGTCGTGCAAGGTGACCGGAACCCTGATGTCCGGAGACGCCAAGACCTCCGGTGTCGTCTTCTTCGTCAACAGCGACAAGCAGACGATCAAGGCGGTCGCGGAGGACGGCGTGTTCACCACATACCTGCCCGCTGGAACCTACACGATCTTCGCCAACGACGAGAGCGACAGCGTCTACGTCGGGTCCAAGACCGTCTCCTCCGCCACCGACCTCGGCGATCTGAGCATGGACGACGGAAGGAGGGTCACCGCGCACTTCAGGTACGCGAGCGGAACCAGCTCCAGCAACGTCGGCCTCGGATACGTGGCCGCCAAAGCCGAGTTCACCTACAAGGACGTCAGCTACGTCATGTACGGCATGACGAACTCCTCCGGGCAGTGGCAGTTCTACATGCCCGACCAGACCGAGTGCAAGGTCACCTTCAACGACGGGACCATAGACAACTCCATGTTCTACGGAAGCAACCTGTCCACCACCGTCTCCTCGGGAACCTCGAACACCACGGTCTACGTCACCCTGTCCCAGTTCACCTCGTCCACCGCTCCGACCAACTACGTGAAGAAGGTCAGCATCACGCCCGAGTACTCGATGACCCTGGCTCCCTACAGCACGGGCGACGAGGTGGTCCTGACAGCGGGCGAGAGCGCCAGCGTCAACCCCGGCCAGTACACCGCCAAGATCACGACCGCCGGCAAGTACAACGACGCAACCGTGTACGTGTACCCCGGACAGGCCGAGCTCGTCGGGCTCGACGTCGTCGACGCCCATGCCGTCACCATAACCAAGGGAGCTTCGGACACGCTCACCATCGTGGCCAACGAGGACGAGGGCGAGTACTTCGAGGACGGCGACACCTACTACTTCAAGGACGGATACGTCTACTACCTCACCTCCGCCGCAGGGGCCACCTCGACGGCGGACGTGAAGAACTACATGATCGACCTCGTGTCGGGAACCGCTCCCAGCACCCTCGACATGACCGCCAACGTCGCTCCCATGACCGTGACCGGATACATCGGAGTGGCCGCTGACGGATACGTCACCGTCACCAACGACAACATAGGCATCCGCTCCGAGATCACCTCCGGGCAGTTCTCCGTCAAGATGCCCTACACGATGACGTCTGCGACCTTCGCGGTCGAAGCCGACCACACCTCCGGCGGCACCGAGTACAAGTACTCCGCCAGCAGGTACGTCACCGGCCTCGCGGACGGCTCAGTCGTCAACGTGGCTGTCTCCGGCGACGGGTCCGACGCGGTGGACGAGGACGCGAAGTTCGAGGCCGCCATATCCGAAGCCGCCTTCTCCGACGGATACGGGTCCGTGACCCTGAACATCGAGAACCTGACGACCAGGGCCGCGACCTACGTCGTGACCGCCGGCTCCGCCTGGTCCCTCAACAAGACCGTCAGCGTCAACGTTCCCGCGGAATCCTCCAAGACCGTGACCGTCACCGGAATCTACGACGACAGGGTCGTCGCTGTCGGGTCCAAGGGAATGGACGTCGTAGTCACCAACATCTCCGATTCGAGCTCCAAGACCCTCAAGATAACCGAGAACTCCGCGGTCCACACCGGATCCAAGGGCATCGAGATCCTCACCTCCGGAGAGAGGTCCGGAGAGCACGAGGGAAGCCTCGACAAGGTCTCCGCAGTGGAGTACATGTACGCCATAACCATCGTCAACAACGACAACTACGCCAAGACGGTCACCTTCAGCCTGCCCTCCGCCACCGGATGGTCCGTGCTGGTGTCCGACAAGGACGGCTACACCATACACAAGAGCGGCGAGTCCTTCACCCTGTACGGGCTGGAGACCGCCGTGTTCTACGTCAAGTACATGCCCAACGGCGACGCGACCGGCATGACCGTGCCTTCCAGCACAGTCGTGGTCGACTGCGACGGAACCTCCAAGACCCTCAGCCTGACGCCTGCCAGCGTCGACGTGACCATGGACTCCATGAGCGCGAGCGGCGACAACATCGTCAACCAGAGGTCCGGAGTGCCTGTGGGCATCTGGTTCATGCTGGCTGTCGGAATACTGCTCCTCATAGCTGTGTTCTGGCTCGGAAGCAAGAGGGGGGTGTTCTCACGCAGGTAAGCAAAGCAGCACTGATTATGGCCGCTGTCATGGCGGCCGCCCTCGTCCTGATCCCGTCCATCGGGGTCGACGGGGCCTACCACAGCATCGACGGCGAGAAGAGCGTGATCGCAGTGGACGAGGATGCGGATTTCACCATAATCTACACCGACTCCGACCACGAGGAGATCGACATCAGCTACTCCGCCAAGGTCGTCGACTCCAAGGGCAACACCATGTCCAGCGCCGTGTACCCCACGACCGGGGAAGTCGACAGCGGAACGCCCGAGACCCTGACGGTCACCGCGCCCACCACCGTCGGCAGATACACTCTCGAAGTGACCTACACCGGGACTTACACCGACGAGAGCGGAGCCGAGGTCGACATAGGCAAGGTAGTCGACAGGTTCGACTTCAAGGCTGTCGAGCCCATAACCCTGACCGCCTCCATCGCCCTCAAGGACCCCACCGTGGACCTCTCCGGCTACGGGGTGTACTTCTGGGTGGATGGCCAGAAGATGGACGACAGCTACACCACCTTCAGCGTCAGCAGCAACGGAAAAGGGACCGCCACGTACGACTGGGTCGCCGACGCCTCCAGCGGGAAGCACACCTTCTGGGTCGAGTCCGCGAACGGCGGCGTCGTCGACATCAAGGGCCTCAACGAGAAGCACGACTTCTTCGTCGGGGACAACGACTACAGCGTCTACATCGCCCTCGTAGTGATATTCGTCATACTGGCGATCGTCCTCCTGGTCTGGGTCTACAGGAAGCCCGTGAAGAACTTCGGAAAGCCCAAGTCCAGGCGCTGATCCTTTAAAAGACGGGGGAATGCCCCCGCCCCTTTCAAACGGGCCTCGCGCCCTTTCTTTTTTCTTTGTCGTCATAGATTGGATGCAGAGCGGCTGCCGGATCTTCGACGGACGGGCGTGCGGCTATCGTCGTGGCCGTGCCAGCCGATGGAGGAGGACGAAGCCGTCAGAAGGCGATTCGTATGGAAGAAAAGCAATGCGACTCTGCTTGCAGCTTAATCTTCAGACTGACGCTTTCTTCTGTCCAGAGTCGCTTTTTATCGCCTGACAAATGGTTTCCAGCCGCGTCCGGAAGGCCGAGCGCAGCTTCGATCATCGCTGGGACGGCTCGGAGACTACCATGTGGAAGTCGTATGGGTAGACGTACTCGTTGATCTTGCCGTCCTCGGACATCCCCAGCTTGAGGGTAACCGAGATGTCGTTCGATCCGGTCAGCCTCAGCTCGATCTTGTCGAAATTGTGGGTGCCGTCTTCCCCGAACGTTCCTTTGGGCTCGGAGTAGACGATGCGTCCCGTGGGCCCCATCCTGACATCGTGGTACAGCGTCATGCCATATATCGCAGGGGGATCGCAGAACGACACCACCGATGCATCGTCGTCGGTCTTCCAGTCGATCTCCAGGTATCTGAACAGCCCCCCGTTAGAGGGGACACTTATTCTCAGGTATAGGACGGCCAAGTCGGAAGGGACGCCGTTGATGATCACCCTTTTCGCATCGGCAGACGGATGGACCGAGAGCCTGTCCTCGTTGTACCAGTATTCGCTGGCGCCGCCCGGGGCATTGACGTCTATGCTCCTGGCCTCGTGTTGGACGGTGCTCCCTGCGGATTCATGGTTGAGCGCCATGGATCCCAGGGCTATGACGCCGACGGAAACTATCGCTGCTATGGCCGCTATAGCGATCAGCTTGTCAGTTCTCATGCATCTAGAATCGTCGGAATCAGTATTTGTAATTTGGCAAAAAATAAACGTATATCATTAATCAATTATTGTATCTCAATATATTATTGTCGTAACTTATTAATTCTACATCAACGGTTAGACAGTTATGGAAGAATTGAACGACAACGCTGTCGGCTCGAGCAGGATTCTCTCGGCGGTCCACTGGCTCCTCTCTGCGGCTCTTGTCGCGACAGCCGTGTTCTTCGCCTATGTCGTGTTGCAATGCCTGCGTTCCGTAGAGAGATACGGGTTCCCGGCCACCACGGATGTCGATCTTCTGACCGGCTGCATAGCCCTGGCGGGGGCAATCCTGCTCCTGGACGGGATGATAAGGCGCCTTCGTTCCGGAGAGCCCCTCTTCACCTTGGAGAACGCGCGCACGTTTTGGCTGATGGCCCTGGTGGTGATGGTGAAAGTAGTCGTCTCCGTCCTGGTCCAGGCGGCCATCTCCGGCGCCAATCCCGCCTTCCGCATGAACATATCATTCTCCGTGGACGCGCTGCTCGTCGTGCTGGTTCTTTATCTCCTTTATGCCATATTCAAGCACGGGTCCTCTCTGCAGGCAGAGGTCCAGGACATGGTGTGAGAATGCCGATAATCATACGTTTGGACCGCGTCATGCTCGACAGGAAGATGACTCTGGTGGAGCTCTCCAGGAGGGTGGGGATAACCAACGTCAACCTCTCCAAGCTCAAGACCGGGAAGGTCAGCGCCATCAGGCTTTCCACGCTGGAGGCCATCTGCGACGTCCTCGACTGCCAGCCCGGGGACATCCTGGAGTTCGCTAGGGAAGGGCCAGCGCCGAAGGAGGACGATCTCCCGGACGAAGACGCGGGGCCGCATGCCTGACTCCGCCGTCGGTCGTTCGGGACGGCGGCCATCGGCTTTCGCTCCTATAAGACAGGACGGCGTTGAGCATGTCCGAGCGGGTCCTGTCCATGATCCCTCTGGCGATGTCCTGCTTCCTTCTGACCGGGGCTACGGGGTCCGCCACGTCCAGCATCATTATCCGCTCGTGGACGTCCTCCATAAGCGCGAACATGCGTCTGGAGCCTTCGAGGTCGCCTTCCATGAGCTTCGACATGACCATGCGCCTGAGCTCGCCTTCGCAGTCGCATGCGCCCAGCACCCATGCGGAAGGGGAGACGCGGAGGGACTCGTGATCAGGGACAGGGGATCCCGATACGATCGAGTCAAGGATGACCGCCTCGGAGTATTCGCACATGCAGTCCTGGACAGGCCCGCTGGACAGGACGGACGGATCTCTTGCGGCGGAGATGATGGACCCGATCCTCTCGCGCATGGACGCCAGGTCCTCGGAAGGGTCGCAGCCGGTATGGATGGCATGGATGGCGCTCTTGGACAGGCGAATGACTGCCCTGGAGAGCCTGATGGTCTCCTCCCTCTCCTCTTCTATGGATGCCAAGGCCTTCGCAGCCTTGTCCATCGGCCCGTCGAGAACGCTCATGCGGGAGGATTCGTCGCCGCATATTTGTTTCTGATGCATCGGACGGACCTGTAGAACTCCAGGCGAAGGCTCTCGTCCATGACGTGCTCCCTCTTGCGGGCCTGTATAGCCTTCGGGTCCGCGTCGGAGAAGCTCAGCATGTCGTACTGCACGTCCTGCAGGGTGAGGGCGTCCGGCCTGCCGACACCGAACGACACGTCCTCCCCGTCCAGCGCCCTCCGCACGTCCGAGAGGCTTCTCCTCCCTTTCCCGACAGCCTCTATGGCGGAGGAGATCCTCCTTATCATGTTCCAGAGGTAGTATCTGGCTTCGAATTCCAGGACGACGTGCTCTCCTGACGGCGTGCAGGAGATCCTGTCTATCGTCAGCGTGGTGGGCGTCCCGTCGTAGCGGCAGAACCTGAGGAAGTCGGGCGTCCCGTCGAAGAGGCGGCAGCACTCGCCCGCTCTTTCCGCATCGATGCCCTCTCCGTCCAGAACGTATCTGTAAATGCGACGGGAAGCGTGCCTGATGTTGAAATCGTCCCCGATCTCGCAGTACGACCTGTAGAATATCCCGTCCGAGACCGAGTTGAGGGCCTTGGTGAGCGTCAGCAGGTCGTCCATGCCCGAGCGGAATGCGATGGCGTTCCCCAAGGCGTTGACCCCCTTGTCAGTGCGGCTGGAGAACGACAGCTCCGGGTCGTCGGCCTTCAGGACCTTCTTTATGTCTTCGAGAACCTGGGACTCCACGGTGCGGAGCCCCGGCTGGGCCTGGGACCCGGAGAACCCGGACCCCAGGTAGGCGATCTTCATCGCGACGCGCTTCATGCGGAGCGGAGGGCCTTCATGTGGTCGACCCTCTTCTGGACCAGGGCGCGGGTGCCGATGTCGTGGCGGACGGCTATGGCGTCGCATTTAACGTGCTCCAGAGCCCTCTCGCAGTTGGACTCGGCCTCTTCCAAGGTGTCGGCTATCCCTACGACGCCTACGGACCTGGACGTTCCGGTGACCAGCTTCCCGTCCTTCACGTCGACGTTGGCGTAGTAGACGGTCGCCCCGCATCCCCTTATCGCTTCCTCGTCCACAGAGATCTCGTGTCCCGATTCCGACTTCACGCCGTATCCCCTGGGGACGACGTACTTGCACACGGTGGCCTTCTTCTCGAATTCCACGTTTCCGCCGAGGGTCCCGGTGGCCATCATCCTGCATATGTCGGCGAACCCGGTCTTCAGTATGGGAAGGACGTTCATCGCTTCGGGGTCTCCGAACCTGGCGTTGATCTCGATGATCTTGGGGCCGTTGACGGTGAGCATGAACTGCCCGTACATCGTCCCGCGGTAGGGGCATCCCTCCTCGGCCATGGCGTCCACGATGCTCTGGAGGATGGCGAGGGCGGCCTTCCTCTCGTCCGCCGTGATGAACGGGAGCAGGTGGTCCGCATCGGTATAGGAGCCCATCCCGCCGGTGTTGGGGCCGACGTCGCCTTCGTAGGCCCTCTTGTGGTCCTGGACCAGAGGCAGGGGGACTATGGTCTTCCCGTCGACGAAGACCATCTGGGTGAACTCCTCTCCCCCGGCCCTCTCCTCGAGGATGACCCCCGCTCCGCCGATGTTGTTGTCGAAGATCTCGTTGATGTAGCCCATGGTCTCCGCGAAGCTGTGCAGGTGCTCCCCCTGGACCTTGACCCCTTTTCCGCCGGTGAGCCCCACTGGCTTGACGACGATCTCATGGTCTATCCCCTTGAGGTACTCCTCTGCGTCTTCGGCGTTGTCGAAGTGGGCGAACCCAAGGTTCCCGGCGATGCCATGCTTCTTGACAAGCTCCCTCATGAACGTCTTGGAGGTCTCTATCCTGGCGGCCGCCTTGGTAGGGGAGGCGCACTTCACCCCTTCCTTCTCGAGGGCGTCCACGATGCCCGCCTCCAAGGGGGCCTCCGGGCCTATGAACGCGTATTCCACGCCGTTCTCCTTGGCGAAGGCGCAGACCTTCTCGATGTCCTTCTCGTTGCACAGGAGATGCTTCTTCGACTTCGATATGATCCCAGGGTTGGCGTTCTTCATCACAGAATAGCTCTCGGCACCGGACCTGTAAAGGGCCTCCACCGCCGCATGCTCTCTTCCGCCTCCACCTACAGCTAGAAACTTCATCTTATCACCTCGGAATCCCAGGGCGTCGAGGATCTCGTCGATCCCTTCGTCCTTCTTCGTGCTGCACGTGTACATGCTCTTGAGCCCGCCGGTCAGCTTCCTGTAGTCATCCAGGATGACCTGGGGGTCCACGCCGACGGCGTCCGCTATGTCCATCTTGTTCAGTATGGCGACGTCGGAGTGAAGGAATATGTCGTGGTGCTTGCGGACCATGTCGTCCCCCTCGGTAGTGGACACCACCACCGCCCTGTAGTCTGTGCCCAGAGGGAAGTCGGCGGGGCACACGAGGTTCCCGACGTTCTCTATGAATATGACGTCGTACCTGTCCAGGTCGATCTTGGACAGGGACTTTCTGACGAGGTTGGCGTCCAGATGGCATTCGTGGCCGGTGTTGCAGTTCACGGCCTCCAGCCCGGACCTCTCGAACCTCCCGTAGTCGTCTGCTCCGGTGACGTCGCCGGCTATGGCGCACACGCGGATCCCTTTCGCTCTGAGCTTCTCTGCCAGCTTTATGATGAGCGCGGTCTTCCCTGCGCCTATGGATCCCATGAAATCTACCGATTTTATCCCATGGCTCTTCAGCAGGCGGCGGTTCTCGTTGGCGATCTTGTTGTTCTCCTTGAGAACGTCGATCTCCATGCCAGGCTGGACTATGTGCATGAGGGAGGGTATGACGGCATGCGGATAAAGAATATGCTCTGTTTCTGCCGCAAAAGGGGTAGAGGATGGCCCGCGGCCGTTCGGAATCGTGATAAACAAAGATTGTCATGCGCCGTCCGAACAGCATGAGCTACTCAGATGCACTTTCAGAAACCTTGGCCTCTATCGGCGCCGTCGAAGGGTCCAAGCTGTCCGTCGTCAGGGACGGGCGGACGTTCGTGGGGACCCTTATGCCCCACCACGAGTTCAGCGACCCGGACGTCCTCATCCTGAAGATGAAGAGCGGGTACAACGTAGGGGTCAGGATCACGGGCGCGGCGGAGGTCAGCGTGCTGGAGGCGCCCGCCGAGAGGTCCAGGAAGGAGGCCGAGGTGGAGTTCAAGAAAGGGCTTCCCAAGCTGGTTCTCATCGGGACCGGGGGAACGATAGCCTCCTACGTGGACTACAGGACCGGAGCAGTCCATCCCGCGCTTTCCACCTCGGACATGGTCAACGCCGTCCCCGAGATAAGGGACATAGCGAACATAGACGCCAGGGTCCTCTTCTCCATATTCTCGGAGAACATGAACGTGGAGCACTGGCAGGAGCTGGCCGAGGCCGTTGCGGAGGAGATAGACAACGGAGCGGACGGCGTGATCATCCCCCATGGGACGGACACCATGGGCTACACCGCTGCCGCCCTGTCGTTCATGCTCGGCGACGTTCCCAAGCCCGTCGTGCTCGTGGGGGCGCAGAGGTCTTCGGACCGCCCCTCGTCGGACGCGTCCAGCAACCTCGTCGCCTGCGCCAGGTTCTGCACGAAGGGAAAGCGCTCGGGCGTGTTCGTAGTGATGCACGACACCCTGGGCGACGACTCGTTCGCAGTCCACGCAGGGACCCGCGTCAGGAAGATGCACACCTCCCGCCGCGACGCGTTCCGCAGCATCAACGCCCCTCCGGTCGCGCACATCGACAAGGACGGGAAGATAGAGTTCAAGACGGACGGCCCGGGCGTCTCCTCCGCTAAGGCGGTCGCCAAGATAGGCATGGAGAGGTCGTGCGTGCTCCTGCAGTACTATCCCGGCATGGACCCCGCTCTCTTCGAGGACGTGTTCATGAAGTCCAAAGGCGTGGTCATCGCCGGGTCCGGCCTCGGGCATGTCAACGAGAACATGATCCCCCTGATCAGGAAGGCCAACGACAACGGGACCGTGGTGGTCCTCACCTCCCAGTGCCTCAACGGGAGGACGAACCTCAACGTCTACAACACCGGGAGGGACATGCTCGCCGCCG
>JAEEGL010086070.1_pt1 | contig 12284 bp, 11 predicted proteins | sample 9134231 | NCBI WGS metagenome assembly JAEEGL01 (sample SAMN16246548, study PRJNA631951) | gut metagenome | biome: gut microbiome; feature: rumen; material: fiber-attached | host: Bos | place: Iran: Karaj | collected 2018-10 | reverse complement strand
GCGTTCTGGATCAGGGGCGAAAGCTCCTCGGCGCCGTAAAACAGATACGCCTTGTTTTCCGCCTCGTTGGGGGCCAGATACAGGGTATCCAGCACCAGCGAGCGCACCTGATCGATGGATACGGTTTTGCGGTCCTTCGCGGGCTTCACCGCGATCAGGTCGGGGTGCGTGCACGCCTTGAGCTTAATGCAGGCGGGGCATTTGCCGCAGGGGGCGCCGTTTTTTCTGTTTTCGCACATCACGGCCCCGGCCAGCTCCATGGCGCACTTTTCCCGCAGCTTTTCGCTGCCGCCCGTAAGCAGCACGCTCTGGGGCAGCCTGCCGCGTTCGGCAAGGGCGTTTACCCGCGCCCGCGTTTGCGCGGGGATCTCGTTTGCACCGAACAGCATCGCTTACATTTTGATGAACTGCTCTACGTCCAGCACGAACACGGTGGCGCCGCCCACCTTGACCTCCACCGGAAGGGAGGCGAAGAAGTGGTCCGAATAATTGCCGGCGGCGCTGGTGACGATCTCGGCCCGCTGGGAGCAGCACTCCCGCAGGATATCGATCACCTTCGGCACGTTGTGGTCCTCGGTGCCGATGAGCAGCGTGATGTTTCCGGCGCGCAGAAAGCCGCCGGTGGTGGACAGCCGCGTAGACATAAAGCCGTTTTTGTTGAGCTTGTGGATCAGGTCCGCGGAGTCGTCGCGGTTGACGATGGCGATGATCAGCTTCATATATATTGCTCCTTTATTCAGAACGGATCGCTTTCAGGTTCCGTTCGATCACTTGCTTGCCGCGCCAGGCAAAGGCGCGTCCTTCCACCTCGTCCGCTTCGGTAACGAAGGGCCGGGCGGTTTCAAAAAACGCTTCGATGGGGGTGCGCTTCGCGTGCAGGTTCATGGGGCACACCTTCTGGCAGATATCGCAGCCCCAGGCGCAGTTGAATTCGGCCATTTTTTCGATCACGTCCTGCGGCAGCTCCCCTTTTTTCTGCGAGAGAAACGAAAGGCACTTTTCTTTTACGATGCCCCCGTTGCCGATGGCGCCTACGGGGCATTTCTTTTCGCAGGCATTGCAGCCGATGCAAAAGCTTTCGGCGGGGGCCGCCGGGGGAAAGTACCGGTCCGTGACCACCTCGCCCAGAAACACCCACGAGCCGTATTCGGGCGAGATGAACAGGTTGTTCTTTCCCATCACGCCCAGCCCCGCGTTCACGGCGCAGCGCACCTCGGGCATGGGGGAATTATCCACGAAATACTCGAATTTGTTTCCGGGGTATTCGGCTCGGAGCGCCGATACGATCTTTTCCATGATGGCGCCGGTGATGATATGGTAATCCGCGCTCACGGCGTAGCGCGAGACGTTGGCGTTTTTGTAGTATTCTTCCCCGAGGTAATAGGGGAACAGCACGCTGATCACGGTTTCGGCGTGTTCGGGCAGCCGGGCTTTGGCGCGGCAGTCGATGAGCCGGTCCTTGACGGCGGCAAAGGCGGAAAACCCGTAGGGCAGACCGCAGAAGATATCGTCAAGCTTCATCGTTTGCGGGTTCCTCCGGCGCTTCGGCAGGTGCCTCGGGCGCTTCGGCGGCCGCCGGTTCAGCGGGGGAAGCGGGTTCTGCCGCCGCGGGCGCTTCGGGGGCAGCCTCCAGCGGGTGGGTTTCGATGGCGGCCTTCGGCACGTAATCGGGCACGTTGTTCTTCAGAAACAGGGCGATCCCCGTAAGGCAGAACAGCACGGCCGCAAGGCGGTAGAGCGCGAAGGGCGTATACAGGAATTCGGTGTGTTTGATCAGCCCCGCAATGCCGGTGGCGGCGGCGGAAAGCTGCAGCGCGGCGCACACCAGCGCCGAAGAGAGGAACGAGGGGGAATTGCCGTCGCCGCCCAGCCCCGTGACCTTTTTGCCGTATTCAAACAGAAAGATCATAAGGAATACGTCCGCAAAAATGGCCAGCAGCAGCGCGGAGGTTTTGATGTAGCTGGTGTAGTAGGAAAAATACGTCAGCGTTTTGGCCAGCGCCCACAGCGCGGGGAACACCATAAGGATCTTCACTTTTCTTACCGAATCCCTGCCGGTAAGAAAGGCCGTATTGCAGTTGATGAGCGCCACGGCGGCGGCAGCGCCGAGCAGGGCGGTAACGAAGGTCAGCCGGGTCTTCTCTTCGCCGAAGAGGGGCTTTACCGCGTCCATCGCCACGGCGGCGCCCAGCGCGAGGCACCCCAAAGCGTGCAGGGGCCGTTTGGCCGGGGCGATGTATTCGGCCTTGGAAAGGGGTGTAAGATACGCCAGCAGCGGCACGATGAGGGCGATACCCACCGCAAGGATATACGAGGGCAGCACGGTGAAATTTTTATGGTCGGTAAAAAAGCCGGTGGCCGGGTCGATGAGCGCAAAGCTCTGCCAGCAGCGCACGGCCAGCAGCAGGCCGCCCAATACGGCGGCCGCGACGATTACGGTTTTGGCGGTCAGTTTTTTTGCGGAGCCTTTGATTTTCATTGGATTTCCTCTTTCTCCCTGAGGCCGATGGGAATATAGTTGATGTGGCCTGCCAGGCTCTTGTAGCCCGGGCGGATGATCTTGGTGCTGGTAACGATCTCCTCCAGCCGGTGGGCGCACCAGCCCGCCACACGGGCGATGGCGAACATGGGGGTATACAGATCCATGGGGATGCCCAGCGTTTTGTAGATGAGGCCCGAATACAGGTCCACGTTGGCGCACATGGGCCGGGTGAGCCCGCGCTCCTCCTTGAAGATGCGGGGCGTAACGCGCTCAATGATATCGAGCAGCGTCCACTCGTCCTCAAAGCCCTTTTCCACCGCCAGCGTTTCGGCGTTGGCCTTTAAGAGCACCTCGCGGGGGTCCGAAAGCGTATACACCGCGTGGCCCATGCCGTAGATGAGGCCCGAGCCGTCGCCGGCCTCCTTGCGCAGGATCTTCCGGAGGTAGGCCTCCACCTCGTCCTCGTCGGTGATATCGGAAACGTTGGCCTTGATCTCTTCCACCATTTCGGTGACCTTGATGTTGGCGCCGCCGTGCCGGAAGCCCTTGAGGGAGGCGATGCCCGCCGACACTGCCGAATAGGTATCGGTGCCGGTGGAGGTGACGCAGCGGGTGGTGAAGGTGGAGTTGTTGCCGCCGCCGTGGTCCGCGTGGATCATCAGGCACAGATCGAGCAGCTTTGCCTCGGCGTCCGTAAACTTTTTATCGGAGCGCAGCACCTTGAGCACGGTTTCCGCCGTCTGGTGGTTGGGATCGATCTGGTGGATATACATGCTCTTTTTGTAGTAGAAGCGGCGCTTCACCTGATAGGCGTAGCTCATGATCACGGGCAGGCGGGCGATGAGCGACACCGACTGCCGCAGCACGTTTTCCACCGAAATATCGTCGGGGTTCTCGTCGTAGGCGTACAGGGCGTTTACGGACGAGCCCATTTTGTTCATGATGTTGGGCGAGGGGGCGCGCATGATCACGTCCTCCACGAAGGCGTCGGGCAGCTCGCGGCTGGCGGCCAGCAGACGGCAGAAATCCGAAAGCTCGTCTTTGGTGGGCAGCGTGCCGAACAGCAGCAGATACGTGAGCTCCTCAAAGCCGAAGCGGTCCTCTCTTTTGCAGCCCGCCACGAAATCGTAGAGATCCACGCCGCGGTAGATCAGGCGGCCGTTTTTGGGGATGCGCTCGCCGTCGTCGATATAATAGCCTTCCACGCTGCAGATCTTGGTGATCCCGGCGATCACGCCGGTGCCGTCCGCGTTGCGCAGGCCGCGCTTTACGTTGAATCGGTCGAAATCCGCCTGGCGGATCCGCTCCTGTTCATTTATTTTTTCGGTGAGGGCACCGTACAGCGCATTCATCTCGGGTTCGGTCATACGGCATCTCTCCTTTCGTTCACATAATATTTACTCAGCTTAATATTATATAAAAAATAAAGAGTATTGTCAACGGGCAAATTTCAGATTGTGGGGCGTCGAGCCCCACAATCTGAAGCTCGCTTGCGCTCGCGGGAGATTGCTCACATGCGTTCGCGGGAGATTGCTCGCTTGCGCTCGCGGGAGATTGCTCGCCTGCGCTCGCGGGAGTTTTACCCCGGAATTGTAACATTCCCGTGCCGCAAGGCACATTTTCCCGCGCCGTCCGGCGCACCCTCCCGCACCGAAGGTGCACCCTCCCGCGCCGAAGGCGCACCCTCCCGCGCCGAAGGCGCACCCTCCCGTGAGCGCAGCGAACATCTCCTCTTGTATTTTTATTTCTCCTGTAGTAAAATAAACCTCAAAGGAGCTGATTCGTATGTCGAGTCATTTTTTCGCGCTGTTTTCGCGCATGAAGCACATGAACCGCTGGGCGCTGATGCGCAACGTGAGCAATGAAAATTTAAGCACCCATTCGCTGGAGGTTGCCGCCATCGCCCACGCGCTGGCCGTGATCGGCAACGGGCGGCTGGGCAAACACCATAACGCGGACCGGGCTGCGGTGCTGGGCATGTACCACGATATGCCCGAGATCCTCACCGGCGATATGCCCACCCCGGTAAAATACCACGATCCCGAGATCCGCCGCGCCTTCGGCGAGATCGAGGCCTCGGCGCAGAAGGCGCTGCTGGAAACGCTGCCCGCGGACCTCAGGGAGACCTACGCGCCGCTCATCTCCCCCGACGAAACCGAAGAACTGTATACGCTGGTAAAGGCGGCGGATAAGATCTCGGCGCTGATCAAATGCACCGAAGAGAAGAACAGCGGCAACAAAGAATTCCTTACCGCCGAAAAGGCCACGCTGAAGGCGATCAAAAAAATGGACTGCCCCGAGGCGGAGATCTTTTTGGAGGAATTCATGGGCAGCTACTCCATGGTGCTCGATACCATACTGAAATGAGGAAAATACGATAATGGAACTGAAGCAGCTTTTGGAACGTATCTGTTTTGCGCCCTCCCCCGCGGGCGACGAGACCCGCGCCGCGGAGGACGTTTGCGCCGTTTGCGCCGCATACGCGGGGCTCACCTTTACCCGCGACACCCTCGGCAATTTTATTTCAAACGGGGATGCGGATTTCGCGATCATGGCGCATATCGATAAAATCGGCTATATCGTAACCGGCGTGGACAGGGAAACCGGCTTTCTGCGCATTGCCGCCCTCGGCGGCGCGGACGCCCGCGTGGCCCCCGCCCAGCGGGTAAGCGTAACGGCGGCGGACCGGGTGCTGCCCGGCGTGGTGGTATCCACGCCCCCGCACCTGCTGCCCAAGGACGCGGATTCCGGGGTGCTGCCCGTAAACAAGCTGGCGGTGGACTGCGGCCTGCCGCCGGAGGAGATGCTCTCGCTGGTAAAGCCCGGCGACCGCATCCTGTTTCGCCCCTTCGCGCCGACGGGGGCGCTGCAGCTGGCCGGGTCCCGCGTGAGCCTGCCCTACCTTGATAACGGGGCCGGGGCCGCGGCGGCGGTTGCGGCGGCAAAGCTGGTGAAGGACGCGGGCGGCAAGCCCCCGCGCATCATTCTTACCGTACAGGAAGAGGTGGGCTCCCGCGGCGCGAAAACGGCCGCCTTCCCCGAAGAGCTTAAAACCGTGATCGCGGTGGATACCACCTTCGGTTCCGCCCCCGGCGTGCCGGAGGAGGAAAGCGCCCCCCTCGGCAGCGGCGCACGCATCGGCTTTTCGCCGATCCTGAACGCCGCCCTTTCCAAAAAGCTGGTGCGCGCGGCGGAAGAAAACGGCATCCCTTACACCGTGGAGGTGATGGGGCGCTCCACCGGCACGGACGCGGACAGCGTGGGCATTGCCGGCAGCGGGCGGATCGCGGGGCTCGTTTCCGTTCCCATCCGCAATATGCACACGCCCGCCGAGACGGTTGACCTGAAGGACGTGGAAGCGGTGGCGAGGCTGCTGGCCAAAACAATGCTTAACGCGAATTAGGAATCAGAAATGAGGAATTAGGAATGAATCGGTCCTCTGAAATTCCTCATTCCTCATTCCTCATTTCTCATTTTAGAAAAGGTTTAATATTATGAAAGCTTTATTACGTGCTCTTTGCAATATTGACGGTACCTCCGGACGGGAGGACAAGGTCAGGGAATTTATCATTTCGCGGCTGCACGGCGCGCCCTATACGGTGGACGCCCTCGGCAGCCTGATTGTGGAGGTGAAGGGCAGAAAACCCGCGAAAAACCGGGTGATGCTCTGCGCCCACATGGACGAGGTGGGCGTGATCGCCACGTATATCCGCAGCGACGGCCTCGTGAAATTCACCAACGTGGGCGGCATCGTTTCCACCTCGCTGGCAGGCAAGGCCGTGCGGTTTGAAAACGGCGTATTGGGCGTGATCGGCGTAAAGCCCGTGCACATGTGCGCCGCCGACGAAAAGCTCACAAAGCCCGATCTGAAGGAGCTGTATATCGATATCGGCGCTGCGGACGGCGACGAGGCGAAGGCGCTGGTATCCCCCGGCGATACGGCGGTGTTCGTGAGCGAATACGTGGAAATGGGCGATAAGCTCCTTTCCAAGGCCATCGACGACCGGGTGGGCTGCGCCGTGATGCTGGATATGATCGAGCACGGCGTGGAATACGACACGGTTTTCTGCTTCCACGTGCAGGAGGAGGTGGGGCTGCGCGGCGCCCGCGCAAGCGCCTTTGCCGTGGACCCCGATTACGCCGTCGTGCTGGAGGCCACCACTGCCGCCGACCTGATCGACGCGAAGGATGACGCCCGCGTGTGCGTGCTGGGGGAAGGGGGCGCGATCTCGTTTATGGATAACGCCACCGTGTACTCCCCCGCCCTGTATCACAAGGTGCTTGCCATTGCCGAAGAAAACGGCATTGCCGCCCAGCCCAAAACGACGGTGGCCGGGGGCAACGACGCGGGCGCGGTGCACGTATCCCGCGCGGGGGTAAAAACCGTAACGATCAGCGTGCCCTGCCGCTATATCCACTCCCCCTCGTCGGTGTGCGACTGGCGCGACGTGCTCTCCGTGCGGCTGCTTGCCGAAAAGGTGAGCGAATATTTTGCCAATGCCTGACCTCGTTTACCGCCCGCCCGCGCCGGAGGAAACGGACGCGGTGCTGGCCTTTCTCAGCCGCGGCATCGCCGGGGCCGAGGCCTATACCTTTTTGCGCCTGAACCGGGAAAAGCTCCCCGCGGGCTGCTTCTGGTGCGCCTTTGAACACGGCGCGGTGCACAGCGTGGTATATAACAACGGCGACCGCACGGTTACGGTCGCGCCGGGCGCAGATCCCTACCCGGGGCTTGTGCTGATGCGCTTTGCGGGATCGGTTCCCTTGCCGGACGGACGCGCCGTGCCCCTGACGAACGCCGACGTGCCGGAGGTCTACCGGGCCGTGAGCGAACGGGAATCGCTCTCGCCGGACGACGAGATCCGCTGCGTTGACCGCATGCGCGCCATGCGCGACGGCCTTGCGGCAGGGTTCGGCGTGAAGGAAAACGGACGGCTTCTTTCTTTTGCGTTCATCACCGCCTGTAACGAAACGAGCGCGCTGCTCGGGGACGTGTATACCCGCCCCGCGTACCGGGGTTGGGGCTATGCCGCCGCCTGCGTGCTTGCGTGCGTTGCCGCCGCAAACAGGGATGTGTATCTTATTTGCGAGGAACCGCTGACCGGATTTTACGAAAAACTCGGGTTTGCGTCGGTTGGAAAGAATTTGGAGTAAATTTCAGTTTGTGGGGCAGTCAGGGGTGCTGCGCCTGCCTTGATACTGCGGGACGGTTCTGTGTACCACGCAATCAATTTGGAATAAAATGAATCGCTTGCCTTTGGTACATAGAACCGTCCCCTGTATCAACGAAAAAGCTTGCATCCGTTGAAATTTCAACAGGATCTCCGGTTCGTTACAAGAGGTCCGGCGTACATGGGACGGTTCTATGTCTCATGTAAAATGCAATTACACACCTGTTGAAATTGGGTTGATACACAGAACCGTCCCGCTGTACCTGCCTGCCGCGCTGCGAATGTTACTTCGCGCCTGCGGCGCGATAAACTGCCATTTTGATAAAAGGAACGATTATGAACTGTAACCTTTGCCCCCGGCGCTGCGGGGCGGACCGGGAAAATACCGTTGGCTTTTGCGGCATGGGCAACACCCTGACGGCTGCAAGGGCCGGTCTGCATTTTTGGGAGGAACCCTGCATCGCCGGTTTCGGCGGCGCGGGGGCGATTTTCTTTTCCGGCTGCAATTTAGGCTGCGTCTATTGCCAGAACCGGGAGATCAGCCGCGGCAAAAAGGGCAGGCCCATCACCGTAAAACGGCTCACGGAGATCTTCGACGAGCTGGTTTACGCGGGCGCGGACACCGTCGACCTCGTCACCCCTACCCATTTCGCGCCGCAGATCGCCGAAGCGCTCAGAATCAACAAGCCCCCGGTGCCCGTGGTGTATAACTGCGGCGGCTACGAGAGCGTGGAAACGCTGCGTTTGCTGGAGGGGCTGGTGGATATCTACCTGCCCGATTACAAATACGCCCACGCGCCGCTGGCAAAGCGCCTTTCCGCCGCCCCCGATTACCCCGAAACGGCGCTTTCCGCCATCAAGGAGATGCACCGCCAGACCGGGGACTGGGAAATGGACGAAGACGGCATCCTGCAGCGCGGCGTGCTGGTGCGGCATTTGGTGCTGCCCGGGTATATCGAAAACTCGCTGGACTGCATCGATATATTAACGAATACGTTCACCGAACAAAACGTGCTGCTCAGCGTGATGAGCCAGTATACTCCGCCCAAATCGCCCTTGCCCGACCCCAATCTCAACCGCCGCCTTACCGAAGAGGAATACGCCCGCGTCACCGATTACCTCTACCTGCTGGGCCTCGAAAACGTGTATCTGCAGGAGCTCTCCTCCGCCAGGGAGGAGTATACGCCGGAATTTGATTTCAGCGGAATCTGAAATTGGAATTTGTCGCTCGATGCGATAAATTCCAAAGTGATATGCAGCTGCGCTGCGTTATATTTGCCTTACGGCAAGTTATATGTTTTTGCAAGCAAAAACGTTATATGTTCCGCCTGCGGCGAAACGTTAAGGAAAACGCTGCGCGTTTTGATTAATATAATGCTTGCACCGGTCTTTGAACTTGTCTTGCAACTTGTAACTTGCAACTTGCAACTACGCGCCAACAGCGCTAAACTGAAATTCATACCCCTGTTTTCTCAAAAAATCCGAACAAGAAAGAGGCGAGCTCATGTCCAAACTGACCGATCTCAAGGAGCGTATTTTCGTACCGAACCCGAGCTTTACCTTAAAAGAGCAGCTCGGTTACTGCGGCGGCATCTTCGGCAACTGCATGGGGCAGGACAGCGTAGGCACGTTTGCGGATAAGTTCTTTCGCAAGTTCATGAAGATCCGCGCGGAGCATATCACGCTGTACGGCAACATTTCGCTGGTTGTGGGCTTTCTGATCACGGCGATCTCGGGCTATCTGCTGGATACCCCCACGCCGGAGGGACGGCCCACGCCCACGAAGATCATTACCGGCGTCACCCCCGTCCCCTTTGCCGTTTCCAGCATGCTGCTGTTTGTGGTGCCCACGGACGACCCTTTTAAGAATTTTATATGGATGCTGGTTTTCAACATGCTGTTCGGCATTGCGGATTCGTTTTACGACGCCTCCCTCTCCACGCTCTCGCTGCGCATGACGAACAACGCGCAGGACCGCAAGAATTTTTACACGGTGGGCACGCTGGCGTCCTCGCTGGGCTCCATGCTGCCGGGCTGGCTGATCCCGATCCTCGTGGGCAGTACGCAGGACGCCGTAAAGCAGAAAAATCTCTATTTTTACGGCGCGCTGGTATTCTGCGTGCTGGGCGTGGCGCTGATGTACGCCCCCTTCTTTACGCTGCGTGAAAAGATCCGCGTTACGGCGCGGCCCGAAAAGACGAAGTTGGCGTGGGATAAGGAGACGATGCTGAGCGTCTTGCACAACCGCACCTTCATCATCACCGAGATCGCCACCTTCTTTGAGCAGATCCGCCAGATGAGCTACAGGCTGCTGCCCTATATTTACGAGGACGTGTTCAGCGATTTCCGCCTGAAGGCGATCATGGATATGGTGAGCGGCACGCTCTCTTACGCGGGCCTCGCCTCGGTGCCCATATTGGGCAAGCGCTTTTCGGCGCGCACCGTGCTCTCGGGCGGCTTCGCCTATACCGGCGTATTCTATGCGCTGATGGGGCTTTTGGGCCTCGGCTTTACGTCGGAAAAAATGCACCGCCGCCGCATTCCGGTGGGGCTGCTGATCGGCCTGGCCGGGATGCCGAACAACGCGATCGCCGCCTCCAAAAAGGTGATGGTGGGCGATTCCACGGACTATATGGAGTGGTACGCCGTAAAGCGCTTCGGCAGGCCCATCCACGCCGAGGGATTTATCACCGCTACGCAGAGCTTTTTGGGCAATATCTTCAACGTGATCCGCACCAATATCTACAATATTATTTTCGGCAAACTGGGCTACCTGCCCAATACCACGGACGCAAACGGCAACGAGGTGCAGGCCGTGCAGACCGAAAAAACGCTGAAGGGGATTTACCTGATGTTCGTGCTGTTCGGCGTGGTGGGCAACCTCCTCGCCGCCCTCACCTACCGGTTTGATACCTATACCGGCAAACGCAAGGAACAGATCTACGCGGAGCTAACGCAGATGCGCGAGGCGCGGGCGGCGCAAAACGCCGGCGCGCCGGACGGAGAAGAAAGCGCCGAGTGCTAAGAAAATTAAGAATTAAGAATTAAGAAGATTTAATAAATTTAGCAAATTCCGAATTCCGCATTCCGAATTCCGCATTCCGAATTCCGCATTGTACGTTAACTATGCCTATTGCCTACACTTCCATGAACGAATACTGCCGCCGGGTTTACGGCAAAAAGCTCTACAAGCTTTCGCTGGACGGCGGATTCACCTGCCCCACCCGGGACGGGACTTTGGGCACGCGCGGGTGCGTATTCTGCTCGGCGGCCGGGAGCGGGGAATTTACCGGCAGGGGCGTGGATATCGACGAGCAGATCGCGGACGCCAAACGCCGCGTGGCGGCAAAATGCAGGGGCGACGTGGGCTATATCGCCTATTTCCAGAGTTTTACCGGCACCTATGCCGCCGCCGATCGTCTGCGTAACCTGTACCTTCCCGTGATCGCCCGGCCAGATATCGACGTGCTGAGCATCGCCACCCGGCCGGATTGCCTGCCGCAGGATATCCTCGCGCTGCTCTCCGAACTGAATCAGATCAAGCCCGTGTGGGTGGAGCTGGGCCTGCAGACTTCAAAGCCCGAAAGCGTAAGCTATATCCGCCGGGGATACGAAAACGGGGTGTATACCGCCGCCGTGCGGGCGCTGCGGGAACGGGGGATTTACGTGATCACCCATATCATCCTCGGCCTGCCCGGGGAAACGCCGGACGACATGGCGGCCACCCTGCGCTTCGCCCTTGCCGCCGGGACCAACGGCGTGAAATTTCAGCTTTTGCACGTGCTCGAGGGCACCGACCTTGCCGCCGATTGGCGCGCGGGCAAATTCGAAACGCTCTCCTTGGACGAATACGTTGAAATCCTTGCCCGGCTGCTGCAGATTCTGCCCCCGGAGGTTGCCGTGCACCGCCTCACCGGCGACGGCAGCAAAAAAGACCTTCTCTCTCCGCTTTGGAGCGCGGAAAAGAAGAAGGTCCTGAATGCGATCCGGAAAAGGCTTGGAAAGTGAGTTCAATTTTCAGTTTATCTGGCAATTCGGAATTCGGAGTTCGGAATTCCGAATGATGGATGGACTCCGTCCATACCTGATTAAAAATGCGGCGAAGCCGCCACCGATAATTCCGCATTCCGCATTCCGAATTACGCATTGGAGCGCAGCGATAAACTGCAATTCCCCAAACTGCCGGTGCTCCGTGTTCACTCCATCACGTGCATATTCCTGAGCTCCGGGTCCTGAATGCCCCTGAGGATCTCGTAGGCGTGGGGCTCCAGAAATTCGGAGGGGTAATCCGATAAGCCCTGTATTTTGAATACCTCGATCATCTTTGCCGCGGCCGTTTCCACAACGGACGCGGTTTTTTCATACAGCGGGTCGGCAAGGGCCGCCTCCACAGCCGCGATCTGGTCGCCCAATACGGGCAGCGCCCGCCCGGCGCGGAGCACCCATTTATAAAACGGCGCGTATTTTCGGTTCAGCAGAAAGGCCGCCCCGGCGTAGTTTTCGGCAAAGCGCGAAAGCGCCAGCACGGCGGCGCCCCGTTCCCCGTGGGCGAGGGCGCGGGCATAGTTATACTGCCCCGCCTGCGCGGCGAACACCGCGTATTTCGCCAGCTTTTTTCTGCGCACGTCCTC
>JAEEGL014910399.1_pt1 | contig 12285 bp, 8 predicted proteins | sample 9134231 | NCBI WGS metagenome assembly JAEEGL01 (sample SAMN16246548, study PRJNA631951) | gut metagenome | biome: gut microbiome; feature: rumen; material: fiber-attached | host: Bos | place: Iran: Karaj | collected 2018-10 | reverse complement strand
TTAAAGTCGATGGCATAACTGCCATCCCGGATCGTAGCGTCAAGAATGTTCAGCATAACAGTTCCTCCACGAAGCCTGTCAGGTATTCAATGTCCCTGCTATCATATCGCTGATCCAGGGGCAGGAACAGAGCTTTTTCAGACATATCCCGCTCAAAGGCATTACCAATGCGGATCAACTGCTCGCTTTTCCAGAGCGTCGGGACCCAGATCCGCGCCTCTATTAGCGTTTGTTTCAGTTCCTTACCATCAGGACACAGAAACGGATAAACATAGGCAGGAAATGGTGACGCCAAACGCAGCTGGTTCTGGCCACCCAATGCGGCGTCATAGCAGGCATAATTACACAAACGCTTCCTTCGCACGCTTTCATAACTCGTCGCACACAGCAGTCCACGCGCCAGGATGGACATCGGTGCGTATACTGCGGCGATCTGATCGTCTACCCACTTCTTGTCCACGTAGGCTGCATTTGTCCCCTCCTCATAGGCTTTGAGAAGGTAATGCGCATTGGTCCCGGCGGCGATGCCCGGCTCTGCTTCTCCCAAGGGGGCTTCGCAGATCAGATAAGCTCCATCCGGTACGCCGAAGTACTTCCTAGCCGAATAGACATTATAGACGTTCTTTCTCAGCAGCGGCGGGCAAAAGAACGCATGGGCCAGATCCAGCAGCACCGAAGCCCGTTGGAAGGACATGGCAAACGCCTTGATCTCATCATCAAGAACGCCGAAATAATCCACCAACAGCACCGCAGTTCCGTCATGGTCCGGAATGGCTTCTGGCAGCAGGTTTTCCCCCACATGATAGTAACGGATCCGCAGCCCCGTGCGTACCAGCGCCTCTGTCGTAGACGGGCAATAGTAAACCGGAAGATACAATTCTGTCGTTCCGGACAATTTGACAGCTCGATCCAGCGCAGCCTTTACCGAGTTGAAACGGTGCAGCTTCGGCGCATATCCTGCAAAATACTCAAAGCCCCCGTTCAGCTCCAGCGGCTGATACCCGCCGTACTCCGACTTCGTTCTCTCTTTCATCGATTGTTCCCCGCTCGGATCTGATGTATTCCTTGACCACAAACTGCGGCGCATTGTTCAGGGAAATAAAGATTCGCCCAACGTATTCCCCGATCAGTCCCATGAAGAAAAGCACCACGCCGAACATAAACAGCATCACGGACATGATGGAACTGAAGCCGCTGCTGACGTCGGGTGTGATCAGTTTATGCAGGATATAGTAAATCCCCAGCATTACGCCAAGGATCGCAATGATCATTCCGAAAACCGTCATGACACGAAGAGGCTTGACCGAGAAGTTTGTAAACCCGTTGAGCCAAAGCTCAATCATCTTCTTGATGCTGTACCCGGATTTGCCGGACAAACGCTCCCTGTGGCTGACGTCTACGTTGCAGGCATTTTGGGTCGTACGCAACATCAGTCCGCCCAGATACGGATAGGGATTATGATAGGTGATCATTTCATTCGCGACATAACGCCGAGTTACCCAGTAGGTCGTCAGTTCCAATCCCTTTGGCTTGGCAATCAGCCAGGTGGCCATTCCCTCGTTCAGAAATGTTCCGATCCGGCGGAACAGCGAACGCTTCTCTCTGACGGCGTATTTTGCCTCCACAACATCGTAGCCCTCTTCGATTTTCTGCATCAACACTGGGAATTCGTTAAAGGGAGTTTGTCCATCATCATCGCCGCAGACAACGTAATCTCCCACTGTCTTGTTCAATCCCGCCATCACGGCAGAAGGCTGCCCGAAATTCCTCGCGAGATTGATTCCCTTCACATGATCTTCGTTCTCGACGATATGTTTGATCGCATCGAAGGTCGTGCCGTCCGGCGAACCGTCGTTGACAAGAACGATCTCATAGTCATAGTTCGTCAGCTGCGTGAGCATCATTTCACGAATCTCCTGTACCACGGTGCCGATGGTATTCGTGGAATTATAACAAGGGATCACAAAGCTGATCGTTTCTCGTTTCTCCATACTGACTTATCCTTGCTTCATAATGACCTTCACCCGGTCAATGATCTTTTCGGCTTCCTGCCGAACATAAGCCTCACCGTCTCCGCCGATGATGAAATGACCCGGACGGAGCCGACCGTATTTGGGATTTCGGAGCTCATCTCCCGGTTTCACATTCAGCTGATAGTCCAAGAGGAGCGGATGGTTCCTGAGATAATCCAAACCCTCCACCCGATCAGCGATCCCTTCGCCGAAATCAAAAAAGCGCATGACCACGTATTTCTCTTCGGAAAAGATGTGGGTTTTTAGCTTTTCCTCGTCCACGGGCTCACCCAGCGCCTCGCGGATCAAGTAATCATAGTTGTCGATCCCGGACATAAAGGGGACGATCTTTGCGGAAAGATTGCTTCCTCCGCCTCGGGCGCCGGCTTCGATCAGATAAAACTTTCCATTGTGGAATTTGTACTCCGAATGGGTCAGGCCCATAGGAAGCCCCGCCAACTGGAACAGTGCCCGGTTCGTCTCCCGGAGTGCATCGTAATCGTAGATAGCCGAACGGTAAGAGTAGGACTGCATACGGGATACATTTGGGTTCTGGGGATACATTTCCTTCACGGAAATGCACAACGGATAGTGATGACCGCCGATCACCACGCCGTCGATGGTAAATTCCGCCCCGTCAATATATTCCTCTGCGAGAAAGGCTTTGTCCCGGTTGGAATAGGAGAGAGTATCCTCCAGCTTCTCCCGCAGCTGCTTCTCCGTCATAATCGTATAGACCCCGCGGCTGGACTGGCTGTCAATGGGCTTGATGATGATCTTTCCATACTTCTTCAGCATAGGAAGCGCATCCTCCGCGCTGCGGCAAAGTTTGAAATCCGGTACAGGAAGCCCGTGACTGCGGCAGAACTCCCGCTGAAGAGATTTGTCAGTGAAAAGATTCGCCAGTTCCATTCCGATACCGTGCAGTCCCAACTGCTCATTCAGGTAGGCTACCGTCGGAACGGCAATATCGCTCTGATCGGAGATCACAGCGTCCGGCATATAGCGCTTTGCGATCTCCAGATTGCGCTGCTTATCCAGCACATCGGACACCTCGCAGGCGTCTGCATAGGGGAACGCAGGAGAATTCTCGTACAAATTGGAACAAATGACGTAGTGTCCCATCGCTTTTGCTTTTTTTATCAGCTCGATCTGCCAGTCCCCGCCGGCAATTACCATGATCCTTGACATTTTTCGTCAGACCTTCCGATCGACTTGTGGTATGATTCCTTTAAATCATCGTCTATATAACATTCATCCGCAGTAGAAGTCTGAAATCAGACTGCATACCTGGTCCACCTGATCCGGTGTTAACCCATAGTACATTGGCAGGCGCACCAAGCGGTCGCTTTCCTTGGTGGTAAACTCGTCCTTTCCGGCAAAGCGGCCAAATTTCAGGCCCGCAGGCGCACTGTGCAGAGGTACATAGTGGAAGGATGCGCTAATCCCCTTCTCTTTCAAAAAGCTGATAAAGGCCGTGCGCTCCTTCAGATCCTTCGTCTTGATATAGAACATGTGGGCATTGTGTATGCAGCCCTCCGGTACGGTAGGGAGCTCCAGCTTTCCTTCCCTGGCCAATGGAGCCAGTTTGCGGTAATAACGTTCCCAGCTATTCAGCCGGTCGTCATTGATAGCGTCCGCTTGCTCTAGCTGAGGCCATAGGTAAGCCGCATTCAAATCGCTGGGAAGATAACTGTCACCGTAATCCACCCAAGTATACTTGTCCACCTGGCCCCGGAAGAAGCGGGAGCGATTGGTCCCCTTTTCTCGAAGGATCTCCGCAGGTTCGATATCCTCCTCACGGTTCAACACAAGAGCACCACCTTCGCCCATGGAGTAGTTCTTCGTTTCATGGAAGGAATAGCAGCCGAAATCTCCGATGGTACCCAGCGATCTTCCTTTATAGGTGCTCATGACACTCTGGGCTGCATCCTCCACCACCAGCAGCCGGTGTCTGCGGGCGATATCTATGATCGTATCCATCTCACATGCAATGCCCGCATAGTGGACAGGCACAATCACCCTCGTCCTCTCGGTGATTGCTGCTTCTATCTTGCGTTCATCAATATTCATGGTATCCGGCCGGATATCCACAAAAACCAGCTTTGCACCCACCATGACGAAGGAATTGGCCGTGCTGGAAAATGTGAAGCTTGGCAGAATCACCTCATCGCCCGGTTTCAGCCGGCAAAGCAGAGCGGCCATATCCAAAGCCATGGAACCGCTGGTCGTCAGCATGACTCTTTTCGCGTGAAAGCGCTGCTCCATCCAGGCGCTACACTTTTTTGTAAAAACCCCGTCACCGCAGATTTTCCCGGATTTGATAGCCTCTCGGATATACTTTTCCTCATTACCGGTGGACGGAGGCACATTGAAGTTTATCATTCGTCTCTCCATTTAAGATATGTTTCTGTTATTTTAACATACGGATCAGCGTGTTAGTAGCGATAATCAGAGAAATCAGAAAAACGAGTGTATTCAGTCTTCTGGCCCAAACGACATCGTCCTGCCGAAGCCACTCGATTGCCGAGCTCCAAGCCTTTTCTGCCGCTTCTTTCACCTGTTCTTCTTTTCTCACGATGACAAGTTGATACGGAAGATAAAGGGCGATGAACAACGGAACAGAAATACACAGGATCATCAACAGCTCTATAAAACCACATTTCATCCTCATCTGGTCAGAACTGCTCGGAAGTTTGACCGTGACGGTTCCTTCTTCCGCTGCATAGCAATCCAGAAACCAAATCTGATCGTCGTAATCCAACTGTGCGTATCCAGATCCGGCATTCTTCAGCAGGGTCACGGAACGATTCCGGCCCACCGGCAATTGAAGTCGGATTCTCCGGTTGTCTGACATCCACGTATCCGATCTGTCGCTGTCATGCCAGACATATCCTTTCCCTTCCGGTTTCCAATCCCCGCTGCTGAGCAGCTCTGCATCGTATTCTTTGTTGTTTTCCACCATGCTGATCAGGCAAATGTCATCCGAACTAGACTTTGTGTTGCGCGTATTCATCGCCATAACAGCAAATTCTTCTTTAGGAATGGCAAAAGAAGGGTGGAAAAATACAGCGACGATCAACGCCACAACGCCGAAGCAGGCTATCGGTATGGCGTGCTTCCTGAAATTGGATGGGATTTCTGTCTGATCCGCAGAGTCAATCTTTCCGTCCCGGGTCAAGGACGCTTTCCTTCGCTCTCTCCGCTCGGCGATGCTCAAACTTAATATACAAATCAATGCAAGGATCACGAATAATCCAGCAAACATCCCGACCTGACGAAGGAGGGCAGCAATTTGGACGGATTGCGGTGTGTCCCCGATCTCAACACTGGCTGTTCCCTCTTCTTTGCTGTAACAATCCAGCCATTGTATTTCATTGTTGTACTCAACCAACACATACCCTTTATTGCGGTTTGAAAGGAAATTGATCCTACGTTCTCTCCCTATGGGCATTTCCATCACGAAACTGTTGGTCACGCCTACAGGTCGACGGGGATCCTCCGCATTGCGCCATACATACCAGTTTCCGGTCCAGAACCACCGGCCCTCGCCGGATACCCGAAACTCTGACACTTCTCCTCCAACTTTTATGCTTGTAAGATAAATCTCATTGTTGCCGGACTTCTCGTTCTTTAGGCCAACTGCAGTGATTTGAATCTGCTCCGTTGGCAACGGGAGCAGATCAGACGCTAGCCAAGACAGCAAAGCCAGTAGAAGGAATACACAGATCAGCATCGGAAGGGACAACCGACGGAGGGTGCCTTTTTTTGATTTCCACAGAAGATACAAAGCTAAGGCAAAGACTAGCGCCAATCCCGCTCTGACAGCTGTTACGATCATCAATTCTGCTTCCTCCGTAAGCCGAAGCGTGTCGCTCCGGATCTGCTTACCGAATACGTATTAAGCGGAAATCCCGCTGTCGGTTCCCTGTCGCGTTGGATCTTTCTTTCTCCGAATTTCCAGGCAAATCAGCAGGATCAACAGGAGTACGCCGATGGCAGACACAGCCAATCCAGCGGTCAGTCCCGGTCTGTGATAGCTCAGTTCGACCACATGCGATCCTTTTTCCAGCTCAATTGCTATCCACGCCTCATCTGCCCGGTAGATCTTCGTTTTTGCGCCGTCTACATACGCGCTCCATGCTTCATCATAAGGAAGCGTGATCAACAGCAGCTTATCGCCCTCGACGTTAATCTCTCCTTTGAGGCGATCCCCGCCCCATTCCCGAACGTTCAGAGTATCCTTTCTAAAGGCCGCGATCTGCTCTGCATAGTGCTCTGTCGGCAAGCACCAAATCTCCAGAGCCACAAGATGATAGGAGCCTCGGTCTGGGAAGGTGATTGTGCATTCCTTTACACCCGTTTCAGAGTATCCGAGGTTCAAGACTTGGTTATGGATTTTCGATGCATATAAGAACTCGTCGGAGTACAAATGCGTCGATGCATTTCCATTAATTGACTGTGCGGTCAGCACCCAGTTTTCGGAAGAACCTTCCCCAGTCAGATCCAGCCCGACGATGCGCAGATAAGTTTCGCATCCTGCCTGTCCCTCAAAACGCAGTTTCATCGTAGCATTCTGGCGCGTTACCTGAAGTGACTCACCCTCCCATCGGATGCCTCGGCTTTCGATGATCTGATAGGGGATCGTTTGCGCTGTAGCTGCAAAATCCAGATGGGTATATCGAAATGCATCCGCAGGTACTGGTTCCAGTGCTGCGGCTTGAAGTTGTACCTCTTGCCGTTCGATGGCGTTCAGGCTCTCATATTCTTCGCTTGAAATATAAGTTTCAGTCGTAAATCCGAGCGGAAGCCAGAATTGGTTTTCAAGAATCCACCGATCCCCGACCTCATCGGTGAGACGCTCCGTTTTTTCAAACCCGTATGGCATCACTTCACGATCTGAATCCCGCCACACATAATACTTTACACCAGCAATCGAAAGGACTCCAAGCCGGTTTCCCGGACCGTAATGATGGTGCTGTTCGTCCATGGTGACTGTTTCCATGCCATTGACCCAAGCTGCATAGCTCTGGAAATAATAGGAATCATGGTATGTCAACCCGTTCACATCGTACAAGGAAGCGACGCCAAGGCTCTGCGGTGTGATCCCGCTACCGGAAACACGATAGAACATTGTGTCATTAGCGCTCTTACTGCCCGAAAAAACACCATATATTGATTCATTATAATACTGGTAAACCTTTCCTTTGTCAACAAATTCCGACACATAATTGCGCTGTCCCGGATCAAATAGGAGAAATGCGGTAAGGCAACAGGATACACAGGAAACGATCAGCGCCGCGCACATTGCCTGTCTCGCACCGAGCATCTTTGAAGCAAAAAACACCGCTGTGCCCATCAAAAGCAGAAGAATCCCGGGGAGAGCGGTCTTTCGATATGATGCTCCGAGTACACAGCATACAATGCCATAGAGCAGGATCACGAGCAGAGCGGTATTATCCCGTTTTCTATTCTCCGTGGTCATTTCAGGCAAAACTGTCATCAAAACGAACGACAAAACTAACGCATAAGCATGACTCCAACGATGGGAATACGTGCTGAAGCCGGACAGCACGTAAGCGGCCAGGGGGCTCAAGGCCAAGAGCGTAACAGCGATGAACGCCGCTCGTTGTGTGCGGAACGAAGGCTTTTTACCATAAAACAAGAACACTAGTGCCGGGAGACTAAGTGCGGAGAATCCTAAGCACAGGGAATAGTACGTGTGTCCAGGCGCGATAAGAAACGCGCTCAGGAATTTCTTGTAATACGCCGCTGGAAAGACAAAATAGGTTTTCAGCAGGTTCGCCGCTTGAGCACCGGACATCTCCGAAGCGACGCTCTGACCGATCCGGCTGGTACCGAATATGGTAATCAGATAAGGAACAAGGACCATGCCGCTGATGAGAACGCCTAAAAGCCCGTTCGCAAAAAAACGAAGGAAAAAGAACGCTGTCTCTTTTGCGGAAGGTTTGCTCTCAAGGGTAAACCAGCGGATCGGTGCATAGATCACTGTCAAAACGGCCAGCATCCCCCCATAATACGGCGAATATAAAAGCGCAAGAACCACAAGAATGACAAACAAATAGGGCCGCTCTTTCCTCACGAGCTTTTCAACGCCAATCAGCAAAAGTGGCATCAGTACCATCGGCCCACTAAAACCGGGATGCCGGATACAGAAATAGAGAGAGAAATTACAGAAGGAATATGAAACTGCCCCGATCAGGACGGGCAGGGGTTTCTTTTTGAAATATAGGCCCGCAGTAGACAAGGCTAGACCCGCACAATACAGACGCAGAAGGATCAAGAACTGATAATACTGGTCGATCCTGTCCTCCCTCCAAAAAAACAAGAGGAGCTGCGAAGGGGCAAAGGTCACGGCCCGTTTTATGAGTCCGCTGCAGAAATCGTAATCCGAAGATGGCCAATTGCTGCCGTGCAAGAGTGATGAAGCTCCGCGTTGAAAGCGCTGTGCCGTTCTGATCATGCTAGGTAGGTATGAGGGCACGGCATCGATCACCCAGAGGAAGGTTTTCCCCGCCTTGATGAAAGGCAGAAAAACCAGTACGCAGAGGACGCCGAACAACGCTGAATAGTGTACCGTATAAAAAAGGAATCCACGCCAGCCGGACAGGGTCCTCCAAAACTCCTCATAATGCAGCCTCGCTTTTCCCGTCCGGTCATAGAGCCAGCATAGCCCGAACCAAAAGAAAATAAGTAGAACGCTGCAAAGCACGAACGCCACCAAGAACGTGAATACAGACTGACGCAGTTGGCGTACAAGCTGTTCTGTGGGCGTATCAGAAAGATCGACACGAATCCTTCCGTCGCTTTCGGAATAACAGTCGACATCCCATGTTTCTCTCTGGAATTGGATCTGAACGACACCTTTGGAGGCATTGGTAAAAAACTCGAGGCTTCTCTGCCTCCCGGTCGGAATATTGAAGCAGAAGCTGTCCGTGGATAAGGGCTCGGCAGCATCCGCTTCCGATTCTCTCCATACATACCAGTTGCCGCTCAGATTCCAATACGCTTCCTCGTCAGCAAGGATCGTCATCGCCCGGTCTCTCTGATATACGCCGGTCAGATACAAGGAGTTTTCTTTTGCTTTCTTGTTTTGACGCCGAGTCGCAAGAATGCGGACAGGTTCGTACTCGGGTGGAAGGGCCTGCACGGCCAGCCAGGAAACACAAGACGACGCTGCAATAATGCACAGAGAGACTATAATCCGTAAATACCTGCGCCGCTTATTGTGCCGCTCTGCTACGAAGAAAACCAGAATAAGCAGGATAAAAGCAAATGCCACCTTCAGGAATGCTAATAACATGAAAAAAACCCCCGGATTTCTGCCTCTCTCCGTTCATTCAGGCAGCCGCTTACTGACGAGGAATTCCTCATACTGATCACAGATCCCCTGCACATCGTCCCCGAATGCAATCTGTTCTCCTTTATTCAACCAAAGCACTTTTCCTGATAACTCCCGGATCTGTTCAAGGGAATGGGATACCAAAATTGTGGTCGCCCCTCCCTCAATAATCTCCCGCATTTTGCGTTCGCTTTTTTTCTTGAATCCTCCGTCACCAACGCTAAGAACTTCATCCAGGATCAGGATATCCGGTTGCACCATGCCAGCGATGGAAAAAGCCAGTCGTGATTTCATCCCGGAGGACAGTTGCTTAAACGGGCGGTCCTGGAAGTCTTCCAAATCTGCAAACGCGATGATTTCCCCGTACATCTCATCCATGAATGCCCGCGTATAACCCAGCATAGCTCCCCGGAGATAGGTGTTTTCCTTTACAGTCAGTTCTCCGTCGAAGCCGCTGGCAAGCTCCAGCAGTGCCGCGATGCTTCCATCGCGGAATACTGTGCCCTCCGTGGGCTCCATGATACCTGAGACTGCCTTGAGAAGGGTGGATTTTCCCGCTCCGTTCGTGCCGATGATCCCCAGCATTTCCCCCCGCTCCAGCGAAAAGGTAATATGCCGGTCCGCCCAAAATTCATGGACATGGTAATTACCAGTCAAGCGGCGCAGGCAGTATTCTTTCAGCCCGATATCCTTGAAATCACCGGTTTTAAACCGGATCGAAACGTTTTGCACCTCTAGAATCGGCATCGTTTGTTCTCCTTTTCGAACTCAGTGAGGATTCAACAGAAGAGAAGCGCTCTCCTGCATCCATAGCCGACAGCTTCATACAAGTTTGCCGAAGGCAAAACACAGCGTGAGAGCAAAATGGATACCGCCAGCAGCACATCACAGTTCATCAGTTCTTTATTCATATTTGTGGGATGGTGTTGCAAAAATGATACCAGACGAAAATAAACGGATAATACAGTCAGGAAAACAGATTATAGTCTTTCGGTGCTGCCCGTTATTCTTCATTCTCAGTCCTTTCACAAATAATACAGGAATTTGGTATTGTTCTTCTTGTACATCAAGCATCCCAGAGTCAGTGCGATCACAACGTCCGCCAGCATCAGCAAATGGAACCATATGCTCGGTATGGCGGCCTCGATCACGATCTTTCGGAAATACCGGATAAACAGATATAGCGGATTCAATAGGAATATGTTCTGCACAGTAGCGCTGTACCGGTCGATCGTATAGAAAATTGCCGACATATACATAAGCAGTTGTGTAAACACGGACCAAAGGTATTGGATATCTCTGAAGAACACGTATAAACCCGACAGGATCAACCCAATTCCGACATTGAATAGCACCAGAAGCGTGATGGGGTACAGCAAGAAAACTACCCTCCAAGTAAAGGTGATCTTATCAATCACGCAGAACAAGACGAACACGCAAAGGGTCAACCCGAAATTCAACAGTGTCTGCACGTTTTTTGAAAACAAGAACAAATACTTGGGTACTGTGACCTTTGTGAAAACTTTGGCATTATCCATGATGGTGCGCATGCCCTCGCGGGTAGACTCGCTAAAATAGGAGAATACCAGGTTACCGCAGAACAGATAGGTGGTATAGTGTTCGCTGTTGCGACCGAAGAATTGGGTAAATACCAACCGCATGACAAGCAGTGTCAGCATCGGCGAAAGAACACTCCAAAGCATCCCCAGGACTGTTCTCTTGTACTTTTTTTTGAAATCCCGCTTCACCAGCTCTTCAAATAGGAACTGGTGCTTTTTCATCTGGATCAGTTTTTTTGTTGCCCAATTATGATCCTTCCGCTGCTCAGAGGCCAGCGCATTGATACAGCGTGACAAACTCCTGGCTGCATAACGGATCGGAATCGCCGCCGCAAACGCGCCAAAGAAAAGCAGAGCAAAAAACACGCAACGAAGGGTTGCTTGTCTCATCGTCACGGAAGCCGGCGTATCTACGATCGGCACAAGGACCCTACCATCCTCCTGCGAATAGCAGTCCACTATGGAGTTACCCCCGTCAGTACGGATCTCCGCTTTGCCTTTGGCCTGATTGGTGAAAAACTCCAGGAAACGTTCTCTTCCCGCTGGGAGGAGCAGTATCAGTTGGTCCATGCACTCCGAATTCTCCGAACCCCGATCCGTCCCTCGTTCTCTCCACACCAACCACTGATCCTTCCATTCCCAGCCGGTCTCTGTAACGATCTTTGCAGTACTTCGCTCGCTGTTTAGGATGACGCCGGTCAGATACAGGTCGGTCTTTGAGGCCCGTTCGTTTTTTTCTCTCAGCGCGGTAACGGTCACTGTTTCCATCGGCTCCGGCAGTTCTGCAACAACGCTCCATGCGATGGCTGCAATTACCAGGATCGCCAGAACAAGCAGCAGTATCTGTCGTTTCTGAATCGGTCTTTTCTTCCTCGACAGCATAAGCCATAACACCGCGCTGCCGCAGAGGACTGTAATCAGAATCTTCAGTAGCAATTCTTCCACACCAGTTTCCCTCCGGAGTCTGCAGTTAGCACCACATTTCAATCTCAGGTCTCTGCTTTCTCGCCCGCAGGATCTTCCTTTCCAGTTCACACGATGCTACTGCCGTCTAGGCTTCCCGCTGCTCCAAAAGACGATCCAGCTTTTGATTCAGTTGTGCGACTTCTGCTCGGAGAAGCTCGATCTTTTCCTCCGTTTCATTTCGATTCTCATCGTACAGAGCGTCTATGATATGCTCCTTGATCCGTTCGCCACACTTCCCGTCAAAATAGGGGATATTCTCCCGGAAGGCTTTTTCCCGCTCTTCCTTATAAGGATCTTCTCCTTGCATGAAGCTCTCTATAAAGCCCTTCATCTCCGCAAAACTAGTTCCGTGCTCGTAGCTGTCGATGATGGGTTCGATAGCAGC
>JAEEGL014547132.1_pt1 | contig 12285 bp, 6 predicted proteins | sample 9134231 | NCBI WGS metagenome assembly JAEEGL01 (sample SAMN16246548, study PRJNA631951) | gut metagenome | biome: gut microbiome; feature: rumen; material: fiber-attached | host: Bos | place: Iran: Karaj | collected 2018-10 | reverse complement strand
GTATTACCGTCAGAAGAATGCCGAGAGCGCTCAAGATAAGGAGACTGATCCCTTCAACTTCCTGGACATGCAGTTCGGCATGGGACCTCTTGAAACCGTTTTCGGTCCCGGTGGCCTTCAGCTGAAAACCACTGGTTCGGTGGTCATTAACATGGGTGTCAAGACCAACTCAACCGACAACCCCTCCCTGTCTGTATCACAGCGCCGTAAAACCTATTTTGATTTTGACCAGAAGATTCAGGCCAATATCACTGCCACGGTCGGTGACAAGATGAGGTTCAACATGTCCTACAATACTGGAGCGACATTTGATTTTGACAGTAAGAACCTCAAGCTCGCTTATGAGGGCAAGGAGGATGAAATCATCAAGAATATCGAGGCTGGTAATGTGAGCATGACCACAGGATCTTCTCTGATTCATGGTAGTGCGGCATTATTTGGTGTTAAAACCAAGATGCAGTTCGGTAAATTGACTGCGACTGCTCTCGTTTCACAGCAGAAGAGTGAGTCTCAGACCGTTAGCAGTAAAGGCGGCTCTCAAACGACTGAGTTCAATATCTCGGCGGACAAGTATGACCAGAACCGCAACTACTTCCTCTCACACTACTTCCGTGACCACTATGATGAGTGGTGTGCCCAGTTACCCCTCGTTTCTTCAGGTATTCACATTACCCGTATCGAGGTGTGGGTAACTAATAAGCGAGGCAACTTCAATGAGTCGCGCAATATCATGGCGTTCATGGATTTGGGTGAAGGTGAGGAGAAAAACATCAGCAACAGTCACTGGACTGGACAAGCTGGTTCGATGCCTTCCAATACATCCAATGATCTGCTGCAAGAACTCAATAGCGACTATCCTGAAGCACGATACATGAGCAAGGCCTCAACGGCACTTCTGCCATTGAAGGAATATGAATTTGAAGGCGGTAAAGACTACGAGAAAATCGAGAGTGCGCGACTGCTTTCCGCATCAGAATATACCCTCAATGCCAATCTGGGTTACATCATGCTCAAGACGGCACTCGCCAGTGACGAGATTCTTGCCGTTGCCTATGAGTATACTTATGGTGGCCAGCCCTATCGTGTGGGTGAGTTCTCAGGTGACGTCACTTCGACCGACCAGTCTCTTTATGTCAAGATGTTGAAGGGAACAACCTCATCTCCCTATTTCCCTATGTGGGACTTGGCGATGAAGAATGTATATGCTTTGGGCGCTTACCAGATTCAGAAGAATAACTTCAAACTGAATATCAAATACCTGAGTGACACCACTGGTAATGAGTTGACTTATATTCCCGCTGGTAACATCAATGGCACCCCGTTGTTGCAGGTGTTGAACCTCGACCGCCTCGATGCCAATCAGGAGACCAATATCGACGGTAAGTTTGACTACATTGAGGGATACACGGTACAGTCATCCACAGGTAAGGTGATATTCCCGGTGGCTGAACCCTTTGGTGAATTCCTCTATTCCAAATTCGATGATCCTAACATAGCCAAGAACTATGTCTATACTGAACTCTATGACTCTACATTGACTGTCGCGCAGCAGTTCAGTGATAAAAACAAGTTTGTACTTGCTGGTGAGTATCAGTCGAGCTCGGGTAGTGTCATCCGACTCAACGCTACCAATGTGGCACGTGGTTCTGTTGTCGTAACCGCTGGAGGTGTGACCTTGACCGAGAACAGTGACTACACCGTGGACTATACCATGGGTACTGTCACTATCACCAACCAGAGTATTATTGATGCCGGTACCAACATCAGTGTATCGCTTGAGAATCAATCGACATTCAATATGCAACGCAAGACGTTGCTGGGATTGGATCTGGACTACGCCTTTAACAAGAATTTCCACATCGGTGGTACGGTGATGCACTACGGCGAGAAAGCCATCGGTGATAAATTGGCTATCGGTAGTGAGTTGGTCAATAACACGATTTGGGGCGTTAATATGTCATTCAACAGCCAATTCATGTGGCTGACCAATCTGCTTAACAAGATACCCACCGTCAATGCTGTGGCGCCTTCAAGCGTTTCATTCCTCGGTGAGTTCGCTCAACTCTTGCCTCACCAGGCCAAGACGGGATCTAATTCCGGTAGTTCTTATATCGATGACTTTGAGTCCACCCAGAACGGTATAGACATCCGTTCGCCATATTCTTGGGCGCTGTCTTCAGTACCCTATGATCCTTCTGCTGATGCATTGTTCCCCGAAGCATCCCTGAATAATAACGTGGATTATGGCAAGAATCGTGCGTTGCTATCGTGGTACTATATTGACCGACTGTTCACACAGCGCAATTCATCCTACGCGCCGGGTTATATCAAGAGCGACTTGGATGCCTTGTCCTACCCCTATGCTCGTGAGGTCGCCTTTAGTGAGGTGTTCCCCGGACGTGAGCTCAACTACGGTGAGTCATCGGTTATCCAGACCTTGAACCTCTCGTACTATCCTAAAGAGCGTGGTCCCTATAACCTGGATGGCACTAATATTGACCCCGAAACCGGTGAACTGCTCAATCCCGAAAAGAGATGGGGCGGTATCATGCGCAAGATTGAGAATACCAACTTTGAGCAGTCTAACATTGAGTATATCCAGTTCTGGTTACTTGACCCGTTCATGGATCAGGATTTGGGTAACGAGGACGGTGGCTCCCTCTATTTCAACCTCGGTGAGGTGAGCGAGGATATCCTCAAGGATGGTCTCAAGAGTTACGAGAATGGTCTTCCCATCAACGGTGACACCACTTATGTTACCAAGACGGTCTGGGGTAAGGTCTCGTCACAGACCTCGTTGACCTATGCATTTGACAATACCAATGGTGCCCGTATTCTTCAGGATGTGGGTCTTGATGGTCTGTCAAACAGCGAGGAGATGACTTATCCCGCCTATGCTAATTTCCTCAAAGAACTGGATAGACTGCCAGAATCTACTAAATCTGCTATGAGAGAAGATCCCTTCTCTCCCTTCAATGACCCTGCATCCGACAACTATGCGTTCTATCGCCATAGCTATTACGACACCCAGAGGGCTACAATTAACGATCGCTATAAGCACTACAACGGCTCAGATGGAAACTCGTTGTCTCAGAGCGATGCTACTGACGGTCAATACCAGACATCCCGTTCCACGCCTGATGTGGAAGACATCAACCAGGATAATACCTTGAACGAGTATGAGCGTTACTTCCAGTATAGGGTAGCTATTCATCCCGATTCGATGAGGGTCGGCACAAACTATATCACCGATAAGCAGGTAGCCAATGTTCACACCCGCAACGGTGATACTCAACGTGCCACCTGGTACCAGTTCACCATTCCTATTGCTGATTACCAGAAGAAGGTCGGCACCATCCAGGACTTCTCGACCATCCGCTTCATGCGTATGTTCTTGACGGGATTCAAGGGTACGACCCACTTGCGTTTCGCTTCGCTTGAACTGGTGCGCGGTGAGTGGCGCAACTATAAGTACAACCTCAATATGCGTGGTGACCACCCCGCTAACGGTAGCATCAGCATCAACACCGTGAATATTGAGGAGAACGCTTCACGTGAACCTATCAATTATGTCCTGCCTCCCGGCGTATCGCGTATCATTGATAGTGGTGCCTCTCAGATCAGGCAGCTCAACGAACAGTCCATGCAGCTCACGGTTGATAACCTTGATGCCGGTGATGCCCGTGGTGTGTACCGCAATACGGATCTTGACTTGCGTACCTACAAACGTTTGCAGATGTTTGTACACAACGAGGCTACCATTGACAATGAAACCAACCTGCGCAATGGTGATATCTCACTGTTCATCCGTTTGGGCTCTGATGTGAAGAACAACTATTATGAGTATGAAATTCCGTTGACCCTCACGCCTCCTGGCCATTACAGCACTAACAGTTCGGGTGACCGTCTTAAAGTGTGGCCCGCTGAGAACATGCTGGACATCAACTTGGATGTACTTGTCAATGCCAAGAAGCACCGCAATGCTGACAAGATGGCGGGTGTGGCAGACGTAGGCTATGCTGTCCGTTACCAGGATATTGACGAGGACCATCCCAACAACAAGATCTATGTGATTGGTAACCCGTCATTGAGCAAAGTGCGTGTGATGTTGATCGGTGTGCGCAACAACTCTCCGACGACCAAGAGTTGTGTCGTTTGGGTCGATGAATTGCGTGTTACTGACTTTGATGCCGAGGGCGGTTGGGCTGCCAAGGCCTCAATGACACTCAACATGAGTGATATCGCTACCCTTAATGTGGGCTTCCATAAGGAAACCGAGGGCTTTGGTTCTGTGGATCAGAGTCTCACGAACCGCAGGCTGGACAACTATGACCAGTACAATATCGCAGTTCAGACCGATTTGGGACGCTTTATCCCCGAGAAGGTCAAGCTGCATGCTCCCATCTATTATTCCTACAGCAACGAGAAGACCACGCCCAAGTATAATCCTCTTGATCAGGACGTCAGGTTGAAAGAGGCTGTGGATATCTGCGAGACAAAGCAACAGAAGGACAGTATCATGGAGTATGCGGTCACCCAGCGTACCGCTAAGAACTTCTCTATCTCGGGACTTAAGTTTGACGTCAAGACGATGAAGAATCCCATGCCTTGGGATCCTGCCAACTTCTCTTTCAGTTACTCGTTCAACAAGCAGCACCTCAACGATCCTGATAATGTTTATGAGAACACCAATGACTATCGCGGATCGATGCAGTACAGCTGGACGCCATACGCCAAGCCGTTCAAGCCTTTCTCTCACTTCATTGACGAGAAAAACAAGAACATGAAGTTCTTCCGTGATTGGGAGTTGCACTGGCTGCCTAACAATGTGTCTTTCGGCACCAATATCTCGAGGTATTATTATGAACAGCAGACACGCAACGAGACTGGACTTGATGTCGAATTGCCTGTCGCTGTCAGCAAGAACTTCCTTTGGGATAGGCAGTTTGCTCTTTCTTGGAACTTTATCAAATCGATCACTGCCACGTTTAACAGCAACACGACAGCTCACATCATGGAGCCTGTCGGGCAGGTCAATCGCAAATTGTTCCCCGATGAATACCGTGATTGGCGTGACTCTGTCATGTCGTCTATCCGGAGCTTGGGTACACCTTGGGCCTATAATCAGACGTTCTCAGTGACTTACAAGGCTCCGTTTAATCAGATTCCTATCCTGAGTTGGATTACCGCTACCGCGTCCTATAACTCTATTTATAAGTGGGACCGTGGAACAATTGTAGGTGACGTTTCATCAGGTAATACGATTGCCAACCAGACAACGCGCATGCTTGACGGTCGCTTCAATCTGGAACAGTTCTATGGCAAGATTCCGTACCTGAAGAAAGTGGATGAGCGTTTCTCTAGCAAGAACACCAACCGCAAGAAACCTACAGCTAAGAGGGAAAAACCCAAGAAGTTCAACCGTACGATCAAACTCAACCCCGACTCGGCAACAGTCATCAACCACAAGCTGGGAACCAAGAATATCAAGGTCACAGCCACTACTACCGATGACAAACCGTTCAAGGTTGAATATAAGGTAAAGGATAAGGATAATGTGGAGATCAAGACCCTCGGCACCGAGAATCTCAAGTTCTCGATTCTTGAGGTGCAGAAGGAAGAGAGGAATAACTTCTTTACCGAGGCGGCAGCATATACCAGCCGTCTGCTGATGAGCCTTCGCAGTGTGAATATCCGTTTGAAGAATACCTCTTCACTGACGATTCCGCAGTACATTCCTGAAATCGGTGATATATTTGGCCAATCGACGCACTATGATGTCATGGCGCCTGGTCTGGATTTCGCATTTGGTTTTGCAGGGCAGTCCTATATCGATAAAGCATTGGACCGTGGATGGCTCATGGGAGACCGAACTCAGACAACCCCTGCCTTGTATGCAAAAACCAACGAGTTTAATGCCGAGGTGCAGATTGAGCCCATTGCTGGTCTTAAAATCACTTTGACGGGTAACCGAACTGATAATAGAACTAACCAGATTCAGTTCATGTTTGATGACCCGACAATCATCTTCGGTGGTAGTTACACCAAGACTCATGTGGCTATTGCTTCTGCCTTCAAGACATTTAAGGCCGATGACAATTACCGCAGTGTGACATTCGATAAGTTCATGGAGAATATCCCGATTGTCGCCGACCGTTTGCAAGAGATGTACATGGGTGTGACTTATCCTGATAAGGGTTTCTTGAGGGAGAAGTATGCTGGAAAAACCTATAGTATAGAGGATGGTGCTATCAATAGGGCTAGTAGCGATGTACTCATCCCGGCCTTTATGGCTGCCTACTCTGGAAAGGATGCTTCTAAGATTGATCTTAATCCGTTCCCGGGTTTGAAATCAATCCTTCCCAACTGGCGTGTAACCTATGATGGATTGATGCGCATCCCGTTCTTCAAGAAGGTGTTCAAGACGTTCAACCTTAACCATGCTTACCAGTGTACTTACTCTGTTGGTTCCTTCAACTCCTTTAGTGACTGGGTTTCCATCGGCGAAGGACTTGGTTTTACTCAGAATGTGCAAACCTTGGGTCCCATCCCGTCTTCACCCTACAACATCGCGTCTGTCACTCTGACCGAGAAGTTTGCACCGGTGATTGGATTTACGGCTACGTTCCTCAATGACATCTCATTGAATCTGCAATATGACAATCAGCGTACGCTGACGCTCAATTCCTCGGCACGTCAATTGGTTGAAGCTTCGTCATCGGCATTCACCATCGGTGGCAGCTACAAGATTGCCAACTTTAACCAGGTGCTGAAGATTAAGAACAAGCAGCAGAATGTGAACAATGACCTCACCTTCAATCTCAATGTGAAGATGTCTAACAACACTTCACTGATTCGCAAGTTTGAGAACGACAACGCTCAGCCTACTGCTCAGCCTACCAACGGCACGCGTGTATGGAACGTTAATTTTACTGCCAATTATGTGGTGAGCAAGCGCATCACGATGGGTGCATACTTTGACTATCAGTCCAATATGCCGCTTGTTTCAACGACATCTTATCCCACCACGAGCAGTAACTACGGCTTGTCTATCAACATGTCTCTTGTGAAGTAATAATCGCTGCAATGATTTTAAGCCTCATAGTCTATACAGGAACCGGAGCGGCCATGGCATGGCTCGGTTGGCATGTGAGCAGACGTGAGCAGCGGTTAAAGACGAGTGGGGGAGGTGAACTGCCCTTTACCTCATGGGAGATTTTGGCGGCAATACTAATCTATGTCGCAGTCTCGTCAGTGAGGTGGCTGACGTCATGGGATTACAACATGTATTATGGCTATTTCGTCAGCATGCAGTCCCTGGGTGACTATTCGCGTGAAAATTTTGAGCCGGGATTTGCATTGATTACCAATGCCATGGCTCGTGCCGGGTGCCATTTCTCGATCTACTTCGCGTTTTGGGCTGTTACTCAAATCACGCTGCTCTATTATGCGTTGAGGCATCGCAAGGCATTGCTTCCCTGGCTGGCTTTGTGCATCTTTTTAGGACCGTATTACATCTTCTGGATGGGCTTTGTGCGTCAATCGGTTGTGGAGTGCCTCTTTGTCCTCATGGTTGAGCTCATCGTCCGTCGCAAGTGGTGGTACTACCTGTTGCTGTCACTGTTGTCGATCAGCATCCACAAGATGTGTGTCCTCTTTATCCCGCTATATTTTGTGCCGCTCATCCGCGTGCCTAATGCCAAGCGATGGATGCCGTTTGCCCTGGTGGCATTATGTGTGGTGTTGGGCTCATTTCCGCATTGGATTCAATGGACATTTGACCGTATTGGCTATATAGCCCAGGTCTTGGGTTATGGACACTATTACCGTCTGTTCACGAGCAATGATCTGGAGTATGCCTTCAGGATGGTTTATGGTCCGGCACGCTTGTGCCCGCTCATTACCTGCCTGTTCATTATCTGGTACTATCCTGCCATCAGGCAGATGTTCGCCAGTGACAGATACCTGCCGGCATTGTTCCGCTTCTCTGTGGTATATATGGCATACATCAACCTGTTTGCTAACACGACGCAGTATCTGACTCGTCCTGGAGAGTTGATGCGCAGTTGCTTCCTGGTGATGACTTGCTTCCTCCTGTGCTATTTGTGGCGCCAGCGCAAGTGGTTGCCTTTTGCCGCCGTGGCTTTTTGCAACTTCTACTATGTCTATTACGAGTTGGCCAAAGCCTATTTTAATCCCAATAGCATCTATACTCCTGAGCTCTATCACACCTTCCTTTTCTGATAAGAGCATCAAGCAATCGCATCATCACATATCAAGAAAAAGACTCGCCCTTCATGAGAGCGAGCCTTTTCTTGATACTCCAATAGATTGTGGAGAGTTACTCTTTCTTTTGACCAAACTTGTTGTAGCTGATGTTCTCCTCTTTGAACTTGTCCTTGGGTGCGGGTGACTCATCGGGATAGCCGACTCGTACCACGACAACGGGAACGATGTTCGGCGGACAGTTCAGCACATTGGCGACTTCGGCGGTGCGTTCCATAACGGGATATACGCCAGTCCAAACGGCACCCAGGCCCAGGGCATGAGCAGCGAGCAGCAAGTTCTCGGTAGCAGCCGATACATCCTGAACCCAGAAGTCGGGCAGTTTGCCTTTGCCGTCGGGCATTGTCGTCTTGTCGGTGTCGCCGCACACGGCAATCAGCAGCGGGGCGTTGGTCGGTTGTCTGCCAGAAAGCAAATCAATGGTCTTTTTGTCATCAATGACAATGAAATGCCAGGGCTGTAGGTTGACAGCTGTCGGGGCTGCCATGGCAGCTTTGAGCATGATGTCGATTTTCTCCTGTTCAACGGGCTGGTCCTTGTACTTGCGGATGCTCGTGCGAGTCATGATGTTCTCAATCGCTGCTTGGTTGATGTCAGCGGTGGCGGCTTCCTGTTTTTCACCATCTTGGGTTGAGCAAGCACCAAGGGTTAGGAGAGCAGTAGCCATTGCAATTACTAATTTCTTCATGTCGATAATGTTTTGGGTTATACGGTAAATGAATACTTCGATGGGCAAAGATATCGTTTTTTTCTGATATACAGCAAGAAATGGGCACGGTTTTTGCATGTGTAAATTTTATTGACGCTCTAGAGTTTGTATTTGTAAATAATTTTGTATCTTTGCAGCCGCAAAAATTGAAAAATGAGCATTTGGCATAACATATTCTGTGTAATCACGTCCCCTCGATATGGTTGGGAACTGATTAATGAGACCAACATTCCGGTAGGAAAGGTGATGCGTAGCGCCTACCTGCCACTATTGGTGGTGTTGGGCTTTTCATGCTTTGTGCCTATGATCTATGACAGCACGATTCCGTTCTCCAAGTCCTTGATGACGGGTATCGTGATGTTCTCTACCTACTTCATAAGCTACTACATGATTGTGTATCTGCTGGGTGGGGCTTATCCCGAATTGGTGAAGACCGAGGGTGGGAGAGCGCGCTTAAATGACTATATCCTCTATAACCTTATCTTCCTGGTATTGTTGATGATCCTGCGCAACTTGTTGCCCAGTGATTTCACGCCGGTGCTTTTCCTCATGCTCTATCTGCCCTGGATGGCTTTCCGTGGCACGGGCAATCTCTTTGTCAGGAAGGACAAGGTGAACAGGTTTGCTGTCATCTCCTCAGTATTGTTGCTGGGACTGCCTCTCTTGCTGGAGTTCGTTCTGGGTTTGTTTGTTATTTAATCAAGATGAAAAGTGACTTATGGCAGCTGGCAATAACCACAATACTATCAATATCAAGAACCGTAAGGCGACGTTCGACTACGAGATTATCGAGACGTTCACCGCTGGTATCGTTCTCACTGGTACCGAAATCAAGTCTATCCGTCAAGGCAAATGCGGCTTGACCGATACCTATGGCATGGTTGTCAATGGTGAGGTCTGGGTCAAGAACATGTACATTGCTGAATACAGCTACGGGTCCTATAACAACCATTCCACCCACCGCGACCGCAAGCTGCTCCTTAACCGCAAGGAGATCCGTCGCATCGCACGCGACACCCAGCAGCCGGGTATTGCCATCGTGCCCCTGCGCCTGTTTATCAATGAGCGGGGACTCGCCAAGCTCGTTATCGCTCTGGGTCGTGGTAAACGGCAGTATGACAAGCGTCAGTCCATCAAGGAACGTGAGGACAAGCGCACCATCGATCGCATGTTCAAGCATTAACCCTGTTATTCATAAAGTAAAGCGGTTGATTTGCTACCTGCAATCAACCGCTTATTCTATATAACCACGTGATTATCTCATTCCTTTGGATTCCTGATGATCCAGTCAAAGGCGAGTCTCAGTTCATTGGCTTGATAGATGACATTATCCACCATGAATGCCGTGGGTTCAGGACCGATGATGTGGTAGAGGCTTCCGTCCTGGAAATAGAAGCGGCGGTCAAAGCGTTTGCCGTTTTCATCATAATCTTGTGTTAAGGCAAATATCAGCCTCTGGTTGACGTCATAAAGGAATTCCTCATAGTATTTCTTTTTCCCGATATTGTAATTGCGGGTGACGAAATAGAGAGGATAATAGTTAAAATGAGGATCACGGTCATCACCTTCGGCCAGCCAATAGGTGCCCTGAACTGTGTTGTAGAAGAAATGAAGCTTCTCGGTGGTTTTACCGTTACCGCGTACGGTATAGTCGAGTGTGGTAACCATTTCGTTTCCCATACCCTTGTTCATCTTCATGGATTCCTTTGCTTTTTGGTAGGCGGTCTGAATTGATGAGATGACAGGGTCGGGTTGCTCGGCAGCTACTGTAAGTACAGTGATCATGCAAGTAGCGAGAAGGATGAGTCGAAGAGATTTCATGATTGTCTATTCTTAAAAAATGATATACGCTTAAAACATAAAAACAGGTAAATGAGTGTGCACTCGTTAGCAGCAGTTGGTCAACGGATTGCTGCAGAGCCACTCGGCCTCAATCCAGCCGATGATGTCATAACCGTCCACCTTGACTTTCACCCAGTCGCCCTGGACATCCAGTGGCATGAGTAACAGCTCTTTGTTAAAAGTGTAGATGACCTTGGCTCCCTCATCGGGGGCTTCACGCAAGTAAAGTTCCTCTTGTCCGTAGTTGCGGGTTGCCAAACCCAGGGCTGAATGATGAATCCAGTATTCGCCCGTATCTGAGCCCTCGAGGACCACTTCGGAATCATCATCACCGACTCTCCAAATTTCAAGAACCTTCCACCATCCGTCTTGTGGAGTAGTGAGGTAGAAGATATAATCAAAATCTGACGACAGCGTCATGACTGTCGCTCCACGGGCCTTGTTGAGAATGTTGGTGCCTTGGCCTTCGTCAGCAAGAAATGCCATGAACGGCTCGCCAGTTGATACATTGGCGGCCTCAGTGTTGTCTTGAGCTACGGTCACGAGCGATGTGACTAGCATCATTGCAAAAAAGAAAATTCTTCTCATATCATCAGCACTTTCAGGTTAACAAAAGACAAAGGTAAACAAACTTTCTCTATTGTTTCCTTCTTTTTTGGGGAAATTCATCTTTATGAGGTGCTGACGCTACTCCAGAGTTTTATAAATCTGGTATAAGTAGATCTTACAAGACGAGATTAGACTAATGCTGCGGCACATACACAGCACGGACAGTAATCCCGACAGGGCGGGAAATGATGTTACATTCCAGAGTCCACTGATCGAAGCCAAGGATGAAGGCTGAGGTGGGAATGGGGCCGTAGCCATCGTTATAAAAGAGAGTGAGTGAGCGCGACCAGTAGAAGGCATCATGATCTGCATACTCTAGCGAACTGCCAGTGTGCCGACCAGCGGCAGGCAAGAACAACGTTGCTCCATTGGGACCTATTACCTTACAACCATTCACGCCATTCTTCGTCGTCCATAGCCAAGTACAATTCAGCCTCAGTTCTTCCAGCTGTTCATTGGTTGGCACTCTCCACGATGCACCCCAGTTCACATGGGCTGCATCGTCCTCTAACTCCAGTACGGTCTTGTTGTCAACCGTACCGAAATCGTAGTTGTTGCAGTACTTGGTCATTGAATCGTAATTGCCTTCGCACCACTTGTAGGTACTCCACTCATAGGCAGCCTTGGGAACAGTCTCGCCCCAGGCAAAGTAGTCACCGTATTCCTCGGGGCTATTGGCACCGATGTTGCATGTTGCCCACAGCGTTCCACTGGGCAGGCCCAGATCAACATACTGGTGACCATCGGGAGCTGTCGGCTCATCCTTATCGTCACCGCATGAAATAAAGACTAAAGGCAATGCTACTATAGCCATTAACAAAAGTATCTTTTTCATTATC
>JAEEGL013861003.1_pt1 | contig 12285 bp, 30 predicted proteins | sample 9134231 | NCBI WGS metagenome assembly JAEEGL01 (sample SAMN16246548, study PRJNA631951) | gut metagenome | biome: gut microbiome; feature: rumen; material: fiber-attached | host: Bos | place: Iran: Karaj | collected 2018-10 | reverse complement strand
TTGATCACAGTTCGGACTTCCTGTTTCCAATCTTCCTGAATCTTTTTCTGCAGTTCTTCTTTATCTACGGCATAAATAGAAATATCTGTATTGCCGTTGACATGTAACCCTCCGAAATAGATGGATCCATTCATTTTATTTTTCTCCTGTTTTTATTATACATAAAACACGTTAAAGAATCAATACGAACATTATAAAAATAAAGTCCGTATTGATTTTATTTGCATTATTTTAAAAACATTTTTCTTTTAATTGGTGGCATTGTTTTTTCTAATGGCATGTTAATAATGCTACCGATAGAGCTACTGGTTCTACTCAAAGAGATTTTAAATATAGATTTTTTATTTTCTTGTTTGTATTCGTTTAAAAAACAACAGTCTTCAACAAAATTAGAATCTACTGTAAGAACAACTCCTAGTTTTGGATCCCAGCAAAAGGCAGCTTCTTTAAGAGTAATTAGTCCGTCTTTTTCAGTTTCCTTAATAGGAAAAATTTGATCGGTAAACTGAACCATCTCTGGATTCCAACCACCCTTGATAATGCCAAGATAGAATTCCGTTTCCAACTTTTGCATTTGCGGAAAAATATGTTTAATTTTATGGAGCGGATATATATAAAAATATAAATTAATCATCTTTACTGTTCTTCTTCTGTAATAACGATACCGCCTTGAATAATAATGCGGCGGCCATCTACGATAAAATCAGTAATTTCGGTGGCATTTGATAAATCAATTTTGCCATACCATTTTTTAATCACGGTGCCATCATGACTATATAAAGTTACGATACGTTGTAATCCGCCCCCATATTCGCTTTTCATCTTTTTAGAAAACCGCTGTACAGGCCCTACATATTCAAAAGCTTTGATACAGCATAAAAATAAAAGACCGATCATGCTGATCAAGCAGAGCCATTTAAAGATATTATCCAGTTTCATTATGCAATATCCTTTTCAATACGTTTTCTTGCTTTACGCAGTTGTCTTAACCAAAATTGAACCATGTGTTCTGCCGGATCCTGTGCAGCATATGCATCAAAACTCTCAGTTGTGTCAATTAAAAGATCTGTGTCATTATTTGCATCTAACTCTTCCATCAATTCTTTAGATGGTGTTTCTGTTAAAATTTTTCGCAGATCCTGAAGCTCTTTCAGCCAGGATAACATTTGAAGTTCGGATTCGTCCATTGAGGTACCGACATTATTATAACTTTGAATTGTTCCTTCCAAGTTCATAGAATTTCTCCTTTAAGGCATGATTATAAATTGGAATTTTTTAATTTTTTTGTCGCTTTTACTAACCTCAATTGGCATGTCTGCAATTGCATTCTGGGTCCATGTTCCAGGATATTCACGGAAGAATCGATCTAATGCTTCATGTACTGCACTTTCCGGTTTAATACAGAATACACTGTCCTGATAGCAGTGAATTTTACCGTCTTTACCTTTTATTGGTAAACATACATTCCACAGATATCCAGTTACTGATCCATTTGGCTCCGGCTTTTTAACTGGTGCTGGTTCTTTATATAGATAAAGTCGTATACCAAAGGTCGGATAATGTCTTGATATTTCCCATTCCAGATTGTCATCAAAATCTTTTTCGTCTAACTTTAACAGCATATCATTTAACAATCCTATGCCGCCCTTAAAATATTTTGGTGGCATTTCTGATTTTAAGACTTCCTGTGTTAAATCTGCGAAGTTTGTTTGAAGGTTTTTTAATGTAGATGTACCGGCCATTGTAAAAATACGACTGTCAAATTCAGAATTATGGCAGCCCGTATCTTTTACTTTAAAGCCATAATACAGATTTTTATAGAGCCATGTATCTTCCAGGCCCCATTCTCCTTCCGGGTTCATTTCCGGAAGTTCTTCTTTTGCGTCGATTGAAAGTTCTAATTCATACCGAAAACTCACTATTTTTTCCTCCCTGATAAAATTTCTTTAAATATATTTGACCGTTTTCTTATCGGCTTTGGTTTTTCTATTATCGTTTTTATTAGGTTAAGATACATTGCATGGTTTCTTTGGTAATAATCCGTCCCGTCTTGCTCGATATACGATCAGGCTGACATAACCCGGTTTAGTTCCTAAAGCTCTTGCACATGTTTTTGTGGTAGCTTTTGGATGTTTTGCAAAATATTCTCTAATACTTTTAGATACACTTACTTCTGTTGTTCCGCGATGTTTTTTGCGGAACGGAATTGGAGATTCGGTATGTTTTGCACTGTATATAGCGCCATAAACACGATGCCGTGTCATAGACATAGCTTTGGCGGCTTCATCAATTGTATGATTCGGATATCTATCAAAATAGGCTCTTACTTGATCACGAAGTGGCGCCGGTTTTTTAATATTCCGTTTTAATGTTCCAGGGGTTCCATACATCTCTTTATGTATATCATAATACATGACTCGGATGCTATGGTCAACCCGTTTACATACTTTTTTTAAATCTTCATATCCGGCATTCGGATTTCTTCTTAAAAGGCGACGAATTTTACCGGATAACAGATTAGGATTATATTTTGCCTGTATTCTATTCATTTGGACCCTCGAATTCAAAAATTGTTAATGGAATAATATCAATATCCCAATTCGCTTCACGAGGGTCGGTAATTCCGACAGCTTCCATCAGACGCTGCTGTGCATCTTCATTTAAATCACTGAAATAAATTTCAAATTCATTCATAAATAATCCTCCTCCGGTGGCCACATATGACCACGTTCCCTGACACATTCAATGCCATCATATTCATCAATGTACCAGCTAATACCGTCTGGAAACTCAACAATTTCCAGATCGGCAAAATCCCCATTAGCTTCTTCTTTTAATGCTTCTACACAAGCAATCAGCCTGGGATCATCTCGATGATGATGTCCATTATCATATTCGATATAATGGAAAAATCCAAAGTTATCCCATTCTAATCCAAGCCATTTGGCTGCTTTTTCGCTAAGTCCAAAGCCACCAAAGCAACGATTAATTACTGCTTTCATTCTATGTACCTTTCGTATGACTCATGAAAAATATCTGCTTTGCACGGATAAATTTCTTTATGAATACCTTGAACAATATAATCGCCCGGATTAAAATTAAAGTCGCCGTCTATTGTATGAATTATGCCATTGGCAAAATCAACTTCTCCATTATACACGGCTTCATTAAACCATTCCGGATAAGGATATTCTACGGCATATCGAAACGCTTCAATTGGAATTGGTTTCTTAATATATTTCATTTTATTCCTTCTCTATATAGAAGATATTTACCATAAGAAACAAGAAAAGCATTGTTATCGGCCACTGGTTATAAGCTAACGTTAACAGATATTTAATGAAATCTGTGCTTGTCATGTCTTCTTTTCCCTTCCGACGTATCCTTTTCTGTGTTTTTGTCGTCTTGCTTTTGTCATCGATATTGGTTCATGAACTATCCATGGTTTAGTAGTCCAGTTTTTAAATTCTTTATTGACTTTTTGTTCTTTAATAGCTCGTGCTTTATATTCTTCACATGTACTGTGACATCCTATTTTACGTTTTGTACAGTTAAAACAGGGATATCTGATCTGTGATCCGCCAATATATCCATTAATCATATTAAATCTGTTACTTCATCCGTAATAAAAAAATAATTTTGTAAACAACGGAGGCCTTTGTTTTTCTGATTTTTGTTTAAAAAGCCAGATAAACACTGGCCTCCTTTATGTTTTTGTTTGTCTTTCCTAAGCAGACATTTGTACCATCTAAAAAACGAAATAGGATATAAAATTAAAGTCGTTAAGCAGCTTTCTGAATAATTAATATACCACGTAACAAATTTAAGATATAATCATCTTTCATTTTTCCATCTGCTCTGTCAAATAAATGCAATGTTTCTGAAATATAAGCATTTTTGACAAGTGTCATATTGCCATAGTCAGGAATAACGATACTGAATTATTCGTTAGGTTCCAGGTTCAGAATTTGAAAAATCTTTTTAATTTGTTTTTCATCTGTCATTTTACAGTACTCCTTTATTCAACACGTTTCCGAGCCCATTTTAAAAAGGCCGTCGACGGATTATATTTAATAGGATACCGTTTGGTATATATGACTTTATTAATGGCAGCTTGTCTGGCCTGTTGTATAATAGGCATAAGTTTCGGCATATTTCCGATATGGCGACGATATGTTTCCATGCCGTGCTTACCGAATGTTTTCAGAAGTTTGATTGGTGATTTAACTTCTGGATGTTCTACTGCACATCTGCAGATATCCTGGACAATTTCGTCATTTGATAGTCTTTTGGTCGATTTCTTCTTTGGTTCGACACTCATCGTAACGATATCAGAAGTTTCTTCTACCATAATTGGATCTTTCTTCTTGTGAATGATCCTGTTGGGAGCTTTGCCGGCCGCAATTAGCATGTTATTATAGCTTCCGAATATAGAAATGCATGTATATCTGCTTTCGGAATAATCCATAAATTCTTTTTTTGTTGGTACTCTGCCCAATGCTTCACAGAGTGTATCAAGTTCTTCGAAGATGAAATTTCTTGTAAATTTGCTCATTATTTTTTCCTTTCTTACGGTTCAAATAGCTTTTTTCTTATAACTGCGATATCTTCATCAGAAGCTTCCGGATGGCGCCGGATATAATCTTCAAAGAAGTCAAGAGCTTCGATATTAAGATTAACCTGTTCGTCCCGATAGTCAGATCTGGCTGCAAGATATAATGTGATTGCAGATAAGGCAACTATAATCACACAGATAAAGCCCATATAGATTATTGTTGTAGTATGATAATCCATTTTTTACCTCCGCTATTTTATTTTATGTGTTTTGGAAAACAGTTCATGAAAGACATTTTTTCTTGATCTTATTTGTATTTTTGCTCTCTTTGTAATGATTTCTTCGTATGATGTCAGTACATCTTCCAGAATATATCTTCCAAGTTTGTCATGTGTATGTCCAAGGCAGTTATGTAGACCGCTATCTCCGATTTCATGTTCCTGAAGATTCTCGACAAAACTTTTCAATCGTTCTTTATCTTTTTCCTGAAATTCAATAGCATATAAATTGCCATAATCATCAGATCTTTTGTTGACATCTCGAATATATCCATAAATATCTAAAGGTATATCTTTTGTCTTAAAATAAGATTGAGATGTCCTACGCTGATTTTTAATGCATACATTTTCAAAGAATTTGACGTAAACGCGATCTCCTAATTTAAATTTTAGTTCACTCATGAGGCTAATACTCCTTCCAACTGACGGACAAGTTTAGCCGTAAAAACATAATGTTTAATATCAGTATCGCGGCCAAGAAAATATAACCGGCTCTTGTCTTTGACAGAAATTCTAAATTCATTATCTGTTAAAGCTTTGCCAAGGATCTCATAACGTTCCGGCTCTTTTTCAAACTGGAACATTTTTTCATGATAAATTGCTTTTAAATAGCCGCGCGCGTATTTTTCAGAAGCAAATTTATGACGCTTCTTATCCTGAGTCTCTACGTAAAACATTTTATTTCTCCGTTCTATCTTCTAACTCCAAGCATTTCAAAAGAATATTCTTTAGAAAGATATCGGCTATCCAGTTCAAATTTGGGACACGTATAACAGGACCATTCTTCGTCTAAGCCAAGTTTACATGTGCCCCACTGGTCTTTTTTGCTATGTTTACAACACCATGGGCCCTCATTGAAGATCGCAATGCGTTTCAGCAGTTCATCTTTTGAAAATGTCATGCTACATCACTCTCTTCAGCTAATAGTTTTCCACAATATGGACAGACATCACCAGGTTTAGGGGTATGCCCCCACCATACATCTAACTCATCAGGAAGTTCTTTTTTGCACCAGGAGCATACAGTAACGAAGTATTCATGAATCGGTTCTTCTACACTAAAATGATTAATTATTTTTTTCATTTTTACAGTTCCTCACATTCGTATCCGTAGAACCGGAACCATTCTGCTATGATGTTCCGGTGACAGAAAGAACCTTTCTTCTCGAAGCACAATAAGATTTTTCCGTCTAATACTTTATACATGGTAACAGGGTTTAATTTTGCTAACACATCTCGCTTATAACGCCTGATATATTCTTCTTCAGAGACTTGTCCATTCTTATAATCACGCAGCAGATCTGCTGGCGGATATAAATCTGGACAGGTGCTGCCAGTTGTAAAATTAGACGGAGCCCATCTTGCTACACTAACAGCATCTTCAGAAGAGAAGTTTCGATAATTTGCGAAGTAACTTGTATGAATCATGATTATTCACCTCTTATGCAGACCGGCTTAAGATATCTGAAAAGACACTTTTCTTTACAAGAACTTCTTTTTCAATAATCTTTGGAAGCTTTCGCCGAGATATACAGATTAAATCTTTTCGCAATATTGGATAAACCCAGTTTCCGAAGCTTAAATGTCTTTCCTCTAATGGATTTTCCACACAGATTCGGTTCATTCCATAATACTGATCATATTTAATTGCCAGGACAACACGAATCGGATGTTTTCCAAAACGCATACACCATCTACGATCTAATACAAGATCGCCAACAACAAGTCCTTCTTCTTCAGCGTCCAGGAATTTAATATTAGATCTATATTCGGTCGGTACATATAGAATATGCTGTTTGTCGCCATTCTCTATTATCATTCGCCATGTATAACTTACGTGACGTTCCCAATGATTATGCTCATAGGAATTGAAAATAGTATCATGCATAGTTTTTAACATGGCAGCTTGAGCCTGTTGTTCATTTTCCTGTAAACCGTCTGGAATCCAAATTGCATATAACTGCGGAGTTCCGCGTGATTTATTCATTGGGCGCCAGATTACGATACCGCAAATCTTGTTTCTTCGGAGTCCGTATTTTCTGCATTCTGAAACTTCTACGGCATCACCGATAAAAGGTATTTTTCTTTTTTCTTTCTTTTCAGCCATATATCCTCCTTGTCGGTGGCCTATAATATAATTTCAAATACGTCTACACCTATAATAAGTCCAAGAGAACTTCCATTATCCCAATCCATATGGATAGTTCCTATGTCGTCTACATGCCTTACGGTTCCTAATGTACCACTTGGAACAGGGCAAGGATCATCATCTCCCATATACTCCAGACGGATTCTTGTTCCGGGAGTATATGTGCTGCGGATTTCTTGAAGCTCTTTTTCAGTATACGTTTTCATAATCAATACTCCAATTTATTTCTTTTGTTTAAATATTGAAGATATACAACTCGATCTTTTATCACGTTTGAATATTCTTTTATATGCGTATTGTGCATAAGAATTTAACAATTTATGTCTAAGATCTTGATTAAGGCGGATGGGGCAAGAACTATATCTATATGAGTCATTATAATTTGCTTTATATAACGGACAATCGTTTCCTTTCCAGCAGCATGCTGATCCGTCATTTCGTTCTTCAATTTCTCCGTTTCCACAATGAAATGCGATCATGCACAATGATTCAAATAATGTTCTTTCACTTACATACGTATCGATTTTATGAACATTAAGATTATCTACCAGGTTGTATAAAGTGTATAAACAACAACCATGATTTGCTTTGTTAAGAAGACAATGACGAGAACAGAAATTGGCTTCTTTTCTTCCGTTTTTACAATACAAATGTACATTGTACATTGCTTCCATAAGATTCATTCTTTTAACCTCCTTCCGCCTTATATTTTTACTCTTCGTATGATACTTCTTCAGGATTATAGTACTCAATCTTATAAACGTTGATATAATTATCTCCGTCCAGATCTTGTACAGTTTTATGCTCGAAAGCGTCCATTAACAGTTTTACTTCGTCGTCATTATTGTAGTCATGGATCTGGATACCTGTGATTCGCTCCATCATACCGATGACTTCGTCTGGATCCCAATCCCAGAACATACCGTCTTCTGCATTTTCGAATTCTTTTTTATAAATTTCCGGCAGAGTATCTTTATTCCAGAATCCATATGATACAACAAATTCTTCGTTGAAGAACTTGTGATTGATATCGTTGCTTTCGTAGATGGCCATGTTAGGTTCATCGGCCATATAATAATACCGGGCGGCGGGCGCATGTTTTTTAATGACAGCTTCCCATGTTTCCGGAAATGGTCCCCATGCCGTAGTCGTAGAGAAGGAAATGATTCCTTCAGTGTCATTTTCTTCATATTCGAACCCGTCTTCGAGCTCGCCCCGGCACAGATATTTTTTACTGTCCGGTTCTTTATCATCATCGATACCGGAATGGGCGACGATATTTCCGATCCAACCATTATGAAAATCGTTCTTGCAGACATCGTCGTGAATCCATTTAGTCAGCTTATCATAAAGCGGTTTGACCTGTTCTTTTGGTCCTACGATATATTCCGAATTATAACACCAATTAGGCATCTTTTAATTTTCTCTCCTTATAGATTATCCATAATATACCGGCTTAATTTATCGTCGCCGGCATTAATTATATCATCCGGGACATAATAGAAGATGCCATTATCCATCCAGGAAGCACGGTCATACTCTTTCGAAGTAATCGGCATATTGAAATCTTTTTCAACTTCTTCGTCTAACGATTTTACGGATATCGTATATTCTCCATGCCAAAATTCACCAGATTTACTGTAGCCATTTAAATAAATGTCGCGCGTTGGATATTTTTTGCCGTTGTATTCTACGTACTCTATATCCATCATATGGCATCTCCTTTCTTATTTTTAATTTAACAAGTTTCTTTTGTCCCGTTTTCAGTTTCAATGTATTGAATTGTTCCTTTTCTTCTTTTAGTTACCCATGTATGTTTTGCGTGCTCTGCGGTATAAGCCATAATTTGCATTGATCGATAATGAGGATCTGTAACATAATGTATCGTAAAGCATTTTTTCTCTCTTTTTAAGCCGGCTGCTTTTAAAAGATTTGGATAACTTCCAAAGCGTTTTTTAAACATATGCTTATTGCTGTGTGCAAAAAGATTCTGGGTTTTTAAAAATTTATACATGGATGGCACATATCCAAGCTGTTTTGTAATATCATGGAGCAACTTGATCAAATCTTCTTTTGTAATTCCTCTTGTTCTTACAGGTTTTAATCCAGCAGCTTGTAAGGCTTTTGTCCAACTTTTGAAGTAGCCTTTATATGTAAATGTAGACGAACTGCAAATTCTATCTGGGTGTACATTAAACTCTTTAATAGTTGGAGTATGACCAAGACTAGTTGCTACTTTCTGTAAATTTTCAATAAGTTGCTCTTTAGTAAATTTTTTTGCTGAATTTTTATTGTCCATAGTTGCTCCTTTATCCAACATAATCGATCCATACATCATAGAAACCGTCTGACGCAGTTTCTGCGTGGTACGATATAATATTGATATCGAAATAATAGGCCAGGTCTATTAATATATCGCCATATTCCAATTCTTCTATATAATCAACGTTTATGAGACATGGACAATCGACATCGGGTTCGGCAGTCGCGCCGGGATACAATAATTCGATGATTTCTTCGAATTCTCTTTGTGATAAATGAATACAAGTACGTAAATTACGCTTGTTTACGTTTTTCATCGATTGTTCCTTTCTTACGGGTTTTATTTTTCACGTCTCTTAATGCGATAGCGATACACTTTTCAACCATTTTTGTATAGGTCCATATTTCATCTTCAATACGTTCAGCTACGTCTTCCGGATCTTCGTATTCATACGGTGCCCAGATTACGATTTTTTTGCCGTGGCCATTTTCGGTCCGACCGTTACGCAATAACTCTAAAGGGTTTCTCGGAAAATCGCCATCGTCTCGGTTACACACATAATGACCGATAGCTTCATATTCTATGATTTTACGAATTCTTTTTTCTGCTTTTTCGGATAATTTCATAATCATTTTCCTTATGCTACTTCTATATCTACTGGAAAATCTGATTCGTCTAACTCATAACGACATGGATTATTTAATTGGATTAAGATAAAAGTCATATTATCATTATGCCAGCTATATTCTTCATTCGTAAAAATTTTGGTTTTATATCCGTACCGGAAGGCACAAAACCGGAAATTTTTATCCTTGCTTAACCTTTCAAGAACCGTATTTTTATCCAGGTATGATTGATATACAGCATAATATTTACGATGAATTTCGTCTGTCATCCAAAAAGAGGGATGATCGAATACTGCGTCGCAGCTGCCTATATAATGCTGTTTGCGGCAAAATGAATAATGTGCCGCATTTGGCAATTTGCTCGGCGCGCAAATTTTAAAATCCCGGATAAACCGTTCAAATTTTTCTTTTCCTTCCGGCTTACAAAAATAAGGATAATCTTTTTCTTTAATCATTGTTTGCTCCTTGGTTTTCATCCCAATAATCTTTTGGATATTTTCTGAATGGTGTGCCGAACACAGATCGCCATATTCTATCATTCAGAACTGAATCTTTATGAATTTGTTTACACATATTTACATCATTAGAATATCCCATATCATCACGTTGGTATCCAGATTTCAATAATTCATTTTCAATTCGTAAAAATTCATTCTGTTCGATTTTCCCGCGTGAATAATCAACGATTTCCCCATTATTAATAAATTTCTCGTTTAAAGCTTCCGGCAAACTCTCGTAGTAATAATATCGAGTTCCATTTTTCGCGACTCTACGCAATGCACTCATTTGAAGTTTATTATAATCATCAAATGGAATATCTAATTCAATACCGACATTAAAGTTAGCTTTTACTTTCATTTTTTTCTTTCTCCAAGTCTAATGCCAGTTAGAAGGCAGCGGATTTCGCTTTCTGCTTCTTCTTCAGTGAGAGAATTAGAATAGAGATCTTCATCTACAAAGATAACATAGTCGGAAAAATTACCTTGATTCCCAACACGAATCCTATCTTCAGGGCCAACAATGTTTCGAAGGTTTCTTAATCCTCTTTGTTCTGGAATATTAAGATGTTTTTCTTCATCTACTTCGTATTTTTCCCAATCCGAAGTATTGGCATCTTCAATATCTTTAATTTCATCAGAAGTGATATAACCTTCGCCGGATAACCAACCATGATTAAAAACATATCTTGTTTCAGCCTTTCCAAGTTCAATTCTGTCGTAGTCTCCATCTCCGTCGTATGCGGCATCACGAATTTCTTCATACATTTCTCTTGGAATCCAACAGTTCATATACATTTCTACGGAAATTAAAACTTTTTCATCTTTTTTATACTTGCTCATTCTTCCCTCTTTTAATTCACTACAAGCCTGGATAAAATCCCTTCTTCTTCTAATCGGTCGACATACCAAGATAATTCTTCACGGATTTCTTCTTCCGTTTCGTCATGGTCTTCTTCCGGTACATCAAATTCGGTAAATCTTGCGTAGCCATTTTCATTTCCGCCGCTTGCGCCTGGTGCCGGAATACAGCTCGTACAAAAGTCGGTAAGAGAATCATATTCTTCCAGTATTTCTTCTGCCGGAACCGATAAGTGGAATTCCTGGATACCATTGAAATGATACGGATTAGAAGAGACATCGGTATAATATAAAACGTTTTCGGCTTTGTCGTATAAGGCTTTCTCCTGAAGCAATGCTTCTACGATTTCGGTTTTTTTCTTTTTCCTGTTCATATGGTCTATCATATCCTGAAAGTCATAAAGAAGATTATTCACATGGGTACAGTACTCTTCTTCTTCCGGACATAATGCGAAGTAGTTGTCCCATATACTATCCAGTTCGCTATAACATTTCTGGGCGCGCGTTATTAATAGATCAAGCTTATTTTGCTCTGCTTCGTCTTCTTTTTTTCTCATATCGTTCCATTCCATAACGGCGCCACCGGAAGAGACGGCTTTCAGTTTAATGATATTTTCACATTTTTGGCATTTCGTAAAATACGTACCGCCAAGATAATCTAACTCTACTTCGCCGCCGCATTTACATAGACGCATAATGTTTGCTCCTTGTTAATAACGGTATTATTATTCAAATTCTTTAAATTCGATTAAATGCTTGATGCCGGCTAATATAAATACACGATGTATTTCTTCGAAAAATGCTCCTAAACGATATGTTTCAATGCAATGCTTTACTGTGTCTTCATTTAAAGCAAAACCAACTTCGTCCATAGCTTCAGCAATACATTCCATTAAATCTGATTCATCGTTAAACCAGGAACGATCAGCTAGACAATCCCACAGATCACTGTGTTTATCAACATAGCTAATTTCGCAGAAAAAACGAGAAATATCTTCAGGTTCTACGATATAATCTTTTTCATAAAGTTTTTCGTAATTCATTTAATTTTCCTTGT
>JAEEGL012618984.1_pt1 | contig 12285 bp, 14 predicted proteins | sample 9134231 | NCBI WGS metagenome assembly JAEEGL01 (sample SAMN16246548, study PRJNA631951) | gut metagenome | biome: gut microbiome; feature: rumen; material: fiber-attached | host: Bos | place: Iran: Karaj | collected 2018-10 | reverse complement strand
TCGATCAAGGTGGGCGTGGGCGTCAAGAGCGAGGGCGAACTCATCATCTCGGGCACCAAGGGCTATCTCTACATCCCCGCTCCCTGGTGGAAGACCGACTACTTCGAGCTCCGCTACGAGAACCCCGCCGACAACAAGCGCTACTTCTACAAACTTGACGGCGAGGGCATCCGCTACGAGATCGTCTCCTTCATCAAGGCCATCCAGACCCTGAGAAAGAGCACCTACCTCACCGACAACGTCTCCACCGCCATCGTCAAGACCATCGAGGCCTTCTACAACAAGGACGTCACCCTGCTGGCGTGATGTGACAACTCAGCCAGCTTGCTTCACGCTAAGCCGCTAAAAATGATTAGTGATGAGTGATTAGTGATTAGTGAAACATCGCGGATTCCAAATTAAAGTTAGCAATGATACGGTATGACATTTTGAGGGAAAACATCCCCTGCGAGGAATTGTTTCGTCTCATGAAAGACTCTTTTCAAGAGCGAAAAGACCAAGGTTTGAATTTTACGGTGCTTCAATACGAATTGGAGAACTTGAAGAAATTATTGGATGTAAACCCTGTGGTAGTGGCTTTTGATGAGAATCCTCAAACTGGAGAACGAGAATATTTGGGATTTCAGATTGTGAAGATTGAAGACAAAGAGGCGGTAGCAGGAATTCTTGCCGTATCTCCCAAATGCAAAAGAACAGGGATTGGTTCCAAGATTGAGGAAATCACCCAACAATTTGTAGTCGATGAGGGTTGCGAGTATATGTTATCCAATACTTCTGAAGAGGCAATAAGTTCTGTTAAATGGCACTTGAGGAATAACTATTTCAAACAGAGAATTGGCTCTTACGATAATACGAATTATTATACAATCTTCTTCAGAAAGCAATTGAAGTATCATTGGTTCTGGTCAAATAAGGCGTTAAGAACTGCATATTTTAATGTATATAGTTTTCTTTATAAACTTTATCGTAAAAAGGACGGTTCTCTGACGGCTCCGGGCAAATTGCTGGGCTTGTTTGGAAAGACTCAGTAATAGCTTGTGCCCTGCTAACTGCAGTACAACTCGATGAACGTGTTTAATATGCTGGAACCGTATTTGCCGATGAAGGGCCTAAAAATCAAGGCTTATGATATTGACACCTACAATGACTATCAACGTGTATCTGAGATAATTAAAGATTGGATATTATGAAAACAGAAAATAATGATCTTACTATTTGTAGGCTTGAGGAGAGCCCATTCTCATACGAAGATGTGATGAAATTGATTCACGCTTCGGTGCAAGAGCGTCTGGACCAAAATATAAATTTTGTTGTTGCAAGGATGTCTGCAGATGAATATAAAGAGAAGACTAAAAATTCTATAGTTGTTGTTGCATATAGAAATAATGAACTACTTGGAACTGCATGTACTACAATTCTCAAAGATAAAAACGGATGCAATTTTGCAGCCGAGGAGATGATGTATGTAAGTCCTAATAGTAAACGGGGCGGGATTGGAAGTAAAATGCAGAAAAAGCGTATCGAAATTGCTAAAGAGAATGGCTGTGCATATACGATTTCTTCCACTGCTGAAAAAGCGTTGAGTAGTGTAAAATGGCATCTAAAGAATGGTTATAATTTGGTAGAGTTACGTTCGTATCATAATACTAACTATTATTCTAAAAAATTTAGAACCCAAATAGAACCTGATTCCAAGTGGAGCAATCCTTTGTATTGCAAGATTAAGTATTGGCAGTCAGCGATAAAGTGCAGGATTTACTTTAAGGAAAATGGAGAGATTCGTTATCCAAAGTTAATCAAATGTTACCATAAACTACGAGGTGTCTCTTGAGCATTGTTCCAAAGGCATTAAAATCATATTGTCATATGAATAATCAGTTATATCGCAATTAGTTATGAATTGTATTTCAAGCCAAATAATAAAGTTAAAAGTTGGTATATACAACATGCTCGTTTCTCTGTTGGTGTATGTTAGAAATAAGTACCAGCAGATAAGATTAAAGCGCAAAGTCAAGCGTGGAGAAAAGATAAAACTGTGTTTTGTGGCTTTCGCTACAAGCATGTGGCGCTACCAACGAATATATGAGATATTCAAAAAAGATGAGCGTTTTGATGTGAGTGTAGTTTTATCCCCAACAGTAAGCTTTGAGAAGAAACATCAAATCAGAGATATCGAGGAATTGAGAGAATACTTCCAATTGAAAGGGGTTGACTATATAGATTGGGATTTTGACAAGAATAAGTCCACTCTCGATTTGCGTAATGACATTAATCCAGACATCATCTTTTATCCTCAGCAATTCAAAGTGATATATTATCCTGAGCATTCCTATAGTCGCTTTAAAGATAAATTGCTTTGCCTTTGCCCGTATGGTATTCTAATATACGTAACCGATTGGAACTATGATTCAGAGTTACATAACATAGCATGGAAATTGTTCTATACTAACCAGACGGAGTTAAAGATCGCGCGACAAAGAGCGAGGAATAAGGGACGTAATGTGGTTGTGACAGGTTTCCCTAACATGACTGACTATTTCACTTCAGGATATATCGACGTTTGGAAAATTAAAGATAGGAATATCAAGCGTTTGATTTGGGCACCCCATTACAGCATTAATCCTAAGGGCGATGCAATTTATTTGTCCAGTTTCTTAGCGATGGCCGACGATATGGTAACGATAGCAAAGCAATACCGAGGACGGATTCAGATTGCATTCAAACCTCACCCGAAATTGAAAACTAAGCTATATCGTCATCCAGACTGGGGGATAGAAAAAACTGATGCTTATTATCAGCTTTGGGCAGACATGCCTAATACTCAACTTGAAACAGGAGATTACACGGATCTTTTTAAATCGTCGGATGCAATGGTTCACGACTCTGCTTCATTTCAGATAGAGTATCTATATCTCAACAAGCCAGTCATGTTTACCTATAATGGTGAAGAACAAAAAAACGTTACACCATTACGTGATGAGGCCATGAAATGTCATTACATCGGGCGAAATATTAATGATGTTAAGTCTTTCATTGACATGGTAATACGTGATGAGGATGTGTTGAAAGAGAATAGAACATATTTCTTTAATGAATATCTGCTACCAAAAAATGGTACAGATGTGGCCCGGAACATATATAATGATATCATTAAAACCCTTAAGCTGTAATCAGATCGTTTGAGTTTTCCAGCGTCACATTTGAACATCAGGTTAAGGTAGCGACTGGTTTTGTAGTGTTGATGTTCACTGTTTTTTGAATAATCTATGAAGTTATCTGTTATCATCCCGGTTTATAATTGTGCGCAATATCTGGAGCGCTGCTTGAACAGTGTGTTAAGGCAGCGTCTTGATGATGGCGATGAACTGCAGATTATCACTATCGATGACGGCTCAACCGACGGCAGCGGTGCCATTCTCGACCGATATGCCAATGAGCACAGCAATATCCAAGTGATACATCAGCCCAATCAGGGTGTGTCGGCGGCACGTAACCATGCCCTTGATGTTGCCGAGGGTGATTACATCCACTTTATGGACAGTGACGATTTCCTGGTCTATGACAACAGTTACCAGAAGTTGCTGGAAATCCTCAAATCGGGAGGCGAACCAATACATGTGTTGCGCATTCAATTTGTCACTTTCTATGAGAGCAACACGCTTGAGTTAGATCAGTACAAGGAGTTGAATGAAATTGAAATAGAATTTGATGGAACAGGCCGGGAGTGTTGTCACAAATTGTTGTTTGCTGGATATGCGTGTGCCTCAATCTGTCGTAGAGAGCTTGTTGAACAACTGAACTTACGCTTTGACACCCATGTCCGTCTGTCTGAGGATGCCTTATTTAATCTTGTGCTATATAATTATGCCAAGCGGGTGGTGAGGACTAATGCGGCAGTTTATGGCTACTACAAGCACTCAGCAAGTGCGACGTTTACTAAGGATAAGAAGAGGTTGCGGCAGATGATAGACAATATGTTTGACAGCCTGCCTGCAACCGAAGAGGCGTTAAACCTTTTTGAGGATCCTTATTTTAAGGGATTTCGTATGGAGAGTCAGGGCGAAGCCATCGCCAAACGTCTTATGAGATTACCCTTGTCTTTTGGAGAGTTTAACCGATATGTCAAACGCGGTTTTGATAGCGGAGTGTTCCCCGTGGGCAAGATTCATGATGGACCGAATGGGAAACGCTTGGATTGGTTACTTGAGCGTCCGTTCCTGTTTTGGTTATTGACTTTTCCGTTCCGTTATGTCTTCTTGCCGTTGCTGAAACCGCTAATCGTAAAGAACGGCTAAATCAATCGCTGATAGATGACTATTGAAGTTCTTGAGAATAAAGGCCGCTTCTCATGGGATGAGCTTGTGGAATTATTGCATGAGGCATTTCAAGAGCGCCTTGAGCAAGGTTTACAGTTCACCCGTTCGTTTATTGCAGCCGAAGAGCTAAGCCAATTGTTGGCTAACAGTATTATTTTGGTCGCAGTGGACACCGACACAGACTTGTTGGCAGGAATGGCCGCTCTTAGACTCTATGATGATGATAATGGAAAGTGGGCCTTTTTGTCTGATTTAGCGGTCAGGCCACAGTATAAACGACGTGGAATAATGACACTGCTTCATAAGAGTATTGTTGAAATCGCTCAATCTAACGATTGTGAATATATCCAGTCTGATACCGCTGTTGGTGCAAAAAGCAGTGTCAAGTGGCATCTTAAAAACGGTTATAGAAAATATGATATGTGCTCCTTCAAAACAACCAATTATTACTCTTATATTTTCAGGAAACAGTTGGTGCCTCACCCCATCTGGAGCAATCCGATTAAGAGCAAACTCTATTTTTGGAAGAATGCGCTTAAGTGTAGAATTTATGATCTTGAAAATGGCGAGGACCGCGAATCCAAATGGTTGGATTTCTACCTTAAGTTGCGAGGAGCGAAGTGAAGCTGATTGGCGAAAAAGCATTGCAGGAAAAGCCCTTGTATTTCGTAAAATGACGTATGAGAGAGGACCTGCAGGGAATTCGACTGTTATATGATAAGAATTGAAGTCCTGACGCATGATTTCCCATATCAGGAAATCTTTGATGTGATGAAAGCCGGGTTCAAGGAACGCGAGGAACAAGGGTTGAATTTCAGTTGCCTTTCTTATTCACTGGATGATCTCATCAAGGGCCTTGAAGATACAGTCGTTTTACTGGCAAAGGATAATGATACGGGTAAAATTATAGGATTTCAGAGGCTTTACTTCAGGCATAATTTCATGGCAGGTGGATTGATAGCCGTCCTACCAGAATACAAACGAGAAGGAATCGGGTCATTATTGTTTAACAAGTCACAAGAAATGGCTATTGAGAGAGGGTGTGATCATTTGATTGCCAGTACATCGGTTAAGGCGACCAGTTCAGTTAATTGGCACAAAAAAAACGGTTACAGAATAGTTGAATTGTTTTCATCCCCCTCAACCAATTACTATTCCTTTCTTTTCAGGAAGCAGTTGCTGCCGCATCCTCAATGGAGCAATCCGTTGTATTGCAAATTACATTACTGGAAAAGTGCCATACGATGTCGGATTCACTATTTGTCGAACGGTCAGCCCCGAAAAGCCAAATGGTTGGATTTCTACTTGAAGTTGCGAGGAGCGAAATAACATATTGGTGAAGACGCTTTTGTTCATTAACACTAAATGGATTAATCCTAAAAAACTATAGAAGTCGAATGAAAGAAATGACATTACAGGAGATTCAGCAGTATAGCCTGAAGGTGCTCCTTCATGTGCATGGATTCTGCATGGCGCATGATATACCTTATACCCTTGCATACGGAACATTGATTGGTGCGATACGTCACAAGGGATTCATCCCTTGGGATGATGACGTTGACATCATCATGACCCGTGAGAACTTTGAGCGTTTTCTCAAGGAATTCAAGTCTGACGACCATTACCGTTTGGTTTCTCCTTATGACAAGAACAGCTTTATCGCCTTTGCGAGAGTGTGTGATGTGAAAGAAACCGAAATTTATTCTCATTTACCGTGGAGTAACTACAAAACTGGTGTTTGGATAGACATTTTCCCGATGGATGCAATCTCTGACAATGAGGCCAGGCACAAGAGACAATGGAAGTTGCACAATGCATTGTGGTCCTTTGTTCAATACATGAGGGACACTAAATTAAGATTAGTCCCTGAGGATGGTTTGAAATTCAGGCTAAAAAAACTAATATTCATGAATGGTATGTTGGTTCGTCCTGCAATTAACCTGCATATCAAGAGAATCAATAACCCCAAGTACGACAAATCTTTGCATTGTGCTCAACTGGCTTGTTGTGATGAGTATGGCTTCTATGAAAAGAAGGATTTTGAGGAATACACTACGCTGGAGTTTGAGGGCCATCAGCTGATGGTCAACAAGGAATATGACAAAGTGCTGAGGTTGCTGTATGGGGATTACATGCAGTTGCCACCAGATGAGGATCAGATACCCAAGCAGGCCGATTATATCGAATTTTATCTCAAATAAAGAAGATAGAACAGAGTCTTTTTTCGTGCATTAAGGTCTTGATATGATTGAAATCGAAGTCTTGGAAAAGGATATCCCGTATGAGGAGCTTTATCCTGTGATGCTGGATGCTTTCAAGGAAAGGATTGAGCAGGGTCTGAATTTTGTGTGTGCAACCTTCACGCTCGACGAGTTTATCGAGAACATGAAAGGCATGTCGGCAATCGTTGCTCGTCAAGTAGATGAAAAAGGCAATCGGATAATAGGTTTCCAGAAATTTGTCATTGAGAACGGTTGCCTTGATACGGGTATTATTGCTGTCTTGACTGATTTTAAGCGACAAGGCATAGGTACCATGATTTTTGAGAAGTCACTTGAAGTGGGACGGGCTAAAGGTTGTGAGTATATGATTGCCGATACAGCCGTTGGGGCTGAGAGCAGTGTCAAGTGGCATAAAAAGAATGGTTTTAAGGCTGTAGAACTCGATTCATATCATACGACAAACTATTATTCCTACATATTCAGGAAACAATTGGTTCATCATCCGTTATGGAGCAGTTCTTTATATTGCAAACTTCATTATCTGCTGTCGGCAGCGAGATGTAAATTGCGTTTTCGTGCTGATGGCAAGACCACAAAGGTGATGAATCTTTATCTGAAACTCCGAGGGGTGGTTTGATGTCACACCGAATAACTGAATGCAGAAGAATTGGAGTAGCCCGAAGGCAAAGAAGCCATATAAGGAAGAGTTGTCTTAGAACATAATCATTTTTCTTACTGGACATGGTCATGAAGGAATTGACATTGAGGGAAATCCAATTAATGGGTTTGGAGATACTCAAAGATGTGCACCGGTTTTGCGTCGAGAACGGCATAAAATACTCGTTGCTTGACGGCTCGATGCTGGGCGCTGTCCGCCATCAGGGGTTTATCCCCTGGGACGATGATGTGGACGTCATCATGCCTCGCCCCGACTATGAGCGGTTTTGCTGCACCTATCAATCCGGCACCTATCAGCTGAAGTATCGTAGCAATGACAAGAGCTGCACCATCGCGTTTGCCCGGGTCTATGACGACAAGAGGACGGTGATGAAGACGAAACTGCCATGGTGCAAGGGCGACGTTGGCGTGTGGATTGATATTTTCCCTGCCGACGGTGCGCTGGATGATATTGGGCAGCACAGGCGCTATTATACCAAGAATCGTCAATATTGGCTGAAATCATGCCGTTCGAGGGAGTGGGAATACGTCCCTTACCAATACTTTAAGACCATCCCCCTGATGAGCAATTTCAAAAATTTTGTTCGTACCTGGATGTGCAAGTTTGGCGTTACCCATTATTACATTCGGCAAATGATCAAAAGGGGACGAGCTATACCTTTGGGTTCGACACACTACTGGACACAGATGATGTGTATGGGCGACAACAGCCAGGAACATAACCGGATGGAAACGTTCGCCGAGTGCTCGTTGATGCCGTTTGAGGATACCCAGGTGTATGTGATGAATGGCTATGACGAGGTTCTGAGAGGTAAATTCAATGACTATATGCAACTGCCTCCCGTCGAGAAAAGGGTGGGGAATGGCAGCTCGTATATCCATTTTTATTGGAAAGCATAAAAAATATGAAGTTCTTATTTGATTTAGATGGTACTGTGACCAGCGTTGAAACGCTGCCCGTGATAGCGGAGCACTTCAACGTCCAGGACGAGATCATGGAGCTGACCCGGCAAACGGTACAGGGCAATGTGCCGTTTGTCGAGAGTTTCATCAGGCGGGTAGGCATTTTGGGCAAACTGCCCGTTACCCAAGTGAATGACCTCCTGACAGGAGTGCCCCTGTACCCACAGCTGCAGGAATTCATCGCCAAAAACAAGGAGCATTGTGTGATAGTGACTGGTAACCTTTCCTGCTGGTGTGAGGGGCTGATGAAGCGGATAGGCTGTGAGTACTATTGCTCTGAAGGACAGGTCGAGAACGACCAGGTGGTGAAATTAAAAACCATCCTGCGCAAAGAGCAGGTGGTGGACACCTTCAAAGCCGCTGGCGAGACTGTGGTGTTTGTTGGCGATGGTAACAATGACCTGGAGGCGATGCGCCATGCCGACATCGCCATTGCAGCGGGACTGACCCATTCTCCCGCCAAGAGCCTTTTTGCAATTACTGATTATTTATTCTATGATGAATCTGCCTTATGCCGACAATTAAATCTGTTGTTATAAGTTGTGCCGGAATCGGCTCGCGCCTGGGTCTGGGACTGACCAAGGCTTTGGTGAAGATAAATGGGCGTTCACTGATATCGTTGCAGCTGGAGCTCTTCAAGGACGTGGAGGATGTCCGCATCGTGGTCGGTTTTCAGGCCAACGAGATCATTGAGGAGGTCTTGAAATACCGCAAGGATGTCACGTTCATCTTCAACCACCGCTATTTTGAGACCAAGACTGGCGCCAGCTTCTATCTGGGAGCCCGCCACGCCCATGAGTATGTGTTGGAATGGGACGGTGACCTGCTCGTGCACCCCGACGACGCTAAAATGATTCTGAATACCGAGGGCGAGTTCATCTGCTATTCCGAGAAGTCATCCGATGATTCGGTTTACGTCAAGGTCAATGAGGCTGGCGATGTGCTGGAATTCTCACGCGAGTGCGGCGATTATGAGTGGACAGGACCTGCCTGTTTCCACAAGTCTCACCTGCAATACAGCTCGATGAACGTGTTCAATATGCTGGAACCGTACCTGCCGATGAAGGGCCTAAAAATCCGCGCCTATGATATCGACACCTATAACGATTATCAGCGAGTGTCTGAAATCATGAAGAGTTGGGAACATGAATCCTGAGTTTTTTGGTTTTTTCTAACTTGTTAGAAAGTGACATGGATGCTTCATTAACGGTATTATGAAAGAATTGACATTAAAAGAGATTCAGCAACATAGCTTGAAAGTGTTGCTGCATGTGCATGAATTCTGTGTGGCGCATGATATCCACTATACGCTGGCCTATGGTACCTTGATTGGCGCTGTGCGTCATAAGGGCTTTATCCCATGGGACGATGACATCGACATCATCATGACCAGGGAGAATTTTGAACGCTTTGTGATGGAATATGAGTCCAGTGAAGATTTCAAGCTGGTAGCTCCTCATGACAAAAAATCATATATCGCTTTTGCCCGCGTGTGTGACAACAAAGACACGTTGGTGGCTTGTCGTACCCCATGGAGCGCTTACACCACAGGTGTGTGGGTGGATATCTTCCCCATGGATGCCATTGATGACGATGAGAATAGGCACAAGGCCCGCTATGAAAGAATCCATAAGCAGTGGGCACAACTGGCTATTCCTCGTGGCGCTAAATCCTCGTTCTCAAAGCAGTGGGGGCTGAAAGGCAATCTCAAAATATTGGCTAAGAAGTTGTTGTCACTAAACGGATGTGGTGTGAGAAAACAAGTAGAGGCTTTCTTGGCTGAGATACAAGACAAGACCTATGCCAACTCGTCGCATTGTGCCCAACTGGCTTGCTGCGATGAGTGGGGTTTTTATGAAAAGAAAGATTTTGAGGAATACACCACGCTGGAGTTTGAGGGTCATCAGCTCATGGTCATTAAGGAGTATGACAAGGTGCTTCGTATTCTCTATGGCGATTACATGCAACTTCCTCCTGAATCCAGCCGTGTGCCTAAACAATCTAAATCCATTCGCTTTTTCCATAAATGAGACGTTTGGATGTTCTATAATTGATGTGGCATGAATGAATTGTTTTGGTTCTGATTGATGCTTTAGTTTAGCCATGAAGGAGTTGACTTTACAAGAGATTCAGAAGTACAGCTTAGACGTGTTACTTCATATCCATGACTTTTGTGTAGCCCATCACATTGACTACTCATTGGCCTATGGAACACTCATCGGTGCAGTTCGTCACAAGGGGTTTATCCCATGGGATGATGATATAGACATCATAATGACAAGGGAGAATTTTGAGAGATTTTTAAAGGAATATCAATCCAGTAAAGATTTCATGCTGGTTTCTCCTGATGACAGAAAGTCTTATCTCGCATTTGCACGAGTGTGCGACTTGAAGAACACCAAGATTATCACCCGTATTCCTTGGAGTAAATATGATACAGGTGTGTGGGTGGATATATTTCCGATGGATTCAATTTCGGATAACGAAGAGGAGCACAGGAAACGATGGAAAAAACTATACAAGTTCTGGGAAATAACCTCTATCGCTCGAGGTGCTAAGGCCAATGCTATGAACCACGACAATTGGGAGAAGTCTAATAGTTTAATCTGGCTTAAAAAGTTCATTTTCCTCAATGGTTGTCTTGTGCGCCCGTCGGTAAGATTGTTTATTAATTGGATTAAATCTTCAAAGTATGCCAACTCGACGCATTGTGCCCAACTGGCTTGCTGCGACGAATGGGGATTTTATGAGAAGAAGGACTTTGAGGAATACACCACGCTGGAGTTTGAGGGACATCAACTCATGGTCATTAAGGAGTATGACAAGGTGCTGAGGTTGTTATATGGTGATTACATGCAGCTGCCGCCCGAGAATAAAAGGAAGCCCAAGCAATCACATTTCATAAAGTTCTTTCTTAAGGAAAAGGATTAATGACAAAAATTATTAGAACAACAACGGTGCCGACATCGCTGAAAGCGTTTTGTAGCGGCATACTCAAACACTTGAAGAATGAAGGCTTTGAGTGCGTGGCTATTTCGTCGCCCAACACCAAAGCTGGCGAACCGTCGGCTACTGGAATGAGTGAACTTGAGGAATATGGCCGTGCCGAGGGCGTACGCACCATCGCTATACCCATGGAACGCCACATCTCGCTTGTCAGCGACCTAAAGTCGTTGTGGCGCATGTATCGCGTGCTGCGACGTGAACGCCCTGACCTGGTCCACTCGATGACCCCCAAGGCGGGACTCATGACAATGGTGGCAGGATGGCTGGCTAGGGTGCCGCGCCGTGTCCACACATTCACGGGCCTGGTGTGGCCCACGTCGACGGGTTTCAAGCGCCGGGTTCTGATGACGACAGACCGGATTACCTGTGCATGTGCGACTCACATCATCCCCGAGGGCGAGGGCGTGAAGAGCGATCTGCTCAACCATCACATCACCCGCAAGCCCCTCAAGGTGCTGGGTTACGGCAACGTGAAGGGCATAGATATGAGCATTTTTGATCCTGCGGCTATTGAGGTTCCGGCTCACGAGGGTTTCACGTTTGTGTTCGTTGGCCGCATCGTGCGCGACAAGGGCATTAACGAGCTGGTTGCAGCCTTCGACCGCCTGCATCGTGAGCATGCTGACTGTCGACTGGTGCTGGTGGGACCGAGCGAGGACAATCTGGATCCAGTCTCCCCGGCAACCCGCAGCCGCATCGAGCAGGGCGACGGCATTGAGGCCGTGGGAGGACAGCATGAAGTGAGGCCGTTCTATGCCGATGCCGATGCGCTGGTGTTCCCAAGCTATCGCGAGGGCTTCCCCAATGTGGTTATCGAAGCCGGAGCGATGGGCCTGCCCAGCATCGTCACCGACATCAACGGTTCCCGCGAAATCATTATCGACGGGCAGAATGGTGTCATAGTTCCCTCACAGGACGCGGATGCACTCTACCAGGCAATGAAACGCTTTGTCGAGCATCCCGACGAGGTAGCGGCTATGGCAGCCAATGCCCGTCCGCTCATCGCCTCACGCTTCGAGCAGGGCTACGTGCGCCAATGCCTGTACGATTTCTACGACGAAATCCTCGGCTGAAAGGATAGTTGGTTTCATTAATGAACT
>JAEEGL010270256.1_pt1 | contig 12285 bp, 9 predicted proteins | sample 9134231 | NCBI WGS metagenome assembly JAEEGL01 (sample SAMN16246548, study PRJNA631951) | gut metagenome | biome: gut microbiome; feature: rumen; material: fiber-attached | host: Bos | place: Iran: Karaj | collected 2018-10 | reverse complement strand
TGCTGGATGATTATGACAATGCCCTTATTTCTCAGGCTTATACTGGTTTTGAGGTTATTGACCACGAACAGCTATTGCCAGAGTATTTGGTGATGTGGTTTCGTCGTCCAGAGTTTGACCGCTATGCCCGTTTCCATTCTCATGGCAGTGCTCGTGAGATATTCGATTGGGACGAGCTTTGTGATGTGATGCTCCCCATCCCTTCCATCACTCGCCAACGTGAAATAGTGTCAGAATACGAAACGTTGACTAACCGCATCTGTCTCAACAATCAAATGATTCAGCACCTCGAAGCCACCGCCCAAGCCCTCTACCGCAAAACCTTCGTCGATAACATCGACAAAGAAAACCTCTCCGAAGGCTGGAGAATGGGAACGTTGGGAGATTATGTTGAACTATCACAAGGGATTCAAGTTGAAGTCGAAGACCAATCACTTGTTAAGTATAAAGGCTATAACCGCTTTATTCGAATAATTGACTATACTCCAAATACAACAGAGGCTCCAAGATATGTAAACATCTCAAATGAGAGATATTTCTCCACAAGGGAAGATGTCATTATGATTAGATATGGTGATGCAGGTACTGTATGTCGTAGATTGGAAGGAGTCATCGCAAACAATTTGTTTAAAATAACTCCAATCAAAACACTTACTCGTAATTATGTTTACCATTTCTTAAAGAGTGATACCATACAGAAATTGATAAAGGGGTCTGCCGCTAGTTCTACTATGCCGGCGATTACTCATAAAGCAGTTAAGGATTTGGAGTGCATTATACCACCAATTTCAGTAGTGCAAGAATTTGATACAATCATTAATATCATAGAAAAGGATATTTGCTTAAAATCAGATGAAATCTCAAAACTAACCGAATTACAGTCTTTGCTTTTGGTGAAGATTGGGCATTAAATAAAGATAACTATGTGTACAAAATTCACAGCATTAACTGTACGTGAGGGTGATGCATTCCTTTTGGAAGACAATGGGTGGAAATGCCTATTTGATTCAGGAAAGGATAAAACAATTGTTGAGTTGTTAAAGTACAAAGGAATAGAAATTCTAGATTTAGCAGTCTGCTCTCATAATGATGCCGACCATTCAAAAGGCTTTATAGCATTATTAAAATCAGACATCAAGATAGAAGAAATATGGCTTCCTGGGTTATGGGCAAGTGTGTTGACATTCGTAAAAGATAACGGCATCAATCGTGAAGATGTTGAGTGGGATTGTGAGTATTACAATGGAGTAATTAGTTCTTTGTTTTCAGAAGAGTCTATTTCTAGTGATTTCTTTTTTAACTCCTCCTTTTGGAAAGAGATGATGTTTTCAGAAGAACAAATCAATCGCATTCACGATAAGTTAATAGATCACATAACTAGGCACCCTGAGATGTTGGTTGAATTTATAAGACATATTATCCAACTTCGGCTTAATACAAGGTATGATGATAGAGCTTTTTTTGAAGATTATTTTAGAGAATATTCTCTTAATTATCGGGAAAGTCATATGCTGGCTATGCATACATTTTGTAATCTAACATCTCCATATTATTCTTCTCAAGAAAGTGATACCTTTGAGTCGGTTAAACGTAAATTAATTCGCTCATTAAAAATAAACTTAAGAAATATCATAGAAATAGCTAAGCTAGCACATCAACGCGGTTGCACTATCAGATGGTTCGAACCGGTATCTATTTGTTCAAATGATAATAATGAATATGATTTTGTTCCATTAAACTCAAGAGAGATGGGTAGAATCAAAAAACTGAAGAGTAGTATGTCTTACTTTTATGCCTTAGCTTTGACAAAGGAAAATAAGCATTCATTAGTATTTGAATATTTGAAAGAGAAAATCCCTATCATACGTTTCTCGGCAGATTCAGATTGCACTTGCCAAAGTGTATCTCCTTATTCAAAAAACATTATTGTGACTGCGCCACATCATGGCTCTATCGCAAATCATAAGGTTTATAATGCTCTTCAAGGCGATAATATTATTTGGGTGAGGAGTGACAAGATGTCTAATAAAAGGCCTTGTCCTATGTTCAAACATCAACAAAATAAATATTGTCTTGCATGTAAAAAATACAATTATATTTCAGAAATTTGTTTTGAATATAATACTTTAAATAAACAGTGGGTTCACGTCAAAGGGACTCAATGCATGTGTAAATAATTAATCGAGAAACTAACGGAATTACAGTCTTTGCTTTTGGCGAAGATGGGGCAATAAAATAATAAAGTATTATGAAAGAATTAGGTAATCTAAAGAAATTGGAAGTCATTGAAACATTAGAATCAATTATCAGAACCAACATGTTTGATATTTCCACTAATAATAATATGGCAAGAAAACTTGAGCTTATACGCCATATGCTTGTACATGGAGGTAATCTTAATGAACGGGATATTAGTATATTAGAATCAATCGTAGATATTTGCAAACAATGTAAGGATCATCCAGAAAAAAAGAAGGAACTAAGTAGCACATTATTTTTCTATATTAATTTATTTTGGCAATTTAGGAATCGTAGAATAGTAGATTCTGAATATAATACAGAAGAATATTATAAGAAGACAATATCAGAATTAGAAACTAAGGTAAAAGAATTAAGCACTTCCCTCAATGAATCAAAGGAATCAAAAGAACAAAAGGACGAAATCAAAAAAGAGTTAGAAGAAAGAAAGGAACAAATAAAACAAATCAAAGCCGAGAAAGAAGAATTAGAAAAGAAACTCGATGCTCAAAAAAATATAAAGGATAAAATTACAGATGCGTTTAAAGAACTAAAAAATCACATCTCGCATTTGGAGAAAGAAAAGAGAAGGTTGAACAGGATGTTCTACATTTATGCTTTTTTGTGTGTCTGTGTACTAGTGATTTTAGTTTATTTTGAATTTGTATATCTCTCAAAATGGGAAACCCCTACAAAATTAATAGATTATCTGCCATTTTATATACCTGTACCAATTGTTGGTGGATTGCTGTGGGCATTTATCTATCAAATGAACAGGGCTCAACGGCAATTGATGCTTGTGGCTTATGAACTATATCATGTGGATTATGTTGAGGGCTTACTTCAAGCGATTAATATGGTTAGCCCTAACGTGACGTCAGCTTCTGAGAAGATAGGCAATGTTTTAGATGTTATGATTAAAAAACACATAACAACTCCTAATGAATTATTTGAAAATTCTTTGGATAAAGAAATCTCAAAAGACAATATTGATTTAAAAACCTTTGTTAATATAGCAAAAGAGGTTAAAGATGTTATAAAATAGAAATTATTAATGCTTATGCCACGCTTTAACGAACATACCTTGGAGATGGCCATCATGGAACTGTTTGAACAACAGGGCTACAGTTACGTGAATGGCGAGACGATCCACAAGGAGCAGACGGAGGTGCTGCTGCGTGATGACTTGCGGATGTATCTGATGGACAGATATGCCCAAGAGGGAATCACACCCTTGGAGGTGGAGCGAGTCATGGCGAAGTTGACGGCAGACAATGGTGCTCCGCTATATGAGCAGAACGCACAGACGTATCGTTTGATGACGGAGGGTTTCGCCATTAAGCGTGAAGATGCTTCACTGCCAGACTTGTTCGTGGAAGTGATAGACTTTAAGGATGTTGATAGGAATATTTTTAAGATTGTCAACCAACTGGAGATAAAGGGACTGGAACGACGTATTCCTGATGGCATCGTCTATGTGAACGGTCTGCCCGTAGTGGTGTTGGAGTTCAAGAGTGCCGTGAAGGAAGACACCACCATCATGAATGCCTACACACAGTTGACGGTGCGCTATCGCAGGGATATTCCCGAGTTGTTCCGCTATAATGCTTTCGTGGTCATTAGCGATGGCGTGAATAATAAATATGGTACGCTGTTCACGCCTTATGAGTTCTTCTATGCCTGGCGTAAAGTGGAGCGTACTGATAAGGCAAACGACGGCATCAGCTCCCTGCATGCCATGATGGCAGGGTTGTTCCGTAAGGAGAGACTGCTGAGTGTGATGAAGGACTTCGTATTCTTCCCTGACACCTCGAAGAGTGAAATGAAGATAGTGTGTCGCTATCCGCAGTTCTTCGCCACACACAGGCTTTACGAAAACATCTTGGAGCATTCGCATATCAACCTGCATGGTGACGGAAAGGGAGGAACATACTTCGGAGCGACAGGCTGTGGCAAGAGTCTCACGATGCTATTCCTTACTCGTATGCTGATGCGAAGTCGCCATTTGGCTTCGCCTACCATTGTGCTGATAACAGACCGTACCGACTTGGATGACCAGCTGTCAGCACAGTTCGTGAATGCCAAGCAGTTTATCGGTGACGAAACAATCATAAATGTTGAAACACGTGAGGAACTTGGCAAGAAACTGAGAGGAAGAAAGAGCGGTGGCGTGTTCCTGACAACTATACAGAAGTTCAGCGAGGATATCAATCTGTTGTCTGACCGTGCCAACATTATCTGCATCTCCGACGAGGCCCACCGTTCGCAGACGAATGTGGAACAGAATGTGACCATTACCGATAAGGGAGTGAAGCGCAGCTATGGCTTTGCCAAGTATCTGCACGACTCGCTTCCCAATGCCACCTACGTAGGCTTCACGGGAACACCTATTGATGCCACGATAGATGTATTTGGCGATGTAGTGGATAGTTACACTATGACGGAATCGGTGGCAGACGGTATCACCCGCCGTATTGTCTATGAAGGAAGAGCCGCCAAAGTGTTTGCCGACCACAAACAATTAGAGGCGATAGAGGCTTACTATAAACAATGTGCCGAACAAGGTGCCAATGAATACCAGATTGAGGAAAGCAAGAAAGCGGTGACGCAGATGAACAAGATTCTGGGCGACCCGAAGCGTCTGGCGGTGGTGGCAAAGGATTTCATTGAGCACTATGAGAAGCGCATAGAGGAAGGAAGCACCGTTTGCGGCAAGGCAATGTTTGTGTGCTCAAGTCGTGAAATAGCCTACGACCTGTATAAACAGATTATTGCCCTGCGCCCCGAATGGAAAGAGAAAATAGGCTCAGAAGACCAGACACCTGTAGAGCGCGTCCGATTGGTGATGACTCGTGAGAAGGATGATGATCCGAAACTGCGTGAACTGATTGGCTCAGACGAAGACAGGAAAGCGCTCGATGTGCTGTTTAAGAATCCTGAATCGAACTTCAAGATTGCCATCGTCGTGTCTATGTGGATAACAGGCTTTGACGTGCCTTGTCTTGACACGATGTATATAGACAAACCACTGCAGAAACACACGTTGGTACAGACTATTTCGAGGGTGAACCGTGTGTATGAGGGTAAGGATAAAGGACTGGTGGTTGACTACATCGGTATCAAGAGCAACATGAACAATGCGCTGAAACAGTATGCCGGTGGTGGTGATATGGGGGATAACGTGGAAACCATCGAACAGAGTGTGACGATGGTAAAAGACGAGTTGGATATCCTACGCCGAATGTTCCATACTTTTGATTACAGCAAGTTCTTAACGGGTACTCCTTTGGAACAGTTGAAATGCCTGAAACATGCGGCTGAGTTCGTACAGGCAACGGAGAAATCGCAAAATTTGTTTATGGGCCATGCCAAGAAACTGAAATCGGCCTTCAACCTCTGTTCCAACCATGAGGCAATCAACGACAAGGATCGTGAGGACATCCACTTCTTTACGGGAGTAAGGTCTATCATCTACAAACTGACAAAGGGTGATGCTCCAGATGCCTCGCAGATGAATCGCAAGGTGAGCCAGATGATAGCAGAAGCCTTGCAGTCGGACGGAGTGGAGGAAGTGGCTCAGGTGAATGCGAACACAAAGGACCTGGACTTGCTGAGCGAGGACTATATGACGAGGCTGGAGAAACTGAAGTTGCCTAATACGAAGGTGAAATTGATGGAGAAACTGCTTAGGACCGTCATCACCGATTTCAAGAAAGTCAATAAGATGAAGGGCGTCGATTTCACGAAGCGCCTGAATGCGTTGGTGCAGCGATATAACGACCGTAGCGACAACGCCGTGTTTGCCGAAGAGGTGCTCAATGAAGTAGCCAAGCAGATGGCAGAATTGCTGAAGGAGGTAAACAAAGAGAAGAAGTCGTTCAAAGATTTAGGTATTACCTACGAGGAAAAGGCTTTCTATGATATTCTGAAAGAGATAGCTCATAAGTTCGGTTTTGAATATCCAGAAGACAAACTGCTGACGCTGGCTGCTGCCGTAAAGAAGATGGTGGATGACAAGTCGAAATATACCGACTGGGCCAATCGTTCTGACATCAAAGCAGAACTGCAGATGGACTTGATCCTGATATTGGCAGGGCATGGCTATCCTCCAGTTCCGCAAGACGAAGTCTTTAAGGAAATCTTCGAGCAGGCAGAGAACTTCAAAAAATATGAGCAGGCTGATGAAGTAAATGCTGCGAAAGGGACACCTGTCATCTCTATGTATCCTCGCATTGGGGAGGAAGAAGGAATGATGATGGCAGCTGAAGATCTCCTTAAAGACAATTATGGAAGCAATGATAGCGTTTGAGGATCACTGGCATTTCTAAAATGGCGTGTTAAAGCCAAGTGCTATTCAATCCAGATGAACTATCAACGTTCATCTTATGTCCACTAAGAAAAACGCGCTCGGTATAGCCCAAGCAAGTTTGGCTCTACTCTCGCTCAATCACAGCCTTGAAGGCGGAGCCGAAGATGACGTACTGAGTGTTGCCGGCTATGGTGCCTTCGTTCTGTCCCCACAGGAAGGGCCAGTCGTCGAAGTTCTCGAAGTGGTCAGGTTGACGGAACAGCAGTCCTGGTGCCACATTGCCCGGGATGAATGAGAAGTCGGCGCGGTTGTTGCCATAGAACACCTGTTTCGGGCGTGCTGCTCCGACGACGGCTACAAACGAGTAGTTGTGGTAGGGATGGCAGCCATAGAGCCAGTTGGCAACGCGATAGACTTCGTCTTTGTTGACGATGTCGGGATAGTAGAGGTGGGCATAGTTGACTGCAATGCCGAAGTTCAATACCATGTTTACACCAGCCCAGTTGCCAAGTCCAATGGGCACACCGTAGGGGTTCTGCTGGTCGAAATTCTTGATGTAGTCGTTGTACTGCACCACGTAGGGACGTAGTTGTTTCCGGTAGGCTTCGTCCATATAAGGGATGGCATCGAGTGCCGTCTGCATGTTGCTGGCGAGGTTCAGCTCGAGGGCATCCCATATTTGTTTCTCGAAGTTGTCGAGGTAGGACTTCTCCTGCGTGGCGCCATAGAGTTGCAAGTTCGTAGCCATATCGCCGAGTTGTTCGCGGTTTTTGCGGCTACGCTCCATGAGTTTCTGGCGTTTCTTGTCGGGTGCATTGCTTTGGTTACGACCTTCTGTGCCGTCGAGCCAGTTGAAGTCGGCTTGCACCTGCGGGTTGCGCCTGATGCGCTGGCGCGACAGTTCAGTGGCTTCCTGCATGAGCCGCTTCGACTGTTTGAGTGCTCGCTGGGCGAGGTCGTCGTTGTAGCCTTTCAAGGCGTGGCTGGCAGCGGCAAACATCGTTGCCGCACGCAGGTCGAGCTGTGGGCTGCGAGTGGTGAAGGCCCACATATCGTCAGGAGTTCCACTGCGCTTGCCGTCGGCACTGACCTCGTAAGGTTTCAATGAGGGGTCGTAGTGCAGACCATCGGTGATGCTGGCTGCATCGCCGAGATGATGGTAGTTGTCGAGTACGGAGTTGGAGAGGGTTTGCGACATATGGCCTATTTGTTCGGCCTGTGCCACGAGGTTCAAGGTGCCATGCTCAATGAACTGCAGGATGTCAGGCACTCCGTCTGGACGGTGCAAGTCGACGTAGCGTTGCTCTTGGCTGACGAAGGTCTCGTCGCGCTGTGGATGAAACAGCTCCCATGTGCGGATGAAGTTCTGCACGACGTTGATGTTTGAACTCGTCTCGATGTCGAAATCGCCCGCATCGAAGAATCCACCTACATTCAGACCAGGGATGAGTTCCAACGGCTTGTACTTCGTTTCGGTGGTTGCTCCCTGGCTGTGCAGGTCGAAGTGGTCGCTGGGCGGTGCCTGCAGATAGCCTTCCTTGAAGGGTTCGCCGTGCCACGTGCGGTAGCCTTCGTTCACGTACATGTGGTTCATGTGGATGGGCACCCAAACATCGGTGGTGGCATCGGTGATGTGATCGTAGACATGCTCGTCGATAAGGAAGTCGTTGGTGCGTGTCTTGCCATATTGGATGAAGTAGACGCCGGGTTCCCAGACACTGGAGAAGTCGAACTTCACGTAGTTGTATTTGTAGTAGGGACCCCATGTGGCGATATCGCCCTCGTAGGCCTTCTCGGAAGTGCCGTCGGGGCGCAGACGCATGAGTGTGGCGGTAGGCAGCGGTTGGTCTTGCTTGTCGAGTTCGATGACGGCTACCTTCGGTTGCCCGGGGATATAGCCAACCTGCGAGAATCCGATGTTAGGCTCACGAATCCAGCCGGGGATGGCGTGCGGTTCTACGGTCCAGCTGACTACCTTCCCCGTCTTGCCGGAAGGGAGGATGCTGCGCAGCACAAACCAGCCGTTTTGTGCAAGCATGCGTCCGTCGAAGAGTTGCAGTTCAGCATCGTCGCTGCTGATGTGGATGAGGCGCTCAGGAGCGTCGGTCGCCAATGTGAGGTCATGCCCTTTCTCGATGGGCAGCGGGTCGATGAAACGTCCTGTGCCACGGTCATCGTAGGTGCGGAATCCCTTGAACTGGCGAGGCTTCTCACTGTTTGGGCGAGTAACTGTCTGACTGGTGGCATAGCGGGGCAGACGTCCCAGACGGCCGTCCATCGTGAATGTCTTCAGCCAGTACTGCGAAGGCAGAAATTCAATGTTGAGGCCAGCCTCGCCTGCAAGTTTCTCAGGCACAGGCTTGTCGAGCCATACGGCAATCTCAACGGCCTTGCCTTTTGCCGTGACGACGATGCGACTGTCGAAGTCGTAGTCGTTGTAGCGCAGACCTACTTCGATGGTTTGTTTCTCGGGGTCGACTTTCCGACTGGTCGTTCTGGGAACCAGGTCCCACTGCTCAGGGGTATTGTTCAGTCGGATGGCGCCGCCCTGCACGGTGCGTACGCCGTGATGGATGATCTCGATGCCGGAGTTCTTTTCGTCGTTGAAACCTCCGTTGAAGTTGTTGCTGAACACAAGAACGTTCACACCCTGGCGTTCGAAGTAACCGAGGTCGTTCAGCCGAAGGTCTTGCGCCCAAGCACCCATTGCCGATAGCAGAAAGGTGAGAAATAGAAAAGTCTTCTTCATGTCCGTTAGTTATTGCGTTGTTGTGTAAATGTTGTTACCAGTCTTTTCCGAACACGATGGGGCCAACAGCCTGCTCAAGGTTTTCTTGGAGCTGATAGCCGCCCTCCACGGGTAGCACATACCAACGTACGGCCCATGTGAGTTGTTCGCCCGGTTGCAACAGCGTATAAGCGCCCTGACTCTCGAGTTCGATGTAAGTCTTGCCACGGTTCACATAGACTTGCACCTCAGCCTCGCCGGGAGCGGCCTCACCAGTCTTTAGGTCCTGGAACTTTTTCACTAATACCATGTTGTCGGCAAAATAGCCCAACCAACCACGACCGTCGGCGTTCACCTTGCGATTTTGCATGGCTTCATCGGTCAAATACCACATCACACCGCTAGTGTTGTGGAACGTCATCAACCCGGCAGGCCAGACGCTGTCGCCGACAGCTTCGAAGAAGATGATACCATCACCATTAGGTACGCGGGTGATTTCCCATGGGGCCACACTGCGCGCTTCGCTGCTTTCGTTCTTGATGGAGTAGGTCACGACAAAGGCTCCGTCGGCGGCATCGAAGGAGAAATCTTTGCCGATGCTGAATCCCAACCGCTCCGATACTTGGCTCCGGATGACCAGACGTGCATCTTCGCGGCTTTCCACCTGATAGGGCATCTTGTCGAACTCAGGCACAGGCGGCCAGTTCCATTCCTTCTGCGGACTGGTCCAGAACGTGCTGCCGAACGACTCCGGCCAGCGCGACTGCGATAGCATTTCGTGATCCAGATACTTTAGTGACAGAATTTTTCCGCCTTTCGCCGGGGCGATGGTCATCGTAGCGTTGCCGTTGTGCAGCATGAACATTTCATCGTCATTGGTTATGCTTTTGTCATTTACGACCTGACCATCCAAACCAGTTCGGCAGTTCTTGCTGCTTCGTCCGTTGGCGCTGGCTGTTAATACGGCGCTGACCAACAGCGCAATGGTAAGTAGTTTTTTCATAATAGTCGTTGTTTCATTCTTCGTCCATGGGATAACGCACGTCCCATTGGCGGCGTAAATTGTCCATGAGTTGCATGATGAAAAGAGTCTCGTCGAGAGGCATCTCGCGTGGTTCCAGCAGTCCGTCGATGAGTGCTTGGCGACAGGCGAGGAACTGATATTCGTAGCCCGTGATCTGCTGTGGCACGTGCAGTGTCTCGACGAAAGTGCGGTCGGGACCGTTCACGGTGATGCGCTGTGGGTTGTTGATGTTGTCGATGATGAGGTTACCCTCGGTGCCTGCGATGACGCCGATGTTATCGCCCACGCAGGAAGCACTCGACTGCAAGTTGCAAAGCATTCCATCGCTCAGCACGAGGCTGATGGCATTTGTGATGTCCATTCCAGTTGCCGATTTCACACATTGGCTCTGCATGCTTACTATGCTGGCGGGGAAGAACATACGCACGAAGTTCAGGGCATAGACACCCAGATCGAGCAATGCACCGCCGCAGAGGTCGGGACGCATGATGCGGGGTTTCTCGCCCATGGAGTAACCTAACGTGGCAGTCAGCAATCGCGGTGTACCGATGCGACCGCTGCTGATGAGGTCACGAACCATCGCCACAGCAGGCTGATAGCGTGTCCAGATGGCCTCGGCAAGGAATATCTTTCGCTCGCGAGCCAGTGCAACGATATCTGCGGCCTGACGGTGATTGGCCATGAAGGCCTTCTCCACCAGACACGGCTTGCCGGCAAGAAGTGCTGCGCGGGTAACATCGTAATGATGGGAGTGGGGAGTACCCACGTAGACAAGGTCTACATTCGGGTCTTCGATGAGTTCCTGGTACGAGCCGTAAGCTTTGCCGATTCCCCAATGGGCGGCAAAAGCCTTCGCCTTCTCTGCCGTGCGTGAACCTACGGCATAAGCTTCGCATGTCGATAGCCCGTTGAGTGTGATGGCTGCCTTCTCGGCTATCCATCCTGTGCCGATGATGCCAACATGCAAAATCTGGTCTTTTTTCATCATGAACATTTAGGTTTAGTGTTCTTTTTAGACGCGTGTGCAAAGGAATAGTAAAGAGTTAGTCACAAAAATTATTATCTGTTAACGTTTTCGGCAAGTGGTCTTTTCAGGTTAAAGTTGACTTTTCATGTTTCATTTGTTTACTTCGTACTGAAAAGACTGACAAGTACTTGCGAACATCAAAAATGTAAATAGTAATTGAAAAGTATACCAAATAATAATTTAAAAGTATATCACATAGACTGAGAACAACAAAACGTAGAAGAAGTAAAAGAATGATCAACATGGACAAGAAGGAACATACGAAAGACAAGGTGCTTTGCTCGGATCTCGTGGACAAACTTTCTCACAAATCATACCTCGTCAACATGACAGGTACAATATTATCGTAAAAAAGAAAAAATATCAATAACAAGCAAAGTGTAACAAACTTTTTGTATCTTGCAGTACAAGGTCGAAATGGTATACTTTTAGATTATTATCTGGTATACTTTTACGTTATCATTTACAAACATTTGTTTTCGCAGTCGCACAAGATTGCTAAAAGTGGCAGGAAATGGTGTTGAACTCAAACCGATTGTTTTCGCATTGTTTTCACAAAACGAAAAATCAGCAACTTGAATTTCTTCTAAGTTGCTGATTTTCAGTGTGGACCAGCCAGGGCTTGAACCTGGGACCTCCAGATTATGAGTCATATTTATAAGTATTGCATGCAATGCCATATTTTTGCAAAACCCTGTAAATAAAAGGATTATTTATTTTGGTGTTTGCAGAAAATTGTGTAATTTTGCAGTAGCTTTCGCTCACGAATTTCACCTGAATTTCACCGAGCATGTCCTAAAACTATTATAAATAGAGGGTTTTTATGAAAAATGAAAAATTGAATTTCACCGATGTGGGGAAATTAGGCACGAGAAAGTATAGCCATCGTGGTGTTTCGAGCCTTGCAAAGTTCATTTCTGCTAATGGAAATGTATATGGGACGCTGGCTCTTGATACAC
>JAEEGL016268419.1_pt1 | contig 12286 bp, 11 predicted proteins | sample 9134231 | NCBI WGS metagenome assembly JAEEGL01 (sample SAMN16246548, study PRJNA631951) | gut metagenome | biome: gut microbiome; feature: rumen; material: fiber-attached | host: Bos | place: Iran: Karaj | collected 2018-10 | reverse complement strand
TCGACTGAGCTGGTCCCCGTTGAAAAAACAGTGCCGTATGCATCGAGGATAATTGCCTTGATCATAAATGATCCTCCAGTGGGGAAAAAATCCTGAATTATCCAGTGCTAAGCAGAGTGCGATGTATGTGTTTTTGAAGACGAAGGGTTATAGCTCGATCAGCCGATTCCCGTTAAAGGCATATATATTCTCATGTTTGTAGCCGTAATCAGAACCGGGCAGACCTAAGTGCGGCTCAAATGTGAAGCATGGTACAGATGACAGTGATGCCGTATTCCCCCTCTCGATATAAACTCGATCTTTCTTTTCTGTTGCGATGGAATGCCCAAGATTACCAAGATAATCCAGGTTGATGAATCCAGAATCTAGAATGTATTGATTCATAACAGCATGTAACTCTTCAAATGACATATCAGGGGTCGCGAGTTCAACAAGCCTTTCGTGCAGGGATCGTTCCATTAACAGACCTCGTCGCCACTCAGTGTTTTTGATCAGCGAAACGTATTCCATCACGTGGCCGTCTTCTATAATAATGGTCCGGGCATAATCGCCCCAGATGTGATCCTTTTGAGGAGAAAGATCAATCGTGATAATGTCATCAACGGCAATTGTAGTATCGGCCGTCTGATAGTCTCTTCCGGAAACGGATATTCCTGTCTCCTTTCCCGAAAAAACAAATGCGCCGATATCATAATACCAAAAGGAGTCCGCTCCGAGAGAGCGCATTCGTTCTTCACAAATCTGCCTTACTTTCATCAGGTTCATTCCCGGAACGCAAACGGTCATAAAAAATGAAATTGTTGCTCTCGCGATTTCCTGTACATCAGCATAAGCCTGATAGACAGCCGGCAGCAATTGTTGTTCATCACGCATATCAAACCAAGACATAAACAGCCTCCTTTCCATCCGAAATGCAGGCACATCGGATATGAACCAATCGACGGGTTAGATCAATACGGCTGAAAAACGGACTCGATATACCTCACGACGCCGTTCTGGTTATTGCTGAAGGTCACATGATCCGCCAGTTCTTTCAGTCTCGGATCTGCGTTTTCTACAGCGACACTAGTCCCGGAAATGGAAAACATGGAGCTGTCGTTCATTTGATCGCCGAACACCGTAATGTGTTTCAAGTCGATGTCCAGCAACTCAGCTATGTACTGAAGCATGATGCCTTTGTCTGCGGCTGGATGCGAGAATTCCAGATTCGCAAAGCCATCGTTATATATATCTTTTGTGTGCTTGATTGAGACCGCATCTGCAAGAGTGATTCTTGCCTGACGCTCAAACTCTTCGAGCCTGTCGTCTGGATAAACATAGTTGAGTGAGATCAGTTCGCAAGGCGGGCCGCTAATGTTCTTCCGATAGCGTAATCGTTTGTCGTTGCGGTTTATCCTCTCCCGGATGAAACTGGCTTGAGCAGAATTGTCGGGATTCCCGTACAATAACACCTCGTCCCCTCGGAATGTGTTTCCAAACACGAATGGTTTTAGGTTCAACGGAGCGGACAGGCGTAACAGTTCGTGGTAGATTTCATTGTTTAGCAGATTCCTTTTGATCGTTCTTTTTGTACTCGCATCAACAACGAAAACGCCATTGTAAATGATACACGGGAGCCTGAAGCTGACATCTTTCAGGAGCATGGAAGCAGTATAAAAACTGCGGGCGGTGGAATAGGTGATCAATGCGCCGCTCCTGATCAGGCGGTTGAGCCCAGAGACAGAATAATCACTCAATGTTATCCCGGATGTGAGCAGAGTCCCATCCAGATCCGTGACGAACAAAGTCTTCATGGCAGTCAACAACGCCTCTTACCAAAGAATTGTCAATAACAACCTTTTGCCTGAATCAAATTCCGTTTCATTATTCGTAGCACTTCGCCTGAGTCTGCCACATCTGGGCATACTCGCCGCCAGTGGCAAGAAGATCATCGTGAGTCCCACATTCACCGACATGGCAGCTGTGCAAGACAAGAATTCGGTCAGCCAGGCGGACAGACCCCAATCGATGTGTCACGATTACCGCCGTTTTGTCCGTTGAAAAGCTCGCAAAGCGGTCGTAGAACGGGTAATAACCGTTCATGTTGAGTATAGCAAACATATCCCATTCTGTCATGCCAAAAATAGCTGCTGTTGCTGTTAAGTTGTTGAAGGGCCTCGACAGTTGTTGAATGGCACATTAGTCAGAAAAATAGCTCTGGCTTAAACGCCGGCCGCTATTTCGGACTCAGTCCCTGTACTCCAGGTGGATCTTCGTTCGGTCACCGCGGAAATAGACCCGTGAAAACTCGTAGATCTCGTCCCGTTCTGTGTAGAGCGTATCCTGCAGCAGGAGCAGCGGGAACCCCTGTGCGATCTTCAGGGCTTTCGCCAGAAGCTTTCCTGCGGAAAAGGATTCCAACGTCTCCTCCACCCGCCCCCGGCGGATGCCGTACCGCCGGCTCAGGATCTGGCAGAGCTGCTCTCCCGCCAGATCCTCCCCCTCAAGGCCGGGGCAGAATCGAACTGGCACGTAGCTCTCGTGCCAGCTGATGGGCACTCCGTTCGCAGACCGGACGCGCTGAACAAGGTAGATCTCCTCTCCCTCCTCAAGGTCCAGCCAAGCGGCGGTCTCCCGGTCTGTGGGCGTCCTTCGGCAGACGATGAGCCGTGTGGAAACACTATGCCCCTGCTCCTCCAGCTGGCCCCGCAGGCCGGAATACATGAGGCTTTCGATCTCATATTTCCGGTCGGAGATGAATGTTCCCTTACCGGGCACTCGATACATCCGACCCCGGAACACGAATTCGGAGATCACGCCGCGAACCGTCATACGGCTCACGCCGTATGCAGCGCTGAGCTGGTTTTCCGACGGGATCATGGCGTCGGGCGCCCACTCGCCGGAGTCGATCTTCTCCTGGAAGATGCTCTTGAGCTGTGCTGCGAGCGTGGATGCGCTGCTGCGGGCGAGTTTCTCTCCGCTGATTTTCCCGGTCTGCTCCATAGTCGTCTCCTCCGTAGGATTACTGGCACCACTATAGCCGTAATATGCTGAAAATGCAAACAAAACCTTTCCGCAGCCGTTCCCTTGACAACCGCATCTGCCGCTCCTATACTGTTGTATATACAAGTCCGCCGGGAGGTCCGGCTCGACAGGAGGAATCGCACATGAAAACCAGAGGTTTTTCTCAGGAACTGAAGCAGGCGCGGGCGGAGGGTTACGCGGTTGGCGCCTTCAACATCCTCAATGATCTCACCTCCCGCTCCATCATCCGTGCGGCGGAGGAGGCGGACTGCCCGCTGATCCTTCAGACTTCCGTGGCCACGGTGAAGAAGTTCGGCATCCGTGAACTGGGGCTCATGCTCCGTACCCTTTCGGAAGAAGCGAAGGTCAATGTGCTCGTCCATCTGGACCACTGTACGGATCCCTCCTTTGCCAAGGCCTGCGTGGACACGGGCTGCTGGGACGCGGTGATGTACGACGGTTCCAAGCTCCCCCTGGAGGAGAACCTCAGAAACTGCCTGGACGTGGTGGAATACGCCCACGCGAGAGGCGTTCAGGTGGAGGGCGAACTCGGTAAGATCATGGGCGTGGAAGAGGAGATCAAGGTCACCGAAGCGGACGCTACCCATGCGACCTATGAAGAGTCCCTCTATTTCGTGAGGGAATCCGGCGTGGACGCCCTGGCGCCGGCCATCGGAACTGCGCACGGGGTGTACAAAGGTGTTCCGAAGATCAACTTCGACCTGGTCTCCCGCCTGAAGGACGCCATGGACACGCCGGTTGTCATCCACGGCGGCACGGGTCTGAGCGAGGAGACCTTCCTGAGACTCATCCGCTGCGGCGGCTGCAAAGTGAACGTCTCCACCGCCATCAAGCACGCCTATCTGGACGCCGCAAAGGCCTACTTTGAGGTGCCCCACGAGAAAGTCGATCCGCTCGGCTTCGACCGGATCCTGGAGGAGAGCGTCAAGCGAACGGCGGCGGAGCACATCGCGATCTTTACGAAGGAGCGTGTGAGATGATCGAAAACGGCATCTGGCGGCCCAACTATCCCATCGACCTGCACAGCCATTCCAACCGGTCCGACGGCTCCGATACGCCCCGCGAGCTCATCGATCATGCCGCGGACATCGGCATGAAGGTCCTCGCCATCACGGACCACGACGTCCGCCCGCCCATGGACATCGACGTGGACGGCGTTATGACGGACGCGGAAGATTATGCCGCCGGCAGGGGGCTCATACTCCTTCGGGGCATCGAGGTCTCCTGCGAGACGACCGCCGAGGACTGCCACATCGTCTGCCTGGGCTGCGACTGGACAGATCCCTTTTTTGACGAACTGGAGGCCGCAGTCGTTCAGTCCAAGATCGACGGGTACCGGGAAACGGTGGAGCGTCTCTGCAAAGCCGGATATGCCGTGACCTGGGAGGAAGTCCTGGAAAACGGCGGCCGCCCCGTGACGGAGGATCACGTTCAGAAGAAGATGCTCTTCGAGCTTTTGGCCCGAAAGGGTTTCTTCCCCACCTGGTCCGACGCCAAGCTCATGATCAAGAACACTCCCGAATTCAACGTGGCCCGGAAAAAACCGGATCCCGTCGAAGTGCTCGGCCGGGTCCATGCCTGCGGCGGTGTCGCCGTCATGGCTCACCCCTACCTCGTCAACGAGCCGGTCTCCGTTCCCGCCGGGATCATGGACCGGGACACTTACATCCGCCGCCTAATCGGGGCCGGACTGGACGGCATCGAGGCCCGGTACACCTACGGGAAGACCAGCTATGGCGGGGGCCTCACGGCCTCCGAGATCGCCGCAGAGGTCCGCGGGCGGTATTCCGGTCTTGTGCAGTTCATCTCCGGCGGCTCCGACTACCACGCCGACGGCAAAAAGGGCGTGAAGGACCCGCGGGAGGTGGGCGAGTGCGGACTCACCGTGGAGGAATTCCTTTCCTCTAAAGTCCTGCCAGGCCTGCTGCCCGGCGGCGCGGTCCTTCGCTGACGGGAGGGATATCGTGCTGTTCCTGTCTGTGGATTTCGGCACCTCCGCCGTGAAGATGTCCATCCTGGACGAGACGGGGCGTGTATACGGCTCCGGCCGCGGCGAGTACCGGTATGTGATCCTCCCCGGCGAGAAGAACGAACTGCGGAAACAGGATCTGCTGGAGGCCTTCTATACCGCCGCCGGGACACTGGATCCCGAACTCCGCCGCCGGGTGGACGTGCTCTGTTACGACACCTTCTCCCCCTCCCCTGTCTTCCTGGATCGGGACGGAGACCTTGTTTATCCGAACATCATCACCCATCTGGACCGGCGAAGCCGCGCTCAGGGAGAAGAGATCGACCGCACCTTCGGCCGTGACGCCTATCGGCGGATCTCGGGCATCTATCCCTTTGCGGGGGGCTGTTCCGCCATGACTTTCCTCTGGTTCCGGGAGAATCTGCCGGAGGTCCTGGAGAAGTCCTACGCCGCGGGGCATCTTCCCACCTATGTGCACCATCTCCTGACCGGAAACTGGATGTGCGATCTAGTGAATGCCTCCATGACGGGTCTCTACGAGACCACATCCCAGGGGACCTGGTCACGGGATCTCATCTCCGCTTTCGGTCTCCGGGCGGAGCTGTTCCCGGAGATACGGGATCCCGGCACCGTCTTCGGTACTCTTCGGCCGGAGATCGCACGGCTCCTGGGCGTTCCCGCCGGGATCGACGTATGCGTCGGGACGAATGACATGGCTGCAGCCCAGATGGGGGCGGGAAACCGCACCGCGGGGGGCGTCATGATCACCACGGGCTCTTCGGAGATGGTCTCCATCCTCACGGACAAGCCGGTCACCGACCCGGAATACTACCTCAGGAACGCGGCGCTCCCCGGCCTCTGGCAGATCTATGTCACCACCTGCGGCGGGTTCGGCCTCGACTGGTTCCGGGAGCAGTTCTGCCGGGAGATGGACCGCAAAGCGTTCTTCTCCTACACCGCCCGGGTCCTGAATTCTCTCTCCGCGGAGGGTACCGGGGGCGTCACATTTGAGCCCTATCTCACCGGCGACCGTCAGAGCATGGAGAAAAAGACCGGCGCATGGCACGGACTCACCCTGGCCGCCACGCGGGAGCAGATGCTTGGGGCGTACCTGGAGGCCATCCAGGACGTGCTTCTGGGCGCCATCCGCAAGGCGGAGCGGATCATGCCTCTGGATCCGGTGATCAAGGTCTCCGGCGGCATGGCGACGCCGGAATATCTGGAATACAAGAAAACGCGCTTTGGCGGATTCGAGTTCTCCGTGGCCGAGGACTGCCCGACGCTGGGAAATGCCGAGCTCGTGAAATACTACTGGAAGGAAAAATGATCCCATGAAACAGATCATCGGCGCCATCATCCCCGCAGTGACCCCGTTTGACGAGACCGGAGACCTTCGTCTGGACTGGATGCGGCAGATCTATGCCCGCTGGAACCGCTCGGACGTGACCGGCTATATGGCTCTGGGGAGCAACGGGGAGTTCCGCGCTCTCTCGGACGACGAGTCTCTCGCGGTCCTCAGATGCGCTTCGGAAGCCGCCGATCCCGGCAAGGTCCTCATCGCAGGGATCGGCCGGGAGTCCCTGCGGGGCACCCTGGCGTTTCTTCAAAGCCTGGAGACGGCGCAGCTCCGTTTCGATTACGTTTCCGTTCTCACCCCCCATTATTTCAAGGCGCGCATGACTGACGAGGCCCTCGTAGGCTATTTCACCGCCATCGCCGACCGCAGTCCATGGCCCGTGCTCCTCTACTGCGCCCCCGGCTTCGCGAACGGCGTGTGTATCTCCCCCGACGCCCTGCGCGTCCTGGCAGACCATCCCAATATCGCCGGGATCAAGGACACGTCCAAAGACCAGATGGGCGCCTATCTCGCCGCTGCGGGCGGAAGGAAGGATTTCGCCGTCATGGCAGGCTCCATCGGGAACCTGCAGGCGTGCGTGAAGGGCGGCGGCGCCGCAGGGGTCCTCTCCGCGGCAAACTACTTCCCGAACCTCTGCGCCCGCATCGCCTCGGAGCTCCTCCGGGATCCAGAGACGCCCCTCTATCCGCGCGTCAGGAACCTTGCGGCAGCCACCGGCGGCCTGGCCGGAGTCTCCGGCGTGAAGGCCGCAATGGCGCTCTTGGACTATCCGGCAGGGGTCCCCCGGCTTCCGGTACTTCCCTGCGGCGGGGACGTCGTCTCAAAGATGCGCGCCGCCATGGAGGAGGAGCCGGATTTGGTGGAGGCAGACCGTACTTAACGAAAACTTCCAAAATCACGCCCCGGGCCATCAAAAGCCCGGGGCGTGATGCTGTCTGTCCCGATTGAAATCACTTCAGATATGCTGCCATCTGGCCGGCAATCCGGCGGTATCCTTCCTCCAGATAGTGATAGGAATCCGTGGCGCGGATCCCGGGGATGCCCGCAACGAGAGAGTAGCTGTCGTTCACCGGAAGTCCATATCTCCCGGCGATCCGGCGCACCGCCCCGTTCCTTGCCAGGACGATCTCATTGTCCGCCCCCATACGTTCGGTATGTTCCCCGTTGGAGATGGGCGTGGAGAGGCCGAGCACGAGCTTCGCACCGGGGGCCTTTTCCAGCAGATGCTCCACCGCTTTGCCGTAGAGGGCCTCATACGCCTCCGCGGGCAGATGGAAACCGTGGAGACCGTTGTTGAAATGAATCACATCGTAACGGTTATGGGCCAGCATGCCGTCCAGTCCCGACAGATAGTCCGGATTGTCCAGCGCGTAAGAGGTGGTGAGGGCATCCACATACATTTTCTCTCCCACGAGCTCCTTGACCAGATGCAGCGCCCCCTGGGTGATGGAGTCTCCCACCAGAAGCGCGCGCGGACGATCCGTCTCGCCCTGATGCTCCACCCAGACGTTGGCCCACTCGATCGTCTCATAAACCGGCATATCGCTTCCTCCTCTCTGGGATCATAGTATCTCCGTGCCTGCGTGCGGTCAGGCAGGGCGGGAGACCGTCTGACCACTTTCGTGTCTCACGGATCCTCGATCCCCGCTTATTCCCTGCCAGTCCGTTTCCGTTCCAAAACCATGTTTCCGCAGGCCATAAGAGCGGCGGGGCCTTACAGATCCATGTCGGCGTGCTGTACCGGTCCCCTGTCCGCCTCAAGTCCGCGCCGGACGCACCCCCGGCAGATCCGAACGGACCTCCAGCACCCCGTCCTCCGGAAGCCGGCAGCCGACTTCGTACCAGACGTCCTCCCCCGTCTTCGCGGTGAAGCTGATCTTGTCCCGTTCCAGTTCCGTCCCCTCCGGCGCGAAGAGCCGGAGCGTTCCGGAGACGGTCTTCTCTCCGAGATTCCGCACCCCGATGCGTACAGCCGCATCCCCGGGACGGTACCGCAGGGCGGTGCGTACGTTCACGGGGTTCTCCCGACGAAAGGACTCCTGCAGGCCGATCTCATCAAAGCCGCCGCCGGCATACCCGCATTCCCGCGCTCCGGAATCCGCCCGGACGGACACATCTCCCCAGTCCGGATTCGCGAAGTCACCGGGATCCGCGGTATAGTTCCCCTCCCACAGGATCCTGGACTTCTCACCGGAAAGCGTGGTGTCGTCCAGATCGCGGATCCGATCCCGGATATAGGCCGCCAGTTTTCGGTCGAACGGGATCCGTTTCCCGTAGTCCGTGATCGTCAGCGGCCAATGGGGCAGCGTGGGATCCTGGAAGCAGGCATAGCGGAAACGGGGCCTGGCACAGAAGACGTTCCCCGAGACCACTGCCTCCGCAGGAATGCGCACTGGCGGCTCCTGCGTCCGGTACATATCGTCGCAGAAGCGCAGCTCCGGCCAGCGGGAAAGGTATGCATCCGAAAGCGCGCTTCCCGCCTCTTCGGCGGTCTCCGTCTTTCGGGCGGTATCCTCCGGGGTCGTGGGGTCGGAGTTCGGGTAGCGCCGGATGCAGTAGAACCGGTCGCGCATGGTCTCGTTGCACATCAGCGTCCAGACCCTGGCGAGATCCGCCGCGCGGCTGTCGATCTGGATCGCGGGATCACACCTGCAGAAGACGTTGTCCCGCACCTCAAAGTCCCGGCCGCCGCCCAGCATCACGGCGCGTGTCAGATCCAGGAAATAGTTCCCCACCATCCTTGTGCCGGACACTGCGTCGTCGTTGTAGATCCCCATGGTCCCCATGCCCACACCGCCCAGATGGTGGATGAAGTTGTGGGAGACGGAGTTGCCGCGGAAGGTGTAGTCCCGTCCGGTGTAGACCGCGCCGGCATCCCCGGTTTCCAGGACGACGCTGTAGATCTCGTTGTCCTCCACCGTCATGTCGTTTCCCCAGAACATGATCCCGGTGTGGGGGCAGTCGTGGATCAGGTTGTGCCGCGCCTCCATGCCCACGCCGATCATGTGGATGGCGGGCCGGTAGCACTTGGTCCACTTGGCGATTCGGTAGATGTGGTTGTTGAGAAAACGTGCCCCAGCGGATTCCAGCGTGCAACGGTTTCCGGCGACGCAGAGGATGCCGCCGTCCCCGCAGTCGTGGATGGTGGAGTTCGTCACGCAGTTTCCGTGCCCGTCCAGCAGGTGTACCGCATGGTTTCCCACGTTCCGGAAATGGCAGCGGTCCACAGTGCAGGATTCTCCGTCCCGTATCATCACGGCGTCGCCGCGGACGCATTCCAGCGTCAGATCCCGCAGGGTGACGTTCCGTGCGCCCTGAATGCGGAAGAGAGGATCTTCCAGGACAGAGGCGGTGATCTCCGCTCCCTCCCGGAGCGGATAAAGGTATGCAAGGCCCGCTCTCCGGTCCACGTAGTAGTCGCCCGGATCCGTGACCTCCTCCAGAACGGAATAGAACCGGAACCGCTGACCCGGCCGGAATCCGTAATTGCCCCATGGCTCCGCCGTACGGATGAGCCCCGACTTCGGATCATAGGATTCCATGCGCTCAGTGGAATTCGCCCAGTCCCTGCTCCAGTATCCAAGGATCTGCACGTCCCTGGGGTCCGCCCACGTTCCCGGGCGGGGATCCGGACAGAAGAAACCCTTCTTCAGATCTCCGACGCCTTCCTCATCCGGCTCCGGCACGCCGCCGATGGTGAGGAACCCCTCCCCCTTCGGATACTGGGAGAGGTTCAGGGGGATGCCGTCAGAGAAGAGTTCCGTATGAGACGGCGCGGCGAGACGGCCGAAGCCCCGGGAACTGAACGCCCCCGCTTCATCGATCCCTTCCCCGGCAAGTTCGCAGACGAGCACGTGTTCTCTGGCCTCGGATGTGAGGCGCTCCGCCTCCGGCCGTCCCAGGACGCCTGTCCAGTTTCTGAGCGGCCGGCCGCCCAGAATGCGCACGTCCCCCTCGCCCCGGAACGTGAGCCCGCTGTGCCGTTCGCTGAGGATGATGCCCCGGTCAAAGGGATAGACCCCCTCACGGAACACGATCTCAGTCCCTTGGCCGGGGGCCTCTTCCAGGAGAGCCTCCAGACATTCTCTCGCGTCGGGGCCCGGATCCAGATACAAGGTCTTCATACCGCCGCCTCCTTCCGCGCACGCTCCGCGCGTTTTTTCCAGTATAGCAGGCGCTGCCCGGAAAGTCCACTGATCCTGAGGTCGGAAAACCGGCCCGCCTGCATGGCGGGCCGATCGGCTACTTTGTCTTCGTGATCTCCATGGGTATCAGACGGGAAACCGCTGGTCCCATCCATCTGCGCATGATCCTGCGGTACTCCGCCTCCGGAGCGGGAGCAGTACCAAGGACCTCATAGACCATCTTCCCCTCACGGAGCCGCTGACCTGTGGGCCGAAACCCGCAGCGGATGTAAAACTCCTTCCGCCGTATCCGCTCTTCCAGATTCGGTACGTCTTCTTCCACGGGTTCTATGGCAAGGAAGACGGTCTGGCCCTCGTATTCCCGGAGCAGCGTCTTCAGCGCCTCGGTCCCGATATGACGGCCGCGGAGCTCGGGCCTGATCGCGAAGAAGAATACGTAAGCGGTTTTCTCGCCGGTGAGAATGTAAAAGAACCCGGCATCCTTACCTTCCGCAATGATCTTCCGCCAGTCCACGCCGTTCCCGGCCAGGCGCCGCAGGACCCAAAACGGCGGCCGCTCCTCCGGCGGGAAGGCGGTAAGGAAGAGCGTACGGATCCAGCGCATCTCCGCTTTGTCCCGCCTTACCCGCTCCAACGTGATCATATATCGCCTCCGATTCCCCGATCCATCCCCAGAAACATTCCGGCCCATCGAAGGACCGGCAGTTCCCGACGGGCGATGAGCCTCCCGATCTTCGTCACGGACCGCCGTTCGTACTCCTCGATCGCCTCGCTGTACCGAAGTTTCAGGGTGGACAAATGGAAACTCGCGATCTCGTCTTCCGTCAGAGATTTCTCTCCGAAAGAGAGGGCACGGCAAAGATAATAGTGGTTCAGATTGTGCCGATGGATGAGATTATAGTAGTCGCTCACTACCCCGATTTTCCTGACGACCTCCGTTTCGGCGCCAAGCTCCTCTCTCAGTTCCCGCCGGATCGCTGTCACCGGATCCTCCCCGGGCTCCACGCCCCCGCCGGACGTCTCAATCAGGGTCGCATGGCCGAAACCGTCGTCCCGTCTGGCCCGCACGAAGTAGAGCCAGCCTTCATCGTCGTATACGATTGCCCTGGCGATGCTCCGGTCGTGGTCCGTATACTCCAAGGGCCACTGATCATCCTGCATCTCCAGAAAGAGCTCCTCCTGTTCTTCCATGTCATTCCTCCTGGACGGTTCTACGCAAGTTTCCTTTGCCAAGTATACCATGTCTTATCCAGGATGCGCAAATCCTTACAGCACTGTCGTTTCCTCACACTGACCGATCTGCGTTCGTCAAGTTGAGGATACAGTTTATGACCATCAAGAAAAAACAAGAAAACTCTTTTGTCCGGCAGGCAAAAAAGCCTTCTTGAATGTGAAAGGGCGTGTAAAAGGGCATCAAAGCACAGGAAGAACGCCTGAAAGACATCGCAGGATAGCGCAGCAGGAAAGAATTGATCGAGATTCTATTTTAACCCCAATGCTTTCTCTGCCAGAGCGACCGTCTGTTCAAGTCCCTGTCGGTAGTTTTCCATCGCCTTTTCAGGATCCGGTTCTTCCATAATTAATTGATACAAAAACTGCTTCTCCGGATCCGGTCGGTCAAAAAAACTGTGTAACGGTATTTCGGGATCAGCAAGCATCACAAGTGTATGATCCAAAGGCGCTATTTTTCTTAAGGTTTCCATACAAATATTGGTATCAACAAAGACCTTTTTCCCCTGATCGCATATTTCAGGGAGCATTCTTAGCTCCAGTATTTCGCATTCTTTCTTT
>JAEEGL015629238.1_pt1 | contig 12286 bp, 10 predicted proteins | sample 9134231 | NCBI WGS metagenome assembly JAEEGL01 (sample SAMN16246548, study PRJNA631951) | gut metagenome | biome: gut microbiome; feature: rumen; material: fiber-attached | host: Bos | place: Iran: Karaj | collected 2018-10 | reverse complement strand
CTAGAGGCCACGAATCTCCAGATACTGTTCAGGGATCGCTTTGGTTATGATCATGACATTGTTTCCTCTTACAGAAAACGGAACATGTTCAGCCCGATCTCCTCGCTGAAGGCCCTGCACACCTGGCCCGCCCCGGGGGCCGTCAGGTCCTTAACCGTCGTCTCTCCCTTTGACAGCGTGAGGGACCGGAGCTGGCAGTCCGTCATCTGCCCGGTCTTTTCCTGACAGGTGGTCAGGACCAGGGAAACGCCGGTGCTGGCCTCCGGGCTGCTGATCCGGACCTGAAGCCCGCTTGCGGTCCGGATGCCTTCCGCCGTCAGGACGCCGGAGCCTCCCACCGTCACGGTCCCGTCCACGGCAGACAGGGAGACCGGGTTCAGGTCCCGGTCCGTGGCATCCCCGCCGGGACAGACGACCTGGATGGAAAGGGCGCTGCCCGCCGTCGCCGTCTCGGACACCTGGAAGGTCAATGTGAGGATGGTCCCGTCGCGGATCTGGGAATCCGCCAGGTCGTCTCCGTCCCAGACAAAGCGGCAGGGGGAAGACAGCTCGTTGGAGGGCGTCATGTTCAGTGCGGAGAAGGCAGCCCCGTTCTCCGCCTTGAGGAGGGTCAGTTGGGAGGGGAAGGTCACCTCCAGCGTGGTGCCCAGGATGCCCGGATTGTGTTCGATGGAAACAGCAACCTGCACCGTGGAGCCTGGCTCGGCCCGGACGCTCTCCACCCTGACGGAGGCCGGTTCCGCTGCGCCGGCCGTTGCTAGGAGGCCCGCCGCCGCCGCAAGGATGCACAGGCTCAGAATCAATCGCAATGATTTCATCAAATAGGGTCACACTCCTTCGTCACATAGTCTCAACTCTGCCTTTGGTTTCCGGTTCAGCGGTACATAAGCTATTACTCCGGCCATGAAAGCCTGACCAAAAACCTGTGCTTCCTATAGCCGGAGTAATCGGTGCCATGCCTTGCGTCGAGCAGGGCGGCTTTGAATCGACGATATTGCTTTGGCCATGTTTCATGGCCGAAGTACTATTCATACGGTATCGCGGTCATGGAGTGTGTGCGGATCGCTTCCGCCGTTATGGGTGCGGCCGCTCTGAGCTGTCCGGGCACAGGACGGGAAGGGCAACCCGGATGCGATAGAGATCCTGCTCCAGGTCGATCTGGATCAGGCCGCCGTTTCTCTCCGCGATCTTCCGGATGATCTTCAACCCCTGCCCCCGGGAGGGATCGCGTTTTTCCTTCCCCTGGAGCGGGTCGAATGACCGGGCGTTTTCACAGGAAAAGAAAAAGAAGGTCTGCTTTGTATAGAGATCCAGGCGGATATATGGGTCCTTCAGCCCGGGCGCGGAGGCCGCTTCCAGGGCATTTTCCATCACGTTCATCACCAGGGAGCATAGTTTCGAATCAGACAGCGCGATGCTGTCAGGCGCCTGATCCCGCAGGATCTCAACGGCGATCCCCTGATCCATGGCCTTGTTCAGCGTGTGGTTGAGGATGGCGTTGAGCATTGTGCCGCCGCTGTATACAATGGGGCGAATGGCCTGGTCCATTTCGATCAGATCGTCCAGGTAGCGGATGATCCGGGGGTCGCCGCCTTCGGACAGGCTGCGCAGGGCATAAAAGTGTTTTTCCATATCATGGCGCAGCATCCGTACCTCCTCACTGCGCACAAGGAGGCTCTCATAGCTTAACCTGGCGGATTCCTCCCGGGCGCGAAGAAGCTGACGATTCTCTTTCTCTTGCTTCCTTCTGTAGCGGAAGATGGCGGTTGCCAGCGTGACTCCCAGCATAAAGGCGATCACTGCCGTCATCACACAGGCCCCTGCGTTCTCATAGAGCATAATACTGCCGGCGGAACCGTCCACCCGCGGTCCAGGGGCGATGGAATCTGTCTGCATGATCAGACAGAGCAGGGCAACCATCAGACCGAAGGAGGCAGCCCCCCAAGCGATCAGTTCCCACTCCACCTTTTGTTCCCGCCGCGGCTCCTCCGCCCGCCGGTGAAGCAGGAAAAACCATTCCTCTGTCGTTCGCATTGCTGCGCTCCTTTCCCGTTGACGGAACACCCTTCTGTCTGTTTCAATACCAAAACGCAATGATTCCCGGGGATCGCAAAAAGCCGGACAAACGATCGTTCCGCCGCTTTCCGGACCGCTCATGATGACGAAGCGATACACCCGGTGAACGAGGGAGAAGCTGGTGTGGATTTGGATATTATTCAGAACTATGATTCATACTACTCATATTACAGGAAGTGGTGTGTTTTTTCAACAGTTTCTTCACACTGAGACTGGATTAGAGGAAGCATACGATCGAGATCGTGTCCTCGTCCTCTCCCGGTTTGAAGCTGATGTAATCCCCGTGGTTCCGGATATATTCCACGACCGGGCTGCAAGCGCCATTCTGATCCGCCGAGAGGGGATCCTGCCCGTGAAGCGGCGCACTCATCCGTATCGTCATGCTTTGGGCGTCCGTCGCGACACCGCATTCCACCGTGACGTCCTCACCGTTTTTCAGCATCTGACAGCACAACGAGAACAGCTCATCCGTCAGAACGGCGACCCAGGCATATTCTTTTGGCCGGATCCCGTTGTCCTCAAGCTGTGTTTTCAGAAAAGACTGTACGCTTCCTGCGTTCTCCGGCGTTCCGGGGACCCGGCAACGCTCCAGCTGCTGCTCCCCTTTCCGGTATTCCAGAAGGAGAGCCGCATATCCGGGATGGGCGTCATCCGCAGGGCAAAACGCAGCCGCCTCGTTTGCCAGAAACTGCAGGCTCTGCTCTGGATCCTTACGGGAAAGACTGCGGATCAGGGCGCTGCGAAGCTCCTGCGTCCCGAAGGCGATTCCCTGCTGATTCTCTGCCGCAGCCAATCCCTCCGTATGGAAAAACAGCCGGTTTCCCTGCTTCAGGCGGACTTTCTCCACCCGATAATTCACGTCCTGGACTCTGCCCAGCGGCGTGGAGACCGATGTGTCCAGCCTCTCGTATCGCTCCCCGTCCCGCATGATCAGGGGCATGCTCATCCCGGCGTTCACAAAGGAGAAAACGCCCATGGCCGTGTCCAGCGTCCCCACCAGCGCGCGGATCTCACCGCCGGCGCCGTAGTCGAACATCTGCGCGTTCACATCCGACATCGTCTCCGCCACAGACCGGCCAAGGCGGATCCTGCTGCGGAGCGTAGTCTGGGCCACAACCATGTAGAGCGCCGAAGCAACGCTCTGCTCCGGAACCTGACCGATGGATACGCACAGCAGTCCGGGATCGATGTAAAAATAGTCGTAGAAGACACAGTACTCCCGCTTTCCCCGCCGGACAAGCCCAGCCACCTTGAAGTGCTCCCTGGAGGGATACTCCTGCAGCACCTGGGGCAAGGCAGACCGGCAGATGTCTTCTGCGATCTCTGCCCGGACCGTCCGCTCGGTCTCCTCCCCGGTCAGCTCCCTTATCCCGGCCATACTCCGTTCCACCTCGGCCATCTGACCATAGAACACTCCGCCCAGCTCTCCCGCCGGTCCGGGAATCGCTCCGATCCGCTTCTCCAGGTCCTCCGGAACCGTGCTTCTCCAGTTGATCACCACGTCAGTGAGATCATCCATGGGACAGAACAGCATCCGATGGATCGCCCAGGCGCAGACCGTCAGCGCTACGGCCGCCAGGAAGAGCAGACAGATCGTCCCCGGGATCTGCGTCCGCCAGTCACTCAGGCAGAGGGTCGCCGCTGCCAGCCATATCGCGCCGGCGGAAAGGCCGATCCCCCATTGCAGCGCATTTCTCAGGTTGACAGCCTTTCTCATAGAGTCTCCTCCCTGTCGTAAAGAAGATCGATGTATTCCCGCAGCTGCTCCCGGACCACAATGATCTCATTCTTCTTCATCTCATTGACGGCGGCGCGCAGCAAATGCCGCATGGAGATCTCCGTCTCCTCCGCAGCAGCCATGAAGGCGGCGGCAAGCACGATGTTCTTGATGTGTCCGCCGGAGAGCGGAAACTTCTCCGCCAGGAAGGCCCAGTCTATATCCTTTGCCACCGGGGCGCTTTCCGGGATGCTCCGGCGGTAGATCTGCTCCCGCATATCCGCTTCCGGGAACGGAAAGCGCACGACGAAGGTGATGCGCCGCATAAACGCCGCGTCAATATTACCGATCAGGTTGGTCGCCAGAATGCAGACTCCGTCATACTCTTCGATCTGCTGGAGAAGGTACGCCACCTCCACATTGGCGTTGCGGTCGTGGGAATCCTTCACCTCGCTTCGTTTCCCGAACAACGCGTCGCACTCGTCGAAAAACAGAATACAGTTGGCGTTTCTGGCCTCGTTAAACACCGCCCGGAGATTCTTCTCTGTCTCTCCGATGTATTTGCTGACGACCTGGGAGAGGTTGATCTTGTACATCTCCATATTCAGCTGATTGGCGATGACCTGGGCGCACATGGTCTTGCCGGTCCCCGGCGCCCCGGCGAACAGGATGGACAGTCCCCGCCCGTATTGGATCTTATCTTCAAACCTCCAGCGAGAGTAGACCTGGACTTTGTACCGGATGTGATCGCACGCCTGCTTCATGAGCCGCTTCTGCGCCTCCGGCATGACCACGTCGTCCCAGGTAAACGCCGCCGGGACCCGGCTGGCCAGATCCCCCAGCCGGTGGACCACCTGCCGGTAGCAGCACTGAAACATCATCTCAGAGGATACCGACGCATCCCCTGCCAGCCGGGCCAGTCCCTCCGCCTGCTCACAGGCGGATACGATCTGCCGGGGAGAAAACCGGAAGGTCGCCGCCAGCTGTTCCGGCGTGCAGTCAGGGTCCAGCGTTACGGTCCGAAGCGCATCGCGGAACATCTGCGCCCGTTCCTCCTCCGCAAGGGAAGGGATCTCTACTTCGACCTCCAGTGTGGTCAGGTTGGCCCGGATGGGATTCTGAGAGAGAAAAAACCGCTTTGGCTTTCCAGTCTCAAGCCCCTCCAGCGCCGTCATCATGGCCGCATCCGGAGGAACCGGCTCCCCCGCCTCATTCTTTCGATCCAGATGATACAGGCAGAGGTAGGCATCGGTGAGCCAGGCGGTCAGCGAGGCGTTCTCCGCAGCCGTCCGCCAGTTGTCTCCCTCCAGATCCGCAAAGACGCAGCGCGCCTGCCTGCGCGCCATCATGTGCTCCACCTGAAATCTCTTTCCCCCTCCGGACGGACCGGTCAGGAGGACACAGCAGGGTGTTGGATCCTCCAGGATCACATCCAGCTTTCGTGCGATCTCACTGTGGACCACCATGTGCCGGTCTGAGGAACGGACCGCGCCGTCAAAGATCGTTCAGCCGGGAAGGTCGGAAACCGTCCCGGAGGAGAGAAACTCCACCACCACGTCCCGCAGGACCAGACTGCCCTGACGCAAAGCCTCCGGCTGAAAAAGGCGCAGAAACCCTTCCTGACCGGTAAAGCGATTCAGACAGGCTTCCATGCTCTCCCCCCGGGGGAGGAACAGCTGAACGGCAAGAGAAATAAACGGCGCACGGCTCGTCATGTCGTCCTGCAGATACGCGACTATCTTCTCATATTTTTTATCCACCGTCCTGATGTAGGCGAGGATCACACAGTTTTGCTGGAATTCATCCAGCCCGCAGCGGGAGAACAGCGCAAGCAGGGGGATTTCCGCCGTGGTACGCTCCAGGCGGAGGAGGATCGCCTGCCTGGTCAGAAGGATCTGCTCCCACTCCTCTTCCGAAACCTGAGCGGACAGCCCTGTCTGGGCGGCACGCGCGAGCATATGCTCAAATTCCTCCCGGCTTATGACAAGGCCCAGCATGTTTTTCAATTCGCTGTCCGGACCCAGCCAGCGGTGATGCCGGTAATAGTAATACAAAAGCAGATCCACCCAGGCGCAAAGATCTTCCAGCAGCTCCCATTGGCAGGAGTATCCCTGCTGCAGCCGGGTCAGATCCAACTCTCTCAGGTCGTCCCTTTCCATGGCGTCCTCCTCCTTACGGTGTCAGAACGGTCATTGCAGGCGTCGCCGTGACCTGGATCACTCCTCCGTATACGCACATGAGCTTGCTGGTGTTGTTCAGCAGGGGTTTCCCGCACACCAGGACAGTCGGCGTACCCGGTGCCCAGGGCGCCACCGTAACCGGTACGCAGGGCATGGGCGTCAGCGTCCCCATGGCCGCCGCCGTGGCCGCCGCCACTGCGGGGTTCGCGGGATTCGTGCACATGCCGAAGGTCGGCGGCTTATTGTCCATGATGGTCGCCTGAGGCGCCCCGCATGTCAGAACGGTCATCTGGGACGTTACGGGCAGAGGACAGGGCGCCACGCCAAAGGAACACATGCACAAGCAGCCGTTTACCACGGGATTTGCCATTTCGATCTCTCCTTTTGAAACCAGAGAACCTCCCCGCCCAAATTCATAAGCATGGACGGAGTACCACTTTGATCAAGCAAGACAGGGTTCAGCGTTTTGCGCTGAACCCCCCGCGCGCAGCGCCCCATGCCCGATCAACGCTTTTGATCGGGGACTAGCACGATACCGATTCAAAGGCCGGCCACAGCAGGTCCTGGTCTCCCGGGGACACTTCGGTCCTGGTCCACCGATCCCGGCAAAGCAGAAACACTTCCCCGCCCCGGGGAAACAGCAGCTCGGCCTTTCCCTCCCCGTCCGCTCGGTACGAACGGGCCGGGCGCAGCTCCGTGTTCCGGGGATGCGCCTTCAGCATGGGGGCGAAAAACTCCCCCGTATCCCCCCGGAGCGCCCGCAGACGGATCAGCTCCGGGCCCTCTTCGTCTATGGCAAGAAACGTGCCCGGCACAGGCAGTCTGGCGGGGTCTCCGCTGCAGAACAGCCGAACCGCCGTCTTCTCCTCCCGGCTTTTTTCCTGGGCCAGCTTGAGCCGGCTGTGTCCGGCCATGGCCGCCCACAGGGTCTCGCCGCCGGCTCCCGGCACGGTCAGGCGCAGGCGGGCGGTTTCCGCCGGGAACGGATATCCGGCTCCCGGCGTCAGATCCAGCTCCCGCTCTGTCACGCCCCGTTCCGGGACAGTCAGCGGGATCTCCTCTTCCCGGTATCCTTTGCAGCGCAGCGACAGAATATGGCCGCCCGGCTCCAGATCCGTCAGGATCAGGTATCCCTCCGGTTTCTGCACCTGCCGGACCGGTTTTCCGTCCAGATGACAGAGGATGCCGGCGGCGGGCAGAACAGGACGTCCGGTAAAACTGTCCCGCAGCAGCAGGGCCGCGCTCACTGTTCGGCGGATCATTCTCTCCCTCCCGGTATGTCGGTGATCTTCGTGTCGATGGTGACCTCGGTAACACGGGGCACCCTGCGCTCGCGCCTGGAGCGAATGGTGACTCCTGAGACCATGACCACAACGGACAGCTTGTATTCCTTGGAATTGTTGTTCCATATCTTCAGCATCTGTTCCAGCGGGGTTTTCTCCACCATCACATGGAGCTCCGCTTCCTCCTCTGCCAGAGAGCCCTCCAGATACCGCCGGGGGATGATCGGGTTGTCCCGGAGGGTCTGAAGGACCGCACCGAGGATCCGGGACTGATCTGCCTCCCGCATCTGCACCGGCGCCTTGGAATGCGCCGTCGCCAGATACCGCAGAGTATACTGGGCAGGCCGGATCCGCTGGGTGTCCCGGTCCGCCTGATAGTAGCCGGCGGTCATGCTGCGGGCCTCCTCCTCGATATGATAGAGGTAGAGCGTCAGCTGATTGTTCTCGCTCTCATGGGGGGAGCACAGGCAGATCGTCTCCCGATTGTCCACCGGTTCCGGACTCAGGTTCTCCCGCAGCAGCTCCACCAGCGCGCTGCCGGCTTCCACCAGGGCAGTATAATCGGCCATGTCAGCTCACTCCCTCTTCGTTTCCGGGCAGGACCGTCTCCGTACCTACCTCTGGCATCTCCATCGGAGCCTCCCGGATCGCGTTCTCAAACACAGAGCCCATTTCTTGCCCGAACCAGTTGCAGGTCCTGGAGACCCATCCCCCGGTCATACCATTTAACGTGTTTGCCTGTTTGGTAAACTCGGCCATTACGGCGAACAGCTCCAGCCTGGCGTCCACCTGTCCTGAGAGCGCCGCAAACCATGAGGCTTTATCCGTTGTGCCCATGGCGTAGCTTCCCGCCGCACTCTGGGCCCTTTCCGCGGAAAGCCGATATGCTTCGATGGCCGACTGTGTCCTGCTGTAGGAATCCTCCATCTCCACCAGAAGCGTCTTGATCTTCAGCGCAAGGGCCTCCGGGTCCGGGTCCCCGCTGGTCGCTTTGGCATAGGCCGCGGCAGTGGGCACCAGGCTGCTGACATCCAGTCCCGCAGGATCAAACCGCACGAGAACATCCCCTGCGGCGTACTGGGCCGGATCGACTCCGACCGTCTGCTTTGCCGCTACCTGCGCCCGGGTCCTCTGGGCCTGACAGGACTCGATCCGGCCCTTCAGCTCGACCTTCTGCTGTTCCAGCGCCTTGGTATTGCCGCCGCCTCCCATGATCTTTCCGGCGTTGGCGTCATCCAGCTGGCCCTGGATCCTGCTGAGATTCTCCTCCAGACCCGCCTGGGTCTCTGCCTGGAGCCAGTAATCCGTCATCGCCTCCACCAAAGCAGAAACCTGCTCCGGTGTGGTGCATGCCCGCAGGGCGCTGGAAGGCGGCATCTGTCCGCAGTACGTATTGGGCACGGATTCCGCGCCTCCCGCCCCCTGCATTCCGTCCAGGGCGTTCAGGAACGCCTCCATCTTCGTCCCTTCGGAGGCGGCTCCGGTTCCTCCGGCTGCCGTTCCTCCTGCTGTTCCTCCTGCCGCTCCTCCTGCCGGGCCTCCGCCTGCGGAACCTCCCGCCGTTCCCCCAGCCGCGCCGCCGGAAAGCAGGCCGCCGGTCGGGATGGGCTCCAGACGGCTCCAGGTCAGCAGCACGGCAGATCCGCCCTTGTTCTGCCGCAGCAGAGTCGTTCTTGCGTCGGCGGTAAAGATCATCTCGCTGTCATAGGTCCCGGACGGCACCTCCACGCCATGGAACGAATTGAACTGCAGGGGGCCGTGGGTTCGGTCTGTGACCTCTCCCTTCACTTTCATCGTCACGCCGTCCATGCCGGGCAGAAGACGCAGCCAGGTCCCATCCTTCGGCTGGAACAGGTAGACGCCATATACCTGAGACTCCGTGTTCTCTGTCTGATAACTGCAGCGGGCCACCAGACCCAGCTCAGGGCTGCTCAGCAGGAAAGACTGCCCGTTCTCCTGGCTGCTGCTTGTGCGGCCTTCTCCCAGAGCCTCCTTCAGCTCATCCAGCGTCAGGCCCAGCATCCACTGACCGTCCAGTGTCCCGCCGTACATCTGCCCCTGATAGAGAGGCTTGCCCGCCTTGCTGAACAACGTGCCGAAGCCCTCGGGCCGGTCCTTGCCCCATTCGCCCTGATAATACGTCTGTCCCCCCTTGCTCCAGGTCACCACGCCGTCCGGCTTTCCGTTCTGGAATGTCGCGTCGATTTGTTCCCCCTGGGCGGGATAGAGCGTCCCCGGTCCGCTGTACAGCCCTGACTCGAATCCGCCCTGATAGATCATGCGTCCCCCTTCATAGGCCTTGCCTGTCCCGTCAGGGAGACCCTCGGCAAACTGGCCCTGGTAAACCATCTCTCCCGCGCTGTTATAGGAGACGCCGTTTCCGGAGGGCTGTCCGGCCAGGAAATCTCCCTTGTAGGACGGCACTCCGTTCTGATAGGCCGTTCCCTTCCCGGATCGCTGACCGTGCAGGAATGTGCCCTCATAGCTGAGTACGCCGTTTTTATTGTACTCCCGCCCCTGGTCCTCCAGCAGGCCGTTCTCCAGCCTGCCCTCGTACATAGGCAGCGTTTTCTTTTTGTCGGAATAAACAACCACCCGCCCAGTCCAGTTTTCGATCCGATGGTCCTCACAATAGAATCTGGCTGTGAGGAAGTGTCCGAGGATGAACGGCCAGATGAAAAAATACAGAAGCAACGCGATCGCCGCCAAAGCGATGACGATTTTGATCAGGAAGGACTTTGCCACCAGGATCGTGCCCGTCTCGATGTAGTCCTCCTTTTTGGTGGGCTTCTGCGTGGCGGAAGCGGCAGACTGAAGCGAAACAGTGGCAGCCTTGGTCGCACCCCGCGTAAGATTCATCATCTGTCGGACCCGCGACGTCAGCCCCGCAACGCGGCGGCTGACGAAGGCGCGGAGCGTACGGAAAAACACCGTAACCGCCTGGGACAGTCGGGCAAGCAAAAACCGCAACAATATGCGACCCCCCTTCCTTTCTCAGCGGAGAAGGCTTCTCCACAGAATGACTCCCAACAGGATCAGGAGCATGGCCAGGACACACAGGACCGGTATCACCCGCAGCCGTGTGCCGGAGCCTCCGGGCCGCTCCCTGTAGGGCTGCACCGGAAAACGGCGGACATATCCATCGGGCAGGGTTTCCCCGGGAGCAGGCTCCTCCTGCAGGAAAAACTCTTCCGCCCCTTCCTTTGCGTAGTTGCTCCGAAGCAGGTCCAGCAGGCTGACCTCACCCGTATCCCCCTGTTCAGGTCTTTTCATCTTCGATCCCCTTCCTCCCGTTCAGAAACAGCCCGTTCAGGTCGTCCTCTTTTGTCCAGCTGTCCGCCAGGAAGAGGTAGTATCTGGCGCCGACGTCCCTGGGCGCTTCACGGACCAGCTCAAGGAATAAATGCTTGGCCTGCGCGATCTCCCCGCTGTACAGGGACAGCACGCCCTCCGTGAACCGGCGAACGCCGTTCTCCTTGCCCCTGCGAACGTCGTAGGGATCGCCGTCGAACACCTCATAGACCCTGACTTCCTTCTGTCCCACCACGCATTTGCCCATATATCGGCTCCCATAGCCCTTCATGCCGGAGGCAAGCGCTTCCGTACACAGGATACCGGCCCCGACACGGCCGCAGATCCTGATCAGTTCATTGAGGGAAGCGAGGCTGTCTGATATGGTCGCAGGCTCGATCTGGGTCTCGTCTCCCACGATTCCCATGATCACCTTACCGATATCCGCCGCAATCCGAAGGGTCACGGTGGGCAGCGCGTTCTGGGCACGCTGTTCGTTGAAGGAGAGGACTTCCTGCTGGACGGAGACCGCCGCACTGACGACAAGTCCGGGATCCTGCTCCATCACCACCTCGTATCCGTCGAACGCATAGTTAAAGACAGCGCCGCCCTTCTTCCGAAAGATGGAAGCGGTATGTTCGATCACCTGATTCACACTGTCAAACAGCAGCTGTGTATTGCCCTCATTGGTATAGACCGGATCCGGGAAGGAAAACCAAACCCGCATCACGGCCATTCGCTGGGAAACAAGGGTGTTTTTATCCACCTCCAGCACGGACTGCTTTCCCAGCAGCGCCAGGATCTGTTCGGGAACGAACCTCCGGTAGGAGGTTACCATTCTCTCCCGCATACTCTCCTTCTCCCGCCGTTCGGAAGCCAAGCTGTTCAGTGTGCTGGCCATTCCCTCCAGCTCGTCTCCGCCGGTGACCCGGATCTGTTTCCATTCCCGCTCTCTGGCATAGCGGTCCAGGCCCTTCGACATTTCTCTCACATCATGACCGATCAGTATCAGAATGATGAAGACCGCCCCCGCCAGTGCCGCCAGTGCCGCCACCAGCGTCTTCTGGACCTGCCTGATGGCGGGGTTCTCATTCCAGTAGAAGGAGACCGAAAGTCCGCAGTCCCCCTTCGTCAGGCTATACCAAAAGCGGTCCCCCACTTTTCCTGACGCGCTGCCCTGGTCCTCCGCCTCATTGAGGAAGGCGATGTTGACGCAGGGATCTGTCTCTGCCCGGAGTCCGTTGGGGAGCGTCCAGTTCCCGCCGTCCCGGCGGACCTGGGCAACCCGAAGTCCATAGATCTGCTCATCTCCCGCCGATTCCGCCATATGGCTCACGACTGTCGGCAGGATCTCGTCCTGTATCCCGAACTGTTCCAGCGACAGATTTACCAGGTCGCCTGTAAAATCCGTTCTGCGCTCCAGCCATTCCTCCTTCTCCATCGGTCCCAGCAGACCGTAGCTGAACAGAACGCCGGCCAAAGCGAAGAGCGCAAAGCTCACCACGCCCCAATACAGCGTGATGGGCAGCCTTCTCCGGAACGTTACCACCATCTGCCACCACAGCAGGAGGCTGAGAATCAGCGCAGCTGCCAGCAGGGCGAAAGATCTGATGATGTAGTCGCTCCAGACAGGAAACAGCTGATCCGACAGGTCAAGCACGCCGTCTTCCCGTACCAGGTGGAGGATATGTCCGTCCAGCAGCAGCAGCGCGCTGCCGTCCCGCATCAGGGAAACGCTG
>JAEEGL014609002.1_pt1 | contig 12286 bp, 11 predicted proteins | sample 9134231 | NCBI WGS metagenome assembly JAEEGL01 (sample SAMN16246548, study PRJNA631951) | gut metagenome | biome: gut microbiome; feature: rumen; material: fiber-attached | host: Bos | place: Iran: Karaj | collected 2018-10 | reverse complement strand
GATGGAAAGATAAAAAAAGGAGACAAGATTATTACAATGTCTAATGGTAAAGAATATGATGTTGTAAGTCTTGGATACTTTAAACCAGGTGGATATGTTAAGGCAGACGAACTAGTATCTGGTGAAGTTGGCTTTATTGCTGCAAGCATTAAGAACTTATCAGATATACGTGTGGGTGACACAATCACTACAAGTGCAAATAAAGCTACAGAGCCGCTTCATGGATATAAAGAAGTAAAGTCTATGGTTTACTCTGGAATATTCCCAGCAGATGGATCAGACTATGAAGAACTTAAAGAGGCAATAAATAAGCTTAAATTAAATGATGCCTCACTACAATATGAACTTGAATCATCTGCAGCTCTAGGACATGGATTTAGATGTGGATTTTTAGGGCTACTTCACATGGAAATAATAGTTGAACGTCTTGAAAGGGAATATGACCTTCAAATAATAACAACAGCACCATCTGTTATATATAGAGTTCACAAAACAAATGGAGAAGTGCTAGAACTGTATAATCCATCTGAACTGCCTAGTCCACAAGAGATAAGTTATATAGAAGAACCAATAGCTAAAACAGAAATAATTACACCTAAAGAATATGTAGGAAATGTTATGGAACTTTGCCAACAAAGAAGAGGTGAATTCATTAACATGAAATACATTGATCAAAATCGTGTTATGCTTGAATATTATTTACCATTAAATGAAATAATATATGATTTCTTTAATAGTTTAAAATCTAGAACAAGAGGATATGCCTCTTTTGATTATGAAGTAACTCATTATACAAGATCAAATCTTGTAAAACTAGATATATTATTAAATGGTCAAATAGTAGATGCTTTATCATTTATTGTATATAGACCAAGTGCAGAGTCACGAGGAAGAAAAATTGCAGAAAAATTAAAAGATATTATTCCAAGGCAGTTATTTGAAGTCCCAATTCAAGCAGCAATTGGAGGAAAAGTAGTTGCACGTGAAACTGTAAAAGCAATGAGAAAAGATGTTCTTGCAAAGTGCTATGGTGGAGATATTACAAGAAAAAGGAAGCTTTTAGAAAAACAAAAAGAAGGTAAAAAGAGAATGAGAAAAGTTGGTAATGTTGAACTACCACAAGATGCATTTATTACAGTTTTAAAACTAGATGAATAATTGATTATATTAAAATAATGTTACAGAAAGTATTATAATACGCGTTCTGTAACATTTTTTGTTGCATTATTTAAAAATTTAATATAAAATCTAGATATAAGGGGGCATATGCCTTTGGGTGATTATATGAAAGAGAAGAAAAGCATTGCTATAGCATTAATTGTACTTATGCTTTTAACCACAATGACATTTAGCATATTTGAGAAAGTATTTGCTATAGAAAATACAGACCAAGATGATGAAAATAAAGATATAGTAAGAAGATGTATTGTACTTGTTGCCACTCCAAATGGAACAAATATGGAAGAACAATATGAATATATTATGAACAATGATGGACCAAATACATGTACAATAGTAGGTTACGTAGGAACTATCTATTCAAATATATTACCATCAACTCTAGAAGGACATACAGTTACAAGAATAGGAGATGGAGCATTTAAAAACCTAGATAAATTTACAGGTGGAATAACAATTCCAGATTCAGTTATATCTATTGGAGATGATGCATTTAGTGGATGTACAATGGTTACAAGTTTAATTCTTGGAAAAAACACTAAATCTATTGGAAATAGAGCATTTAGTGGATGTTCAGAAATGTTAGAACTAGATCTTAAAAAAGTTGAATCTATAGGAGATGAAGCTTTCAAAGATTGTAATAAAATGAATCAAGCAAAATTAGTTTTTGATGGTACCATTAAAAATCTTGGAAGCAGAGTTTTTTCTAACTGTACGTTACAAGAAATAGAATTTAAAGGAAGCGTTGCTCCACAAATAAAAGCTGATACTTTTGAAGGATTCAATGGGAAAAGAATTATCCCAGAAGATAATAGTACATATTCTGGAATGGGTTGGAAAGGATCTTCTGTTTTAGGAGAAATACTTGGAGATTTAAACCAAGATGGTAGAGTCACAGCAGATGATGCTGCAGAAGCACTAGAAATATTTAAAACTCAATCTGAAACTGCAGAGGACAGAAACAGAGGAGATATGAACAGGGATGGAAGAATCAATGCAGAAGATGCAGCATTAATAATAGAATATTTTAAAACACATCACTAATAAAAAGATAAGGTTTAGACCTTATCTTTTTTTTGAAATAAATAATATAATAAATAGAGTATGGTAAATAGAATAGATTGAATAATTGTAGAATTAGAAATATAGCTAGTTAAATATAAAAATATAAATCCTACAACAATAGGAAATAATAACCACTTAAAGTATTTAAACTTAACATTTATATTTTTGAGTAGGATTTCTATGCTTAATACTCCATTTAGGTATTCTCCAGCATAAATTACTAAAATATACCCAAAAGTGCCAAGATATGGAACACCAAAATATATTAAAATGATAGAAATAACAACATCTAATATATTCACTTGCATAACTTTAAGTTGTAAATCTAAACCTCTTAGCATATTATCTACAATCGTATCAATATACATTATTGGTATAAGAGGGCATAGGATTTTTACATAATATGATACCTCACTATTTGAGTATATAGCCATGCAGATATCATCAGAAATAATGTATATGAAAAATGATATAAAAATAGAAATGTAAAATGTATTTTCAAAAATATAATTAGTAATATTAGTTATCTTTTCAGTGTTGTTTTGTGCAAAGTATCTGGAATACTCAGGAAGAATTAAAGAAGCAAAACACTCAATAACCATCCAAGGTATTAAAACAAAAGGAAGGGCGATACCATGAACTATACCATACCTAGATAGCGCGTAATCTTTAGAAAAGCCATAAAGTTCAAGTCTTGAAGGAATCAATGAATGTTTTAGTGTAGAAAGTCCTGAACGTATAAATGAAGTAAAAGATATAGGTAAGGCAATTTTTAGTATTTTTTTAACTTGAGTAATTGATCTGTTATTTGAAGAATTGTTTCTTTTTAAATCTATTTTAAACATTATAAAAGTATATAAAAATGAAAGCATTTGAGAAATAAGAATAGATATACTAAATATAATGTATGAGTTATATTTTAAACTAATCAATAAAACTAAAATAGCAGACCTACTAAACTCAGACAAAAACTCATCAATTACAGTAACATTAATTTTTCTTAAAGCTTGGAAATAGCCACTAATAACGCTAGAAATAGCAATAAAAGGTAAGGATATGGCAAGTACAATTATTACTTTTAAGTCTTTAAAGTTTGGAAGTACAACTTGAGATATTTTATCACAAAATATAATAGTTATAATGCATGTTATCATTGAGGTGATTGCACATATTTTGCAACCAAGCTTTGAAATAGTTGCAATATTTCCTTTTTGCAAGGAAGCATCTTCCTCAGATACAAGTTTTGTTATAGCAAGAGGAATTCCAAAAAGAGATACTGTCATTAAAAACTTAAATAATGTATTAACTAAAGAAAAGGAGCCAAGAAATGTGGTTCCTAATTTTTTAGTTATATATGCACTAGTAAAGGTTTCAATTATATTAATTAAAATAGTAGAAAAACTAAGCTTAAAAAAATTTTCAAGAAACCTTTTCATTATTTGAACTCTCCAATTTATCTAGTGTAGAAAAAGTATAACCGAGATCTTTAAGACTAGTGATAAATTCCTTTAATATTTCAGAGTTTGTTTTTGAAGTAGAGTGCAGTAGAATTATTGCTCCTGGATGTACACGGTTAAGAAGAGTATTTAAAGCCTCTTGGTGAGTTGGTTGTTTATCTTTAAGCCAATCTACATATGCTACCGACCAAAATATTGTTTTATAACCTAAATTGTTTGCATCTTCTAAATTTTTAGTATTATAAATACCTCTTGGCGGCCTATAATACTTTTTCATTTCTTTGTTGGTTATAGCATTATACTTTTCTTCATTTGGAATAATTTGAGACTTAAAATCTTCAAATGTGGACATTTTAGACATATCTGGATGAGTTAATGTATGATTTGCAACAATATGTCCTTCATCATCCATTCTTTTTATTGTTTCTGGGTCTGAATCAAAGAAGTTTCCAACTACAAAAAATGCAGCTTTTACATCTTCTTCTTTTAGGGTATCTAAAATAGAATTAGTATATCCAGCTTCATATCCTACATCGAAAGTTAGGTAGACTACCTTTTCATCTGTATTTTCCATATAGTATGCGTTATATTTAGCAAGTTCATCTATAGTAGCGTTACCAACTGGTGCAACATTTTTTTCTCTAAAGCAAAGCCCCCAAGAAGTGTCTTTTGCAAATACTTTAAATGCAAATGAAAATATAACAAAAGAGAAAATTACAAATGCAGATATTATAATATTTTTCTTTGTAATAGTGTAATACATTTAATCACCTAATAAATTATATTAATATGTGTAAAAAATATTAAAAAAGTAAGATAAAACATAAAAAAATATTGAAATAAAAAAATAATTATAGTATAGTAGAAATGGTATCCAAAAAGGAGGTTTGCTAATGAAAAATTTATCAATATCTCTACTAAATTGTAAGGACATCCCTAGCTTTTTAGATAAAGTAGATAAATATAAGTCACAACATTTAAAACAAGAGCAAATACATATAACAGTTCATTTTGATGTTATGGATAAAGTGTTTGTCCAAAATGATGGAATAGATATAGAAAAAATAAAAGTAGTTACAAACAAAGGCTACTATGTTGATACGCATCTTATGTGTGAGTATCCTAAAGAAGATGGATACATAGATAAAGCATATTCTCAAGGATCAAAAGATATAACAATACATATTGAAGCAAAAGGTTTTGATACTGGACTTACTTATCTAAATAATCTTAAGAAGAAAGATAAAGATGTAAAAATCGGTATTGCAATTAAGCCAGACACAAAGCCAGAAGTACTAGAAAAATATATCAAAGACATAGATAAAGTTTTAGTAATGTCTGTAGAGCCTGGATATGGCAAACAAAAATATATAGAATCTGCAAACGAAAAAATTAAATACTTAAAAGAAAAATATAAAGATAAAATATTTGTACAAGTAGATGGTGGAGTAAATGATGAAACTATAGGGAAGCCAACAGAAATTGAGTGTGATAGTTTTGTTGTAGGAAGCTATTTAACAGTACATGATGAAGAATTAGAAGATAGAATAGATAGATTATCTATTTTAGCTCAAATACACAGTATTAAGCCTGAAGGAGATATCTATTTTCAAAAAAGAACATTACAAATAGTACCAGGTGGTTATGGTGAAAATGATATTTTATTAGGAATTAAGGTCCCAAGACTACGCAAAATTGAAAAAGTGTGGTATAATACATTGTCACGAGCTAATTTTGAATGGTTACTTCATAGTAGAGTTCATGAGTACAGAGCAATTAGTTGTTATATGTTAGCACACAAAGCAAATAAGAAAAATGCTAAAGAAATAAAAAGTATTATAGATGATAACATCGAATGCATTAACAACTGGGATTTAACAGATACTCTTGTACCAAAAGCAATAGGAAAACAACTTATAGATGAAAGTGATGAGAAAATATATAAAACTCTAAGACATTATACAAAAAATAAAGATATATGGATTAGACGTATAGGAATAGTATCACTTATGTATCTTGCAAAAGCAGCAAGAAAAGAAGTTGTATTAAAAGTTATAGATGATAACTTTTTTGACACTTTCCATTTAACACAAAAAGCTAATGGATGGATGTTAAGAGAGCTATATAAAACATGCCCTAAAGATACTTTAGAGTATTTAAAACAAAAAAACAAATTAAATAAACTTCCAAGCATACTAAAATCATATGCTACGGAGAAAATGACACAAGCTGAAAAGCAAGAATTAAAATAAGGAGATGTAAAGGAAATGAAAAAAATTGCTATTATGACAGCAGGTGGAGACTGCGCAGGACTTAACAGTGCTATTAAAGCTATAGTTATGACTGCAAACACACATGGAATTGAAACTATAGGTGTAACAGATGGTTACATCGGTTTTGTTGAAGGAAATTATATTCCACTTACAGTAGATACAGTAAGAAATATTGAAATCCAAGGAGGAACAATGCTTGGATCTTCAAACAAAGAATGTCCATTCCATTATTACAACAAAAAAACTGGTGGTTTTGATGACAGAGTAGATGAAGGTATTAAAAAATTAAAAGCACAAGGTGTTGAAGGAATGGTAGTAGTTGGTGGAGATGGTACACTAGACTCTGCAAGAGTTATTTTTGAACATGGTATGCCAACAGTAGGAATTCCAAAAACAATAGACAATGATATGTCAGCTTCAGAACCAACAATTGGTTTCCAAACAGCAATTGAAGCAGCTGTTGAAGCTATTAGAAGACTTATAACTACTGCATATTCTCACAGAAGAGTAATGGTAGTAGAACTTATGGGAAGAACTTCTGGATATTTAACACTATATGCTGGATTTGCAGCAGGAGCAGATATTATACTTCTTCCAGAACATGACTACAATCTTAAAGCTGTTTGTAACAGAGTAGATGAAATAATGAAATCTGGTAAAAGATATGTTATTATTGCAATTTCTGAAGCAGCTAAAGAAGAAGGTGGAGAAGAAACAATTGCAAAACTTGTAAAAGACAGTTTTGAACAAAAAAGATATGGTGGAGTTTCTCAAAAACTTGCAGCTCAAATTGAACAACTAACTGGATATGAAACAAGAGCAACAGTTCTAGGACATATTCAAAGAGGTGGAGAACCTACAACTCAAGATATAATTCTTGGAGCACAACTAGGAAATGCTGCGGCTAAACTTCTAATTGAAGGACAACCTGGATATATCGTTGGTATGAAAGGTGGAAAAGTAGAAAAAGTAGAATTCCCTAAAGACAGAGTACCAAGATTATTAGATTTCAAAGAAAATGATCTATGTAAAACTGCAAGAGATATGGGTATTTTCCTTGGAGTAGAAGAATAGGAGAAACTTATGGAAGTATTATTTATATGGTATCCTAAATGTTCAACATGTCAAAAAGCAAAAAAGTATTTAGATGAACATGGAATAAAATACACAGAGCGTCATATTGTAGAGAAAAATCCTACAGTAGAAGAACTAGAGACTTGGATTAAAATTAGTGGTAAAGAGGCAAATAAATTCTTTAATACTAGTGGAATGCTATATAGACAAATGGAACTTACTAAAAAACTTCCAGATATGTCAAATGAAGATAAAATAAAGCTTTTGGCAAGCGATGGAATGTTAGTTAAAAGACCACTAATTGTAACAAAAGATTTTGTACTAAATGGCTTTAAAGAAAAAGAATGGCAAGAACATTTAAAATAATTACATAAAAATCGAACTTTTGTTTGACAACAAAATTTCTTCATGATATAATTTTGATACAAACATTAGTTTGGAGGAGGATGTTAATATGAATAGTACAACTTTAAATGACAAGGAACAAAAAGTTTTAGAATATATTAAAGAACAAATTAAGGATACTGGTTATCCACCATCTGTAAGAGAAATATGCGCAGCATTAGGTTTTAAATCTACATCATCTGCACATCAATACATTTGGAGACTAGCAGAAAAAGGATATATAGATAAAGGAGACTTAAAAACAAGAGCCATTAAGGTAGTTGGAACAGAGTCTACTATATCTGTACCTATTGTAGGTAAAGTCGCAGCAGGTGAGCCAATACTTGCTACAGAAAATATTGAAGATTATATGACTATTGGTGAATCTTTCTTTACAAAAGATGCGCTACACAATGATAACTTTATACTTAAAGTACAAGGTGAATCAATGATTGAAGCAGGAATTAACAATGGAGACTATATCATAGTGTCTAAACAATCTACTGCTAGAAACGGTGAAATTGTGGTTGCTATGATTGAAGGAGAAGCTACAGTTAAGACTTTCTATAAAGAAAAAGATCATATAAGACTTCAACCAGAAAATTCTACAATGGATCCAATAATTGTTAGAGATTGTCAAATACTTGGAAAAGTAGTTGGACTATTTAGAAAAATATAAACTAAAAAATAGAAGAGGGAAACCTCTTCTTTTTTTGCACTTAAAGACAAGTTATTCATAAAATGTATTAGGAGGTGGATAATGCTTAAAAATATAAAAGTAGGACTAGCAATTACAGGATCATTTTGTAATTATCCTAAAATTCAAAAAGTAATTGAGGAATTAAAAGTTCAACATGTAGAAAGAATTATTCCAATAATCTCCAAAGTATATGATACAAGATTTTATGAAGGGGATAAATTTTTAAATATGCTTAAAGAAGAAACAGGACAAGAAATCATAGATACAATTGTAAAAGCAGAGCCAATAGGCCCTAAAAATATGGTAGATATAATCCTTGTTGTACCATGTACAGGAAATACAATTGCAAAACTTGCAAATGGTATTACAGACACTCCTGTAACTATGGCTGTAAAGAGCCATATTCGAAATAACAAGCCCGTAGTCATAGGGGTAAGTACAAATGATGGACTGGGAGTAAATCTTAATAATATTGGCATTTTGCTCGATAAAAAGAACTACTATTTTGTGCCATTTAGACAAGATGATTATATTAATAAACCAAAATCACTTGTTCTAGATTATTCAAAAGTAATTGATACGACAAAATTAGCTCTTAAAAATAGTCAAATAGAGCCACTTCTTGTTTGACAAATTTAAACCCTTAATATATACTTTTATTGGTGATAACAATGAGCAGAACATTTTCTAATATCATTATTTTTAATAATGAAACATTAGATTTTATAAAGACAAAAATAACAAGTATATTTGAAGGATTAGGCTATACAATATGTGAAAAAGAAGAAGCAGCACATACTGTAGATATCATTCATGACAATGTAAATAATATTTGTGTAGTGTCATCAGATTTTTTTAAATTTGAAGACTCAGACATTAATAAAAGTACTATAAGAAAGGTTGCAAAAAGAGTAGCTCAAGATGCTTTTTTAGCATATGGTGAGGATGATTTTGCAGTACTAGAAAAATATAGCTTTAACAAACGTATTTATGACTATATTGCCTTCGGTGAGGAGGATAAACTAGATAGTCTTGGCTATTCTAATAAATCTGGATATATGTATCCGGAAGTATGGAAAAATCACTTTGTTGGAAGAAATTCACTAAAAGATGTAGATAAACTAATAAGTGAGGAAAAAACTTTCTTTGCTAAAAGTGAAATAATAGTAGAAATACTAAAATTATATGGAATAAAATATGAGCTAGTAACATATAATGTTTCAGATAATGTTTCAGGCTCAGATATACAAAAGGTATCATTATTTTTTAAATAGTAAAGTAAAAGAGAAAAAAGTCCTGGAATCTAGGGCTTTTCTCTTTATTTTATTTTAAAATTATGGTATAATACAATCTACGAAAAAGGAGAGAATAAATGAACGTAGGAATAGTAACACTTGGTTGTACCAAAAATCAAGTAGATAGTGAAATGATACTTGGAGTATTCAAAGCACAAGGCTTTAACATTACTAACCAAGTAGAAGAAGCAGACATCATTGTAGTTAATACATGTGGGTTTATACAACCTGCAAAAGAAGAAGCTATTAATACTATCTTAGAAATGGCAGATTACAAGATAGATGGAAATTGCAAAGCATTAATAGTTACAGGATGTCTTGCAAAAAGATATAAAAAAGAAATATATGAGTCACTTCCTGAAGTTGATTTAGTAATAGGAGTAGATGAATATAACAATTTTTCACAAATCTTAACAGAATTTTTTAGTCAAAGCAATTTATTAAGTCATTACAAATTTGATCAAAAGCTAGATTTCAATAATAGAATTATTTCTTCAACATATCCATTAGCATACATAAGAATAGGAGATGGTTGCGATAACAAATGTAGTTATTGTGCAATACCACTAATTCGTGGGGGATTTCAATCACGTCAAATGGAAGATATACTAGATGAAGTAAAAGGATTAGCTCAAAAGGGTTTAAAAGAATTTACTATTATTGCTCAAGATACATCTAAATATGGTCTAGATATATATGGTGAGTTAAAACTTGCTGAACTTTTAAGACGTATGAGCGAAATTGAAGGCGTTAAATGGATTAGAATTTTATATATGTATTTATATGAAACAACAGATGAATTAATTGAAGAAATAGCTAGAAATCCTAAAGTTTGTAAGTATTTTGATATTCCTATACAACATTTAAACGATAAAATGTTAAAGGATATGAATAGACATGATACAAAAGAACTAATATACGATAGAATTTCAAGAATCAAAGAACTTTGCCCAGATGCAATATTAAGGACTACTTGTATTGTAGGTTTTCCAGGAGAAACTGAAGATGAGTTTAATGAATTAGTAGAAGGCATAAAGGAATTAAAATTTGATAGACTTGGAGCTTTTACATATTCACCAGAAGAAAATACCAAAAGTTATGATTTTGATGGACAATTAGATGAAGATACAAAGCAAAAAAGACTAAAAATTCTAATGGATGCCCAAAAAGAAATATCATTAGAAAAGAATAAAGAAAGACTTGGAAAAACATATGAAGTAATTGTTGAAGATATAGATGAAACAGAAGAATATTTTGTATGCAGATCAATGCTTGAAGCTCCAGATGTAGATGGAAGAATATATATTAAAATAGATGAAGATAGCGCAGCAAAAGTAATAGTAGGAGACTATGCAACAGTAGAAATAATAGACTATAATGACTATGACTTATTTGCTAAAGTAAAATAGGAGGAAATACATGTACAACAAGGATAGTTTAAAAAATTCAACACTAGCAGAACTTAGAAAAATAGCTGAAGATTTAAAGTTAGAAGGTTATGAAAGACTAAAAAAAGAATTTTTAGTAGAAGAAATAGTAAAACATTTAGAAGAAACAAATGAACTAGATGAAAAAGTAGACATACAAATAGAAAATCCTGAAACAGATTTTATTACTGAAGGAATTCTAGAAGTTTTGCCTGAGGGATTTGGTTTCTTAAGAAGTGATAACTATCTACCTGGAAATAAAGATATATATGTATCTCAAACTCAAGTTAGAAGATTTAACTTAAATACAGGGGATAAAGTAAAAGGTATAGCAAGATTTACAAGTTCCCCACAAAATAAATTTCCTTCTTTAATTTATGTAGATAATATTAATGATGAAAGAATAGAAATATCTTTAAAAAGAAAATCTTTTGATACTCTTATCCCTATATATCCAGATGAAAGATTAAGACTTGAAACTGAAAATACAGAATATGCAACAAGAATTATAGATATATTAGCACCTATAGGTAAAGGACAAAGAGGACTAATTGTTGCTCAACCTAAGGCGGGTAAAACAACACTTTTAAAACAGATTGCAAATGGAATATTAAAAAATAATCCAGAAACAAAATTAATGGTACTTCTAATAGATGAGAGACCAGAAGAAGTAACAGATATTGAACGTTCAATTGATGCAGAAGTTATTCATTCAACTTTTGATGAATCTCCTGAACATCACATAAAAGTATCTAAAATGGTACTTGAACGTGCAAAAAGACTAGTAGAACAAAACAAAGATGTTGTTATACTTTTAGATAGTTTAACAAGACTTACACGTGCTTCAAATTTAGAAGTAGATCCTAGTGGCAGAACATTATCTGGAGGACTAGATCCTGCAGCACTATATTTTCCAAAGAAATTTTTTGGTGCTGCAAGAAATATTGAAAATGGTGGAAGCTTAACTATTCTTGCTACAACATTAGTAGAAACTGGTAGCCGTATGGATGATATGATATTTGAAGAATTCAAAGGTACTGGTAATATGGAAGTATTTTTAGATAGAAAACTATCTGAAAGAAGAATATTCCCTTCAATTGATATATATAAGTCTAGTACAAGAAGAGATGATTTACTACTAGATGAAAAAGAACAAGAAGTATCTATGTATATTAGAAGACTATTAAGTCAAACAAACAATGCCGAAATGGTAGAAAAAATAATGAATATTTTAATGAAAACTAAAAATAATAAAGATTTTATTAAAGTATTTTTAGAAAATTTGAAGAAAAAGTAGATTATATGATATAATTAATTTGTCAATAAATATTGAGAGGTAATTTTATGAAAGAAAAAATTAAAGTAAAATTTGAAGATGATAGAGAAATTGTAGTACCATATAAAACTACAGCAATAGATGCAGTAAAAATGG
>JAEEGL013361535.1_pt1 | contig 12286 bp, 5 predicted proteins | sample 9134231 | NCBI WGS metagenome assembly JAEEGL01 (sample SAMN16246548, study PRJNA631951) | gut metagenome | biome: gut microbiome; feature: rumen; material: fiber-attached | host: Bos | place: Iran: Karaj | collected 2018-10 | reverse complement strand
TATTGAAGAGGTTGTTGGCGAGTTCGTCACGTTGAAGAAACGTGGGTCGAACATGTGGGGAGTGTGCCCTTTCCACAATGAGAAAACGCCATCTTTCAGCGTAAATCCTGCGCGAAACATCTTCAAATGCTTCGGCTGCGGCAAGGCGGGCGACTCGGCCAAGTTCCTCATGGAGCACGAACACTACACCTACCCTGAGGCTTTGCGCTACCTGGCCAAGAAATACAACATCAAAATCGAGGAGAAGGAACAGACTGCCGAGGAAATCATGCAGCAGAGCATCCGCGAGAAGATGTTCAACATCAATGAGTTCGCTGACAAGTATTTCGTCGACACACTATGGAACACCGACGAAGGCAAGACCATCGGCCTCGAGTATTTCCGCGAGCGCGGCTATTTCGACCCCATCATACAGAAGTTCCACCTCGGCTACAACCCCGCCAAATGGGATGCCTTCACAACATACGCCAAGAAAAACGGCTATAGCGAGGAACTTTTGGAACAAATCGGCCTGTCCATCAAGGGCAATAACGGCTTATACGACCGTTACCATGGCCGTGTGATGTTCCCCATCCACAGCCTGACGGGGCGTGTTATCGGCTTTGGCGGCCGCATCCTCACCAACGACAAGAAAAGCCCGAAATACCAGAACTCGCCTGAGTCGGAGATCTACGACAAGAAACAGACGCTCTACGGCATCTACTTCGCCAAAAACGCCATCGCCCGCCAAGACGAATGCATCCTTGTGGAAGGTTACTTCGACGTGTTGCGTATGCACCAAATCGGCATCGAGAATGTGGTGGCCAGCAGCGGCACCTCGCTCACGATGGAGCAAATCCGCCTCGTCAAGCGTTACACGAAGAACATCACCATGCTCTACGACGGCGACGCGGCAGGCATACATGCGGCCTTGCGCGGCACCGACATGATTCTCTCCGAAGGCATGAACGTGCGCGTGGTGGTGCTGCCTCCCGAACACGACCCCGACACCTTCGGCAAGGAGTTTTCGGTGGAATATGTCAGCAACTACCTGAAAGAGAATGCTAAAGACTTCATCCGCTTCAAGACCGAGTTGCTGCTGAAAGATGCCGAAAACGACCCCATCAAGCGCGGACAGGTAATTCGCGACATCGTGGAAACCATCTCCGTCATCCCCGACAACATCTTTCGCATCACCTACGTGAAGGAATGCAGCCGCTTGTTGGACATGCCCGAGCAAACACTCACCAACGAGCTGAACAAAATACTGCGAGCCAAGCTAAAGAAGACTTTGGGCATTGAGGAAAATGTGGTTCCCGAAACAGAAACCACGACAACGCCCAAGCAAGAGGAGAACATTGAAGACCAGCTGCCAGCGGGGTATTACCAGGAACGCGAATTAGTGAAACTACTCCTGATGTATGGCAGGGAAACGATTGTTGACGAACGCGAAGACGAAAAGGGAGAAAAAGTTTATGAGCAAGTCACTGTGGCACAGTTGATTGTAGACGACTTAAAGATGGATGGCTTCACCTTTACCAATGTGGTCAACAAGAAAATTTTCGACCTCTTCGACCAAGCCCTTGACGAGGGTCGCATCCCTGACGACCAGTTTTTCGTTTCCCACGAGGACGAAACCATCGCCCAACTGGCCGCCGACCTGCTTTCAACGCCTTACAAACTCGACCAATGGGAGAAATACGGCATCTTCGTTAAGCGCGAGGAAAACATGCTGAGAGCCACGGTGCTGTCGTCGCTTTACCGTTACAAAGACCTCATCATCGAGGAACGCCGCAAAGCCATAGAAGAAGAACTGAAAACTGAAAAAGACCTTGACAATCAGTTCATCCTATTGAAGCAGAAAAAAGACCTCGACGACATCCGCAAGCAAATCAACAAGGAGTTGGGCATTGTCATCGCCAAATGACACTTATCTCGGTTGCTCTAACGGCAAGTCCAACAACAACGTATGGACATTCCTGCCTGCCAACAGACCATAGCCATTAGTGACATTGGAATAGGTTTGGATAGGCTCGGCCCAAATCTGCAAAGCCACATCACCTTGGTCGCAAGTGTACAAGTAGTTGTAGTATTCCTTTGAGAGGTGTTCCACGCGGACAGGAAGTCGGAAGAAATCAGGGTCAAAGGTCTCCTCAACCATCATTTGGACATACACTTCGGTGAACTTGACTTGATAAGAGCGTCCATCGAACAGCACATCGGAGAAAACGCCTTCGGGGCGCGTTTCGAGGTCACTCATGTCAATAAAATCGTTGTTGGGTAGAGTCGAGCCAAAAATGGGGTCGTCATATTCCGCAGAACAATAAATATGGTTCCTCGAATCAGGGTCTGACTTGGTTCTATCAATATGGATTCTGAAGGCATCGCTTTGTCCAGGGTTAGGGTCGATAATGGTAATCGTCAAGTTCACAACGGCGGTAATATACAGCAAGCTGTCTTCTCCCGTCTCTCCGTATGACTCCTGATACCATGAGCTCCATCCCACCACCTCCATGTCCAACTGAGCCTCAACCGCATTGGGCAGCGGACTGGTCGTGGCCTCCACGTCGTCAAAACCTGGAGCCGAAGCCGTGATTTTGACGAGGTCGCCCATAGCGGGATAATAGTCGTTGACGAAAGAAGTCGCAAGGTAATAACTTGGAATCTCATTCCCCATGTCGTCATACTCGTAACCGTCCCAATAAACCGTATCAAATTGCTTGGCCATCTCACCAATATAATTGCCGTTCACGTAAAGTGTGGCCACCACATCATCGGGAGCGGAAGTGTCGGGAGTGTCCAAGAAGAAATAGCTCTTGCTAATACTCGCTTTAACAGGCTGTCCGGGTTCCACGAGGCTGTTGATGACTAATTTCGGGTCGGTTTGCTCGCCTTTGAATTCGATTTCTTTTTCGCAGGAAGTGAGAAGTATTGCGGTAGCGATGGTTATTAAGATTAAAATGTTGGTTTTCATTGCTGTATTTTGTTTTTACTATGGCTTATGGCCTATGACTATGGCTGTTTTTGCCAAGGTTGAAAGGGCCATAGTCATCAGCCATTGGCCATAGTCTGATTAAAACTTAAAACTATAACTCACCGAAGGAATAATCGGGAACAGGCTCGCTTGCATGAGGACTCGTTTCTCCTTTTGCGTGGCTTCGTCCCATCTGTAATCGGTGTAAACGATGAAGGGATTGTTATGGTTGTAGGCGTTGTAGATGCTGATGTTCCAAGTGCGGACACCATGTTTCTTCTGCTTGTGGAAGTTCATGCTGAGGTCGAGGCGGTGGTAGCTGCCCATACGGAAGTTGTTGCGTTCCAGCGCGTTGATGGTATTCACATTTCCCCAGTCGTCAGCCAAGCCTTCATAGATTTGGGTGCCGAGAGTGCCGCAGTTGCCGCTGCTGAAGACCCAAGTGCCGCTAAGGTCGAAGCGGTCGCTGAACTTGTGCTGCACGGTGATGCTGAGGTCGTGACGGCGGTCGTATTTGGCGGGAAACACCTTGCCGTTGTTGATGACCATACCCTCACGGTCGAACTGCCGCTTGGCATGAGCCCAGGTATAACCAATCCAGCCCGTGGTCTTGCCGAAACTGCGCTGCACAAGGAACTCCACGCCGTAGGCCCAACCTTTGCCCATGCAGACTTTTTGATCCCAACGTTCCGAGGAACCGAAGAACGAAGCGCCGTCTTTGTATTCCAGCAGGTTGTCCATGATCTTGTAATAGCCCTCGACGGAGATGTCGAACAGTCGCGGCAACTCATAGAAAGCCCCCAACGACACCTGATGGGCGTTCATCGGGACGATGTTTTTGGTGACAGGCACCCAAAGGTCAGTGGGCAGGCTGAGGCTGCTGTTGCTGAGCAAATGGACGTATTGCGTCATGTAGGCATAGCCCGCCTTGAGCGAGAGGTTGGAAGCCAACATCACGCTGGCGCTCATGCGCGGCTGCACACTTTGGTAGGTCTTCCCCTCAACGGTAAACGTCGAATAGTGCACGCCCGCATTCAAGCGAAAGATGTCGCCCAAAGTCATGTTGTCCTCAACATAAAGGGCTGTTTCGTGGGCAAACACCTTGGGCGAGCCCGCCATGGTGTCCATCTCGGTCTGGTTGCCCTCGATGTACTTGAAGGATTGCACTTCGGGGCGGAAAATATGGTAGGTGTAGTTACCGCCAAAGCGAATCTCGTGGTTCGGCAGGGGCGTGTAGTCGAAGTCGACCTTGGCGGTCAGGTCGTTGATGCCCGACTTGTAGGCCATGCTGAACTCGTCTTTGACGGTGGCTTCGTTTTGCTCATAATGATAGACATTCTCTTCCGTGATGCCCATGCCAAGATTGTGACGGTATTGCGTGTAGTTGACCGAGGCATCCATGAAGAGTTTTTGCGACATCACATGGTTCCAGCGCAGAGCCGCCACTTTGTTGCCCCATTTCCAATCCATGTTGACATAGTTTTGGTATTGGATGTCGTTATAGGCATAGTCTTTATTTTTGATTTTGAGATAAACGGCATCGTCGCCCGAATAGAAACTCAGGTATAGACGGTCTTTGTCAGAAATCTTCCAGTTGAGTTTGGCGTTGAGGTCGTAGAAATAGTAGCCAGCATTCAGTTTGTTGACCCCCTCGATTTGTGTTTTGGCAATCCACAAGGCAGGTTTCATCAGCAGGTCGCTGTAGGTGCGGCGGAAACTGAGGTTAAACGACAATTTGTCCTTCACTATCGGGCCTTCAAAGTTGAGCTTCGAGGAAATCAGGCCCACGCTGACGTTGCCGTGGTATTTCTGCATGTCGCCTTCCTTCATGCGGATGTCGACCACCGACGAAAGACGGCCTCCGAAATGAGCGGGGAAACTACCTTTATATAAGGTGACGTTTTTCAGTGCATCGGGGTTGAAGACAGAGAAGAAGCCCATCATGTGGTTGACGTTGTAGACGGGCACACCGTCCAAGAGCAGAAGGTTCTCATCGGGACCGCCGCCGCGCACATACATGCCTGCCGAACCTTCCGAGCCGTTCTGCACGCCAGGCAGCAGCTGTATGGCTTTCAGCACGTCGGCCTCGCCAAACAAAGTCGGGATGCTCTTGATTTGTTGCACGGGCAGTTCCACCACGCTCATCTGCGGGCTGCGGGCACTCACCGTGGAACGCGAAGCTTTGACGACGACTTCATCCAAGGTGGTGTTGGTCTCAAGCGAGAAATTAAGGCTCAGGTTTTCCTTCAGGTCAAGGGTATGGTTTTGCTGCGTATAACCCACGTAGGAGATTTGCAGGTTGACCTCGCCTGGGTCTAAGGTGAGGGTGTAGAAGCCGTAATTGTTTGTGGCACAGCCTTTCCCTGAGTTCTTATCAAAAACGGTTGCCCCGATGAGGGTTTCCTTGCTGGCGGCGTCCATCACATAACCGCTGATGGTACGCTTTTGCGCGAGACCTGGCACGCAGACCAACAAAAAGCCGATAGCGATAAACCACCGGCAAAGAAAATGGTTTTTCATCTCAATTCAAATGGTTTAAATTGTCGTTGAAACGAAGGTTTCTCTCTTTTATTGTTATCCATTCTTACTTTTATTGTTACCCATTCTTACGCTTTGCGTCACTGCAAGGCCTGAAGCGGTCCAGGAAAAAAGTTTTCACTCTGGATTGCTTCGCTCCGCTCGCAATGATACAAAGCGTGTTTTTTATGCTAAAAAAATTATTTTTTCAACATAATTCTAATAAAATAATTATCTTTGCCGCCAGAAAATAGAATTACCATGGCTTCAAAACAGAAAAACCCCTTTGTCATCATGGGGAAAATCCCAGCGGAACTCTTCTGTGACCGCGAGAAAGAATCAGATAAACTAATTCATTATCTGACAAATGGCAACCATGTGGTACTGATTTCACCCCGTAGAATGGGCAAAACGGGACTGATTCACCATTGCTATGACGATGCGCGTATTTGCGACGAGTATTTCACCTTTTTTGTCGACATATTGCATACCTCAAACCTACGAGAATTCACCTTTAATTTAAGTAGAAGCATCTATAAAGAGCTTGTTCCTCGCGGAAAAAGGCTTGCAAAAGGCTTCATTCAGGCCTTGAAATCGCTGAGTGGCACCATTAGTATCGACACTTTGAATGGTGGCCCCAAGTTTGGCGTGGAATTGGGCGATATTGCCAATGCCGAGCTCACTTTGGAAGAGATTTTCGACTATCTCGACCATGCCCATAGGCCCTGCATTATGGCCATCGACGAATTCCAACAAATCACCCACTACCCTGAAAAGAATGTAGAGGCGCTGTTGCGCGGCCATATCCAGCAGATGCAAAACTGCAATTTTGTATTTGCTGGTAGCGAGCGGAGCATTATGACCCAAATGTTTAGTTCATCAGTACGTCCGTTCTATCAAAGTGCTGATACACTTGAACTGAACGAGATTCCGTTTGATGTTTATTCAGATTTTGCCCGTAGGTTGTTTCTCGAAGCGCGGAAAAACGTTGACGACGAGAGTCTTCGCTATGTCTACGATTTGTTCAAAGGCCATACTTTCTACATGCAAAAGGTATTCAATGAAGCATTTGCGATTACAGGCAAAGGAGAAACTTGTAAGCTCGACACCGTTTTGGAAGCCATCGACCGTATCTTGAGCGACAAGGAAACCACCTACATGGAAATCCTTTCCGCACTTTCAGAAAAACAAAAGCCTTTACTTTATGCCATCGCTGCCGAAGGCATGGCTTCTCGGGTAACCTCAATGGCTTTCGCCAAAAAACACAATTTGGAATCGGCCAGTGCGATACAGTCGGCCATCAAGCAACTGCTCAACCAGAACCTCATCACCGAAATCCACAAGGAATACTCTGTCACCGACAAATTCTTTGCCCTTTGGATGAATCGGATTTATAATGAAAAAGTATTATCTCTCAATAAGATTGATTAGATTGCTTTTTCCGTTTTGATTGCATCGAATCTTCAATTTCACGGAATGATGCCTCGCAATGACATAAAGCGACAACTGAACAACTGCCGACTATGGCCCATGGCCCGCTTAGGCCAAAAGCTAGGGCTTTGCCACCTTGGGTGAAGCAAGCCATAGCCATGAGCCATAAGCCATAGTAACTGCCAACTGAACAACTGAACAACTGCTAACTATCAACTATTGCAAAATCCAATCCGCAGCAGCCTCAATCACGTTGTCGATGCCTTGGGCAGTGCAGGCGGGGTCGAGGATGACGCGCTCTTGGGGCGGCACGCCGTTCTCGTAGTTCTGTCCGTCCATGGTGAGTGTCCGGGTGATGCTGAAACGATAAGTCCAGCCGTTGGGCAGGGCACCGCCATTGGGCAAACCGAGGCCACCACCTGTATAGTCGCCAAACAAGCGAATGTTAGGATAAGCCATCGTGCAAAGGGCGAAGAACGAAGTTGCACTATAGGAACCCCTGTCTATGAGCACGGCTACGGGCTTGGTGTACGGCTCCTCTGTGAAAGGATCGCTGTAGTCGATGCTGTCGGCGTAGACAGTGGTCAGTTCCTTGAATTCGTCGTGGCCTGGTCCCGACTTGATTTGCGTTTGGTAGAGCGGCTGTCCATGGTTGTCGAAAATGGAAAGCAACTGCCGGATGTTGTCGATGCTGCCTCCACCATTCTGACGCAGGTCAAGAATCAAGCCTTTGCAATCCTTGTAACGGTCGAGAAGATACGACAGATTATCTTCTGTAATGGCATCCATAAAGGAACCGTAGCGGATATAGGCCACCTCACCGTTGCGGATGGCGTTATGGGCAAAACCTCCTGTAGTGTGATAGTTGAGTTTCAGGTAGTTGAGCACAACAACCTCGGTATTGATGTTTCTTTCGGCATACATCCTATAATAGACTGAGTCATTATGCGATACATCGAATTTCGAAATCAAGTTGGTATGACCATCCTGCAAGGTGTTAAGCATGGCGGCACACACCTGGAAGAGGCTGTCTATATGCATGTCACCATCGCTCACCTTCGGACGATAGACTTCGTAAACCGAGTCCCAATCGACACCTTTCACATCGAAGAAAGCATATTGCTGGTCGACCTTATTCCATAAGTAATCAAAAACGTTAACTGGGTCAAGAGACTCGTTGTCTTCCATGAAAACACGTTCGCAGGAAGCAAAAGATAGGGCCAAAAGGCTAAAAAGAATGATTGATAGGTTTTTCATATTTTGAGAAGGATTTCAAGATTTCTAATTTCAAGATTGGCTTTTTGCTTTTAGCCGTTAGCTGTTAGCTTGGTAGCAACCGAGCTTATAGCTTACGGCTTATAGCTTTTCATTATTTCAGGATTCTGGACTGCTTTTCAATTGATATTAAACATAAAGTTGAGATTAATGGAATGGAGGGCGTTGTCGTAGCGGTAGATACCTGCCTTGCGCGTGGTGAGGTAATCCCAGCGATAGGAAAGTCCTATGCGGTTGCCGTTCAACAGGTTGAAATACAATCCCACATCCGTGCTGGCTCCAGGAAACACCATGCCAAAACTTTGGTAATCCTTAAGCATCGCTTTGATAATGTCGATGTTTTGGGTGTAATTGTCCATATAGGCATAGCCAGGGCGCAACACAGTGCCAACCAAGGGCAACGAAAGTTTGCCATAGAGCGTCAGCAGGTTGTGGCTGCCACCACGGATATAAGCGAAGTCATAGCTCAACATCCCTTCGGCACAAAGGTTGATGAAGCCCGTGACGCCTGTCGACGCGTTCATCATCGCCGAAATCGATTTGATGTCTATGTTGGTTTGGAAGGCACCGCCCGCCCAGAGATGGAAGCGGTTGCGTTTGCCGTCGAAGAAACGATAAAGGAACTCAGTCTTACCGTCGATGCCGATAGAACTACCGCCCGCAGAGAGCGAGGTGCTGAACAATCGGCCTTCGCTCTGGATATGGCAGCGACGCCATTCGACGGTGACGCCCCCACCAAGGTTGCCACCAATACCCAAGTAACTAAAAGGGATGGTGCCGTTGTCGTAGCAGTCGGCGATGGTGCCGCCAGCCGAAAGGTTGAGCCATACCGGCACTCTGCTCTTGTAAACTTGCCGATACTGCGTTTCGTCGGACGCGACCAAGATAGAGCCGCTGTTGCCTTCAAGCTGGGCAAACGCTTGCGTTGCCACCACAAGGAGGCCGAGAAGTGATAAAAGCTTGAATTTCATTATAGCTGATTTTAAAATTGAGCGGCAAAAATAGCATAATTCCCCCGATTTCTTCATTTTTTGCTTGACATTAGCAAGATATTCACTATATTTGCCATCAATAAAACTGCATATTTTCAATATCTCATCAAGAATAATCCATTTATCATCAACCTTTTAAAACAGAATAGCCATGAAAAAAATCCTTACCTTATTCTTATTGTTCTTCTTCGCCAGCCTTGGCGTGACAAGAGCCGAAGTCGTGACGATTGGGACGGGTATCAACACCGGTCAAAACACGTTCCCAGTCAAAACGGATTGGAATTACTTCCTGACCCAGCAGATTTTCACTGCCGATGAAGTGGGAATGAGTGGTACCATTAACGCAATCTCCTTCAATTATACCAACAGCGGTGGAGCGTTTTCCATGTCTGATATCCAGATGTATATGAAGCATGTCTCCACGACACAGTTCTACAACAGTAGCGACATGGTTATGGTCAGTCCAAGCGACAAAGTGTTTGAAGGCACCTTCTCGGCTTCGGGAGCCGGTTGGGTGACCATCAACCTTGACACACCGTTCCACTACGATGGCAACAGCAACCTGCTGATATGCTTTTACACCCCTGTTGCCAATTTCGTGTGTAGTAACAGCGATATGTTCTTTTATACGAACACCTATACGTACACCGAAGCGAACACCGAAGAAAATATATATTCTAGTATGGCACTCTATTGTAGCAGTTACTTTGACTTTACCAATATAGACTATACTTATGTGGCTTGGTCACATTATAATTTCCGTGCCAACATCCAAATCGATATCACCCCGCCAACGGCAATTCCTTACACCTACGATTTTGAGGATGCAGCCCCCTTTGCCGATTGGACCGCTCTTACGGGCGATTCTAACATTGGCAATTATATACAATATACCCATAACGGCACGCATTATCTGAGATTTGGAGGTTCCACTTCCAACATTGTGGTGCTTCCCCAGTTTGCAGCCCCCACCAACACCCTGTTTTTGAAGTTTTGGACCCGTCCTGAACATAATGGCGATGCTTGCGGCGATTTTGCCGTGGGCTATATGACCGACCCTTCGGATGCCAGCACCTTCGTCGCCCTTGAAACGTATAGTCACAGTGATTGGACGTCTGATTACCTTTACGAAGAGAAGATCGTTTACTTCGACAATGCACCCGCAAATAGCCGCATGGCCATGCGCCAATACAATTGCAGCCCCGCATGGTATTGGTTTGTCGACGATGTCAAAGTGAATTCCATCCCGACTTGCCCTGAGCCCCTCGATGCCCACATTGTTGAAGGTAGCCTTATCCCTAATGGCGTCACCATAAACTGGAATTACAATTCTGGAGATTTGGTACAATATTTTATGCAACAAAGCGAGTCTTACAACCCTGAAGACATGCGTTGGAGCTACCCTATGAACGCTGTACCCTTAAACTGGGACAATTTAACCCCTAATACCGACTACACCTTCGGTTTGCGTAGGTATTGTAGCGAAAGCGACCAAAGCGATCCTGTCCTCTTTACGCTCCATACACCTGCCCTTGTTCCTTTCAATGAGCCATTTGCCACTACTACCATCCCTGAGGGCTGGACTCGGTATTCTGCCTTGGTGGATAATGTAATGAATAGCACAGCCCAATTGTCACCTGTCAATGGCTACTGGGTTTTTGGCCAAAAAAACGGTGCATTCAATGACGATTACCATGCTTATATCAACATCTACGGAGCAGAACGCAAACACTGGTTGGTCTCGCCCGTAGTACACATTGAAAACGATTGTGAACTCAGTTTCGAATTAGCTTTGACCCAGTATTATGGCACTATGCAGCCCGTTGATCCGACACTGCAACCTGATGACCGGTTCGTCGTTTTGGCCTCAACCGACAATGGCAAGCATTGGGCCATCCTTCGCGAATGGAACAACACGGGCTCAACCTACGTGTACAACGACATTAGTGTCGATGGAGAGGATGTTGTCATCGACTTGGCCGCCTACCAAGGCACCAATCTTATGGTCGCATTCTATGGTGAAAGTACGGTAGCAAATAATGGCGACAACAACCTGCACATCAACGATGTGAGCATCCGCCACATCCCTACTTGCCGGAAACCCACCAACGTAGAGGCCTTTGTTTCGAACTACTTCGCCACCTTCACCTGGGATGCACCCGAAAACCAAATCAGATGGGACGTCTCGATTGACTGGCCAGATAATGGTGATTATCCACGTGAGTTCACTGTTTATGAGCCTTCCTTCACCATCACGAAAGAACAGCTTGATGAGATATTGAACGCGGACTGCTATGGCGAGCCTTTCACTTTCTATGTCCAAGGCTATTGCGGCTCAGAAGATGGCTGGAGCGACAGCAGCGAAGAAGTGGAGTTTACCCTCTTTCCGCCATCACTCACCGTGTATGACAGCACGGCCACTAGCAACACTATCCCCGCCTACATCTTCTATTTTGACGACTTCACCAAGAGCCAATTTGTCATCCCCGCCGACGACTTGGTAGAAATGCTAGGCGCATCTATCACAAGCATGACGTTCTACACCAACTATACCAATATCCCTTACACCACAGTTAGTCCTGCCGATGTCTTCCTTAAGGAGGTGAATTACACCTCGATTAGTGCCTTTGAGTCCCAGTCTTCCGCCACCAACGTCTACAGTGGTTTCTTCGACATCGTGAGCACGGGCAACAGTGGCCAAATGACCATCAACTTCAGCACCCCCTACTATTATCAGGGTGGTAACCTTTTAGTGGGTATAGAGAATACCGATGACCTTGGCTATAAGAATATTTACTTCTACGGCAAAACCGTCGACGGAGCATCCATTTCGGGTTACAATACCACTAGTTTGGATGATGTACAGCCCACCCAGCGGAACTTCATCCCCAAGACCACTTTCGGCTTCATTCCCGCTTGTGACCCCAAGAGTTTGCCCTACGCATACGGCTTCGAAGACCCCGATGAATTCGAATGCTGGACCAAGCTGAATTGCCATACCGATTCAGACATCAACAACGATGACACCTACGAAGGCGATAATAGCTTTAGGTTCCGATGGAACACCAACCCGCCTCAATACCTCATCTCACCCAAGTTTGATGTAGCTGTGGACATG
>JAEEGL012868399.1_pt1 | contig 12286 bp, 6 predicted proteins | sample 9134231 | NCBI WGS metagenome assembly JAEEGL01 (sample SAMN16246548, study PRJNA631951) | gut metagenome | biome: gut microbiome; feature: rumen; material: fiber-attached | host: Bos | place: Iran: Karaj | collected 2018-10 | reverse complement strand
TCAGATGTCGCGGCACGTCGTAGGCTGCCCATTTGTTTTTGTAATATTCTGCGTCGTATGACTGATAATTAGGCACCGCAATAACGAGGCGGCCGTTGTCTTTAAGCAGTCGGTACAGTTGCTCGACTTGGAATCTGAGATCATCGATATGTTCGAGCACATGCCACATGGTGATAACGTCGAAAGTGGAGTGGGGGAGAGCAAAGATTTCATCCGGTGTGACCACTTTTTTTCCAAGTTTTTCAGAAGCGAAACGCCGTGCGTCTTCACTCATGTCGCAGCCCATCACTTCACATCCGTTTTGTTGTGCGTAATGCAGGAAATCGCCTACGCCACAGCCGAAATCGAGAAGGTATGGTTTGGTATGGATGCCGCAAAACCTGTATTTATTGCGGATATTGACCTTTTTCACCTGGTTGTATATCCATGGCACGAGACCTTTTTTATGCTCGTTGTGGCTAAGATAGTCTTCGGATTTATAATATTTTCCAATAATGGACTGATCTGGTCGGGGAGTGGTGAAAAGCAGCTTGCAGTTGTCGCACTCACATATCTCGAAGTCTTCCTGGCTGAGAAAATAGTCTTTCAGCTTGAGGAACGACCTCGTGTTTTCTGATTCACAATACGGGCATTTAGTGCTCATGATATCCTTATTTTATTATTACTTTCAAAAATTGTTCCACGTGAAACGTTCAGTTGTCATTTTGACCGAAAATTCCTTCACGTCATTTCGACCGACCAGAGGGAGTGGAGAAATCACCGCCATTTGAATGTGCCGAATCAATTTTTTGCCGGTGATTTCTCGATTTCGCTACGCTACACTCGAAATGACGAAACCGTGTTAACGGCCAAGAAACACCGCCAACACCGAGATATCTGCTGGACTTACACCACTGATTCTTGATGCTTGTCCCAGTGTCTGTGGCTTGTGTTTCGTCAGCTTCTGTCGGGCCTCGATTGTCAGCGAATGCAGTGCGTTGTAGTCGAAATCCGGGCTCAGTTTCACGTCTTCGAGACGTTTCAGCTTGTCGGCCACTTCACGTTCCTTATCGATGTATCCTTCATATTTCACTAGTATCTCTGCCTCCTCGATGACGCTCCGCGTCATCTCGTCGCTAAGATCAAACTGCTGTTTTAGCCATTCCACGTTGCTAATCATCTCCATGAGACTCACCTGTGGACGTGTCAAAACATGTGCTAAACGTGTCTTTCCTGCTATCTCTGGCGTCTCTTTTTCTACCAGAAGTCCGTTGATTTCCTCTGGAGCAACGTTGTTCTCTTTAAGCAAGTTTACCAAATCATGCACACGTTTTTGCTTATTGACGAAACGATCGTAACGCTCTTGTGTGGCGAGACCGAGCTTATATCCAAGTGGTGTCAACCTTGCGTCGGCATTGTCTTGGCGCAATAAAATACGATATTCCGCGCGGCTGGTGAACATTCTATATGGCTCGTCGACGCTCTTGGTGATAAGGTCGTCAATCAAAACACCTATATATCCTTCGTCACGGCGCAAAACTACTGGTTCTTCGTTGTGCAACAGACGATGTGCGTTGATACCTGCCATCAAGCCTTGTGCCGCTGCCTCTTCGTATCCAGTCGTACCGTTGATCTGTCCGGCAAAGAACAGGCCATGTATCTTACGTGTCTCCAGGCTATGATAAAGCTGTTCAGGCGGGAAGAAGTCGTATTCTATGGCGTATCCAGGACGGAAAATCTTGGCGTTTTCGAAGCCTTCGATGTTGCGGAGTGCCTCGTATTGTATATCTTCTGGCAGTGAGGAACTGAATCCGTTGAGATAATACTCACATGTGGTAGCACCTTCAGGCTCCACAAACAGCTGGTGGAAGTCTTTGCCTGCGAAACGTTCAATTTTATCCTCAATGCTCGGACAGTAACGCGGTCCTATACCTTGTATCCTTCCTGTGAACATCGGTGATTTGTCGAAGCCTTTGCGAAGTATCTCATGTACCTTCAGCGATGTGTATGCGATGTAGCAGGAACGTTGTTTCAGAGGCTTCTCCACGTTCATAAACGAGAATCCTGTAATTTCTTCGTCGCCTTTCTGCTCGGCGAGTTTGCTGAAGTCTATCGTCCTACCATCGATTCTCACAGGTGTTCCTGTCTTCATGCGGTCGGCCTCAAATCCCAGTTCCACGAGCTGTTCTGTTATCCCGTGGCTCGCCGATTCGCCTATTCTACCACCTGCAAACGATTTCTCTCCGATAAAGATCTTACCATTGAGGAAGGTGCCATTGGTGAGTATCACGGTCTTTGAGTATACGTCGCCGCCCATCATGGTGTGGACGCCTTTCACTTGGTCGCCTTCCACCAGGAGACCGTCGACATGGTCTTGCCAGAACTCGAGGTTCTTTGTATGTTCAAGGGTGTTACGCCATTCTGCCGAGAATGCCGCCTTATCGCTCTGCACACGCGGACTCCACACAGCCGGACCTTTCGACTTGTTAAGCATCCTGAACTGTATCATCGTCTTGTCTGCTATGATACCCATCTGTCCGCCTAACGCGTCGATCTCGCGCACTATCTGGCCTTTGGCTATGCCTCCCACGGCCGGGTTACACGACATCGCCGCCATGAAACTCATGTTCATGGTGATGAGCAGAGTCTTGTTGCTGAGGTTTGCCGCCGCTGCTGCCGCCTCACATCCTGCGTGGCCTGCCCCGACCACTATCACATCGTATTTTTCAAATATCATATTTCCGAGTGTTCCACGTGGAACATTTAATATAACTAATTGATTTAGAATTTGTTACGTCGCATAGCGAGACATTTTTCCTCTTGTTCGCGCATCGTTTTCGCATCGGCGTCGGTCTTGTCTTTGAAGCCTATCAGGTGAAGCACGCCATGTGCTAGAACCCTATGAAACTCATCTTTGAAAGGCTTGCCCATCTGCTCGGCGTTGTCGCGGATCCTGTCGATGCTGATATAAAACTCGCCCGAGAGATACTCGCTGCAGTCGTTTAGCGGAAACGTCACGATGTCGGTGTAGAAATCGTGGTTCATGCGCTTCTGGTTGAATTCCAGGAGGTATTCGTCGCTGCAAAACAGATAGTACAGCTCGCCGATTTTCTTGCCGTACGATGCCACAAACTCCTCAATCCATTCCTTGGCGAGACGCTGGTTCAGCGCAGGAAATTCAATGTCTATGCTTTCAAATTTTATCATAATTATACGTTCAATTCGTCATTTCGAGCTTGTCGAGAAATCACCGGCAAAAAATTGATTCTGTACATTCAAATGGCGGTGATTTCTCCACTCCCTACGGTCGGTCGAAATGACGGTCACTATTTAAAAAATATTTATTTATCTTTTCCTTGTAAAACGGTTGATACTCAATAGGATTCGTGCGCAAGAAGTCCTGCTGCTTCTTGATGCTCTCCTCATATCGCATCTCGTCAATGTTGTGTGTCTTTTCAGGACCTTTATACTCGTCCGACTTGCGTTTCTCCTCTTTCTCGCGTTCCTGCTGGGCGTTTTCGGCCTTAAGCATTCGCGACATGATGTCCTTCTGTCTCTTTATAGTCTGATTCGTAATGCGTTTGTTTACAAGATCTTCCTCGAGTTTCTCCATGTCTTTCATGATCTCGTTGATGCCGTCATCGCCGAGCATGCCATTCTTTTTCATCTCTTCCAGAATCTCTTGCATACCTTCACGGATGAGCTCCTGTTGTGCCGCCATGCGTGCCAGCTCCTCGCTCATCTCAGGCATAGGCGTGCCGTCCTGCTGTTGCTGTTGCATCTGCTGTTGTAGCTTCTTCAGCTGTTCGCCCAGCTGGTTCTGAAGGTCTTTCATGTCTTTCATCTGCTTTGGCTTGCCCTGCTGACCTTTCGACTTACCAGGTTTCGAGCAGGAACTGCTGCTGGAGCCTTCCATCTGCGATTCCATCTCGTTGAGCGACTCGGCAAGCATCAGCGCGAGGTTGTTCATTGACATCATGGCGTTCTGTTGCTTGTGGGTGGCGTTGGCAAAGCGTAGCTCCAGAATGTCTTGCATAGCCGCCTCCGTCTGCTGGTCTATAACCTGTAACTCATTGAAAACGAAGTTCTTAATCATGGGCTGACGGTTGGCCATCTTACGCAGAGAGTCTTCCACCATGGCAAAGTTGTCGGATATCTCTTTCTGGCGTGATATCTTCTGCGACACTGTCGGGTCGTCCTTCTTCATAGTGCTGATCTCCTGCATCAAAGCCTCTTCGGCATGTGATGAGCGTACCACGTTTTCGAGCAGAATCCTCACAAGATATGCGTCCTCGGCAAGCTGTTCCATGCCACCGCCCATCATCAGGCTGTTCATGTTTTCGGCCATCTCCTTTATCTTGTTGCCGGCTTTCTGCTTCTGTTTCTTGGCGCTCTCGTGTTCGCCGCCGTCCTCCGATTCTTCAGCGTTTTCAAGGTCTTGCTGAATCTCTTCAAAGGCTTCCTCGTCTTTTTGGATGTCGAACGGGTCGCTCAAGCCTTGGTTTTGTTCCATGATGGAGTCGAGACGCTGTTCCATCTTATTGAATTGATTTTCAGCGTCTTGCGCAGAGATAGAATCAGTGTTGTTCATGAGCTCGTCGGCGAGTTTCTGCATCTCGTCCATGAGCTGGTTCATGTCTTTCTCGACCTTCAGCTGCTCTAGAAGCGAGAGATTGCGGTCCATCATCTGTTGCAGTGCCTCGTTGTTTTTCTTGAGGTCTTTCATGATTTCCTGCATACGCTCGCGCGGCATCTCGTTGAGCAGCTGCTCGATCTCGTCCATGAGCTTCTTCATCTCGTCGGGGATGACCTCATCGAACAGCTTGTTGATTTCCTCCTGTTTCTTTATCAACTCCTCAGAAGAAAGCTCGTTTTCCTTAATAAAATCTGACAGTTCCTTTTGCTCCTCCTGAATCTTGTTCCATTCTTCCTGAATCTCTTTCTCCTTCTCAAGTAGCTCTTTCATCTTCTCTTTGTCGCTCCAGTCGAGCTCTTTTTTCGACATCAGGTCGCGAAGCATGTCTTCGATGTCCTTACGAAGATTCTCGAGCTCGTCGGAACGCTGGTTGAGGTTGTTAAGTATCTCATTTTCAGCGTTATCCGCAATGGAATCGAGTTGCTCGGTCGTCGGAAGCATAAGATAAAACACCTCTGAGCGTCTCGACTTCGGTCCGTTGATGCCGTCGTTGTCGAAAATCTCGAAATAAGCCTTTATCTCATCGCCACGATAGAGCGTAAGTGTATCAATATCAATGCTATAGTAGAACGAGGTGCGGATATTTTTCTTGTCGATTGGTATGTCTTTCACAAACGACTGGTTAGGCTTGCCATCGACCTCGAAATGATATAAAAGCTTGGTGAAACCGTAGTCATCGGCGATTAGGCCTGAATAATATGTCTGTTTTGCGAAATCCTCGTGGAAATTCTGCACCTGGATGTCGGGATAGGCGTCAGGGACGACCTCGATGGTGAATGGAATCGGGTCGGTGGCGTTCCAATTGTTAAATAATTTAACATTAAATTTTGTGGATTTTAATGCAACTATTTTGTAAACGGAATTTATTGATATTGAATCATTTATCAAAATGGAATCGACATCGCGGGTATGGAACGTGAATTCCACCTCGGTGCCCTGAGGCACTATGATGCGTGTCTTGCCGCTGAGGGTCTCGCTTTTACGATGGATATATCTCGGGAATGTCAGTTGTGCCTCGTAATACAGCATGGTAGGGTTGGGGCGCACTATGAGTGTTATCGTAGGACTTTTGTAGTCGCCGCCCTCAATGAAGAATATCTCGTTTTGGTTCACGTTTTTGAAGACAAAACGGAAGTCGTTGGTATTCAGGCGGTTCATCATCCTCACACCAGTGTTGCCTCGGATATAAAAAGCATCAGGAATTCTCTCGCCGGTGACATGAATGCTGAATTCAGCATCTTTACCCTGCGACACCTCTATTTCGGTATCCGAGAGTTGCACTTCGAACGGCAGAGGCTTCTCAAATTCCTGCGAATAGTTGATGATTCGTTGTGCAGGCTTCTTTGAGAAGTCTGGAATGAATATTAAAGTAACGCTTAAAACAACGAATGCTATTACGAAGTATCTCAGATATTTATAGTTCTCTTTCAGGTTGACCGCATCTGAGAAGTTGATGGGTTTCAGGTGTTCGATGCGTTGCTCTATTGTCGCAATAAGCAGCTGGTTGTCCCGGTTTTGCGAAAGCTCGTTGGAGAGCTGCAGCGTGTTGAGCAGTTTGTCGCTGATTTCCGGGAAGAATTTCCCGATGATGACAGCCGCCTTCTCGTCCGACATCTTTTTGCGGAAGCGGATGAGGTTAATTATCGGTATGATGAAATAGAAAACCGCCACAAAGCTTTCGCTGAAAACAAAGAGCAGAAGCAATATCAGTCGTCCTTTTTGCGGAAGCCATGAGAAATACTCTATACCATTGATAATCAAAAACAAAGCTATCATCAAGACGGCTCCAATCAGCACACCTTGTATGAGGCGGTTGAGGTAGAACTTCCTGATGAAGTGCTCGATTTTTGATATAAGGACGTTATTCGACATATTAATCTGCAAAGATAATGAATTTTTCTCACAGATTATTTAGATTTTCATGGAAATTTTGACCGTGAAAGAATCTATAATAACCAATCTGCCAAATTAATAATCCTGACGCCTTCATATTGGAATTCTTTTTGACGGGTTCTTGCGAGCAAAATCTTAGGATAGGCATCTTTTATCTTCAACAAAGCACTGACTTCGCGTTTAAAAGTCTCTTCATGTGAGATGTCGTCAGCAACTTGGAAATAGATTTTCTCATTTTGTTTTATTGCGACAAAATCAATTTCACCATTGTACATAGTACCGACATAAACCTCATAACCTCGTCGCAAAAGCTCAATTGCCACAATGTTTTCAATAACTCGGCCGATATTCATATTTTTAGTTCCAAGTCTGGCGAATTTAAAAGAATGGTCCGAAAGATAGTATTTATCATCGGTTGTGAGATATTTTTTGCCGCTTATATCATAACGTCGAATACGATAAAAAGCGAAAGCATTACAAAGATACTCTATATATTTGCCAATAGTTTTGTCGTTTGTCTTGATTTTGTTGGAAGTCAATGTATCTGCAATTTTTCTGACAGAAGTTATATTACCTATGTTATCCATAAGATAATCAACGAGTTTGTTTAACAAATTGACATTCCTTATTTTATATCTTTTAACGATGTCGCGGACTATTAGAGCATTAAAAACTTCGTCATTGATGTATGAGTATTTTTCTTTGGTAGTGGTATACAAATACGAACCAGGCATGCCTCCTTCTTCAAGATATGAATCGAAAGCAGAGTTGTAATCTGTTGAGTTATAATATTTTATATATTCTTTGAATGAAAAAGGGAAAATTTTCAACTCAAAAGTTCGTCCTGTAAACAAAGTCGCCAAATCACTGCTCAGCAAAAAGGCGTTTGAACCGGTTACATAGATATTATATTTTTCAGAAGCATGCAGACTGTTGATAGCTTTCTCAAAACCCTCACACATCTGAATTTCATCAATCATTACATAATTATTTTTTCCTTCCTCATACGCATTATCAATAAAATCATGTAGTTCATGGTATTCTAACAGGGGCTCGAATTTCAAAAGGTTAAAATCAACATGAATGATATTGGCATTTTTCTCTGATGATTGTATTTTTTTAATAAACATTGCAAGAAGCTTTGATTTACCGCTTCTTCGAACTCCTGTGATGACTTTAATATCTGGAGATGCTTTTGTGTGTTCAAGTTGTTCGAGATATAAAATTCTTTCTATTAACTTAATGTCATTCATGATATTATACTTTTCTACTTCGCAAAAATACAAAAATTTTGAATTTGCGAAATAGAAAAGCTAAAAAATTATTTTTTAATCCATTTTCCGGATTCGGCTATTATTCCGTTGGAGATTACTTTCCAGATGTACATTCCTGAAGGCCAGTTTTCGGAATTGATTGTTGTGATATCGCTCGTAATCTCTTGGCTATAAAGCATTCTACCCATTATGTCATAAACCTTGATTTCGGCTTCCTGCAAGTCGGTTTTTATGTTGAGTGTGTTGTGTCCGGGATTCGGGAAAGCTGTCGCAAGCGATGCATAGTTGATATGTGTTTCTTCAATATCGTCATAACCAAGAGGTACAGGTATAGGGAAGCCGCCGTTTATGCCTTCGGTGTCTTCCACCCAGACGCACTCGCCCATGGAACCTGCATTTAGTGCCTCAAGCAAGTCGGTGGTACCATATTGCGCCTCATCGAGCATCCATGAGGTGGCTGTCGGGCCTTGGTTGAAAGAGCAAGAGTTTGGAAGAGAATGCAAGCTTGGATTGGGCTCATAATAAGTGCAAGGATACATGCTGTAATTGCCATGCCAGTAACAGTCGCGGACGGTTACTGTGTCGCTGAGCACAGCAGGCGTGATTATGCCATAAATACTTGTATTATCGGCATTTTCTGGAATGTTTACCGGACCGGCATTATATACATTGAGAAGATAGTCTCCTGGACAAGTGCCTGTGATACCACCCAATTGGGCATGCTCATAAAACAAAGAATATCCGCAAACTTCTCCAAGATTATAACAATTTGAGAATGAGCCGTCTGCTCCAGCTATGCCTCCAACCATAATAGCCGAAGAATATTGATAGGAAGGATTACCTGTTATTACTGCATGATTGCCGCAGCATGACATATAAGTGAAAATAGCCGTACCAATAATACCTCCGGCACATTCACCTATTATCTCGCCCGAATCATGGTTTATGCAGCCTTCAATAAAACAGAAGCGTCCACCTTGTCCGACCATGCCGCCAGCACATGACTGTGCTGAAATTTTCCCATAATTATGGCATTTTCTAATGTAATAATTCCCCTGTCCAATCATTCCGCCCGCGAACGACGTGTTCGACAATTCACCTATATCTCCGTTATTCTCACAATTTATGACAGCCACATTGCCATCTTCCATAGTGGTGTATCCAGCAATTCCTCCTAAATTAAAAACTCCACCATGAATGTTTGAATTATTGACGCAATTTACTATTGATACGGTGTCGTTTCCAATATTCTCGGCCACAAAATGCCCAACAATGCCGCCAACTTTGTTGCCAAGTGCCTGTATGTTGCCGTTAGCAGTACAACCGTTGATATTGCTATTAACCGACAGCCCAACTACAAATCCTACATATCCTCCTTGCGAAAGCAAGCCTTCAATTCTGACGTTTTTAACTTCAGCATCCATAATGCATCCAAAAAGTCCCAAGACATCATCATCGAAAACATACAAATCACTGACAATATGGTTGTTACCATCAAAAACGCCCGTAAATGGGTAAGCAGGGACAATTCCTGGATTTATAGGATTTGTCCAGTCGGATTTCACTGTCCCGATAGGAATCCATTCTTGTCCGCCTGAACCGTTCAAGTCGATGTCGTTAACCAAAACGTAATATGCGTCACCGCCATTCCCATTATTAGTCTGATATGCCAGCAATGCCAGCTGTTCTGCTGTTGCAATTTGATATGGGTTTTCTGGTGTGCCGTCGCCACCGTCGTATGATTCGGCAGCGGTGCCGTTCCAAGGGGTTTGGGATTTGCAGAAAATTGCAAAAACAAGAGCAAAAAAGAGTGTAAAGGTTTTTTTCATAGTTATAGCTTTTCTGATAGTTTCTGTTTAATTGTTTGAGATTCCTCACTTCGTTCGGAATGACAGGAACGTATCTTCGGAATGACAAGCAGCCATTGCAAAATTATAATAAAATTTTGGAGAAAAAGCAATAGTTGGAGGCCAATCCACAAAAAATTTGGATGTTATTATTGATAATCAAATGGTTATAAAAATTTAATCCACAAAAAAGTTGGGAGATTAAAGGCTGAAAACTTGTTTCAAATCATCAGTTTCGAGTTTCTTTTTGATAGCGGTACGGTACTTTGCAACAGTGTTATCGCGGAGATGAATGATGTCGGCGGTTTCCTTCAGACGGAATGAGAAGAAGGACAAAACGCAGATATCGAGTTCAGTGTCGGTCAAATCGGGATGAGCGGCTTTGAGGTTTGCAAGGGCGTCGGGATATGCGGCGTTGAACTCGGTCATAATGCGCTCAAACTTGTTATTGTTGCGGTCACTGTAAATAGCTTGGATTTTTATGTTTAAAGTCTCAAAATCCTTGTCTTTTATGGTATTGAGATGACGTTTCTTCCAAATGAAATAAAATGCCACAATAATAGCTGTAGCTGTCAGAATTATAACAATCAACCAAACGATATTGGCGCTTTTATCAGGTTTGTCAAGGCTTTGCAGATAGGCGTTAAGCACCGGCAATGCGTTGGTGTTATGATGCCTGTCGATTATCTCCTTCTCGTTTGATTCTCTCAACATCGACAGATAAGGCGCGGCTTTCAGAGTGTCGCCAACCTTTTCCCAACAATCTGCCAAGCCTGCCACCGACTGCGACCGAATATTACGGTCTGGCGTCTGAATCGCCACTTCAAGTTCAGCGATTGCGGTTTGGTAGTCGTGCTTCTGATAATAAACGAAAGCTTCTTCCAAAAATGTTTTATGATAAAGCAGAACATCATTGTCAACCAACGACTTAGCTGTATTGAAATGACATATCGCCGAGTCATAATCGTGGCTGTGGCGCAGACAGTTGGCGTAGGTGTTTTCAAGATAAGCCCGCTCCAACGGATATCGTTTTGCATTGGCGATACCAAAACCTTTATCGCAATACATATAGGCTGTGTCGCCTTCGCCGGCTTTACCCAAACGCTCATAAATGATGCCAAGGTTGGAACACGAGCGTGCCATCCAGGCAGTGTCATTAGCCAAGGTTGCATAGTCGAGGCCAAGCATTGCGAAACGCTTGCAACTTCTGCCATCAGAGAAATTGAACGCTATCTTTGAATTTATGTAATGGATTTTGCTACGCAGTAGATATGTTTCATCAAAATTCTCATCTAAAATCTTCAACGCCTCAACCAAATGCTTTGCCGCCATTTCGGACACATGATTTTCGCCAAACTGCAACGCACCAATGAGATAATGGCACCGTGCCTGCATCCAAAGGTTACGACGGCTGTTATAATCTTTATAAAATTCGAACGCCGGAAGAATTATCGAATCGTTGAAATCGTAGTAATAAAAGCCATTTACGACATTATCAACCGAATCGAGAAGCTTTGAAAACGCAATATCTTCGCAATTTTTTTCATCAGGACGGAAAATGTCATCGTGGTTGCCGCATCGAGTGAAAACCAAAGCTAAAAACAGAAAAAATAATATGCATTTAAGTTTTTTCACGTGGCAAAGATAGTAATTTTTTGTATTTTTGCAAAAATTTTGAACAGATGAAAGAAGTACGTGTACGTTTTGCTCCAAGTCCGACGGGACCGTTGCATATCGGCGGCGTGAGAACCGCTTTGTATAACTATCTTTTCGCCAAGAAAAACGGCGGAAAAATGCTGCTCCGCATTGAGGATACCGACCAGACCCGCTTCGTGCCGGGCGCCGAGGATTACATCATAAAATCACTCGACTGGTGCGGCATAAAGTTCGACGAGAGTGACATCGTGGGTGGCCCTTACGGTCCATACAAACAGAGCAACCGCAAACACCTTTACAAACAATACAGCGACGAGCTCATCGCGAAAGGCCATGCCTATTATGCCTTTGACACCGCTGAAGAACTCGACAACCTCCGCAAAGAGGCCGAGGCGCAGAAAAAGACATTCATCTACAACGCCGAGACTCGTCAAGAGCTGCGTAACTCATTGACAATGACCGAAGAAGATGTCGACAAGCTGCTTGCTGACGGCACTCCATATACCGTGCGTTTCATGATGCCGGAAAACCATGTGGTCGAGATGCACGACATTATTAGAGGCGATATCAAAGTGAACACCAACACTTTGGACGACAAGGTGCTGTTCAAGTCGGACGGCATGCCTACATACCACCTCGCCAACATCGTCGACGACCATCTGATGAAGATCACTCACGTCATCCGTGGTGAGGAATGGCTGCCTTCTATGCCATTGCATGTGCTTTTGTATCAGGCATTTGGATGGGAGGCACCAGAGTTTGCACACCTTCCACTGCTGCTCAAGCCAGACGGCAATGGAAAGCTCAGCAAACGTGACGGCGACAGACTGGGATTCCCAGTATTTCCTATGCAATGGGAGAATCCTGAGACACACGAGATCTCGTCTGGATACAAACAATCGGGATACTATCCTGAGGCATTCATCAACATGCTGGCGTTG
>JAEEGL011386192.1_pt1 | contig 12286 bp, 7 predicted proteins | sample 9134231 | NCBI WGS metagenome assembly JAEEGL01 (sample SAMN16246548, study PRJNA631951) | gut metagenome | biome: gut microbiome; feature: rumen; material: fiber-attached | host: Bos | place: Iran: Karaj | collected 2018-10 | reverse complement strand
TTCCTGTGCCACCCGGATATGCGGCGGGAGGACCCGGACGGATACGTGGGCAACTTCGGCCACCGGGATCAGCTGGCGGCTCTGAAGTGGATCCGGGAGAATATCGGGGCCTTCGGCGGGGACCCGGACCGGGTGACCGTCTCCGGCCAGAGCGCCGGCAGCGCAAGCTGCTGCGCCCTGATGAACGCCCCCGCCGCAAGAGGGTATCTCCATGGGGCCATCTGCCAGAGCGGGGATATCTTCCAGCCGGAGCGGGACGTTCCCGTGGAGGAGGCGGAGGAATGGGGCAGACTTCTGGCGGAGAGCTTCGGCTGCGCCTCCCTGGAGGAATTCCGCAGGGTCCCCTTCCCGGAAATGTATGCCAAGGGGGATCCCATGATGAGCCGGGTGCACCAGATCTGCGCCGCGGTGATCGACGGCGCCTTCCTGCCCGATTCCCAGGGAGATCTGATGCTCCGGGACAGGAGCCTGCGCATTCCCGTGATCCTGGGAAGCAACCTGGACGAGGGCAGCCGCAGCGCGGCTGAGGCGTATATCCCCACGGTGATGGAGCGCCTGGGCCTGGAGGGGGACCTTTACCCGGAGCAGGCGGACCTGAACAAGAAGGCCGACGCCCTTGCCCGGGACTACTGGTACGGGCGGCATCTGGCCTGGGCCCGGATCCGGGCGCTGGACTACGGCATTCCCACCTGGCAGTACGTCTTTGCCAGACGCCTGGGCCCCATGGGCGCCGCCCACGGGATGGAGATCCCCTATGCGTTCGGCAATCTGGACGCCGCGCCCGGCTTCGGCGTGAAGCCGGACTATGCGCCGGAGGATCGGGAGCTTTCCGCCCTGATGCACCGCTATTGGGTGAACTTCGTGAAGACCGGAGACCCCAACGGCGAGGGGCTGCCGGTTTGGCCGCAGAAGGGACGGGAGCCGGTGCATATGCAGTTTGACGTGTATTCGGGCATGACCGCGGATATCCTGCGGGATACGGACAAGGTCGTGGCTCCCGCCGTGGAGAAATGGATGCGGAGCAGGATCTGAAGATAGTGAGCGCGCCGGCGCGGGACAGCAGTCTGTCCCGCGCCGGCGCGCCGCTTTGCCGGTCCCGCTCCGTCAGGCCTCCAGGAGCCGTTCCAGCCGGGTGAGGGTCAGGGAGTCCGGATCCCCGGAGCGCAGCTTGTCCGCCAGGAAGGCGCAGTCCGCAGCCCTGGCGATGTTCTCCGTGGCGGGGAGCTCGGCGCTGATGGGGAAGCTCAGCTCCTGCGTTTCTCCGGTCTTTGCGTCCTCGTACCGCAGGGTGAGGGTGGCCAGCTCATCGCTGTCCGCAAGCACGGCCTGCTGGTATTTGAGCCCGGCGGGGGAGGGACGGCTGCCGGAACACATTTCCAGAGCAAAGAGGGCAACGCAGGCGCTGCCGCTGCCGAAGGGCTCGGCGATCACGGCGTCGTCCCGGAAGTCCTCGTGGCCCAGCATCCGGTTCTCATAGCCGATGAGCTTGTACTTGTCCACCAGCTTCGGGTTGAATTCCACCTGGGCCTTGACGTTCCTGGCGATGGGGTAGACCAGGGATTCGTAGCTCCCCAGGATGTTCTTTTCAATGTCGCTCCGGCTGTTCACCACGAAGTAGTTGCCGTTGCCGTTCTTCGCCAGGGCCTCAAGCTTGTCGTCCTGGAGATTGAAGATGCCGGTGCCGATGGCGGAGAAGTAGGCGCCGGAGCTCCGCTTTTTTTCGATCAGGGCCTTCAGCCCGTCCTTGTCGGATACGCCGAAATTCAGATCCCCGTCCGTCAGGATGATGACCCGGTTCACCCCGTCCGGGACCATGTGCTGCTCCACAATGTCATAGGCCTTGCCGATCCCGGCGGAGCCGTTGGTCATGCCGGAGATATAGACCTCCCTCATGAGGATGTACAGCATGTCGTCCAGGTCCCTGGCCTTGTCCAGTGTCAGGCCGTTGAACACCACCTTGTCCGTGCTGGAATAGGTGACCAGGCTGAACACGTCCCCGTCGGACATTTTGGACAGGACCGCCATGATGGACATGAGCATGTTGCCGGCACGGCTGCTCATGCTGCCGGAAACGTCCAGCAGGAAGCAGATATTCTGCCTTGCGGGGGAAACGCGTTTGCCCTGGATGCCCAGGAAGAGCATGCTCCTGCCCCCAGCCTCCTTCAGCTCGGCGGTGACGGCGAACATCCGGTCCTCGGGCCGGGCCAGGTCGTAGCGCAGGTAGTTCAGCAGCTCCTCCGTGCGCACCATGGAGGGGGAGATGCGGGAGCCGTTCCGGATGTTGCTCAGCACCACGGAGGCGGCTGCCGTGTTGTAGGTGGTGCGGAAGGTGGCGGTGGGGGAGACGGATACGCTGCGCATGCCCCGTTCCTCAATGAGCTCGTAGCTGTCCGTGCGCAGGTCCTCCGGGTCGGGAAGAAAGACCTCCTCCGCCTCCGGGGCGGGATTCGGCCTCCCCATGACCGGGATGGCCGCGCTCTCCCGGGGGGCCGCCATGCCGACCGTCGGAGCGCAGGCGTCCTCAAGGATCATCCCGGCCTCCGGCGCGGGCCGGTTGAGGGCATTCCGACTCCGGCCCCGCAGGGGAAGACCCAGGAAGCCCCGGCGTTCCGCGGCTTCGGGCTCCGGGGCAAACCCGTCCCTGCGCAGCCTGTCCCGGTCGAATACATAGTCGCAGAAGAATTCGGGGAAAGAGCGTTCGTCCTTCTTCTTCCGCTTGCCGTAGGCGTTCACGATCTCCGGGTATCCGCCGGAGGGCGAGTCAAAGTCCAGCAGGGTCAGCACGACGGACTGCTTTTCCGTATAGCCCAGGTCCCGGTAAAACCGGTACTTCTCCGAGCCCTGTACCTCTTCCATTGTATTCAGCGCATGTTGCATTCCCGATCCTCCTTTGGATGAATCCGCGTCCCTGCCGTCCGGAAACGACAGGAAAAGCCCCGGAAACAGATCATTTCCAGGGCTTTGCTTGTTGATGGTCCCGGCCCTGCTTCAGCCGTCCTCGGGATGAGGACGGAATGCGGGCGCGGCGCGTCAGCTGGTGGGGGAGACCTTGGAGTCCACGTGCATGCCCATGCCGGCGGTATGGGCGGAGACCTCGGAGGCCAGATACAGGGCGGCGTTGGCCACCTCTTCGGGCTTGGCATAGCGCTTGTCCATGGCATAGTTGGACGCCAGCATGGCCATGGCCTCCTCGTGGGTCATGGAATCGCCGAAGAAGTCCTTCTCGATGCGGAGCATCATGGGGGTGTCCACAGGGCCGGGGCAGATGTAATTCACGTGCACGCCCACGCTCCCGAGCTCCAGCGCGACGCACTTGGTCAGACCGGCCACGGCGTACTTGGAGGAAACATAGGCGCTGTTGCCCGCGGTGGGCTCATAGGCGGCGGCGGAGGCCACGACCACCACGGAGCCGGACTGCTTCTCGATCAGGGTGGGGGCGGCGTACTTCAGGGTGAGCATGACGGCAAAGACGTTGAGCATATAGGTCTGCTCGAACAGCTCCAGGGTCATGTCCTGCACGGGATGGGCCTTGCCCTCATATCCGGCGTTGGGGATGATCACGTCCAGGGTGCCGAAATGGGCCTTGGCCTGCTCCACGAAGTTCCTGATGTCCTCTTCCTTGTTCAGGTCCGCCACGAAACCGGCGACCTGGCCCTCGGCGGCGCCCAGGGTGGGCAGCAGAGAGTCGATCTTCGCCTGGCTGGTGGAGGAGAACGCGACCTTGGCGCCTTCGCCCAGGAACGCCTTCACGATCGCGGTGCCGATACCGCCGGTGCCGCCGGTGACCAGCACGACCTTGTCCTTCAGTTTGAGATCCATGTGTGCTCCTTTCAAATGTCCGCCGCGTGCGGCGGACATTACAAGCGGATTCCAAGCGGCTGTCCCGCAGCCGAAAAGTATCTTACATGAGCTTTCCTTTTCTGTCAAGGGCATAACACCGCTGACGCCTTTACAAGCATTGCCATTTGCCTTGCGGATATTTTTGAGAAATTCGTTTTTCCGATTGTGTTTAATGGTTTACCGTGATAAAATACTATAACCGAAGGTTGCGCTCCCGGAGAAAAGCATCCGGATCTGGGGGAGGTAGGACGTTTTGGCAGAGAACTGGGTCAAGCTGCTTGGCATTCGCGGCAGTCTGCCGGTGAGCGGCAGGGAATTCATCCGGTACGGCGGCGGGACGACCTGCGTCCTGCTGCGGCTGGGCGGGCAGTATCTGCTGGTGGACGGAGGCTCCGGCCTGCTGCGGCTGGAGGGCGACGTGCTGCGGGAGCAGGCCCTGCCGCTGATCCTCACCCACGGGCATGCCGACCATCTTCTGGGCCTGCCGCTTTGCCCGTATCTCCTGCGGAGCGGCCGGCGCATGGATATTTATGCCGCAGCCCGGAACGGGCTGGGGGGGGAGGCCCAGGTGAGCCGGCTCCTTTCGCCGCCCCTGTGGCCCGTGCGTCCCGACACCCTGCCGGCGGAGATCCACTGGCATGCGCTGCCGGACAGCCTCGACCTGGGGGAGATCACGGTGCATCGGATGGACGGGGTGCATCCCGGCGGCGTATCCCTGCTGCGCATAAGCGGGGGAGGACGCACCGTTATCGTGCTTTCGGACTGCACCCTCACGCCGGAGCTGCTTCCCGCAGTGAAGGAATTTGCCCGGGGCTGCGATCTTTTGCTGTGCGACGGACAGTACAGCGAATCGGAATGGCCGGACTGCGCGGACTTCGGGCACAGCACCTGGAAAATGGCGGCCCGCTTCGCCGCGGACTGCGGCGCGGGCATGCTGCGGGTGGTCCACCACGATCCCCGGCACAGCGACCTGATCCTGGACGCCGCGGAGGCGGAGGTCCGGGAGATCTTCCCCGGCGGCGCCCTGGCCCGGGAGGGGGAGGTGGTCGATCTTTGAATACCGCGGAAATGGAACGCTTCCTGGAGGTCTGCAAGTCCCTGACCTCCGAGCGGGACCGGGAGGCCCTGCTTTCCGCCATTCTGGATACCGCCATCGATCTTGCCTGCTGCGATGCGGGCACCCTGTATCTCCTGGAGAAGGAAAAGCTCGCCTTCTGCCGCATGGTCACCCGGTCCCTGGGGATCCGCCAGGGGGGACACGGAGACCCCATCACCCTGCCGCCGGTGCCCATGGAGCCCAGATACGTCTGTTCCTGGGCCGCCCTGCACAAAAAGACCATCAACGTGGAGGATATCCGCACGGATACCCACTTCGATTTCACCGGCTCCATCCGGTACGACGCCATGACCGGTTACAATACCCGGAGCATGCTGGTGGTGCCCATGAACAACGAGCGGGGGGACCTCATCGGGGTGATGCAGCTCATCAACGCCCAGGACGCCGGGGGGAACACGATCCCCTTTCCGGCCGAGGCGGAGCAGATGGTCACGGCGATCGCCTCTCTTTCCGCCATCAGCATCACGAACATGCAGTATGCCGAGCAGATCAACCTCCTGCTGGATTCCCTGATCGGCGCCATGTCCGAGGCCATCGACGAGCGCTCCCCCTATAATGCCAACCATTCCCGGAACATGGCAAGGTATGCCGAGGCGTTCCTGGATTATCTGGAGAGCAGCGGCCATCCCTGGGCCTTCTCCCGGGATAAGCGCAGGACCTTCCTCATGAGCGTATGGCTGCACGACGTGGGCAAGCTGGTGGTGCCGCTGGAGGTCATGGATAAGGAAAGCCGCCTGGGCGCGGCGCTTCCGGCGGTGCTGGAACGGCTGCGGGTCATCGGCCTGCTGGGGGAGATATCCCTCCTCCGGGGGGAGACCGGCGAAGCCGAAGCCCGGCAGCTGAAAACCGAGCTGCGTCAGGCTGAGGAGCTGATCCGCAGGGTGAACGGAGCGGGCTTCCTGCCGGACGAGCTGCTGGCCCAGGTGGACGCTCTGGCGGAAAAAACATACCTGGATGAATCCGGAGCGTGCCTGCCCTGGATCACGGAGGAGGAACGCACGGCGCTGTCCGTCCGAAAGGGGACGCTCACCGCCGCCGAGCGCAGCATCATGGAAAGCCACGTGGTCATGACCGGGCATATCCTGGCCCAGGTCAGCTTTCCGAAGGAATATGCCCGGGTGCCGCAGTGGGCGGCAGCCCACCATGAGCTGCTGAACGGCAGCGGATACCCGGACCACCGGAAGGGGGAGAGCATCCCTCCGGAGGTGCGGCTGCTGACGGTGCTGGACGTGTTCGACGCCCTCACCGCCAGGGACAGGCCCTATAAACAACCGATGCCCGCCGAAAAAGCGCTGTCCATCCTGCACAGCATGGTGGAGGAGGGAAGTGTGGACGGCGATATTCTGAAGCTGTTTGAAGAAAGTAAAGCATGGGAGGGAAAGGTATGAAAAGATTCATTGCAATGCTGCTGGTCGTCGTGCTGCTGGCGGGAGCCTGCGGGATGTCGGCGGCGGCGGAAAACGCCAAGGGCGGCACCATCCGCCTGGAGGAAAGCTCCGGCACCGTGACGGTCAGCAACGCCGGCGGCAAGGTCCAGACGATCCGGGAGAGCATGCGCCTGTATAACGGCTACTCCGTGGTCACCGGCCTCAGCAGCGAAGCCTTCGTCAGCCTGGACGATTCCAAGGCGGTGAAGCTGGACGCCTCCACGAAGGTGGAGGTGAAGCAGTCCGGCAAGCAGCTGGAGGTCGCCCTGGTGAGCGGCCAGCTTTTCTTCGATGTGACCAAGCCGCTGAAGGCGGACGAGACCATGAACATCACCACCTCCACCATGGTCACCGGCGTCCGGGGCTCCTACGGCTGGGTCAGACCCAACGAAATGGGCCTGATGCACGGCCATGTGACCCTGCTCTGCCGCAACCCCTATACCGGCGAGACCCGGATCACCGAGGTCTACAGCGGCGAGCGGGTGTACTTCGATCCCGATCCTCAGGGCGGCTCTGCCGATCCGGAGCTGCTGGAGATCGACTTCGTGAAGGAGAAGATCACCAATGCGGACGTGCCCGTCATCGTGGTGCGGGAGATGGCAAAGGATCAGGAAGGCCTCTGCGATCCCGTGATCGCGGACGTGCCCACCGTGGACGTGCCCAAGCTCCTGGAGCAGCTCCCGGAGATGGAAAAGGCCGCTGCGGAGCAGGAGTCCGCCGCCAGGGAAGAGATGGAAAAAGCCCTGAAGGAGGAGGAAGCCTCCCTCACGGACGACCCGGTGGATCCGCTGTATGCGGCTCCCGTAGCGGTTTCCGACGTGATACCCGAACCGCCCACGCCTTCGACCTATCTCCTGACCGTCCCCTCCGGTACGGGCTACTCCATCACGAATACCAGCGTCGATCTGGATCCCGTTGCCGGCGGTTATCCGGTGCCTGCGGGTGAGGAGTTCACCTTCGCCGTGATGCCCTACGGGATGCACGCCGTGTTTGCGGACGATATCGGCCCCGTATCCACTCTGGGGGATGTGAGCGTTGTCCAGGAGGGCTCCGAGGTGGACTGCTCCGTCATCGTCAACGGCGACGGTGAGATCACCTTTAGCCGGATCTACACCGTGACGGACGCCCTGGATCAGGACGTTGCGGATGCCGAGCCCTACATCGCGGTCATCACCCAGTCGATCAGCGAGAGCGTAACGATCCCCTCCGGTTCGGTCCTCCGCGTCATAGAGGGCGAAACGCTGACAGTCACCGGCATGGGCGTCGCCCTGACCATCGAGGAGGGCGCGGACCTGATCGTGGAGGGCACTCTGGAGGTGAGCCCGGACAGCAGCCTGATCAACCACAGCACCCACAGCGTCTATGTCCGGAGTACCGGCATGATCACTCTGGAAGGCAGCATGACGAACAACGGCAGGGTGCTCCTGGAGGGCAGCATCAATGGCGCCGAAGGCGGCACCTTCCACAACTTCGGGGTGCTGGAGATCGCAGACAGCGCGGCCATGGAGATCGCGAGCATGTATAACGGCAACGCAGAGCTGTATGCCCACGACGATAACGCCCAGACGCAGGTCAACGGCACCCTGACGACGCAGATGATCAGCAACCACGGAGAGCTGCTGGTCAGCTCGACGGGAACGGTAACCTGCAGCTATACGCTTTTGAACTGCTATCGGATCATCAGCAACGGTACGTTCAATAACGAGGGATCCTTCACCAACGGCGACAGCAGCTTCGATCCGGACAAAGGGTACGGCACGTTCCAGAACAACGGCGTCTTCAATAACGGACATCGACTGGTGAATTATTCCTTCAATGTGATCAATAACCAGGCGACGATCAATAATACCGCCGACTGCGAGATCAATAACAGCGGCGAATTTGAAAACTACGGCGTCATCGAGAACAACGGGTATGTCTCCAGCGTCGGAGAACTCTCGGGCAGCGGCGTCGTGAACGGCAATCAGGTGGACACCACGCAGAAATACACCATCCGCTTTGATAATAACGGCGGGTATGGCACCTCGGCCAGCGATATCTTCTGCGCGCCGGGGGACTTCATCGATCCCGAATACGCGCCGTCTGAAGATGTGCTGGTGAATGACGGCTTCACTCTGGGCGGCTGGTGTACCGACCGCGCCGGCGAAAATGAATGGGAATTCCGGAGCGACACCGTGCAGAACGACATGGTCCTGTACGCCAAGTGGGTGTGAGGTAAATGGGAACAAAGGCGAAGCGCCTGCTGTATAAGCTTCTGGTCTGCCTTTGCGCGGCGGCGGCGCTCACCGCCGCCGCCGGACTGGGCTGGCTGAAGGCTCCGGACGGGATCGCCTGCGACGCCCTGTATCAGCGCCCGGGCTCCCCGGATGGGGAGATCGTGGTCGTCGGCATGGACCCCCGGGCCGTGGATGAGTTCGGACCCATGCCCTGGCCCCGGGACGTTATGGCCCAGGCAATCGAATACCTGAACAACGCGGACCCGGAGAACGTCCCCGCCGTCATCGGCATCGACGTGCTCTACGTGGGCGAAAGCGCGGACCCGGACGCGGACGCATACCTGGCGGAGGTTGCCGCCATGGGTGAAAACGTGGTGGTGGCCTCTGCCGCGACCTTTGACGCGCAGCTCGTCCATGAAGGGGACCTGTTTTACATGAACGACCGGGCCGTCGTCGCCTGGGACGGTCCGTTCCCCGATCTGGCGGACGTGACGGATACCGGCCATATCAACCAGATGATGGATGACGACGGCATCCTCCGGCACGCCCTGCTCTGGGTGGACGTGCCGGGGGTGGGCCGGGTCCCCTCCTTCGCCCGGGTGCTCTATGAGCGCTGGTGCGAGGCAAAGGGGCTGGAGCCCAACCCTCCTCCAAAGACGGGGGACGGCTTCTTCTATCTGCCCATCACGGGCAGGCCCGGCAGCTACTATGAGGATATTTCCGTGGCGGACCTGGTGGAGGGGAACGTGCCGTCGGATTACTACGGCGGCAAGATCGTCCTGATCGGCCCCTATACCCTGGGGATGCAGGACCAGTACCCCACATCGGTGGATCACTCCGCCCCCATGTACGGCGTGGAATTCCAGGCCAACGTGATCGACTCCTTCCGGACGGGCTTCCAGCCCCGGGAGGCGGGGGAGCGGGTCCAGCTCGTCCTCCTGTTCCTCCTGTGCGCCGTGACCCTGTTCCTGTTCCTGGACCGGCGGGTCCGGGTGGCGCTGCCCCTGTGGCTGGCCGTCAGTCTCGGCTGGCTGGGGGTCTGCCTTCTGGTCTACCGGATGGGGACGATCCTGCACGTGCTGTGGGTGCCCCTGGGGGTGACGGTCCTGTTCATCGCCTCCGTTGCGGTGAACTATATCCTTGCCGCCCGGGAAAAGCACCAGATCCAGAACACCTTCGGCCACTATATCGACCCTGCGGTCATGCATCAGCTGCTGGAGCAGGGGAGCGGCGCCCTGGAGCTGGGGGGAAGGCTCTGCGATATCGCGGTGCTGTTCGTGGATATCCGCGGCTTCACCACCATGAGCGAATCTCTGGACCCGCCCACCGTGGTGGAGATCATCAACAAATACCTGACCCTGACCACCGAGTGCATCATGAAGAACCACGGGACCCTGGATAAATTCGTGGGGGACTGCACCATGGCCTTCTGGAACGCGCCGGTGGAGCAGGAGGACGCCGTTTATCTGGCCTGCCGCGCCGCCATGGACATGGTGGAGGGCTCAAAGGCCCTGGGCGAGGAGCTGCTGGAAAAATACGGCCGCACCGTTTCTTTCGGCGTGGGCGTGAACTGGGGCAGCGCGGTCATCGGCAACATCGGCGCCCCCAGACGCATGGACTATACCGCCATCGGCGATACGGTGAACACCGCGTCCCGCCTGGAATCCAACGCCCCGGGAGGGAAGATCCTGATCTCCCGCGTGGTGGCGGATATCCTGGGCGACCGGGCGAAGGTCACCTCCCTGGGAGATACCATCAAGCTGAAGGGCAAGGCGGAGGGCTTCGAGATCCTGACGCTGGACGCCCTGAACGATCAATGAGAGGAGAGCCAAAGATGAAAAAGAAGATCTTTGCACTGCTTCTGGCGCTGTGCCTGCTTTGCACGCAGGGCGTCCTGGCCGCCGGGGAAGAGGCGGAGACGGAGCCTGCGGGCGAAACGTACATCGATGCGGATCTCACCGGCGTCTGCGTGACGGAGGACGGTACGGTCCTGGCGTCCGACGCCTGGAGCAAGGTCGTCTGGGATCTGACCGGAAAAAGCCCGGAGCGGTATGCCGGGCGCGTCAGCGTTGCGGACCTTTCCGGCGAGCCCATGGGCCGTTATTATGACGCCCAGGACCGGATGCAGGCCTTCTTCAAGGAGCCTGCGGCCATCATTCCCTACATGGACGGATACGCCGTTGCGGACGCCGGCGCCAACGTGATCCGGTACGTGACGGATTCCGGCGTGCAGACCATCGCCGGCTCCGGCACGGAGGGAAAGGCTGACGATTTGGGCGTTGCCGCACGCTTCTCCCGGCCCAGCGGCCTGGCTGCCGACGATCAGGGCAACCTTTACGTGGCGGATACCGGCAACGGCTGCATCCGCACCGTCTCCCGGGTGGGCTTCGTGGGCACCTATGTATCCGGGCTTTCCGACCCCATGGGCCTGTGCTGGGCAGACGGCTCTCTGTACGTGGCGGAGAGCGGCAGGAACCGCATCCTGAAGATCACCGCGGGCAAGACCGAGGTCCTGGCGGGACTTGCCATTCCCGCGGAGGAGGACGGGGTCTATTACGGCGGCCTGGCGGACGGACCTGCCGCCCGGGCTGAGTTCGACCACCCCGAAGGCGTGACCGTGGGGAAGGACGGGACGGTCTATATTGCGGATACCATGAACCATGCGATCCGCATGCTGAAGAACGGACGGGTCTACACCCTGGCCAGGAGCAAAGATCTGCTGAACGCGCCGGTCCAGCCCCATGCCCTTGCCGTTTCCGGGGACATGCTCCTTGTGGCCTGCAGGAACAGCCTGCTGCGCCTGAGCCTGGCGGAGAAGGTGTTTGAGGACGTTTCGCCGGAGGACTGGTTCGCCGAATACGCGGCGGAGGCCGCGCTGCGCGGCCTGGTGAAGGGCGTGACGGAGACCGCCTTCGCGCCGAAGCTCGCCACCACCCGCGCCCAGTTCGTCACCCTGCTCTCCCGGCTGCACACCGGCGTGGACGGCACGGAGGTCATCGACGGGGAGACGGCCCTTGAGGACGTGGAACAGGACGCCTGGTACGCCGCCGCCGCCCGCTGGGCCGTGGACAAGGGGATCGTTCTGGGCATGGACGGCAGGTTCATGGCCGGCGACCCCCTGACCCGTGAGCAGGCCGCGGTCATGCTGCGCCGCTATGCCGCCTTCATCGGGCTGGACGACGGCGCCATGGAGGAAGCGGATCTCTCCGCCTTCACGGACGGGGAAGAGGTCAGCGACTGGGCCGCCGGGGCCGTGCGCTGGGCCGTCGCCCTGGGGATCCTGAAGGGGGAGGAGGGCGCCCTGCGGCCCGGCGCGCAGATCACCCGTGAGCAGATCGCCGCCGTGCTGCTGCGCTTCATGGATGTTTACGGCCTGTAAGGGCGCCGGATCATTACCGAGCAACGGAAGGTGAGAGAAAATGCCCAAGGCTGTGATTGACGACGCATTCCTGGCCCGCTTCTTTGACCTGACAGACGATGAAGCGGGCCGGGAGGAGTGCGCCGTCATCCGGGATAAGCTGGAACGGCTGCAGTTCAGCCATGGGGAGGACGTCTGCCGCATCGACGAGGAGCCGGACGGCATGTTCTTCCTGGAGTCCGGCATCTGCTCCGTCCTGAACCGGGACGGGGACCAGATCAACATCATGCGGGAGGGCCAGTACTTCGGCGAATACGGCGTCCTGTCG
>JAEEGL010354768.1_pt1 | contig 12286 bp, 12 predicted proteins | sample 9134231 | NCBI WGS metagenome assembly JAEEGL01 (sample SAMN16246548, study PRJNA631951) | gut metagenome | biome: gut microbiome; feature: rumen; material: fiber-attached | host: Bos | place: Iran: Karaj | collected 2018-10 | reverse complement strand
TGTGAACAAGGATAAGGATATAACCGTAATTGTCCCTTATCACTGTAAGGATCTAAAAAAGGGATTAGAAAAGGCTATACTTAGGCAAGCTGGCTTGGCGGATGATGAATATATGAAAGAATATTTTTATCCTGCAATATTTCATAGCGATAAAGAATCGGGAGGATATTGGATTTCTTTTCCCGATTTTCCGGAATGCATGACTCAGGGAGAAACTGTTGAAGAAGCATATAAAATGGCAGTTGAAGCAATCGGGCTCTGTATTGATGAAAGATTAAAAAATGAAGAAAGCTTGCCAGGTGCATCTGCTCCCACTGATTTTCTCGTCGAAGATGGTGATTTCAGTTGCCTGATTGAGTTTGATCTGTTGCAATATCTAAAAACTCATAACAGCAAATCTGTCAAAAAAACTCTTACTATACCTGAATGGTTGAATGAAGCTGCTGTTGCGCAAAATATTAATTTCTCTCAGGTTCTTCAGGAAGCACTCTTGCAAAGGGTAGGCTTTTAGACGCAAAAAGAACCACGATGAAATGCCTTAGAAAGAAAAGTAGTTCGGAAAAATACACGGATAATAAATGAAATTCTCGGTTATAGTCGTATCCCTTAATGCGGGTGAAAAACTGATAGAGACTGTAAACAACATCCTTGCTCAGAAGGATATTGAATTTGAGATCGTCATTAAGGACGGTCTTTCTAATGACGGCTCTCTTGATGCTGTCAGGAGAATTAATGATGACCGCATTAAGATCCATGAAATGAAAGACACCGGCATATACGACGGCATGAATCAGGGAATCCTCAATGCTTCCGGAGATTTTTATATCTTCATGAACTGCGGAGATAATTTCTATGATGAGAATGTACTCGCCCGCTTCGAGAAAAAAGCGGAAGAGTACATCTCTTCAAATGCAACACCTACAGAACAGAAACCTCTGATCCTTTACGGAAGCAGATATTCCGAGATCACAAAAAGTGTGGAATACATTTCGCCTAAGATAACTCCTCTTGTTTGCTACAGGAACATTCCCTGCCATCAGGCAATCCTTTATTCAAAAGAGTGCTTTGCAAAACGCCTCTTCAGACCCGAATACAAAGTGCGTGCGGATTATGAACATTTCCTCTGGAGCGTTCTTAAGAATAATACCGCCACGGTATATGTTGATGAACCCGTCTGCCGTTATGAAGGCGGAGGCTATTCAGACAATCCAAAACAGGCAAAGCGTTCCGCGGATGAACACAAAGAGATCACGGGAATGTACTTATCCAAGTGGCAGCTTTTCTACTGTCACCTCTACATGATCCTGACCCTTCAGCCCCTCCGCCATGCCATATCCACCGGACCTCTTTCCGGTCTCTATAATTCTCTTGTAAAAAAAATCTACCGAAGGGGTTAATCTTTTCCGCCACATATCCGATATAAAAACTGTAAGGACAACTCTACCCTAAATGCACGGATGCAAGCACATGTTTGCCCGTGCTTTTGTGATTTTGCTGACATTTAGTCAATATAAAAACCTCTGTTAATTTGGGTGATTATCGGATATAATGAATTGATTATTCCTAAATATAGCAATTTTTGTCCGAAAGGGGTTTTAAAATGGCAGCACTTGATATCGGAATCGATCTCGGAACGGCTTCCGTTCTCGTATATATAAAGGGAAAGGGCGTTGTGTTAAAGGAGCCCTCCGTTGTTGCAATAGACAAGAATACCAAGAAGGTTAAGGCTATCGGTGAGGATGCGAGACTCATGCTCGGTAGAACTCCCGCCAACATTGTGGCCGTAAGACCTCTCAAGCAGGGTGTTATCTCGGACTATCAGGTTACCGAGAAGATGATGAAGTACTTCGTTCAGAAGGCAGTGGGACACAAGCTTTTAAGAAAGCCCAGGATCGCTGTATGTGTACCCAGCGGTGTTACCGAAGTCGAGAAGAAGGCAGTTGAAGATGCTGCATATCAGGTGGGTGCAAGAGAGACCCTTATCATCGAGGAGCCCATTGCGGCAGCCATCGGTGCGGGTATTGATATTTCAAAGCCCTGTGGAAACATGATCGTTGACATCGGCGGTGGTACCACCGACATCGCAGTCATTTCACTGGGAAGCGCGGTTGAGAGTGCATCCCTGAAGGTTGCGGGTGATGACTTCAACGATGCCATCGTTAAATACATGAGAAAAAATCACAGCCTCAGCATCGGTGAAAGAACCGCTGAGGACGTGAAGATAAAAATCGGAACTTGTTTCAGAAGACCCGAAGTGGAGAAGATGGAAGTTAAGGGACGTCACATCGTCAAGGGACTTCCCACATCCATAGAGGTCACAAGTGAGGAAATGGAAGAGGCACTTGAGGATTCCACCAACAGCATTGTTGAGGCTATCCACTCCGTTCTTGAGAGAACTCCTCCCGAGCTTTCCGCAGATATCGCCGACAGAGGAATCGTCCTTACAGGCGGCGGAGCGCTTTTACGAGGACTTGAAGATCTCATTACGGACAGGACCGGAATTACCACCATGACAGCTGAGGATCCCATGACTGCAGTTGCCATCGGAACCGGAAAGTACGTTGAATTCATTTCCACCTTCAGAAACTCAATTGAGTAAGTCACCGGAACCATCCACGTGACTCAATAGGAGAATTCAAATGGTCAAAGGTCTGTACACAGCTTATACGGGAATGATCAACGAGCAGAATCGTATGGATGTTCTCAGTAATAATATGGCTAACGTTACCACCGTCGGATTTAAGAAGGAGGGTACCACCAGCCAGTCTTTTGACCAGGTTCTCGATCTTAAGATCAAAGATTCTACCATCGATTACAATCTCGCAACACGAGAAGGTTATACCACCCGCGGCGTTAAGATCGGCGAGAACTATGTTGACTGGTCCCAGGGTTCATTCAGGATCACCGGCAACACCTATGATCTCGCTCTCGGCGGCAGCGGTTTCTTTGCAGTAGAGTTCACCAACAAGGCGGGCGAGACCAGCACCAAATATACCAGAGCAGGAGAATTCCAGCTGGATAATGAGGGCTATATCGTAACCCATGAAGGTGACTATCTTCTTGATGCTAACGGAAAGCATATCAAAGTGGATCCTCTGAAAGAGACATCCATCGACAGACAGGGCAGGATAATGCAGGATGGCAACACCATCGCAACTATCCAGATCGCCGATTTCAAGGATTATGATTATCTGAAAAGATATGGTGAGACATACTACGAGCCTATTGAGGGTGCGGAGTTCACCAATGCGGACGGCCAGATCTACAGCGGCTATCTTGAAGCATCGAACGTATCAAGCGTTCAGGAAATGGTAAATCTCATCACCATATCAAGGCAGTATGAGAGCAACCAGAAGATCATCCAGACAATAGACAATACACTTGAAACCGCAGTAACCCGTGTCGGTAAAGTATAACCGGACGTAACAGATTAAAATCAACAGCAGCAACATGACCCTCGGTTTATGAAAGGGAGGTTAAGATGGTAAGAAGTTTGTGGACAGGCGCAACGGGAATGATCGCTCAGCAGACCAGTCTCGATAATATTGCGAATAACCTTGCCAATGTAAATACAACAGGATTTAAGTCTCAGAGTATAGAGTTTAAGAATCTTCTCTACCAGACAATCCAGACCAAGACCACTTCCGCAAACGGCGATACCAAGCCCGGAAATGCACAGGTCGGACTGGGTACAAGAGTTTCATCTCTTAATACGAGTTTTTCGCAGGGTGCTTTCTTTGCATCGGAAAGTCCCACCGCATTTGCTATAGGCGGTAACGGCTTTTTTGGAATAAAGGGTGCAGATGGCAACACCTATTATACGAGAAACGGTAACTTCGGATGGACCCTTGCTGCAAACGGCGGCAACATGCTTGCCACCACAGACGGTAATCCCGTTCTCGATACCAAGGGAAATCCCATCATCCTTGATTCAAAGTACACCACCAGCCGCATCACCGTTACCAATGACGGACAGATCTGCTATCCCGATGATAAGAACAATCCCCAGCCTTTGGGCATCACCATCGGTCTCTGGCAGTTCAACAATCCCAACGGCCTTTCCCGCGAAGGCGACACTCTCTTCAAAGAAACTGCAGCTAGCGGAAGATCAATCAACGAAGCAAACAGCACCAACCTTACCAAGAGTACCGTTAACCAGGGTTACCTGGAGGGCTCCAATGTTCAGGTTGCCGATGAGATGGTCAACATGATCACCACACAGAGAGCTTATGAGCTCAACTCCAAAGTTATCACCACTTCCGATACCATGCTTGATGAAGCCAACAATCTGAGGAGATGATCTGAATGGATATTTCTAATATCTCAAATCTTACAGACTATTATACTTCCGTTACCGGTCAGGCTAAGGCTACGGAATTTGCAAACAACCTTTCAAACAAGGCTCAGTCGGCCACAACCGATGATGAGCTTATGAGCGTATGCAAACAGTTTGAAAGCTATATGCTCGAGCAGGTATTTAAGAGAATGGATAAGACCGTTCTCAGGAACACCGATGAATCAAAGGACGCCGCAACGGAGAACCTTGTTGATTTCTTCAGAGAACAGACTATTCAGGAACTTGCTGATCAGTCCACCGAGAAGCAGGGCCTTGGTATTGCACAGCAGCTCTATGAGCAGCTTCGTCGTAACTATGGTCTCGATGAAAATTCCATTCCCGCAGACCAGGTTGCATCGTTAAATGTCAAAAAGCAGTAAGTATTTATCTTGGACTTTTCCGATTCAGACAACAAAATAAAAGGATATGTGGACCATGTGATATTTGAGAGCAATGAGGATGGATACAAAGCCCTTGCTCTTATTTCTGATGGTTTTGACGAGACTGTGGTCGGTAAGATGCCGGATGTCTCAAAGGGCGACACCATAGAAGCGGAGGGAGAGTATGTTGATCATCCCCGCTACGGTGTTCAGTTTAAGGTGCGCTCCTATAAGATCATCCCTCCTGCAGATTCCCACGCCATGGAAAGATATCTGGCTTCAGGCGCGGTTCCCGGAGTGGGTGAGAAACTGGCATCAAAGATCGTCAGCAAATTCGGAGACGATACCTTCAGGATCATCGAAGAAGAACCGGAAAGGCTCTCCGAGATCAAGGGCATCAGTAAAAGAAAGGCCATGGAGATCGCCGTTGCCATGGAAGGAAAAAAAGACCTTCGCGATGCCATGGTCACCATGGGAAATCTCGGCATAAGCCAGAACATGGCAGTTAAGATCTATGACAATTACGGTCCCGGCTATATCGAGATCCTCCGCACCAATCCCTACAAGATGGCCGAGGACATCAAGGGTATCGGTTTTAAGACCGCGGATGACATAGCCGCAAAGCAGGGCATGGATCCCGGCAGTCCGGACAGAGCCTGTGCCGGTGTTTTATTTGCCATGAGTGAAAGTATAGGGGACGGTCACTGCTACCTTCCTTCGGATATGCTGGAGCGTGAAGCTGCGGAACTACTGGGCCCCGATCATGGCAGCATTACCGATGCCATTAAGAAGCTCCTTACGGAAAACAAATTAAAAAGGGATGAGGACAGGATCTACCTTCCCATGTATTATTATGCGGAGCTGGCCTGTGCCAGAATGCTGGTTGAAAAGAACATTCCCATGGTCAGGGATCTGCCCGGACTTGATGAGAAGATCGATCGGGACGTTAAGAAAATTGCGGAAGCTAACGGAATGAAACCCGATGATCTCCAGATCGGTGCGGTGAGAGAGTGTGTAAAAAACGGTCTCTTTATCCTGACGGGAGGACCCGGAACGGGAAAGACCACCACCATAAATATGATCATCGAATATTTCGTGAACCAGGGACTTGAGATTGTTCTGGCTGCTCCCACAGGAAGGGCTGCCAAGAGGATGACCGAGGCCACCGGTTACGAAGCTACCACCATCCACAGACTCCTTCAGGTTAATGCCATGTCGGATGATGGCGGACAGGGTGCCTTCTTTTTAAAGAACGCAGATGACCCTCTGGAAGCGGATGTTGTAATTATTGACGAAATGTCAATGGTTGATATTATGCTGTTCAAAGCCCTTCTCAGTGCAGTTCCTTTATCTGCCAGACTGATCCTCGTGGGAGATTCCTCCCAGCTTCCCAGTGTGGGTCCCGGATGTGTTTTGGGCGACATCTGCTCTTGTTCATTTTTCCCCATGGTAAAACTGGAGAAGATCTTCAGGCAGGACGAGACCAGTAACATTGTCATCAATGCCCACAAGATAAACCGTGGAGAACATATTGAACTCTCTTCAAGCATCAAAGATTTTATCTTTCTGGAAAGAGATGATTCTTCCGTTATCAGGCAGACCATCGGATGGATGATCTCGGAAAAACTCCCGGACTATGTTCATTGCGGAGCTTTTGATATCCAGGTCCTTACGCCCCAGAAGATGGGACCCTTGGGCGTTCACGAATTAAACAGGTTTTTACAGCAGGTCCTTAATCCCGCTGCTTCGGGAAAGCGCGAATACACCTACGGAGATACCCTTTACCGAGAGGGAGACAAGGTAATGCAGACCAAAAACGATTACAAACTGGAATGGATCACTGACTCGAGCTTAAGCGCCCTGGCCCAGAACGGCACCGGGGTCTTCAACGGTGATATGGGCAGGATCAGCCGCATAGATGAAGCGGGCAGATCCATAACGGTGCTTTTTGATGACGGAAGGATTGCTTCATATCCCTTTTCGGAGCTTGATGAACTGGCACATTCCTATGCCATGACCATACATAAATCTCAGGGAAGCGAATATCCCGCGGTAATAATTCCCGTTCTTGATACCGCCGCTCCCCTGGTCTACAGGAACCTTCTCTACACCGGAGTCACCAGAGCCAAATCCTGTGTGATCCTCCTTGGAAGTTCCGGAACCATCTACCGAATGATCGATACGAAAGGAAGTAATGACAGGTTCAGTTCTTTTGCAGAAAGGCTTAAAGAAGCCGTTTCTTAAGATTACCCGTTTTCTTTACCCGACAAGATGCCCTATATGTGATGATCCTGCCTGGCCCACGGACCGGGGGATCTGTTTTTCCTGCATGAAAAAATTAAAGGCCAATGCGGGATTCTTCTGTGAAAAATGCGGCAAAAAATTAACCCCCGGAGACGGGCTTTGCAACGACTGTAAAACAAAAGGCCACGTATTTGAAAGGTGTCGAAGTGCCTTTGAATATGATGGGATAAGCGAGTCCCTGTACCGTTTCAAATACCTTGGAAGAAGAGAGTATGCAAAAGTATATGCGGGGCTTTCCGTGGAAGTTCTCCGTGACTATCTGACTATTATAAAACCGGACGTCATAACTCCCGTCCCTTTGTCCCGGGAAAAGGAAAACAAACGCGGATATAACCAGGCTCTGGACTTATGCGTGGCCCTTTCCGCTGAAACCGGGATACCCGTTCTTCCGGATACGGTAAGACGTGTGAAAAACACCGCTCCAATGAAACTTTTAAGCCCCTCTGAAAGGCAAAAAAATCTCAAAAATGCTTTCAAGAGTGGGGAAAATGTAGTAAAATCAAAACGTGTATTATTGGTCGACGATATATACACTACCGGCGCCACCATGGATGCCTGTGCAGAGATTTTGTATGGGGAGGGAGCAGACAGCGTTTACTGTCTCACCATAAGCTCCGGAGCCGGAATCTAGAAGCGGAGGTGTGTTCTATGAATGTAAGAAACTGTAAGAGCTGCGGAAAGCTTTTCAACTATGTTGCCGGACCGCCCATCTGCCCTATGTGCAAGGAAGCGAATGAAGCGAAGTTCCAGGAAGTAAAAGAATATATCCGCGATCATAAAGGTGTAGGCATTGCCGAAGTTGCGGAAGCCTGCAGCGTAGATCCCAACCAGATCAGACAGTGGCTCAGAGACGACAGGCTCGAGGTTACAGAAGATTCCGCCATCATGCTCAACTGCGAGAGATGCGGAGCACCCATCAGATCCGGAAAACTCTGTGACAGATGCCGTGCCAATATGACCAACTCATTTAACAACATCGTTAATGAACACAGGGCGGCTAATACTCCTCCGCCTCCCAAGTCCGCCAAGGACAGCCCCAAGATGCGCTTCCTTGACGGCAACAAATGATCCGCTGATATAATGATGATTAGTCACCCTTCAGCAGCTTCAAACCGGCTGAAGGGTGAATTGTGTGTAAGGAGTGCAGTTAAAACTGCTTGAAATATGCTTAATAAAGACAGGGTCATCCTCATGACCAGAATGGCTTCCTATGAGGCCGGTGAGGGAAAAAAGCATATGGCTGTCGTCCGTTTTTTTAAGGGTGACTATATTGCCGTGGGTATCCTTAAGGCTATCGTCTGCGGCACACTTTCCTTCGGACTGATCCTGGGATTGTATGTCTATTACAATTTCGAATCCTTTATGAGCAATATGTATGACATGGACATACTTGCTTTTGTAAGGAGCATCCTGACCAAGTATGCGTGGTTTCTGGGGATCTATGTTCTGATCACCTACATCGTATGCACTCTGAAGTACGATTCCTCCCGCAGAAAACTCAAGAGATATTTCAGGAACCTCACGGTTCTAAAGAAAATGTACGACAAACAGTAAGGAAAAGACATGACACAGTTATTGGAAATCAGAGATAATATCAGATCGTTTTTTTCGAAATTCGACATTTACGTAATTCCCGTTCTGAAGTTTTTGCTGGCATTCATCATGCTGCTTATGATCAACTCCAGACTCGGATATATGGGAAAGATCAACAACATCGGCATAGTGCTCATTGTGGCCCTTGCCTGTTCATTCCTTCCCACCGGAGCAATACTCCTTTTCGGAAGTTTGTTTTCAATGGCTCACGTATTTGCACTCTCACCTGAGGTTGCTATCGTGATCGCCGTTTTATATATGCTGGTATATCTTCTATACCTGCGTTTTGCTCCTTCGGAGTCACTCTGTATCGTTATTACCCCCATGCTCTTTGTAATGCATGTTCCCTATGTGGTCCCCGTAGTTATGGGACTTATCGGCGGACCCGCTTCAGCACTTTCCGTATGCTGCGGAGTTGTGGTCTATTTTGCGCTTCATGTTGTTACCCAGAATGCTGCCAATGTATCCGGCAGCCTTTCCGATATCATGGGCCAGATCAGACTCATCATCGATTCCCTTCTCGGTAACAAACAGATGCTTGTGCTTGTGGCTGCATTTGCTATAACCACCATTGCGGTTTACATCATCAGAAGACTTCCCATTGAGCACTGCTGGACCATCGCCATGATCTCAGGCGCCATCCTTTGCATGGTCATCGTCCTCATCGGCGGTCTTGTTTCCGGGGCGGGATTTTCTTTCCTCGGCATTCTTTTCGGATGTATCCTTGCCGTAGGAGTGGGCAAGGTTATTGAGTTCTTCCGGTTCTGTGTGGATTATACGAGAACGGAACGTGTGCAGTTTGAAGACGAAGAGTATTACTACTACGTTAAGGCTGTCCCCAAGATGAATGTCTCCGCTCCCGACAGGAAAGTTAAGAACATCAACCGTTCCCGCGGAGGTTCTCACCTTTCCTCGAAAAAGAGCGCTCCGGTAACCGATGATACCATCGAAGAGGATTATCTCGGAGAGACCGGCGATATAGATCTTTTTGCGGATACAGAGAAAAAATAAGTTTCAGATAGGAAACTCCGATGCAGTTTTTAGACGAGACAATAAAATATCTGAACAGTTTCGGTACTTACATGTCCACCATTCAGTGGCAGGATTATGTTGAGATATTCCTCATCGCTCTGCTCCTGTACTACATGATGAAGTGGATGCACCGTACCAGGGCATGGTCTCTCATGAGGGGCCTTTTTGTCATTCTTCTGTTCCTGATCCTTGCCAACCTGTTCCACATGGACACCATTCTCTGGATGGCAAGTAACATCATTCAGTTTGCGGTCATCGCTCTTATCGTTGTCTTTGCTCCGGAGCTGAGACGTGCCCTTGAGACCCTCGGAAATAAGAGCATATTCGGTAATCTTTTCTATTTTGGTGACACCCAGAAAGATCAGACTCTTGCCTGGAATGCCATCAACGAAATAGTAAAGGCCTGCTCCGTAATGGGCAGAGCCCGCACCGGAGCTCTTATAGTCATTGAGAAAAAAGAATCCCTGGCCCGCATCGATGAGACCGGAATCAAGGTTGATGCCGAGATCACAAGCCAGCTTCTTGTTAATATCTTCGAGAAAAATACCCCTCTTCACGACGGAGCGGTGACCATCAGAAATAACAGAGTTTCATCCGCAACCTGTTATCTTCCCCTTACCCAGTCCAGAGAGATCAGTAAGGAACTGGGAACAAGGCACAGAGCAGGTCTCGGAATGAGCGAAGAATCCGATGCCCTTGTCATAATCGTATCGGAGGAGACCGGAAGGATCGCAGTGGCATCCAACGGAGAACTTGATAGAAACTTAAGTGAAGATGCATTAAAGCAGCTTCTCATTACCGCAGTGGGTCTGTCAGAGACTCAGGCTGAAAATGCAGGCGGCAGGAAAAGGAGGCGCAGAAAAGCATGAAACAGTTAAAGCGCCTTTTCGGCATATTAACAAAAAATCTGTGGCTTAAGGTTCTGTCCGTGATCCTTGCTTTCGTGGTGTGGATCCTTGTAGCCAGAATAACCAATCCCGTAAGTTCCAATTCCTTCAGCAATGTCAGGGTTACTCTTCTGAACACCGAAGTACTGGAGGCTGCAGGCAAGGTTTACCAGGTGCTTGATAATAGCGATATCATCAAGGTCACCGTAAGGGCTCCCCAGTCCGTTATGAGCGGCATCACAGCAACCAACATCAATGCATATGCCGATCTGTCCAATATTTCCGAAGACGGCACCGTGCCCATAGTATGTTCCATTGACAGTGCGGAGAGCGTTGTCATCGACCACAGCACCATAAAGGTAAACGTTGAGGACAAGACCTCCAAGTATGTGAACATTGTCTACGAGATCACCGGAAGCGTGGGCGAAGGATGCGTTCAGGGTAAGGTGGTTCTCGACAGGAACAGAATAGAAGTTTCCGGACCTCAGTCCGATGTTGACAGTGTATCCTATGCAAAGGTCGTCATTGATCTTGACGGAGCACTTAAGACCATATCCGCTGACATGGAAGTTATCCTCTGTGATGCCGACGGAAAGAGGATCTTCAGTGATAATATCGTAAAGCAGACTGACTACGTTACCACCACCGTCACGGTTCTTTCCACCAAGGAAGTGCCTATATACTCATATGTTACCGGAGAGCCTTCAGACGGTTATCTCTTCACGGGATCGCTTCAGGTATATCCTACCCACATCACCATTGCAGGTGATACAAGCGTCCTGAACAACATCTCACATATTGAGATCACGGACCCCGTCGATCTTGAAGGTGCAACCAAGGATGTTCTTGCCACCTTTGATCTTACTAAATACCTGCCGGCCAATGTCAGTGTTGAAGAGCCCGGTTTTGAGGGGGAGGTTGCGGTTACCGCATATGTGGAGAAGGTTGCGGAGAAGACTGTAAATGTTCCGCTTCTCAGGATCGGACTTACAAATATTCCTGACGGATACGAGGCAGAATTGGTTGAAAACGAAACCGTACCCGTCCACTTAAGCGGACTTGCAACGGAACTTAATGCCATCAGCAGTGAGTCCCTGGCATGTACAGTGGACGTATCCGGAAATCTTCCCGAAGAATTTGAAGACGGAGATATTATTGTCATCCCCGTAAGATTTACATTGAGCGATCATGTCAAAGCAGATCCTGTTTTCGTACACGTGATCCTCAGAGAAAAATAACAGGAGACCTATTATGTCCAGAATGTTTGGAACAGACGGAGTAAGAGGCATTGCCAACGAAGAGCTTACTCCCGATCTTGCAATGAAACTCGGCCAGGCCGGAGCATATGTCCTTACAAGGACCAAGAATCACAAGCCCACCATCATGGTTGGCTGTGACACCAGAATAAGCGGCGACATGCTTGCCAATGCTCTTATGGCAGGTGCCTGCAGCGTGGGTGCCAACTGTGTTTACGTTGGAGTGGTTCCTACTCCCGCAGTGGCTTATCTTACACGCAAGCATATGATGGATGCGGGAGTTGTTATCTCCGCATCTCACAATCCCGTAGAGTTTAACGGTATCAAATTCTTCGACAGCAACGGATTCAAACTTCCCGATGCTCTTGAGGATGAGATCGAAGATCAGATAAACAGAAATATGGAGGATATCAAGTTCCCCATCGGTCCCGGAGTAGGAAAGATCAAGTTCCGCACCGATGCCAAGGAAGAGTATATCAACCACTCCGTAAGAAGTGT
>JAEEGL017243662.1_pt1 | contig 12287 bp, 3 predicted proteins | sample 9134231 | NCBI WGS metagenome assembly JAEEGL01 (sample SAMN16246548, study PRJNA631951) | gut metagenome | biome: gut microbiome; feature: rumen; material: fiber-attached | host: Bos | place: Iran: Karaj | collected 2018-10 | reverse complement strand
TTGTCATACAGCTCATCGACCACCAGGATGCCGAGCTTGTCGCACAGCTCAATGAACTGCCGGCTGTAAGGATTATGGCTGGTGCGCACATGGTTGATGCCGAACTGCTTCATCAGCAGCAGGCGCTTCTCGATGGCACGGGGATAGGCTGCGGCACCCAAAGCCCCTAAGGTGTGGTGGTTGGCCAAGCCCTTCAGCAGCACTTTCCTGCCATTGAGCTTCAAGCCGAAGTCCGGGCCGGTCTCTATGGTACGGATGCCAAAATGCTCTGTCACCTCGTCGGCGACGGTACCGTCCGTTTTCAGCAGCGTCACCACCGCCTTATATAAATAAGGTGTATCTATGTCCCACAGTTGCGGGTTCAGGATTTCCATCTCCGTCAGCCGGGCCTCGATGGTACGAGCCGGGCTGATGCGCTTGACGGTGTCCGTCTGTTCAAAGACCATCTGGCCATCGGGAGCGTAGAGCCGTGTGCTGACACATACCGCTTTCGATTTGGTACGGTTGGTCAGTTCTGCCGTGATGTTGACATAACGGTTCTGCCGGGTTGTGATGCGCAAGGGATGACGCTCGAAGTACAGGTCAGCCGGTGTGGTAATAAGGCTGACATGACGGAACAGACCGCCACCCGTGTACCAACGCGAGTTCTTCTCCTGCATGGTCGATGCCTTGACCACCAATTCGTTATCACCCTTGCGCAGCAGCTTCGTCACGTCAATCTCGAAGCCTACATAGCCATACTCCGTACCGCCGATGCGCTGTCCGTTCAGATAGACGTCGCCGACGAGCATGATACCTTCGAAGTCGAGGAGCGTGCGGGTGTTGGCAGACGGGTGATGGGTAATGGTCTTTCGGTACCAGCCTTCGCCCATTTCCTTGAAGCCACGTGCCGACAGTCGGCTCTTCGTGTTGGCGGCAGCGTTGCTGTTGTCCCCCCGCTCATCGGCAGAAGGTGCCACCCACGGCTGTTCAATCTGGAAGTCGTGCGGCACGTCCACCGTCCTTGCATCCGTAAACAGCGAGTCGCGACTGAACGTCCATCCCGTGTTCAGCGAGATGGTTTCCCGTGGCTGGGAGAGGGCTGCAACGATGTTGCAGCATACGAGACTGGAGAGGAGGAGGCGTTTCGTCATTGCTTTTTATTTTAGTTGTGAGGGCAAAGGTACGAAAAAACGAGTGAAAAGCAAAAGGAAAAGCGCTTTTTCTTTTGCTTTTCTGCAGATAATTTACTACTTTTGCAGTCAGAACGCAAACATTCAAAGAAACAGCAACGATTATGGAAAGAACATGGAGATGGTTTGGCAAGAACGACAAGATAACGCTTGCCATGTTGAGACAGATTGGCGTGGAGGGTATTGTGACTGCCTTGCACGACGTACCCTTAGGCGAGGTGTGGACTCGTGAGAAGATTCGTGACCTGCGCGAATATATCGAGAGCTATGGCTTGCGCTGGAGCGTGGATGAGAGCCTGCCCGTCGTGGAGACCATCAAGTATGGCGGTCCCGACCGCGACGAGCAGATAGAGGTTTATAAGCAGTCGTTGCGCAATCTGGCTGCCGAGGGCATTCATACCGTCTGCTATAACTTCATGCCCGTACTTGACTGGGCTCGTACAGACCTGTTCCACAATAATCCCAACGGTGCCACGAACCTCTACTTCAACTACGCCGAGTTCGCCTACTTCGACATCTATATCCTGAAGCGTGAGGGAGCCCGTGAAGAGTGGGGCGCCTTTGTACTGAGAAATGAGAAGGGAGAGGTGATAAACAGGAATGTCCTGCAGGAAGCCGACGAGCTGGCCAAGACGATGACGCCGGAGAAAGACCATGAGCTGGTGGAGAACATCGTCATCAAGACGCAGGGCTTTGTCAGTGGTAATTTCAAGGAGGGCGACGAGGCCCCTGTAGAGAAGTTCCGAGAATTCTTGGCATTGTACAAAGGCATCGACAAGTCACGGCTGCGTGCCAATATGAAGTATTTCTTAGAGGCCATCATGCCTGTCTGTGACGAGTGCGACATGTTTATGTGCGTACATCCCGACGACCCCCCCATCGAGATATTGGGCCTGCCGCGCATTGTCCGTACCGAGGAGGATATCCAGTGGTTCCTCGATGCCGTCCCCAACAAGCACAACGGCCTGACGTTCTGTGCAGGAAGCCTGAGTGCAGGAGCCTATAACGACGTGGTGATGCTGGCTAAGAAGTTTGCTTCGCGTACCCATTTCGTCCATCTGCGCTCATGCCATATTTTCCCCAACGGTGACTTCACCGAAGCTTCGCATCTGGGCGGTCGTGCCGACCTGATTGAACTGGCCCGCATCTTTGAGAATGAAGAATTAATCAAGAAGAATAAAGAATCAAGAACCCTGCCCATGCGCGTTGACCACGGTATGACCTTCACCGACCAGCCTGGCGGCATCTTCGACGAGTCGAGCCACGGGCACAATGCAGGCTATACACTCTTAGGCCGTATGTTTGCCTTGGCACAGGTTCAGGGAATCCTTGCCACCGTTGACCGTGAGCTGGACATTCCCTACCAGCAGCCCGGCTTCTACGACTAAAGTACAATAAGAGTTGTTTCCACGCTGGAAACACTCTGTTTGGAGGCTGCATACACAACGTTTGCAGCCTCCAAACTATTTATCCCCAGCATCCGTTTAACACTCCTTAACGGTGTTTTAACACCTGCCAATCTTTTTTTTTCGTATCTTTGCACAAAATGTATGTTTCATAGAGATGATGATAAATTGATTATATAACCTAAAACTTATTAACTTATGGAAAAAAACAACTATCATTTACTTTGTCATCGGAAGTTGCTGATGCTGCTTATCAGTATGCTTCTTCCGTTTACGGCCCATGCCTACGAGGTAGTGGTGGCCGATGCCAACGGCAATGAGTTGGTCTATTTCTACGATGCAGCCGACGGTCCAGCAACCTTCAAAGGTATCAGGACCTACGCTGAGGACGAGTCGAAGGCAGGCCGCATTATCATTGCCGACCGTGTGACTGATACCAACGGCAATGGTCACGACGTGTTATATGTCAACGGTAGCGTGAGCAACCGTGGTAGTCTGGTCAGCATTGTCTTTGGTGAGAACATTATTGCCACGGGCGGTGCTGATGGTCAGCAGAACGATGCCTTCTACAACTGTCAGTTGTTGGAAAGCGTCACGCTGAATGCCAAGTTGGAGATTTTGGGCAATTACACCTTCCAAGCCTGTCCCAAACTGACCAGCATTGACCTCACTGCTGCTCCGAACCTGAAGACCATCAGGTATCGCTGTTTCGAAAGCTCAGGACTGACCAGCATCGTCATTCCTGCTGGTATTGAGACTTTTGGCGATGATATCTTCGGCAGTTGTCCCTTGCAAAGCATTACCTTCCTTGCCGAGACGGTTCCTGACAACTTCTACCGCTATTCGCAGAAATTGGAAGAGATACACATCGGGGCAGGTGTGAAGCGCATTGGCAAAAATGCTTTCTACGGCAGCTATGGACTGACCATGCTGGATATTGACGAGGGCGTCAGCGGCTTGACCATTGGCGAGCGAGCCTTTTCCGAGGCCGATATCCTGTCCAGCGTGTCGCTGCCTGAGGGTGTCACGTCCTTGGAGAATGGCGCTTTCCGCAGCTGCGACAAGCTCCAGACTATCACGTTCCAAGGCCAGTCGCCCATTACCAACATTCCCAATGAATGTTTTTCCTACTGTTCCAGTTTGGAGACTCTGACGCTCCCCGATGCCGTGCAGACGGTGGAGAGCTATGCCTTCTACGATTGCACTTCCCTCAAGGAAGTCAACTTCGGCACGGGACTGACCACGCTGCCTAACGATTGGTACCTGTTCGGCTATTGTGATCAACTGAGACGGGTAACGCTGCCTGGAACCAACTATCCGTTCACAGCCTCTATCTGGTTCCCCGACATTGTCACGTTGTTTGTCCACCCCGACCTGGTAGATACCTATCTTAGCAACGACTTCACCAAGAACTACCACGTCGTGGCGTTGGGACAACTCACGAACTTCAACATTACCACTACGGAAGGCAGTCAGCTACAGAATGAGATAGAGACACTGGGCGACCCTCTCAACGTTATGACGCTGAAGGTCACCGGCTATATCAACGGTACCGACATCGACTATCTGCATACGCTGTCTAACCTCACGGTGCTGGACTTGAAGGATGCCCGCATCGTGGAGGGTGGCGACAGCTATCACCAGTGGGAAGTTGCTTCCAACGGTTCGGCAAGCATTAATCCCTATTATGGTCCTTGGAATACGGAGAACGACGTGGTGGGCTATGCCATGTTCTACAATATGCCCACGTTGCAGCAACTTTTACTGCCCTCAGTCTTGAACAGTATCGGCGATTATGCGATGGCAGAGGCCGATAACTTGACGCGAGTGGATATGCCCGACGGTTTGCAGACCATCGGAAAATATGTCTTCTATAACAACCGCAACCTGCGCCAGGCTGCTATTCCCGCCAGTGTTACCGCTATCGGTGCCAATGCCTACCGCTATACCGGCATTGAGGAGGTGACGGTGCCTGTGGGTGTGACACGCCTTGAAGAGTATGTGTTCTACGACTGCAATAACCTGCTGAAAGCCACGCTGCCCGACGGTATCACGTATATCGGTAACTCCGCCTTCAGCGAGTGCGATATGCTTGAGGACGTCAACATCCCTGCCCAGACAGAGAATATCGAAGATTATGCCTTCTATAATAATGCGAAGCGTACAACGCCCATCGTTCTTCCTGCTACGCTGAAGAGTATTGGCTACCGTGCCTTCTCGCATAACTACATCGTGGAGAGCATCACCTTCAACGAAGGGCTGGAGACCATCAAGGGCTATGCCTTCAGCAACTGCAATGCTGTCAAGGAGATCATCCTGCCTGAGAGCATCACCACCTTAGAGTACAATGCCTTTGAAGGCTGCGATGCCATTACGGAGTTCCGCTTCCCTCAGAACATTACCATCGTTCCCGATGGCATTCTCTACCACTGCGACCAGCTGCAGAAAGTGGTGCTGGCCGAAGGTACTACAAGGCTGGGACACGATGCCTTCAACTACTGCCCGCAACTGACGGATATCAATGTCAGTACAATGAATACGCTAACCAGTACGGGCCGCTATGTGTTCTATAATACAGGCTTCACCACGATGACGTTGCCAAACAGCATTACCGATATGGACTACTGTCCGTTCCAGTCGTGTGCCAACCTGACCAGCGTCAATGTGCCGACAGGTATCGACTACGTTCCCTACGACTTCTGCGAGAGCTGTCCTAACTTAGTCAGCGTAGCCATGCACGACGGCATTCGTACCATTCGCCACGATGCCTTCTATGGCTGCAGTTCGTTACAGACCATTGACTTGAACGATCAGATAACGACTATCGAGTACAATGCTTTCCGAGGCTGCGAACTTCTGGTACTCGACAAGCTGCCTACGGCACTGACCTTCATCGGCGAGTCTGCTTTCTATGGTGACAAGGCCATCACCGTAGCCATCACCGTCCCCACAGGAGTCACCAAGATAGAGTCATACGCCTTCAGCGGCACGAGCATTACAGCCGTGACACTGCCCGAGGCCATCACCTCATGGGGTTCAGGTCTCTTTGCCAACTGTCCGCAACTGAAGGATGTGGCGTTGCCACAAAATATAACCCGCATCACGAACTATATGTTCCAGAACTGTACGTCGTTGGAGCAGTTGCAGATTCCCGAAGCTGTGAAGGAGATAGGCTATGCCGCTTTCGACGGCAGCGCACTGACGGCCATCGACCTGCCTGAGACGCTGACGACCATTGAGAGCTATGCTTTCTCCAGAACACAGTTGCGCGAGTTCTACGTACCCGACGGCTTGACTGGCGACCCCGGCTCCTATACGTGGGAGAGCTGCAAACAATTGAAGACCATCCATCTGGGACGTAATCAGGACTATAGTCAGCTGACCAGCTTCACCTGCCTCAACGGTTGCGATGCCTTGGAGCTGCTGCGCATCTATGCCGGTACGCCGCCCAGCTGCAGCCAGTACTATATGGGCTACCGTACGACCTGTGTTCTGGAGGTACCTGAGGATGCTGTGGCGCTTTATCAGGAGGCCAATGTCTGGCGTGAGTTCAAAGAGATTCGAGGCTTCTTCCAAGGCGATGTCCTGGCCGATGCCGACTTCGCCGTCATGCAGGATCTGTATCAGGCTTTGGACGGTGCCAACTGGAAGACGCCGTGGGACCTGAGCAACAACCATCGCTCGATGGGTAAGTGGTATGGAGTCACCACCGAGGGCGACTATATTACCGCCATCGACCTGAGCTCACAGGGCTTGCAGGGCGAACTGCCTGCCTCTGTCTTCACGCTCTCACGGATGACCACGCTGAACCTGAGTGACAACCACATCCGTGCCGACCTCACCACGCTGTTGGCATCTGTTTCTGAGAATGAACAGCTGACTGAACTTAACCTGAAAGGCAACGAGCTGGCGGGCGACATCTATCCCTTCGCCATCAAGTTGCCCAACCTGACCTCCCTCGACCTCAGCTACAACCAGCTGACCGCCGTGTCGCAGGTCATTCCCAATAACAAACTGACGAACATCAACTTCTCGCGAGGCTTCCAGTTCATCAACTGGCAGACCCGTGAGGTGGTGGACGATGCTCCCGTCATCGACATGCGCCCTGGCATACCTGTTGCTGTCGAGAGCAATACCCTGCAGACCTACCGCCACGAGTATGGCGACTACGGCTTTACCTTCAGCGACCTGGCACACCTCGTGAACCGTTCAGGCAACTGGAACTACTCATGGGAACTCTCCCGTAATAGCGAAGGCCTTTGGGACCTCTATAGCGGCTGGAACAATTATGTGCTGCAAGCCCCCAAGGGAGAAGTGCAAGCATACACCCATGCTAATCCGTGGTGGAGCTACATCACCTATTTCTTCCGCTTCGACTGGGAGGATGGCGACGTGAATGCTGACCAGACGGTAGATGTCGCCGACCTGCAGAGTGTCATCTACTATGCCCTGCATGACAGCAAGGCCAGCGGGCAGATGTTTAACTTCACCACAGCTGACAGCAACAGCGACAATGCTATCAATGTCAGCGACGTGGTAGGTAGCGTGGACTATGTCCTTGGCTACGAGGAACCCGTTCAGGCTCGTTCGCCCTATTATAGTAAAGCGGCAACGGAGCGTAACCTGCTGTTGGTTGAAGGCCGTGGGGTGCGGCTGGCTAATGCTGATGCCGTAGCCGCCCTGCAACTGACCGTCAGCGGTATCACTTCAGGCCAGCTTCAGGTCAATGATGAGCTACGCCAGAACTTCTCTGTTGCAGTGCGCGACGTGGACGATGGTGTACGCTTAGTACTCTACTCAGCCAATGGCCATACGCTGACGCCTGGCCAGTATATGTTGCTGACAGATTTGCCCGCAGGTGCCTCGGTTTCAGACTTCCGACTGGCTGACAGTCAGGCCCGTCGCCTGAGTGCCGGCATCATGGGCGAGGTGACAGGCATTGACAGTCTGACCATCCCGATTTCCAGCGACATGCCTGTCTATGACTTGAGTGGCCGCCGTCTTGGAGCTTGGGAGAACTTACCGGAGGGCATCTACGTCATCCGCGTGAATGGTAAGCAATACAAGGTTAAGAAATAAAAGCAGAATACTATGAAATACTTGAGATTCCAACTAATAGCCGTGTTGGTGTGTCTGACAGCCGTGCTACAGGCACAGACCAACATACTGCGTGTCTCGTCGGTCAGCTATCCGGCAGGCAAGACACTGAGCCTTCCCGTGGAGCTGGACAATGCCAGCGACATCGTGGCCGTGCAGTTTGATATCTCCGTGCCATTCGAACTGGCTCTTGACGAGGCGGGCAATGTACCTGTCACATTGTCGAAGACACGTGCTGCCAATCACAGTGTGAGCAGCCGTAAGACTGGTGGTACATGGCGTACCCCGACAACGCATGGTGGCATCAACTACTACCACAACTACCGCATCATGGTCTATAGTGATGTCAATGCGTACATCTTAGATGACCACGGCACGCTACTGACCATAGACCTTCCTCTGCCTGGTAATCTGGAGAATGGTACTACCTTTCCCATTTATTTAGTGGATGGCAGTGTGGTGCTTAGCGACCGCCAGCAGCAGAATGTGGTGACGGGGCAGGAGAACGGCGTCGTTACCATTGAGGAAATCCCACGTCCTGACCTGACACCTGCCGACATCACCTTTGAGCCATCGGCAATCGGTCCCAATGAAGAGTTGATTGTTCGCTGGAAGGTGAGCAACATCGGAAAGGTGGCCACTGAGGACGGGTGGAGCGAGCAAATATCACTGGTGGCAACGAGTGGTAACGTCATCAAACTGATAGGTACTACCTACTATGAGGAGCCTTTGGCAGCAGGAGCTACCGTCAGCCGCGAGACTACAGTGACGCTGCCTGCCCTGCCTGGTATTGACGGTCTGGCTTACGTGCAGGTGACCATCGTGCCTACCGAGAAGACGGGTGAGCATCCTTCCGTCTATGACAACAATACGCTGAACAGTACAGAGAAGTTGACCGTCAACAAGTTGCTGACGCTGGAACTGTCGCGGCTGAAAGTCTCCGAGAAGTCCGGCCAGCGTGTCTCATGCAAGTTGAGTCGCAGTGGTCGATGGAACAACATTCGTACCTTTACGGTGGAGACGACTCCAGACCCCCGTGTGGATATTCCGGAGAAGGTCACCATTCCCGCCAATCAGTCGGGTGTGGTATTCTACATGAATATCGTGAATAACGATGTGTTGGATGCCGACTCTGTCGTGTATATCACGGTAAGTGGTGACGGCTATGACCCTGTGACGACCCGCTTCGTCATCGAGGATGATGAATATCCAGACCTGACAGTCGTGTCGTCGAAGTCGGTAGTGCAGGAGGGTGAGACCTTCCAGTTGACCATCACCGCTGCCCGTGCCTCCAAGGAGCCTGTCGTAGTGTCGTTGACCAGTGAGGACAGCAAGCGTTTCGAATTCCCCTCACAGGTGACTATTCCTGCTGAGGAGACGACCGTGACGGTTGATGTGAAGGCTATTGACAACGACGTGCCCAACCTGGAGCTGGCCAATAAGTTCACTGTCTCTGCACCTTATTATAATAAAGGAGAAGTTATCGTCGTCCTGCAGGACAACGATATGCCACTGCTGACGCTGACGCTGACGCCTGACAAGGTGAGTGAGTCGGCAGGCGTGACTGCCGTAGCTGCCGTGCTGACACGTACTGGCAAGACGGACAACAAGATAACAATCCGTATCAGCGATGACTCCAACGGTGGCTTGTATTACAGCAACAAGACGCTGGAGATGCCCAAGGGCGTGGAGACCGTCTACTTCAATCTGGGTCCTGTGGACAATACATTGAAGGAGGGTGACCGCACGTACAACATCACAGCTGGTGTGTGGGTGTCGTCCTGTAACTGTGCTGCCGCTGGTGAACAGGCAGGAGCTGTCACTGCCCAACTGACCGTGCTCGACAATGACGGTGCCTCCTTGTCTGTTGCCTCTCAGACCAGTACGGTGAAGGAAGGCGGCAAGACTGTGCTGACCATCACCCGCAATACAGTAGCCAACGAGCCGCTGACAGTCAGGCTGAGTAGCAACTATGACGCTGAGCTGACGTATGAGCACACAGTGACCATCCCTGCTGGCGAGAAGTCAGTGGATGTGGAGGTGACATCTGCCCCCAATGATGTCAGTGGTGACTCGCATACTGTCATCTTCACCGTTGAGGCTGATGGCTATTCGTCAGGCACCTGCTACTTGTTAGTCACCGACCAGACGCTGCCCGATGCTCGCATTACCAGTCTGACGGCTGACCCCACGGAGACAGTGGTAGGCGGTACTGTAACGCTGAACCTTGTGTTGGCCAACGAGGGTGCAGCACCCCTGCCAGAAGGTACGGCAGTGAAGTTCTATAAGAAGGGCAACAGCGAGGCTATAGGTACCCTGCGTACGGAAGATGCCCTCGCCGTGGGTGCTATGGAAACGCTGCAGCGACGCATTACGCTGCCTGACGAGGTAGGCGACCATGTCTATTATGCCGTGGTCAACGAGTCACAAACCGTGACAGAGCTGATTTATACCAATAACACGTCAGAAGAAGTGATGGTGAAAGCCACGTCGCCCTTTACGGCAACGGTCACTACCGACAAGAAGATATATACCCAAAGCGAGACGGTGGTCATCACGGGACGCTTGACGGGCGACCGTGCTGCCAATGCCGATGCTGAGGTGTACTTCTTGAATGACGGCGTGCGCCAGACGGAGCCTATCAAGACTGATGCTGGTGGTGCCTTTACATTGGAATGGACACCATACGCCCTGCAGTCGGGTCACTTCATCATTGGAGCCTGCTATCCAGGCGACAAGACCACAGAGGAACAGGCCTCGTTCGACATCTATGGCCTGAAGCGTGCCAACAACAGCTATATCACCGAGGATGTCATCGTAGGCGACACCCGTCAGGGTATCGTGCCGTTGGTGAATCCTGGTAAGCTGGGACTGACAGGTGTGAAGGCTGAGAAAGTGTCAGGACCTGAGAACGTACAGGTGGAACTGGACATTGTAGAGAGCATTCCTGCTGAAGCCGAGGCATCGCTGACCTATCGTCTGACGGGTAGTGAACCCACCATTGGCAACAACTGGGAACAGATAGGTCTGCGTGTCACCTCAGCAGAGGGCGCCAGCGTGGATATTACTATCCACTACTATGGACGTGCCGCCACAGGTAACCTGGTGGTGGAGTCGCATCAGTTGAATACCACGATGGTCAAGGACCAAGGGCGCGACTATAGTTTCATCGTCACCAACAATGGACGTGGCAACACGGGCAAGGTAACGCTGGCACTGCCTGACTGGATTAGCAGTCTGACTGGTACGACGATGGCTGGTTTGGCACAGAACGACACGACGACCGTGGTGCTGCGCCTGATGCCTACCAGCAATATGCAGCTGAACGTTCCTGTGACGGGACGCATCGGTATCAATTGCGAGAACGGCAATGGTACCTATATTGACTACAGCATTACACCTGTGAGTGATGCCAAGGGTACGCTGGTGGTTGACGTAGCCGACGAGTACACATATTATACAGAGGAGAAACCCCATGTGGCTGGTGCTCAGATTGTGCTGCGCAATCCTGTAACGGGTGCCTTGGTGGCAGAGGGCCTAAGCGGTGAGGATGGCCTCTATAGCATCGAACTGCCAGAGGGCTACTACCAGTTGAACGTCACGGCAGACAACCATGACTCGTATCGTAACAATATCCTGGTTGACCCTGGCACGACAACCAAGAAGGTGGTGAACCTGAGCTATCAGGCCGTTACAGTAAGCTGGGATGTCGTGGAAACGGAGGTTGAGGACGAATATAACATCGTCACTACGGTGAAGTACGAGACTAACGTGCCTATGCCAGTCGTGGAGACCATCGTTCCTGATAAGGTTGAGGCCGCCAGCTTAGGTGTCGGCGAGAGCCTTGTCTTCTATGCCGTGCTGACCAACAAGGGCCTGATTACTGCCAAGGAGACGACATTCTCCATTCCAGAGTATGCAGGCAAGTACCACTGGGAGACGCTGGTTGATTGCAAGGATATGGATTTGGCTCCCCAACAGAGCGTCGTCATTCCTGTCAAGGTGACGCGCATAGATACAGAGCCTGCTGGTGCCCGTAAGGTGGATGTCAAGCCTGGTTGTCACTTGGCAACCTCTACGATGTATTCTTATGAGTGTGGTGACGACCATAAGTATCACCTGTATGCTAACAGCATCCAGTACGAGGCATGTCCCGCTAACGTCAGTGGCGGCGGAGGCGGCGGTGGCTGGGGAGGCGGCGGAGCCGGCTACCCCAATGGCTATGGCTATGGCGGCTACTATGGTGGCTCGACAAGTGGTGAGCGCGTCCACATTGATATGGACTGTGACCCCTGCCTGAATCAGGTGGTGAAGCGTACCTATGACTGCGTATCGTCGTTTGTTCCCGTCTGGGGATGCGTCTATGGAGTGGCAGACTGTGCGCGTTCCATGATGATGTATCAGGCCAATGGCTTCGACAAATTTATGTGCGCATTGACGGTCATAGGCTGTATTCCGGGACCTCATGGTGTAGTCATCAACATCTTCAACTGTCTGGGCAGCTTCGGCTCACTGATTGTCAACGGCTGCAGCCCCAGTGGTACGTTGGTGGGAGCACCGCGTCGTGCTCCGTCAGACACGGGACTGCCCTCATATGTAACGGCATACGCAG
>JAEEGL015660900.1_pt1 | contig 12287 bp, 5 predicted proteins | sample 9134231 | NCBI WGS metagenome assembly JAEEGL01 (sample SAMN16246548, study PRJNA631951) | gut metagenome | biome: gut microbiome; feature: rumen; material: fiber-attached | host: Bos | place: Iran: Karaj | collected 2018-10 | reverse complement strand
TGCACGATCGAGAACATCGGAACAGTCGCGGCAAGGATTGCAGGCGGCGATCGGCGCACGCTCGTCGGCGGGCGCAACTCCCTCGAAGGCAGCACGTTGCGCTCGTGGGGCGGCGACGTCATGACCGCCTCTGCTGGCGTCTATCTCGAAGGCGTTGGCAACGCCATCAGGGGATGCACATTCGCCGACTCTCCCACCCTTGCGATATGGAACAAGGGCAACCAGATGCTTGTCGAACGCAACGTCTTCACGAACCTCAGCAGCGCGGTGGACGACGGCGGCGCGTACTACCAGGGGCGCAACCCCTCGGCGCGCGGCAACGAATTGAGGGGCAACCTCTGGGTCGACGTCGGCAGCGCGATGGGCCAGGGGACGTGCGCGGTGTACTTCGACGACGGCGACTGCGGCAGCCTCGTAGTTGGCGACGTGTTCGTGCGGTGCGGCTTCCCTGGGCGCGCGGGCTTCGGCACGATCATGTCCCACGGCGGATACGGCAACTACGTGCGCGGCTGCAGGTTCGTCGATTGCGTGCGCCCGTTCGGTTCCGCCCCGTGGGACGACGAGAAGTGGCGTAAGTTCGTGTACTCCAGGCAGACGCAGGACTCGATGACAAACGACGTAAAGGCGATAAAAAGGCCGTATGTACTTGCATATCCCGAGCTGTACCGCTGGTACGAGGAGGCCTCTCTCGACGGCTTGAAGAGGACGAACGAGGCGATTGACTGCACCGTCGAGGGCTCGCCCACGGTGCGCACCACCGTCGTTCCGGGAGAGCGCAAGCCCGGCATCCTGTGCGGCAACTGGGTCACCAACAATGTGCAGGTCACGCGCCCCGTGGCCTGGACCGACGCGGTCAAGGCGGCAGAGAGGAGGATGAATGCGCGCAGGGCCGCATACTGACAGGGACGACTCCTCCATCGCGATCGTGGGCATGAGCTGTCGCTTCGCCGGCTGCCCCGACCCCGCCGCCCTCTGGGACGCCGTCATGGAAGGCCGCCGCATGCTGACCGTGCCGCAGGACGAGGCCGCGATGTCTTATGGCGAAAGGGGCATCTTCGGCAGTGCATACCCTGGCGGAATCGGGCAGCTTGGCGACCTCTACTCCTGCCGCCCGTCGATGCAGAACTTTCCCCGCCAGGTCAACTCCGGCGAGAACCAGGACCTCTACTTCGCCACGCAGCTCGCGTTCGACGCGCTCGCCGACGCGTCGATGAGAATCCACTCCCCGATACGCTACCGCGGCTCCGTGCACGTCGGCTACGCGCCGCCTTTCAACGCCTCGACGGTAAACTGGCTGCAGCACACGGCGTTTCTCGACCAGACGATGGAGATCATGGGGCGCTTCATGCGCGGGGCGAGCTCGGCAGCAATGGACAATCTTCGGGAGAAGCTCGTGGAATCGCTGCCTGAGCCGAACGCGGCGTCGTTCCTCCTCGGCACCGGGTACAGGTTCGCTTCGTGGATTGCGCGCGAATGCTCGTTTTCCGGCGCGGCGACAGTGGTCGATGCCGGCATGCTCACGGGAGCCGCGGCGCTCATGCAGGCGATCGACGACCTCCGTTCCGGCAGGGTGGACGTCGCCATGGCGGGCGCGCTCACGCCTCCTTTCTCAAGGGCGTATCTCGAAGGGCTTGCAGGCGAGGTGGAGTTTTCCCCCGAGCGCGACCTGATGCCTTTTTCCTCGTCCTCGGCGGGCACTCTCCCGGGCGAAGGCGGGGCGTTCTTCGTCTTGAAGCGCCGCAAGGACGCCCTCAGGGACCACGACAGGATATACGCGTTCGTGAAAAGCGCGGCAGTGGGCCACAACCCCCCAGACGACCCCTCTGCGATGCTCTCGGAGGCGCTTGCGGCAGCAGACGCGCCCGCCAAGACGGTGCAGCTCGTCGAGGCGTGCGGAACGGGGATACGCGAGACGGAGCGGCGCGAAGTGGAGGGCATCGCGAGGATCTGGGGCGAGCACAAGCCCGGCGGCCCGCTCGTGGGCATAGGCTCGGTGATGGGCAACATCGGCAATACGCTTAGGGCTAGCATGTCGGCCGGCGTCGTCAAGGCCGCGCTTGCGCTCTGGCACAAGGTGCTGCCGCCGCAGGTCGAGGTGAGCGAGCCTGGCTGGGGGCTTTCAAGCGTCGACTCGAGCGCGTATCTCCTTCTTGAGCCGAGGCCGTGGATACTCGGCGACGGGGCGAACCCGCGCAGGGCCGTCGTCACGGGGGCGAACTTCGACCCGGTCAACCCGGTCGGGGAGACCGATCGCGGTGGAAGGAGCGCGGCAATCGTCCTCGAAGAGGACGCGGAGGGTCGCACATGACGCATCTTGTAAGGATTCGCGCAGCGGACGACACGGCGCTCGTTTCGGAAATCTCGCGCACGCTCGCGTTTCTCGACCGCGTGCCCGAGGTGAGGCTCGAGGACGTCGCCTACACCTGCTCGCTCGGCGAGGGCGAATCCTGCCTCGTCGTGATTGCGCACGACGTGCAGGACCTCCGCTCCCGCCTTTCGTCGGCGCTCGGCAGGATTTCGGCCGGCGCCGAGCGCCTCAGGGACAGGAGCGGCACGTACTACTTCCGCAGGCCGCTTCTCGGCAGGGGCGGCGGCAAGCTCGCCTTCGTCTATTCGAGCGTGATGGGGTTCTACCCGAACATGATGCGCGACCTCGTCATAGAGGCGTCGCAGTTCAGGAGCGCCTTCGACGAGCTTGAGCAGGCGCTTGAAGGAGGGTCGTTCACGCCGTCCAACTTCGTGTTTCCGCCGGCGCCCTGCTACAGGCACGACGCCGACGTGTTCAGCTCGGGCGCGTACGCGCAGGCGCTTGTCTCCACGTACGCCGCCTGCGCCGGCATGAGCAGGGTGCTCGCAGAGGACGGCGTCGTCCCCGACGCAATGGTGGGCTTCGCCGGCGGCGACCTCGCCGCCCTCATGTGCTGCGGCGCGGCGGGCGACCGGCTCGACAGGCCCGCGAGGATCGAGGCGCTGGGCGAGATCTACAGGATAGTGAACAACGCAGTCGACCACTCCGGCATCGAGCCGGTGAAGATGGCGACCGTCATAATGCGCCACGAGGGAGACGCCGACAGGATCGTCGAGGCGTTCCCCGAGGGGAAGTGCACGCTCGTCGTCGACTTCTCGCCGAGGCAGAGGACCTACGCCATAGAGCCCGACTTCGAGAAGGAGGCTCTCGCCGCGTTCGCCGCCGGCGGCATGAGGACGGTGCTCCTCGACTTCGACCATCCCTTCAACACGCCGAAGTGCCGCGCCCTCGTCTCGGCCATACGCAAGTTCACCGTGAAGTGGATGAAGAGGGAGCCTGTCTGCGACCTCTACTCGTGCGCGACGGCGGAGAAGGTCCCCAGGCGCCTCAAGGCGGCGCGCGAGGAGCTCGCCGGGATATGGACGAGGCCCGTGGAGTTCCGTCGCACGGTCGAGAGGATGTACGATGACGGATGCAGGGCGTTTCTCGAAGTCGGCCCGCGCGGGCTCATGACCTCTGCCGTCGAGGACACCCTGAAGGGCAGGGACTTCGTCGCCGTCGCGATGAACTCCATCCACCGTTCGAGCCGTCTCCAGGCGCTCCACTCGCTCGGCCAGCTCATGGCGCTCGGCGCGGACGTGAAGTGCTCGCGCTGGTTTCCGTCCGTGGCGCGCAAGCTCGACTTCGATGCAGCCCTCTCGCTCGAGGTGCGCAGGGACACGGTGATGCGCCTCTCGCGCACGTTCCCGAAGATGACGCTTCTCGGCGGCGACACGTTCTTCCCCGGCGGATCGCCCCTCGCCGACACGAGGGGAAGGGGGGCGAAGGCGAAGGAGCGAGAGTACGTGAAGCTTCGCCGCCAGCGGCAGTTCGACTGGGGCGCGACGAACCCGCTCCTCTCCGACGCGGAGAAGACCGAGGAGTCGCCCGGCGTCTTCATCGAGATGAAGAAGACGTTCAGGTTCTCAGAAGTTCCGTTCCTCGCCGACTTCGCGCTGGGCACGAGCCAGCTCAGCTATTCCGACCCCAACTTGAGGGGCCTTGTGCTGCTGATGCCGCCTGCCGCCATGGAGATGATGGCGGAGCTTGCGCAGATGGTCGTGCCGAACATGTCGTTTCTTTCCGTCTGCGACTTCGCCTGCAGGCGCTGGGTGAAGTTCAAGGGCGGCGAGCTGAGGCTCGTCCTCAGGGCGGAGCGCGTGGCGGGCGGCGGCGCCGGGACGGCTTCCGTGAAGGTGGTCCTGCGCGACGACGCGGCCGACGATGCCTTCACCTGCCCCGTGATGGAGGCTACTGTCGTCATGGGCCCGCAGTCGATGCGCCGCCCCGAGGCGGTGGTTGCGCAGCCGCTTGCGAAGCCGCGCAGCGTCCACTGGTCGGGCCGCGACATCTATCCCTCGCGCATCTGCTATGGCCGGCGCCTTAGGGGGATAAAGTTCGTCGAGTCCTGGGGCGAGGAGGGCGTCGACTACGAGGTGCGCGTCCCGCCGCTCTCGAACTGCGTAGCCTTCACGAGGTTCCCGCTCTGGACGCTGAACCCGCTTCTCGTCGGCGTCGTCGCGAGCGGCTTTACCCTCTGGCGCAGCCATGAGAGCTTTGTCGGGGCGTTCTCGTTCCCGTTCAGGGTCCGCAAGCTTGAGCTTCTCGGGCAGTTGCCGAGCGAAGGGGCGGAGCTCAGGTGCTACCTCAGGCTTACCGGCGTGACGCCGCGCTCGCACCTCTGCGACATAACCGTTTCCGACGGCAACGGCATCGCGCTCATGCGCATCGAGGGCTGGGAGGAGCTTGCCGAGCACATACCGCGCGAATTCCGCGACATGATAATGCAGCCTGCCAGCGGATACCTCTCGCGCAGCCTTTCGGCAAAGGAAGTCGGCGACCCGGGAACGGACGTCGCCACCGCCTATATGACCGACCCTCCCTACGAGGTGTTCGAGCGCCACGAGGGGCTGTGGCTCGACGCGATGAGCAAGGCCGCGCTTTCCGCTCACGAGGCGGGCGACTTCGAGCGGCTCCCCTACAGCGTGCCGCGGCGGACCGAGTGGCTCTACGGGCGGATTGCCGCAAAGGAGGCCGTGCGCCGCTACCTGCGCGACTTCTACCAGGCCAGGTGGAGCAACGCCGACGTCTGCATCTACAAGGACGAGCGCGGCAAGCCCAAGGCGACAGGCGACTGGAAGGACTCCCTCACCGTGAAGCTCGACGTCGGCATAGCACACACGGAGCGCTTCATCGTCGCCGTGGCCGCCGCGAACGCGCGGGTCGGGGTGGACGTGGAGTCGGCGAGAAGGGACCTTTCCGACGAGTTCGCCTCGGGTGCGTTCACCGACGGCGAGCGCGAGCTTGCGGCGGCGGCCGCGCAGTCGTCCCAGGCGCTCATACGCTTCTGGTGCGCGAAGGAGGCCGTGTCGAAGGCGCTTGGCACGGGGCTTAGGTACAGTCCGAGGGACATCGCGGTGACGGGCTACCATCCTGATTCGGGGCGGATGACGGTGAGGCTGTCGGGCGCGTGGCTGGAGTCGTTCAAGGTATTCAAGGGGCGCGACATCCAGGTTTCGTCTCGCGTGTTGCGCGAGCATGCGCTTGCGTTCTGCTTCATCCCCTCGACCCTCCTCACGCTTGACGACTGATTTCTTTAGTTCGAGTTCGAGTTCGAGTTCGAGAGCGGAATTGTAAAATTCCATTTTCGCCAAGCACCCTGCCACCAAGCACTAACGACTAGCGACTAACGACTAATCCCTCCTTGCGTTCAAGGGCGTATTGTGATAAAATTCGCACTAATGGATTTTTAACAGTGGAGGCTTCATGAGGAAATTCAAGGCTCTGATACTCGGCGCGGGCTACCGCGGACGCGCCTATGCCGAGTATGCGGAGATACACCCCGACGAGCTCGAGATCGTCGGGGTGGCCGATCCTGTTCAGGCGAAGACAATACCGGCCCCGCGCTACTGGGCCGACTGGCGCGAATGCCTCGCCGAGCGTCCGGAGGCCGACATCGTCATGGTGACGATGCCGGACGACCTGCATTTCGAGCCGTCGATGGCAGCGCTCGAGGCTGGCTACCACCTTCTCCTCGAAAAGCCGATCTCGCCGACAGAGGCCCAGTGCAGGGAGATCATCGCGAAGGCCCTCTGGAAGCGCCGGCTCGTCTTCGTCGGCCACGTGCTCAGGTTCTCCCCGGCCTTCGCCCGCGTCAAGGCGCTCATCGACTCCGGCGAGATGGGCGAGGTCGTCTCGATCAACCACCAGGAGTCGGCAGGCTACTTCAAGGTCGCCCATTCATACGTGCGCGGCATATTCAACAACTCCGCGAAGTCCTCCCCGATCATTCTCGCCAAGTGCTCGCACGACTTCGACCTCTTCTCGTGGTGGCTCGGCGGGCGCAAGTGCCTGAAGGTCGCTAGCTTCGGCTCGCTCAAGCACTTCACGGCTGCGAACAGGCCCAAGGGCGCGGCGGACCGCTGCGCGAACTGCCCGCCCAGTGTCGAGAAGAACTGCGTCTGGAGCGCGCGCAAGATGTACCTCGAATCGACCGACCTCCACTACCTTTTTGCGGATCCCTCGCGCCGCGCCATGCAGAAGGTAGTCGACGAGAGCAGGTTCGGCAGGTGCGTCTACTGCTGCGACAACGACGTGCCCGACCACCAGGCGGTCCTCATGGAGTTCGAGGGCGGCGTCACCGTGAGCCACGTGATGACGGGCTTTACGAACCGCAACATGCGCACCACTCGCATCTCGTGCACGAAGGGCGAGATGTTCTACGACGGCTCGGAACTGCACGTCAACCTCTTCAGCGGCGACACCGCGAAGACGGAGGTCCCCGAGCAGCTTAGGGGCGGCAACTACTCGCGCCACGGCGGCGGCGACCTCAACCTCGTCGCGGCGATGCTGCGCACCCTCGAGAGGGGCGACGAGCGCGAGATCTGCGAGATCGACAGGATGTCGCTTCTGAGCCACGTCATCAGCTTCGCGGCCGAGAGGTCGCGCCTTGAAGGCGGCGTCACGGTTGAACTGACCGACTGACGGCGCGCCCCGGGAGCGGAATGTCGCCTGCGAGCTTCATCGACGATCCCAACTGGGCCGCGTTCCTGCCCGAGGCAGAGCCGCCTCCGCGCCCGAGGGCGCTCCCCGAACATTCAGACTGCTCGCCGATAGACGTCGAGGAGGTTTCCACCCATTTCAGGCGCGGCGGCACGTTTGGCCGCATGGCCGGCTACGAGGAGCGCGCAGGGCAGGTCGAAATGGCCTCTGCCGTCGCCGAGGCGTTCAACACCCGGCGCAACCTCATGTACGAGGCCGGCACCGGCACGGGCAAGTCGCTCGCGTATCTCGTCCCCGCGATGATGTGGGCGTGGACGAACGACACGCCGGTAGTTGTCTCCACTGCGACGCGCAACCTCCAGGGCCAGCTTGTAGCGAAGGACATACCGAGGGCGCTCGACGCCCTTGGCGACGGCGCGAAGAAGTTCAGGGTCGCGCTCCTCAAGGGGAGGACGAACTACCTCTGCCTCAAGGCGGTCGACGAATTCTTCTCGGGCGGCTACTGGACTATGGGCGGCGAGGAGCGCGAGGCAATGCCCGCCTTCGTGGAGTGGCTTCGCTCGACCCCCGACGGAGACCTCGACACATTCGACGCGCTGCCGCGCGAGCTCGTGTCGCGCCCGGGCGAGGAGTGTTCCGGCAGGAGCTGCCCGTTCTTCTCGAAGTGCTTTGTCTTCAAGGCGCGGCGAAGGGCGCTTGGCGCTCATCTCGTCGTAGTCAACCACGCCCTCGTGCTGAGCGAGGCGTCTAACGAGTCGATCTCCCTTCTCCCGGCGTACGGGCGGCTTGTCATGGACGAAGCCCACAACCTCGAGGACGTTGCAACGGACCATTTCAGCCTTGTCTTCTCCGAGGCGGCGCTGCGCCGCATCCTGAACAGGCTCCTTCGCTCGTCGCCGCGCAGGAAGTCGGTCTCGGGCGGCGTGCTCGGGGCGGTAGGCAGGTTCCTCTCGCGCACAGGCGCGGCGGAACTGCCGGAGGCGGCTGAGATCGCAAGGACGATCGCCGAGGCGGTCTCCTCCCTTGCCGGCCTTTCCGCCGCGGCCGCCGGGATATCCGCCGCGGCGAAGGCGCTTCTCGGCCGGGGCGAAAGGCCCGTCCGCTACCGCGCCGCCACGATTCGCACGCCGGAGACAGTCGAGGCGCAGAACAGGTTCGAGGACGCGCTTGCAAGGACTGTCACGCTTCTCCATTCGCTGCGAGACGCGCTTGAGGCGGCTGCCGAAGACGATGCGAGCCGCCTCGTCGACTACGCGAGGCAGATAGACAACATCGCGCTTTCGCTCACGGGCTTTGCAAACGAGACTGCGTTCGTCCTCGCGGGCGAGCGCCCCGACACGCACGTCTACTGGATGGAGCGCGTCCGCCTGCAGAAGCGAAGGAGCGAGCTTCGGCTCACGGCGGCTCCGCTTTCCGTGGCGGAGCATCTGCGCAAGTTCCTCTATTCGCGCAAGGATTCAGTCCTCCTCTGCTCGGCCACGCTGCGTACCGGCGGGAGCTTCTCGTACATGGCGAAGAGGCTCGGCTTCTTTGCCGAGGAGGGCGACGAGGAAGGACGCTACGCAACGGGCGTCGCGGCAAGCCCCTTCGACTACTTGAGGCAGTGTCTCGTCCTTGCGCCAGACTTCATGCCCGACCCTGCGGCCGACCACGCGCGGTACGTCGAGGAGCTTTCGGCGATGCTGGGTCGGGTCGTCCCGGCGGCGCGTGGGCGTTCGCTTGTCCTTTTTACGAGCTACGAGATGATGAGTGCTGTGGCGGAGCTTGCGAGAGGGCCGCTCGCCGCCGAGGGGGTAGAGCTTCTCGTGCAGGGCGAGGGGCTTTCGCGCGAGGCGATGGCTGCGTCGCTCCGGTCGTCCGAAAGGCCCGTCGCGCTTTTCGGCGCGCAGTCGTTCTGGGAGGGTGTCGACGTGGCGGGAGACGCGCTTTCCTGCGTGGTACTCGCGAGGCTGCCGTTTGCGCAGCAGGGCGAGCCCGTGAACGAGGCGCGCGGCGAGAAGGTCGAAAGGGAAGGCGGGAGAAAGTTCTTCGACTACGTCCTCCCGGAGGCCGTCATACGCTTTCGACAGGGTTTCGGCCGGCTTATCCGCACTAAGGCGGATTGCGGTGTCGTCATCGTGGCGGACCCGCGTATCGCGACGAAGAACTATGGCGGAACGTTCAGGAGGTCTATTCCGGCGAGTGTTAAGATCGTGACCGGGATGGACGAACTTCTCGACGCCGCGCGCGAGATCCTCGACGCTAAGATGAATCGGGGACAGACCGCCTAATATGGGTTAGTTCGAGTTCGAGTTCGAGTTCGAGAGCGGAATTGTAGAATTCCATTTTCGCCAAGCACTAACGACTACCGACTAACGACTAACCCAAGCACCCATTGACTTTCCATAACGATTGTTATATAATATTTATATCCAAAGGAATGGTTCAATGTGTTGGACAGGAGTTTTGACATGAAATGCGTTAGATTTGTCAAGGTTGTCGCGGCTGCGCTATGCGCGGTGGCGGTTGGCGGAGCGTTTGCCGACGGCCCGTGGGAAATCGAGGGCGGCTGGTCGAATGAAGTCCTGAACGCGGAGAACAAGACCGAATATGTGGTCGCCTTTACAAACACCTCGCAGTCGTACACCCTTACGATTCAGGACAACGTGTATGCAATCCAGTATCTCGTCGTTGGCGGTGGCGGCGGCGGCGGCGGTTCACATGGCGGCGGCGGCGGCGCAGGCGGCATGCTTACGAACGACTCGTATCCAGTGAGCCCTGGCGACGTGCTCACGATTACCGTCGGTGCTGGCGGTGGCGGCGGAGTTGGTAAAAACGGCAACACTGTGTCAAATGTCAGGGGTGTGAATGGCGGGAACTCGTCTATATCGAAGACTGGCGCGGATGACATTGTAGCGTATGGCGGCGGCGGCGGCGGCGGATTGCTGTATTCTGCTTCAAGTAACACTGCAGACAACATGAGCGGCAAGGATGGCGGTAGCGGCGGCGGGTGCGCAGGGACAAAGAGATATGCGACCGCTGCCTGCTCCGGCGGCAGCGGAACTGAAGGACAGGGATATGCAGGAGGCGGCAGAGGCACTGGGAGCGGAAATTCGACTGGCAAAGGCGGCGGAGGAGCAGGTGCTGCTGCAACAGCAAACAGCGGCAAGAACGGCGGAATCGGCCTCGCTTCGTCGATAACAGGAGAGGAAGTCTATTACGCGGGCGGTGGTGGCGGCGGCGGATATGGGGGTAGCAACGACAGCTACAATACCTATGGACTTGGTGGAACTGGCGGTGGCGCAAGAGGTGGTTCTACTGGTGTTGGATATGCTGGGGTTGCATCCACTGGCGGCGGCGGCGGCGGCGGCGGCCTATCAGTGGCTGGCGGCGGCGGCGGCAGCGGCATAGTGATTATACGATATGCTGTTACGGATACATCGGGCGGAATCGTAGTGACGAGCGATGGAGGCGTATACGGAACGCCTGAGCCCAACTATGGTTCCTACGTTACAATGCCAGAGACGAGCGAATATACCTGCGACGAATATGTTCAGGTCGATGACGGAGTGAGGGCGTACTGCACTGGCTGGAAGCTCTACGACGGCAATGGAACGCTTGTTAGGTCTTCGGACAGCCCTGCGTCCGGCGAGACGGTGCTGAAGGCGATTCTTGGCAGCGAGGCGGCCGGCGGGACGCTTAGGTGGCAGTGGGAGGTAAGGTATCTCCTTACGCTTGAATTAGACGGCGTTGAGCCGGGCGAGGCTGTCGCCGACTGGTATGCAGTAGACAGAAGCGGCTACTATGCAGAGGGGGCGACAGTCTCGATAGAGGCTGTTCCCGCAGCGAACTACTCATTCTCAAAGTGGATGTTCGGCGGCGAATACAGCGAGACGACGACGAACCCGCTGTCGCTCGAGATTGGCGACGAGCCGATTGTCGTCGCGGCATCGTTCGTTGCCGTCGGCATCACGTCCTGGTATGGCGGGCAGACTGTCGGGGGTGTGGAGAAAGTCCATTACTTCGCCAACAGCACGATTGGCCAGACATACTCTATTACATGTCCCAAGTGTATTGTCGTTTCAGAGAACGCACAGCGCAAGCGGTGCATCGGCTATACGCTTAAGACGCTGCCGGACGGAGCGGAATCCGCCTTGGTCGAGGCAGTTGACGGAGGGAACGACGTAATGACGGCGCAGATCGAGTTCTCCGCCCCTGTTCTCGTCTCGTGGAAGTGGATAGACGAATTCCATGTAACTACGACTGTGCAGGAGGGCGGCGCACTCAAGGAGGACGTTTCAGGATGGTACACGAACAGCGCCAAGGTTGTCGTTGAGGTCGCCTCGACGAAGCTCTTCAGGGGATGGGGCGGGTTCCCCGGCGACAGGTCCGGGAGCGTAGTCACCGCCACTGTCGCGAACGCGGCGATGACGGTCACGGCATACTTCGCGGAGACGCCCAAGGAGAACCTTGTCCTGAACGGAGACTTCGAGATGAACTCCGACTCGTCGCACAATGTGAACGTAATCGCGAATTTCAACCAGCTGAACGCCGGTTCCTGGCGTGTGGACATGGCGTCGGGCAATGATACTTTCCCTTCCGGAATCCTCGCGGCGCAGACGGCAGACTCGTTCGCCAGCAATGTTCGCACATACGGCAATCGTGGTCTTTCCGGCATGGTGACCACGGGGAAGAACACGAATGTCGGCGTAGTCTCCTGCGAGGTGAATCTGCCGTATTCCGGGACATACGAGTTTTCATGTGTGACGCGAAAAGGGAGCAACAGCAATCAAATAGGATCTAACACATGGAGCGTGAGGGTGGAGCTCGTGAAGGGCGAGGATGCCATACATATAGGCGATTTCCCTGTAGGCGTCAATGCGTACGTCTCGGGGTCGGCGCAGGTGCAGGTTCGCCGCGGAGGCACGTACAGACTGAAGTTTTCGGTTCCCGTCGAGAACATCACCGGAACGAAAAACGTCGCCTGCACTGCGTTCGACGAGGTGTCGTTCAAGCTCGTAAGCGGAATGCCGTTTGTCATCTTCGTTAGGTAGTTGGCGACAGCATTTCTCTATTTTGCAAAGTAGAAAACTTGGGGACAGACCCTGCGACTGCGCAAGCAATCTGCATAATATTCGCCTGTTATCCAAGAATAATACGACATTTCAAAATGGACACTTTGGGGACAGACCCCAAATTTCTCCCAAAGGGTGGCTCTGCGGCGCGAAGCGTTTAGGCGGAGCGTTAGCGAAGCCCTTTTGTTAGCCGTCGGAGTTTGAGATTAGTTCGAGTTGGAGTT
>JAEEGL015436044.1_pt1 | contig 12287 bp, 12 predicted proteins | sample 9134231 | NCBI WGS metagenome assembly JAEEGL01 (sample SAMN16246548, study PRJNA631951) | gut metagenome | biome: gut microbiome; feature: rumen; material: fiber-attached | host: Bos | place: Iran: Karaj | collected 2018-10 | reverse complement strand
GGAATTGAAATGCCGTTGCCCGAAGAAAGCATTATCCTGGAAGCTTTTAAAGAAATAACTTATGATGAAAAGTCCTGGGAGAAAGAATAATTATTTCATATAAATATCTTTTTGAAAAAGAAAAATGTACTCGAATAATAATATTCAATCCTTAAAAGAATATTATATTCAAATAATACATACGATTGTAATCTATGAACGATTTTACCACTTACAAATTCATAGCCGACGAAGGTGATATCCGTATTGATAAGTTCTTAAGCGATGTTTATCCCGATATTTCAAGAACTTACATACAGAAACTCATCAAAGACGGAAATGTAAGCATAAACGATAAAATATGCTCTAAATCTTCACTTAAAATAAACGAAGACGATGAGATAGTATTAAATGTTCCGAATCCGATTCCTCTGGAAATTTTACCGGAAGATATTCCTCTGGACATCATTTACGAAGATGATGACATTTTAATAGTAAACAAACCCAAAGGAATGGTTGTTCATCCCGCACCGGGACACCTAAACAAAACTTTAGTAAATGCGCTTTTATTTCACTGTAAAGACTGTCTTTCGGGAATAAACGGAATCATGAGGCCCGGTATTGTTCATCGTATAGATAAAGATACTTCAGGTTCTCTGATAATCTGCAAGAATGATATTTCACACAGATTTATTAGCGATCAGTTAAAAGAACATACCATTACCAGAGTTTATTATGGCATTATAGACGGAAGATTAAAAGAGACATCAGGAACAGTCGATGTTTTTATGGACAGAGACAAAAATGACCGTAAAAAAATGGCTGTATGCGATAAATTGCATGGAAAACATGCTGTAACGCATTATAAAGTTCTTGAAGAGTTCGACGGATTCTCTCTTGTTGAATTCAAACTCGAAACAGGCAGAACTCATCAGATTCGTGTTGCGATGAATTATCTTCATCATCCGATGCTTGGTGATTACGTATATGGGGCGAAGAGTAATAAATTCGGCATAGAAGGTCAGGTTTTACATGCCAAAACTATCGGATTTATCCATCCTTCGACGAAAGAATATGTTGAATTCGAAGCACCTCTTAATCCTGAATTTGAAAAACTGCTTGATAAATTGAGAAAGTAATTGACGGAGAAAAAATGGAACCTTCGGTTTTAAGCGGAATATTATTATTCATACCGATTGCTGTACTCATGTTAATGGTATCGGTTGCCATAGTTATTGTGGCAGTTGTATTATATAGAAAAGAAAAGAAAGCACTGGCAATTATTTTGTTTCTTGCGGATTTGTTGCCATTCACTGTATTTTTGATCTTTTTGGTTATGCTGATAATTTATGCATTACAGGGTATAGGGATTATGTAACAGGATGTTTTTTTCATTCATTTAAAGCGGGGGTAGAATTATGGAGAAAAATATCATTATCACAATCGGCAGACAGTATGGTTCCGGAGGTCATGAGATAGGAGAGAAGCTCGCTTACTCTCTCGGCGTTAAATTCTATGACAACGCTCTCATCGACCGTGTTTCACAGGATTCCGGCTTATGCAAGGAAATTATCATGGAACATGACGAAAAACCTACGTCCAGTTTCCTTTATAATCTTGTAACAGATCCTTATTCGGTAAGTTTTAACCGGGGAAGCGTTACGGATATGCCTTACGGACAGAAGATTTTCCTTGCGCAGTTTGATACAGTTAAGAAAATAGCTGAAGAAGGCTCCTGTGTAATCGTAGGAAGATGCGCTGATTATATTCTTAAAGACAACGATAATGTTATTTCGTTATTCATATATGCCGATAAGGACTTCAGGCTTTCAAGAATTGCTGCCGAGCATCCCGAACTTTCTGCAAACAAACAACGTGATCTGCTTGAGAAAAAAGATCGTTCCCGTGCAAGTTATTATAATTATTATTCAGACTCAAAATGGGGACATTCAACGTCATATGATTTGTGTTTAAACTCTGCAAAACTTGGAATTGACGGCTCGGTTAAACTCATAGAAGACTACATCCAACTATTCGCAAAAGAATAATTTAACGCAGTCTTAACGTAAAAAATAGCAGAAAAACATAGTTTTTAGGTTTACATAATGATTATTTCATAAATTATGATAATTTAACGTATTTATAATTTTATTGAAATTATTATTTATTTGATAATTTGATTAAAAATATTTTTCTTTAAACTTACTCTTTCAAATGTAAAACCCCGATATCTTTTACAGGTATCGGGGTTAATTATTTGATAATTTATTATGATTCTTTGGAATTCTTGTCTGAACCGGATTTTTTCTCGAGTTTTTCTTTCTTTTTTTGTTCTTTTAATTCTGCTTTTTTACGCTTATTTTCGAGATTTTTCTCATGTTTTTGAGCCATAATCACGCTTGGAAGTTCTTTTTCGACATATTCACCGGTTACTGTATCAATGTGATCCAGATTAATATAAGTTTCGGTTTTAGGCGAAATTTCCTTATTTTTAAGCGAAATATCGAGTCCTGACTGAATTAATGCGTAAATTACAGCCATTAAAGGCACGCCGATAATCATACCGGGAATTCCCCATAAACCGCCAAATAACGTAATAGCGAATATTACCCAGAAACTTGAAATTCCTGTTGACTGGCCGAGAATCTTCGGACCGATAACGTTTCCGTCGAGAATCTGCAAAATAATGACGAAAATCAGGAAATAAAGCGAATGTAAAGGATTTACAACCAATAACAGTAAAACGCACGGTACAGCACCGATAATGGGTCCGAAAAACGGAATTATGTTTGTTACACCGATAATCATGGCAAGCAAAACGCCGTATTCGATCTTCATTATTGAACATCCGATAAAACAGATAAATCCGATAATGAGAGAATCAACAAGCTTTCCTACGATAAATCCGGAAAACTTATCCTTGGCCATACGTACGTTTTTAATGATTGTATTACTGTTTTTTACATTAAATAAACTGTAAACGATTTTCTTTGCCTGGCCTTTAAACTGTTCCTTTTTGAGTAAAACATAAATGGAAACAACGGCTCCGATAAGAAAATTCTTTAACTGAGAAAACAGATTATAAACGAATGTAGGCGCACTCGAAGCCAGTTCGCTTAACCACGGCATGAATTTCTCATCGATCCAAGCCTCGATAATGTTTTCGTTTTCGTTAATTACATTCCTTAAATACTTGGAAACTTCGGGATATTTTTCAACCAGCGAATTGATCCAGTTTTCAAAATTAAGTTTATATACAGGGAATAATTCGTAAATATTGGTGATACTCTGTGTAATCTGAGGTACTACGGCAATTATAAATGCTGCAATCAGAATCAGAATTACTATATATGAAAATACAATTGATAAAATTCTGTAAAGATTCTGCTTCCATACAGGTAAAATCAGTCTGTCCATCGATTTTTTATCAAAAATCGCAAATACGGACGTTTCAAACCATTTCATCAAAGGATTTATAAGAAAAGCTATTACAAAACCTTCGGTAATAGGAAGCATAACTTTGAATAACTTTGTGAATGCGTTTCTTAAAGCCAGGTTCTGATTAAGAAGGAAATTGAATAAAACCGCGATTGCAAGTACAATCGTTGCGGTTGCTCCCCAGTATAAATATTTTTTATCCCATTTGAATTTCATTTGAGATATCCTCCGTTATGCATTCTTTTCGAGTTTCTCTTTCATCTGCTTTTCAAATATTTCGACCATCTGAAGGCTGTAAACTTTATTTCTGTGACCTTCGGCTTTTTCCTTACATTCTTTAATGTAATTATCAAGGACTTCTGACGTTAATTCGCCGGTTATATAATCTTTCTTTATCTTTGATGAAATGTACATGATTTCAGCTATTTCATTAAGATTTTGGTATTGAGGTATCTTTGTAATTGTATCTTCAAGAAGTTCGGAATTTTTAACCGTAGCAAAATAATTTATTTTTGCTTCGACAAAAGTCAGTTTTAAAGCATCGTATTTGTTAAAGTAAAGTTCTTCGGCCTTATAGAGATAAGGTTTAAGGTATTCTGCCATTTTCTCGTCGTCTTCAATAAAAGATAATGAAAGTTTCATATCAAGAAAATTCACATAGTTAAATAAATCATTCTGTTTGGCTTTTCCGGATTCTATCTTTAATTTCGAATTCAGTTCGCTTATATCAAATTCATCAAGTATTTTTGATCCACCTTCTATATCATTTTGGGATGCTGCATAATTTGCCAGGAAAGTTACTGACTGCAGATAAACAGAATTGAATTTGTCTTTTTTATATCTTTCTTTACGTTTGTTTATCTCTTTTAAGATTTTATCGCTGTACATTCCATGCGCGTGAAGCTCATCATTGTATAAGGTTATAAATTTCATTTCGCGTAAAACATTAAAAACGAGAATGCCGAAAAGAACCATAATTGCAGCACTTGCCAAAAGCAAAACCACAACAAACATACCATGTTTTATCATTACTGATTTTTCGGGAAAAACAAATGTTAAGACCGCTTGAGTTATAATAAGAAAAAGGCCTATTATCAGACCGGCAAGTACACCGAATATTGTAGGCATAATACGCTTGTTCATTTAATTACCCCGTTTACAAAAATTATATTTAAATTATAAAGCAATTATCAATAAAATACTATTGATTTAACCATATTTAGATAAAATTATATTCCGTTCGTTTCTTTGATATTATTTGTGATATAATACTTAAGACTTCGTTAAATATATAAAATCATCACATAAAATTTTGTATATTGAGTGGTTTATATATTTTTACGGAAATAATGATGATATAACATTGAATAAAATTAATTTATAAATTTTATCTTTTGAGGAACTTTATGAAACTACAGCAGATAATGTCAAGAACCAGAAAAGCAGTCGATGACTATCATATGATTGAAGAAGGCGATGTGATTGCAATCGGAATTTCGGGCGGCAAGGACTCTCTTGCTCTTTTATACTCTCTTGCCGGCCTTAGAAGATTTTATCCCCAGCACTTCTCTCTCATCGCGATTACATGCGATCTCGGCTTTAAGAACGTTGATTTTTCAAAGATAAAAGCCCTTTGCGATGAACTTGATGTCGAATATCATATCGTAGATTCAAATATCGCAGATATTGTTTTTGATGAAAGAAAAGAAGAAAATCCCTGTTCCTTATGCGCAAAAATGAGGAAAGGTGCGATGAATGATTTTATCAGAGAAAGAGGCTGCAAAAAGATTGCATTTGCTCATCATCAGGATGACGTAGTTGAAACTTATATGCTCTCTTTAATCTATGAAGGACGTCAGAATACTTTTTCACCGGTTACTTTCCTTGACAGAAGCGGCGTAACGCTTATAAGACCTTTTATTTACATGAAAGAAGCTGATGTAATCGGATTTGTAAAAGCAAATAACGTTCCGGTTTTGAAATCACCCTGCCCTGTTGACGGCCTTACCAAAAGACAGTATGTAAAAGATCTTTTAAAATCAATAAATAACGAAGCTCCCGGTGTAAGAGACAGAATTTTTACGGCTATTCAGAATTCTGATATTAAAGGCTGGAAACTTGAATCAAAATAGATTTATGTTTGAATTAAGGTAATAAATATGGATCCTAAAAATATGAATTATCATGAAGCAATAAAAGCTTCGAATATACTTAAATTAAGAGAACTTCAGGCTAAGCTTCCTGCATTTTCGAAAGAATATTTTATCGGCAGAAACGATACGATTTCTTCGAGAACCAAGATTGCTTATGCTTACGATCTTATTGTCTTTTTTGAATATATTCATGACAATACCGATGACAGATTTTCGGGAACGCCGATTACTTCTTATAAAGTCGACGTGCTTGATGAAATCACTAGAAACGATATTTTATACTATCTCGAATATCTTTCATATTATGAAAAAGACGGTAAAGTCTATACAAACGATGAACGAGGCAAGGCAAGAAAACTTGCTTCTTTAAAGAGTTTTTACCAGTATTATTTCGTTAATGAGATTATTAAAACCAATCCGGCGGCACTTGTTCCGATGCCGAAACTTCATGAAAAAGAAATCATAAGACTTGATATCAATGAAGTTGTGGATCTTCTCGATCTTGTAGAAAACGGCGCAAAATTAACGAAAGGCGAAAAACGTTTTTTTGATAAAAATGCAACCAGAGATTTTACGATTCTTACAGTTATGCTCGGTACCGGAATTCGTGTATCCGAATGTGTAGGCCTTAATATTTCGGATGTCGATCTTGAAGATTTCAGATTTAAAGTACGAAGAAAAGGCGGTAAGGAAGGAATCATTTATTTCGGTGATGAAGTATGTGATGCCCTTGCCAATTATCTTGAATTAAGAAACAGCATTATTGCTCTTGAAGGTCACGAAGATGCACTCTTTTTAAGTATGCAGAATAAAAGAATGTCAGTGCGTGCAATGGAAAACATGGTTGGCAAATATACATCAAAACTGAGTACGTTAAAACACATTACGCCGCATAAATTAAGAAGTACTTTCGGTACGAATCTTTATCGTGAAACAAACGATATTTATCTTGTAGCGGATTTCCTCGGACATAAGGATGTAAATACCACAAGAAAGCATTATGCTTCGATATCCGATGATACGCGAAGAAATGCAATAAGAAACTTTAAATTAAGGGAAAATGACGACGATGAAAACAATAAACCGTGATTCACTCGAGTCTTCTTTAAACTTTTACAAAAAAGTCTTTATCATCGCAATTCCGATAGCCCTTCAAAGCCTTATTACCATCGGCGTAAATATGCTTGATACAATGATGGTAGGAAAACTCGGTGACAATGCTTTATCTGCTACGGCGCTTGCGAATTCTTTTATAAGTGTATTCCAGATTCTTTGTATGGGCCTTGGCATGGGGGCTTCTGTTCTGGTATCCAGATACTGGGGTATAAAAAATTCAACCGATACAGATAATTATGATAATGCAACGAGAGCTCTTAAACAGACTGTAAGTCTGGTTTTCAGATTGGTTTGTCTTCTTGGAACTTTATTTGCTCTTGCTACACTTCTGATTCCCGGACTAATAATGAAAAGTTATTCGGATGATGCCGAAATAATTAAACTTGGTATAGATTATTTCAGATATTCCGTTTTAACTTATTTATTTGTCGGCTTATCGCTTGTTATTACGATAGTTCTTCGTAGCACGGGACAGGTATTATTTCCTCTCTTTGTCAGTATAGGTGCTTTCTGTGTAAATCTTGCAATGAATTATACTTTTATCTTCGGTAAATTCGGTGCCCCGGAAATGGGCGTATCCGGTGCTGCTTTGGGTACATTGTTAGCAAGAATTTTCGAATGTACCATGATTCTTTCGTTTCTTTTTATATTCGATAAAAAAATAAAATTCAGAATAAAAGATCTTTTAATGAGTACTTCATCTCTTTTGAAGGAATATATAAGAATCAGTATTCCTGTACTGATAAGTGATGGTATACTTGCTCTCGGAACCAATTCTGTTGCAATGGTAATCGGACATCTCGGTGAAGTCTTTACGGCTGCAAATTCAATTACAAGCGTTACGCAGCAGCTTAGTACTGTTGTTATTACCGGCGTATGCCAGGCAGGCGCTATAGTAACCGGAATTACTCTCGGTGAAGGCGATAAAGAAAAGACAATGAAGCAGGGATACAGATTCTTCGGCCTTGGTATTTTTCTCGGACTTATTTCTGCGTTATTTATATTTGTTTTCAGCGACCTGATTATAGGCTTTTACGATAATGTATCCGTTGAAACCGCCAAAACAGCCAAGCAGCTTATGAATGCCATTTCTCTCATAATCGTTTTCCAGGGAACAAACAGCATTATGACAAAAGGCGTTCTAAGAGGAGGCGGTGATACAAAGATATTAATGATTGCCGACAATGTCTTTTTATGGGCGCTTGCGATTCCTCTCGGAATTTTTGCGGGTTTTGTTTTTAAACTCCCGCCTTTCTGGATTTATATTCTTTTAAAATCGGATCAGATAGTCAAAACGTTCTGGGCTTTTGGAAGACTAAGAAGCAAAAAATGGATTAAGAAAATATCTACTTAAATTTCTGGATATAAATTTACTGACAATTCATACATTAAAGATATTTTATTTCCGTTTTTTCGAAAATATGTTTGATTATTGATTTTCGTTATGATATATTAAATACAGAATGTATGTTCGAATAATGTTTTTTGAACTATATTTCGTGTTTTTGAGGAAAATGAAAGGAATATTGATTGATGTCCAGAGAGAAAAACAAACTTACAGAAAAAGATTACGAATTACTTGAATATATCAAAGACAATATCATGAAAAAGGGTTTCCCGCCAACTGTAAGAGAAATGTGTAAATTTACAGGTCTTTCTTCTACAAGTTCTGTATTTGCTCATCTTAACAAACTTGAAGCGAACGATCTTATCAAAAGGGATCCGGCAAAACCCAGATGTATTGAAATCATAGATGATTCATTCAACCAGGTTCGTACCGAGATGGCATCCGTTCCTATTGTAGGACGTGTAGCTTGCGGTGAACCTATTCTTGCTACTCAGAATATTGAAGGATACTTCCCTCTTCCGGTAGAAATGCTTCCTAACGAAGATGTTTTTGTTCTTATCGCAAAAGGCGACAGCATGATTAATATAGGTATTTTCGACGGCGATTATGTTTTCGTAAAGAAAGCCAACACTGCTTCTAACGGCGAAACAGTTGTTGCTATGATTGAAGATTCCGCTACTATCAAGACCTTCTACAAGTTTAAAGATCATATCGAATTAAAACCTGAAAACGATACGATGGACCCGATTATCGTTAACGGAAATGTTGATATTCTCGGTAAAGTGTTCGGAGTATTCAGACTCTGTAAATAACTATTGAAATGAATATTTTTACAGACATTTAAAAAGATGAATAACTAATTGTTATTCATCTTTTTTGATTAAGTATATATCAGGATTTTTTTCGTTTTATAATTCTATCCTATTTTTCTCTTTCGGAAATAAGGTTCTTATAGAATTTGTATGTTTCTTCAGTCATCGGGTCGATTAAATCTTTTGTTTCTTCGTTTGAATGAAGATAATCGCTTATATCCTTAAGGATATTCATACATACAAGATCGATATCGACTGTAGCTATCATTCTGTACATCGGAAGTTTTTCGGAATGAGTTCTTCCGACTTCGATAAAATCAGATATAAAAATGATTTTTTCAAGCATGTTCATATCAGGACGACCTGTTGTATGATATCTGATTGCATCAAGAATTTCTTTATCTTTTATTCCGTATTTCTCGTAGGCATACCAAGCACCTGCTTTAGCATGAAGAAGTGAATCACTCTGCTTTTCGATTTCGTTAAGCTTCTCGAAGTTTCTCTCGCATATTGCAAGTTTCTCGTTAAAATCCATATACTTGGCACAGTCGTGAAGCAATGCGGCAACAGTTGCTTTTTTGATGTCGACATTATGTATTTTAGCAAGTTTGCAGGCCATATCCATTACTCCTAAAGTATGGATAAGTCTGCTTTCTTTTAAATCCTTAGAGAGTAATTCAACCATCTCTTTTTCGTTAAGATCAAGATAAAGATGATTTGATTTTATGTATTCAAATACTTCTTCGGAAATGTTTTCGGATACTAATTTATCTTCATACGAATAACCGTTTTTACTAAAATACTCGCGTATTTCAGATGATGATATATCATAAAAATCACTGTTTAAAAACTCGATTTTTGCGTTAAATTTATCCTTAAGTTCTGCAGTTTTTTTATCTGTTTCGCTGTCGTTTCTGTCAGCAACGATAAAGATCAGATTCTCAAAAAGATATTCGGGCTTATACCATTTTTCAATCATAAAAAGAGTATCGGTTCCGATAAGAAAACAGAGTTCATCTTCAGGGTATATTTTCTTTAATTCTTCAACGGTATCTTTTGTATATGTATATCCTTCTCTTTTGATTTCAATGTCGCTGGTCTCGAATTTATCAATACCATTAACAGCCAGATTTAACATATTAAATCTGTGAATTGCGGGAGTTACATCCGACTTCATATAGGAATTGCCTGTAGGAATGAAAATAACCTTATCGAGATTGAACTGCGATAAGGCTTCTTTTGCTATATGAATATGTCCGTTATGAATGGGATCGAATGTCCCGCCGAAAATACAGATTTTCATGATTAATCCTTCGTAATGGAATTATATTTCAGAATAAATTACTTAGTATACATTATGTATCATTAATACATCTTAATATAAAATAATTTGTATTAAAGAATAGTATTTATAATTTGTATTAAAGTGAATTTAATTCTCTTTAGCCTTCGGAAGAATAATCTGAGGATTTTCCTTAAAAGGCTTGTAAAGAACAAACTTCTTTCCGATAACCATTACCAGTTCGGACTTTGTGCGTTCTGCAATTGTAACGGCAAGTTCTTTCGGATCGTCCGGACAGTTCTTGAGAACACTTAACTTAATAAGTTCATGTGTATTGAACGCTTCATTTACGGCTTCGTTAAATTCAGGTGTTAAACTTGATTTTCCAACCATAAATAAAGGTTCAAGTGTATTTGCAAGAGATTTAAGATATGCTCTTTGTTTGCTTGTCATTTTTGTCTCCTAATATAAAACATTTATTTAAAATATTCAAAAGAAAATCCGTAAATCCTTACGGTATCGCCTTCTTTAATTCCCAAAGCTTCGAGTTCATCGAGAATGCCGTTATCTTTAAGGAAGTTCTGGAAGAAAGCGAATCCTTTTTCGCTGTCGAGATTTGTGTAGCCGAGCATTTTTTCGATTCTCGGTCCTTCGACAACATATTCGTTTTCGGAATAGTCGTATGAAACGCTGTAAGGCTCATCAGAAACGGGATAATGTGTTTCAGGGTCAAATTCCTGTTCAAATACAACAGGAGCTTTATCGAGCGAATTAAGGACTTCTGAGACATAATACAAAAGTTCTTTAACTCCTGCTTTGGTATATGAACTGATAGGAAATACCTTAAAGCCTAAAGGCTCATATTTTTCTTTAATCTTCTGAACATAATAATAATTGTCTGCATAGATAAAATCGCCGTTAACATCCATGTCTTCGGGCTCATCCGATATGATATCGATTTTGTTTGCGGCAATTATAATAGGTCTCTTTAAAAGATCGGGATTGTATTTCTTTAATTCATTGTGAATCGTTTCAATGTCTTCAAGAGGATTTCTTCCTTCGCTTCCCGAAGCATCTACAACATGAATGAATACTTTTGTTCTTTCGATATGTCTTAAGAAATCAAATCCTAATCCAACACCTTCGCTTGCACCTTCGATAATACCGGGAATATCGGCCATAACGAATGATGTTCCGCCCTGGATATCAACTACACCAAGATGCGGTGAAAGCGTTGTGAAATGATAATTTGCTATCTCGGGTTTTGCATTCGAGCAGCCTGATAAAAGCGTGGATTTACCGACATTTGGGAAACCTATAAGTCCGACATCAGCGATAACTTTTAATTCCATATAAAGCTCAAGTTCTCTTGCGGGCTGACCGGGCTGTGCATATTTGGGCGCCTGCATTGTACTTGTAGCATAATGCTGATTGCCGTTTCCGCCTCTTCCGCCTTTAAGAATTCTGAAATTGTCGTTATCTCCGGACATATCTACGATAATCTTTCCGGAATTGGCTTCTTTGATGACAGTTCCCTTGGGTACTTTAAGGTATATGTCATTACCGTTTTTACCGCGGCAGTTTCTCTTACCGCCGTCTTCACCGTCACCTGCTTTGTATTTTCTTATATGACGATAATCGGCCAGAGTATTCATACCTTCGTCTATTACGAAATAAACACTTCCGCCGTCACCGCCGTCGCCGCCATCGGGACCGCCGTCGGGAACATACTTTTCTCTTCTGAAAGAAATATGTCCGTCTCCGCCCTTACCGCTTCTTATAAGAATTTTCGCTCTGTCAGCAAACATCTGAAATCTCCTGCTTTATCGATAAATAAAAATATACGCCTCAAGAAAATACTTGAGGCGTTGAATAATTACTGTTCTACGGGATATACACTTGCCTGTTTCTTGTCGCGACCCTTACGTTCGAAACGTAATACACCGTCAACTTTAGCAAATAATGTATCGTCTCCGCCGATACCAACGTTCACACCGGGATGAATCTTGGTACCACGCTGTCTATATAAGATATTGCCGGCCTTAACAAACTGACCGTCAGCTCTTTTAGCACCTAAGCGCTTTGATTCGGAATCTCTGCCGTTCTTTGTAGAACCAACACCTTTTTTATGTGCAAATAACTGAAGATTCAACTGCAGC